>Ga0247718_1000299_pt1 | contig 13434 bp, 11 predicted proteins | sample 21E_DmetaG_FD_189045 | JGI IMG/M metagenome (GOLD analysis project Ga0247718, IMG submission 189045) | Soil microbial communities from hillslope of Landscape Evolution Observatory, University of Arizona, Oracle, AZ, United States - 2-1-E_D | ecosystem: Engineered > Artificial ecosystem >...
GAGACATAGCATGAAACAACTGACCCTACTGTTTTTACTGAAAGACGATGAAGTATTGCTTGCCATGAAGAAGCGGGGATTCGGAGCGGGCCGTTGGAACGGTGTCGGCGGCAAACTGGACGAAGGTGAGACACTGGAAGAGGCCCTGGTGCGCGAGTGTCAGGAAGAAATAGGCGTGACACCAGTAACATATGAAAAAGCGGCCGATATCGTTTTCCACGAATTTGACGAAGACAAGGAAGCGGACATGGCTGTCGTCGTCTATACCTGCCACGAGTGGGAAGGCGAGCCCACGGAAAGCGAGGAAATGGCGCCTCAGTGGTTTAAAATTGATGGTTTGCCCTTTGATACCATGTGGCCGGATGACCAGTATTGGCTGCCTCAGGTGCTCGCCGGCAATAAACTCGTAGCCGAGTTTACGCTCGACAAAAACGACACCATTACCGCATATGACGTCAGGCTGGTTTAAGAAAAGTCTTCAGGCAAAATTTCCGGTATGACCAGCCGTACGGAATCGCATTGACGCTCAAACAAATGTCCTTCGATGTCATCCCTGCATTTACTGGCGATGGTTGCCTCTTCGACAGGTAGGTCACGAGTGGCTTCCGCCAAGCAGGTAGCCAGGAGTTTAAACTGATTGTCATTACCTTCAATAATAGAATCACCGGGTTTGGTCATCCGCAGATAGTACACCAGGGCATAGGCATCTTCCAGGCGCATAGAAAAAACGCCGCTGGCAGCATTGATTACATAACGCGAAATCGCCTGACCAACCACCTCACGTTCCTGCTGGGAAAGGATCGCCGCGGCAAGCTCCGGATTCGCAGGGTTTTTAGAAAAATCCATATTGACCATATTGTACACCCGACGTCAATGATATAGTTACTGTATGGAGCAAAAACCGTTCGCAGCCTTTGATATTGACGGCACACTCATCCGCTGGCAGCTTTACCATGCTATATTTGATACGCTTGCCAAGCAGGGCAGCATTAATCCCAGTGAATACACCGAAATCCGCAACGCCCGTATGGCCTGGAAACAGCGCAGCCACGAAGAGTCGTTCAAAGACTATGAACGCCGCATGGTGCAGAATTATGACGCGGCCTTGCAGCAATTATCGTATGCCGCTTACGAACAAGCTATTGACGAAGTATTTGAAGAATATAAAGATCAGGCCTACGCATACACGAAAGGCCTCATAAAAGACTTAAAACAACAGGGCTACCTGCTGTTTGCCATCTCCGGCTCACAGAACGAAATCGTAGGGAAACTGGCAAAATATTATGGCTTTGATGACTGGGTAGGCGCTGACTATCCGCGTGACGCCCAAGGAGCATTTACCGGTGAAAAGATTATGCCAGCCGGCAAGAAACACGAGGTGCTTGCACGGCTCGTGAAAAAACATGAAGCCACTACTGAGGGCAGCATTGCGGTTGGCGACAGCGCAGGAGATATTTCAATGCTGGAATTCGTGGAGCGCCCAATTGCGTTCAATCCCGAGAAACAGTTGTATCAACACGCCCGAGCAGGCGGCTGGGAAATCGTACTTGAACGCAAGAACGTTATCTATAACCTGAAGGCCGATGATGGAAGATACATCCTGGATTAAACAAGAGTCAGGCAAACCTTATTTTGGCGACCTGTTATGGGCCCGTCCGGAGAATAAGCTGTACGCCGGAAAACTGCTTATCGTCGGGGGGAACCTGCACGGTTTCGCGGCCCCCGCCGAAGCTTACCAGCACGCCGCTAAAGCCGGCGCCGGCACGATACGCGTACTGTTGCCGGATGCCGTGCGTAAGATAGTCGGCATGATCCTGGATGTCGGTGAATTTGCACCAAGCACCCCTAGCGGGAGCTTCAGCCAAAAGGCTTTACTGGACTGGTTGGAATGCGCAACCTGGGCGGACGCCGTACTGATAGCTGGTGATATGGGCCGCAACAGCGAAACGGCAATTCTCATGGAAAAGTTCCTCACCAAATCATCCGGCCCTGTGACACTTGCCAAGGATGCGGTAAATTACGTCATTACCACCCCGTCACTCGTGTTGGAACGGCCGGATACGACACTTGTGCTCAGTATGGCCCAGCTGCAGAAACTGGGAGTTGCTTCCGGCTGGACAACGCCCATTACTTTTGCAATGGACCTTTTGCGCCTTATCACTACGCTCCAGGAATTTACCGCTACTCATGCGGTGCGGCTCGTCGTGAAACAACACAATACGATTATAGTTGCCGTAGGTGGAATGGTAAGCACGACCAAGTTACAAACTCCAAAAGAAATCTGGCGAGTCGAGACTGCCGCCCATACGGCAGTCTGGAACATGCAAAATCCGGCCAAACCGTTTGAAGCGTTATCGGTGGCAGTAACAGAGGTGTAAGTTGATTTATTTTGTATAATGTGCTATAATAAAAGGATACCCTGTGTGTATCTAGCACGATTAAGGTAACCAGTAACTAATCATAGAAAACCATGCTCGTATATCCAAAACCGACCGAACAGCAACAATACGAAAGTGATGCGTTCGTAGCGCTGCAAGTTGCTACGCAGTATTTGCATGGTTCGCTGGATGCCCCGTCTGCCGAAGCACGGCTGCACGGTTGCCACGAAGCCGGCAAGTTCATGACCGGCGAGGTCTATTTGGAAGAGGCCAGTAAAAGTGATGCGGAGGCCGCGAAAGGCAACATCTCGCAGGCCGAAGCCGCGTATCGGAAGAGTCTTTTTTCAGCTACTGACAGATTGAACCCAGCTTCGGCATGCCAGTCACGGGCATTATTGCGGCTGTCTCAAATGGCCGTCATCGTGCCAGTCATACAAGACAAGCGTATGCCATTACACGATGAGGCGACGACAGCCTATGGCGACACGTTGAACGCTTACAAGACTATTATCCGGGCATACCGTTCGGACACCAGCTACGAAAGGACAAAAGTCCGAGGACAGATTATCGGCGTACTGGGTGAACTCAGTGTTCTGTTACTGGCACAACGCTATGCTATTCGCCACCATATTACCGACTGCTGGTTTCCCCTGCAAAGTACCGCCCGCGGCGAATACGCCGGCTACACGGACCAGGGGAAGAACAAAAGTTGGGATATTGAAATCAACACCGCCGGAGAGGATGGACAGCCCGCACCTACTTATAAGCTGCAGGTAAAAGCCGGGCACCAACTACAAAAAGACAAACCCTACTCTAAGCGGATCAAAATGGTGTATGTGAGCCGTGACTTGCAATTAGGACGAACTCCGCAACCAAAACTCGCAATGAAAATATTAAAGGAGTGCGCCGTTGAGGGTATAGCCGAAGCCAGGGACAGCCGCACGATATCTCATAATCTTGATGCCCGTACCGAAAAGCTGCTTAACATAATCGATTAATTTTTTCGGCCTTATCTGAACTACTTGGTGCCGGAGGAGGGACTCGCTTTTGTCGATCAATCTCCAAAAGTGCCTGGATATGCCACTGGCATATCCGTTCGATCGTACCGATCTCACCCTCAAGCCTTGCAAATAGCAGATTTAAATCTGTTACAGATGGTGCCGCAGGACGGACTTGAACCGTCACGAGATTGCTCTCACAGGATTTTGAGTCCGGCGTGTCTACCAATTCCACCACTGCGGCTTCATCTGGAACAGACGAACGAAAACATGGTTTATCGTACCAGATAGCTGGGGCGTATACCAGCAAATTACAACGCTTTTGGGGTATAATGACAACTGTTATGGATATTCCCGGCCCAAAAAAACTACCTACGCATGACGGCTCCGAATCTGCAGCCGAGTTTATCCGTGCCAAAATTCAGAAGTTGTATTCCAGTGAGCCTGATGCCCGCGAGGAAATAGCCAAAGAGGAAGCCGTGCAGGGCAAACGCTCGAAGCACCAGCAGTACATGCATCAGCTGAACCACTCAGGCAAAAGCCTGGCGGAAATCCAGACCGAGTGGCACAACTACTACGTCAACCTGCCGGACAGCGAGAAGCATGAGGTATGGCAGGAATTTTATTCGACGCATGCCAAGGCGACAGCCCGGACAGGGCCACAGGTGCTCCCTATGCAGCAGACGCAAAACACCCCTGAAACTCCGCAAAAATCCGGGTCCGGTATCGTGAGCGATCGCGTTGAGCTACCTCCTGAGCCAAAACGTTCTACCGTAACGCAGCTGAAATTCCAGCTGCTCGATAAAGTGCAATCACGGGTAAATATTTCCGCGAAGAAAAAGGGGCATTTGCATTCCCTCGGTTTTGGTCTGAGCATGGGGCTGGTCGTCATGGCATTCATGCTATTCGGGTTTTTCAACGAACGGTTCATCGCGCCGTTTATCACGCCTAGCCGTACAGTCAGTTCCGCCCCGATCATCATAGACCCGAACATCAGCAACGTCGGCCCTGAAGCCAAAATAATCATCCCGAAGATCAACCTGGACATACCGGTGATTTATGACGAACCTTCAATTGATGAAGATGCCGTGCAGCGGGCGCTGGAAAAGGGTGCGTTGCATTATCCGACTACCGCTAAACCGGGCGAGCTGGGAAACGGCGTGATATTCGGGCATTCCAGCAGCAACATCTTAAACAGCGGTAAGTATAAGTTCGCATTCGTGCTGCTGCGGCAACTGGAAACAGGGGACACCTTCTATATCCATAAAGACGGCAAACGCTACGTCTATAAGGTGTACAACAAGTACGTCGTTGCACCAACGGAGGTGTCCGTACTGAACGCCAAGCCCAACAAGGCCGCAACATTCACCCTTATTACTTGTGATCCGCCGGGAAGCAGCCTGAACCGCCTGGTAGTCGAAGCCGAGCAGATCAGCCCGGACCCGAGTACCAATACGCCGAGCAGCGCTCAGACCGCCAGTGTCAGTGAGACATCACAACTGCCGTCAGATGCTCCGACGCTTTGGCAGCGCTTTAAGAAATGGATTGTTAGCTGACCTACTGTTTCAGCTTGAGTTCCGTACGCAGTATCGCCGACTTGTCTTTGTTGCCGGCTGCTGGCGATACGGTATACAGGGCAGTGTAATCACGGTTGAAGAAAGCCCTGCTGCCAGGCTGCATGCTGACTAAGCTTTGGCGATTGGCATTATCAAAATCAAACACTATCAGCTTGCCTTCGTTTTCAAGTGTTAGCCGGTGTCCGTCCATCCAGCGCGCCCGCTGTTGTTCGGCCGCTGGCAACTGAATATCATAGCGGTGCACGCGGTTGAACTCGGCATCATAAATACCGAACCTGCTACCTCCCTGGACAGCGATGAACCGGGCATTGGCAGAGAAAGAAACATGCTCCGGCGCGGAAACATTCAGTGCAAGCATAGGGGCGGGCAGCGCACCCGGATCGCGCTTTACCTCATCGACGGCATCTTTATACAAATAGGCCCGGTTTCCGGATTGGGCTGCAATAACCATATACCAGCTACCGTCAAAACGGGCCATGTCGAGCGCATAACTGGGACTCGCCGGCAGTTGGCGAATCGTATACGTGTCTAGCCCGTCGCGCAAACGAACCGTGGCCGTATCACCGTCGCCGCGTTCGGCGTACAGAATCTTATCGTCATCATGGGTGGTATATGAAGCGACGTTGGTAAGGAGCGGCGTGACGAGTCCCGACTTCAACTCGGCGGCTTTAAGTGTTCCGGCTGGTTCGTTATGCAAGTAGAGCTGGTCGAATTTCTTACCACGCATCGATACGTCATTAAATGCTTCTCCGGCAAAGGTACGTGAAACGTTCACGCTCTCCTGCGGTTTTTCACGGTCAATCATGATAAATTCCGAACCGGTTGCAAAGATATGCTTAACGACAACGTGCCGGTTGTCGGTAGACCATTCCACCAGCTCCAGGGAGTGCTTACCCTCAGCCGCCGTATAGATGCCTTCCGGCAGTTCAAACGTCGTCAGGCGGTCTTGCTTGTTATCAAGCCGAACCAGATCAAAAGCCCGTAGTGAACCCGGCTGTTGCACCAATAACCAACGGCGGTCCGGGCTTTCGGTGCTAAACGCTGGCGCCTCATCATAGGTCTTCAAATCGGAACTATTGAGCTGGCTTGGAAACAAGAAGGGGTACACGAGCCGCTCAATACTGCTCCCGGCGAGATTAAACGTCTTTGTCCAGCTGCGGTAACCTTCACGCCTGAGTTCCATGGTATATTCGCCGGCCGGCAAGACCATGCGGCTGTCAGTAGTGCCTTTCGCTTCGCCATTCAGATAAATATTCGCAGTTTCAGGGTGTGCATCGACGAACAACAGGCCGTTCTGGATGATTTCGCCTGTACGCCGGTTAACATCATAGCCCCTGGCCTCGAACACCAGGATCATTGTGGTTATAAAGAGTAAAATCCCAATCAGGCCATACCCGATGAACAGCCTGATTGCATGCGCACGTTTTTTTCTAGCGTCGAGAAAATCCATAAAGTCCTATGTAGTATACCTTAGATATGATTTTTACCAGAAGCGTCTTGCAGTTTTGATACGCTAGGGTTTACTATACATAGTACTAGGGCTAAGAGAGTAAAGTCGAGGGGAAGAACAAACACCGTGGGTGAAAAGCTCAACATTATCGAAGTAAACGGCAAAAGGTACGACGCCCGTACCGGAAAACTACTCGGAAACAGCCAACCAGGCATAGCGCTGGATGGCTTTACCAAGCCAAAAGTAAACCGTCAGCCGGGACAGACGGCACATACCGTACACGATAAAACCAAAAAGTCTCAGACGCTCATGCGTACTACCGTCAAAAAACCGCAGGTACAAAGCGTACAGAAAAAAGCCGCTTCGCAAGCCGTGGCACTGGACGGGGTGCGCCGGGTTAAGTCCGTCGCTCCCGTTCCCATGCCTACTATGCAGCAACGCCCGGAGCGTTTCAGCCGTGCCGAGCAAACTGCGAAAAGCCGCATGATCAGCAAATTCGGGGCAGGTACCCTGCGCATTAACACCCAGCCGGAGTACCTCCCGGTCAAGCAGCCGCCGGCAGAAGCCCCCGCTGTACCCCAGCAGGCAACCGCACCATCGGAATCCAGACTGTTCCAGGATGCACTGCAAGCGGCGTCAAGTCACGCCCAACCCAGAACTGCCAAGCCTAAGCGTCAACACCCTATGGCCAAGAAACTGCGCCTGACCAACAAGGCATTCGCAGCCGGCTCAGCAACGGTAGCTGTCCTGGTAATCGGCAGTATCTTCATGTACCAGCACGTTCCGAACGTCGCAATGCGCGTCGCCTCCACCAAAGCAGGCCTTCAAGGCAGCGTACCCGGCTATAAGCCATCTGGTTACGGCTTGGATGGCCCGATCAAATTCAGCCCCGGCGAAATCGTAATGAACTATAAATCGACTACTGACGAACGTAACTTCAAGGTAACTCAGCGGACCAGCCAATGGAACGATGACGCACTGATCAAGAATTTTGTAAGCGTCGGTAACCGGCCGTTCCAGACCCTGCAGCAAGAAGGCAGAAATATTTATATCTACGACGGCAGCAACGCCACCTGGCTTGAAAAAGGCGTCTGGTATCACGTGGAAGGTAATTCCGTACTCAGCAGCGAGCAGCTGATGCGCATCGCTAACAGCTTATAGCTATTGACTTTCCGACTGCTGTATTTTAAAATAGCAGACTATGCTTAAGTTCACTTTTGAAGAAATGGGCCCTGAACCCTCATATGAAACTCTCGAGGTAGTACAACAGCCAGTTCCTGAAACTGACCTTGCATCGCATGATCAGGATTTAACTGGCGCATATATTGCCGGTGTTTTACTCGGTGTCGTGGTGGTCGGAACGCTGGTTGCGGATAAGATGGATTTAAAGCACCGTTACTGGACCTGGGCCCAAAACCGTTTTGACCAAGACGAACAGAAGTAAGTAGAATAGGGTTCATGAAACCAGCCCGTACCAGATTTGCTCCCAGCCCGACCGGCTATCTTCATGTCGGTGGCATCCGCACCGCTTTGTTTGCCTGGCTCATCGCCCGTCAGACGGGCGGCCAGTTCATCCTACGTCTTGAAGACACTGATCAGGCGAGGGAAGTGCAGGGAGCGGATGAGCACATCATGGAATCGCTGCGCTGGTGCGGCCTTGAGTGGGACGAAGGCCCCGACGGACAGGGACAGTACGGCCCGTACCGCCAAAGTGAACGCCTGGCTATCTACAAACAATGGGGCCAACAGTTGATTGAGACCGGGCGCGCATACGTCGACCCATACAGCCAGGAAGAGCTCGACGCCTTTCGTAGCCAGGCTAAAGCAGAGAAGCGGCCCTTCTTGTTCCGTGCCCACCGCCCGGATAATCCGCCACTATGGGACGGCACGCAGCCGCTGCGCTTTAAAAGTGAGCCAAAAGCGTACCAATGGCATGACGCGGTAATGGGCGACCTTTCGGCCGGCCCGGAAGCTATTGACGATTTTATCCTTATCAAAGGCGACGGCTTTCCTACCTACAACTTTTGCCACATTATCGATGACCACTTGATGCAGATAACGCATGTTATACGTTCGCAGGAGTTCCTGGCGAGCGTGCCGAAGTACCTGAATTTGTACGAAGCCCTGGGGATTGACCGGCCGGTGCTTGCCACTCTGCCGTTCGTCATGGGTTCAGACGGCAAGAAAAAACTGAGTAAGCGTGACGGGGCAAAAGACGCGCTTGATTATGCGCGTGACGGTTACTTGCCGGAAGCAATGCGTAATTTCCTGGCGACCCTGGGTTGGAATGACGGCACCGAGCAAGAACTCTTTACGACCCGGGAACTTATCGAAAAGTTCAGCCTGGAACGCGTCCAAAAAAGCGGTGCGGCCTTTGATGAACGCCGTTTGCTCTGGATGAACGGGGCTCATATCCGCCAACTGCCGCTCAGCGAGCTGGCAGAGAAAGTCGCGACCTATTGGCCGGAAAGTGCCGTCAGCGCGAGCGAAGCCTACAAACTGAAAGTTCTTGGGTTGGTTCAGGAACGGCTTAAGTATTTCGGCGAACTCGGTGAGCTGTCCAAATTCTTTTTCGAAGACCTGCCAATCGACCTCACTCTGATCAGCGAGAACAAACAGCTCAAAAAATTATCCCATGAAGAAGCCGTCGATTTATTACACAAGGCCCGCACGGCGCTTGAGCAGGCGGATTTTAACGCCGAAACCTTGCAGGCGCTACTTAACCAACTCCTGGAAACCACGGGGCAAAAGCCCGGCGTGCTGTTCGGCCTTATCCGGGTTGCGACCACGCATTCTCCCGCTTCACCGGGACTTGCCGAGACACTGGAAACACTTGGCAAAGAAACTGCCCTGCGCCGCATTAATGCCACGTTGGCGGCACTCTAGGCCGTTGTTCGCTTCAGACGACGACGTTCCCGCTCGGACAAGCCGCCCCAGATACCAAACCGCTCATCGTTATCAAGCGCGTAGCCAAGGCATTCAGCTTTTACTTCGCAACCGCTACAGATCTTTTTCGCTTCACGCGTAGAGCCACCCTTTTCGGGGAAGAATGCCTCAGGGTCGGTCTGTGCACATAGTCCTTCGGATTGCCAGGCCAATGGATCATCGCTGGTATCGGGCGTCACACGCACAAGCGAACCGTTCGCGAGACTACGCCGCGGCTGATAGGTCGGATCTTTAACTGTCCTTGCGGGTTCACGGGACGGTTCTTTTTTTCTCTGCCTCTCAGCGCGTGACTCATGAAGAACCACTACTTTTTCTAGCGCCTCCGCCTCCTGCTCCCATAAGTCCCCCTCAAGCTGCCGTTTCGTCCGCTGTTTTGGAATTACGGGAATAAGCACGACTTCAACTGCCGCTCCAAGGATATAACGCTTCTCACTTCCAAAGCGTTCTGCTTGCAAATGCTCGCCTACCGCCGTCTTGCGTAACTTTGCAAGAAACTGACATGCCGTTGAGTTCCGGGAATTTCGCTGCATTGTCTCTGGTAACAAGGCCTTCAATTCTGAGGCCGGAACAGGGGATCCTTTACGAAGGACCAGGTGTTCCAGCATCGTTCTCTCGGATACGCTAAACATACCAAGGTCAACTTCAACTTGTACGGGCCCTTCGGTCTGTTTTTGTCCAGCAGAGACCGGAGCGGTTTCTTCGGACACCCCTATGGCATCTAGCCAGTAACGCGTTCCTTTGGCTGATTCTTCAGTTCTAAGTCGTTTACCTACTTCGTGCTCTCGCAACCGTGATAAGAATGTCCCAACGATCTCGTCCTTCTCTCCATCTCTATAGCCTGCACCCAACTGGACGCCCAGTTCAGCAGGAAACACCTTGCGTTCCGGATGACGATCAAAATAGCCAAGCATTTTCTGCTCGGCTTCCGTAAAGACTATCTCGTCCCTCTGTATTTCTGTGGCATCAGGCTTAAATTGCCGCACTAAAACGCCCTCAAGTTCCTCTTGAAGCGCCATGTTTCCCCTCTCCATATTGCTGTCCCCGCTTTATTGCTTTACATTCTGCGCTCATGTACGGCAGTTTTCAAGCCATTTAGAGCGGCCACTTTAATCTTCAGCGGAGATGGATTTCGGTATCATTGACAACCACGGAAGAAACGGGCTTTTTGCGCTTGCGGGTGCGTTTGCGCTTGGGCTTGTCTTCCTCGGGCTCCAGGCTTGCAATCAGGGCATGTTCTTCCTGGACGTTAGCCACCGTTCCAAGGTTCTTGAATAATTCCGGTGATGGCACAGTTTTTTTATGTTCTGGCTTGGGTTGTTTAGGGATAGACTGGGCCTTTGGCGGCTTCTGGGCCGTAAGGTAGCGTTGGTGCATAAAGGCTTCGATCTCGTCTCTTGGTACGGAGAAATTCTGGCGGCTGTTAGCAATAATATAAGCGCTGAAATCGGGCGGTGAGGGTGGCAGCTGCATCGTGGTAGCTGAAAAAGCCTGCATCTTTTCCCCCTCGATAGTCATGCTGATGACGAAGTGACGGTTATGCATATGCACCAGGTCATGCTCCTCGAATTTAGGCTCAAAATAGCGCTGCATAGCCCGGCCATCATCGGCCCCCATCCGGAAGGCAATGATAGAACCAACGTTGCCAAACACGGCGTCCCGGACGCTCAGGCTCATTTGGGCGATATATTGGTTGGCCACTGTCAGGTTAAGCGCATACTTACGCGCTTCTGATAAAATCGTGGCGAATGAGTCAGTGGCAAAGTTCTGGAATTCGTCGACGTACAGATAGAAGGGGACACGGTCCTGTTGGTTGATATCGGCCCGGCTCATGGCGGCCAACTGAATCTTGGTCACGAGGAGTGCTCCTAACAGGCCGGCGTTATCTTCGCCAATCAGACCGCGCGATAAATTGACAATCAGAATCTTGCGCTCGTCCATGATCTGCCGGATATTAAAGCTGCTCTTTGGCTGGCCGATGATGTTGCGAACCGTCGGATTAGCCGTGAATGCCCCGACTTTGTTAAGGACCGGTGCGACGGCTTCGGTGGCGAACTTATCGTTCCAGCTCGCGAACTCGACCGTCCAGAAGTTCTTCACGACGGGATCCTGTACGTACGTCAGCACTTCTTCACGAAACTTCTTGTCAGTTAGAATCCTGGTGATATCAAGCATGGTCGCGTTCGGGTAATCCAACAGGGCAAGTAGGCTGTAGCGCAGGATATATTCCAGGCGCGGGCCCCACGATTCAAACATCCGCTTCAGTACACCGATGATTTCTGATGCAGTGTGCGTCTTGAGTTTTGGATCGGGGACTTCCATCGGATTGAACGCGATAGGGAAGTCGGTGTCGGCCGGATTAAAATAAATCACGTCGTTTGCCCGATGCTCAGGAATCCGACGCAAAATGTTCAGGGCATAATCGCCGTGAGGGTCGACAACCGCAAAACCGTACGGACTATAGATATCAGAGATGGTCATGAGTTCCAGCAAACCGGACTTACCGACACCGGTCTGCCCCAGGATATACATGTGACGGCCCCGGTCGGCGCGCGGGAGGCCGAAGATGGCATTATGGCCGCGGAAATTGGTAACCGCAATCGGGCTGATGTCATGCTGGTTGGCCTGGGTGGCAATCGGCAGCGTAGCCGGCGGTTCGGCCGTCTTGGCATTAGCCCACAGGATATTCGGTGTTTCAACATTGGTATGGGGCAGGTGATACAGGCTGGCGACTTCTTCGATGTTACAGACATACCCGTTGATTATTTTTCGTGCCTGGTAGGCCGCGACGGCAAGTTCCGTATTCTTAACGATCTGATGCGTAAAGCCGTTGAGATAGGTAGAATTGAACTGCTTGAAGCTGGCCGTGATCGCCTGAAGGCGCATCCGGGCCTGCGGCTCACCGGTTGCACCGCGGTACAGCACTCGTAAATTCATCTCATAGGCAAGTTTATGGCTTTTGGCCTCTGCCGCACCGGCCCGGGCAGATTCGTACTCCGCCAACTTGGCCGCTTCGGTCTTGCTTTCCGGGGGCGCCCACAAGGCACTCAAAGCGCCGGAGGTCGATGTTTTCGAGCCGCGGATTTTGGCGGCATATTGCTCACTGCGTTTGTACCAGGTGTCCGGGGCGGGTCGGATAACCACCTGCAGCCAGGCCTCTTCGTTCGCTTCAAACTGGGCAAGCGTGGCGGTAATGGCTGCGAGCGGGTCAACCTCGAAGCTGGGGAAGGTCTTGATAGGCAACGCCTCGTGGGCCATAAGCTTCATCTCGGCCGCCATCTGCACTCCGGCAGGCGGTACGGATAGGGTATAATCGTCTACTTCAGATATATTAACGGTCGGATACTGGGCGTAAATCTGCTCTTCGACAAAACTCTTCAAATATTCCGGAACCCAGACATAAAATCCGATCCGTTTGTTCTGCACGGCAATTTCAAAACTTATACGTTCCCGTACGGTGGCATTACCAAATAATTTCTTTTCACTGGTCAGCAGCAGACCATGAAGGCTTGCCAGCATTTGCTCGGCTGCAAGCTCTTTTTTTTCATTGGTCCGCGGCACCTGCAACAGCAGGACGGAACCGGCTGTATCAGGGGTCGGTGTTTGCGCCTTACCGAAAATCATTATAATGTAATTATACTACAAATATTCATTTTTTTCAAGTATAAGCATATTTGCTGATTATTGCTACAATAGCAGTAATTATGTTGGAAGATTTCAAACCGGTTCGGCCGAAAGGCCGGTCCGAAAAACCTATTGATAGTGAAAAAACAGAAGAACCTGCCTTCAAGCCACCGGAAGTAGTAGCTGCGGACGAACCGGCTACGGATCCAGTAGTCAGCACAGTGGCGGCCACCAAACCATGGTACAAACGAAAACCGAGAAAAAAGCAGGTACTGACTGCTAGCGCGGTAGCCGGCGTCTTGCTGCTCGTGGCAGCCATACCGATTCTTGCCTTGACCCGCCGTGAAGCACCTGCAGCCCAACCGATAGCCGTGGTTACCCCAAAACCGCCTGAGCCTGCCAAGCCGACCAAAGAACCCTCAAAGCTAACAGGAGTAGAAGTACCGGTCGAACTCAACAAGCTG
>Ga0247718_1000301_pt1 | contig 13383 bp, 11 predicted proteins | sample 21E_DmetaG_FD_189045 | JGI IMG/M metagenome (GOLD analysis project Ga0247718, IMG submission 189045) | Soil microbial communities from hillslope of Landscape Evolution Observatory, University of Arizona, Oracle, AZ, United States - 2-1-E_D | ecosystem: Engineered > Artificial ecosystem >...
TTCGGGGACGCACGAGATCAAGTCCTCGTTCACCTACCAGGCAAACTTCGACGTGTCTGATTCGCCCGCCCGAACCTACGATGACGGCTCGAAGCTGGCGAGCCTCAAGGGCACCGTCGCGGGCGGTGCCGCCCGCGTGCACTCCGAGAAGGACGCGTGGAAGACTCAGACCGACTGCTTCCCCGACACGCCAAGGATCCGCGTCGCCGGGAAGAATTCGTCCTCGACGATCACCGAGGGCGGGAATCTCGCTCCGACCAAAGGTGAGGGCCTGCTGTCGATCAAGGGCAGGAAATTCACGCTCAGCTTTGGGGTGCCCGAGATCCAGGGCACGCGTACACACAGAACGACGGTCAAGCCCTTCGGCTGGTGCATGATGGAGGAGAATCCGCCCAGCGACACGACCGATGAGGGCGTCACCAGCTTTTCGTCCGAGCGGGTCGAGGTCGAAGGGCAGATCGATCCGCAGAACCCGAACGTCGTCACAGGCAGCTCGCAGCCCGACGCCGACACGACGATCACGTGGAACCTCACGCGCCGTCTGGCCGAGTGCGACACCGCGCTGAAGATCGAGGAGCTACGCCTCGCCCATCACGACTTCCCGAACGCGACCGAGTGGGTCGACATCGACGACAAAACGGTCGACGGCAACGAGGTCCGGATCACCGCGAGGGTCGTCAACGAGTCGAAGAAGGCAAAGACCTCGACCGTCACCTTCAGGGAAACACGGAGCGGGCTGGAGATCGGCCGAAAGCCCGTGAGCGTCCCGGCCGAGGGCGAAGCGGAGGTCGAATTCATCTGGGACACGACCGGCTTCGCGTGGGACAACGCCCGCAAGAACGCGTCGACGCGCGAGGTCAAAGCGATGCTCAGCAACGGCGAGAGCGAGGTCGTCGACGTCATCGTTGTACCGAAGCCCGTGATCCTCGTTCACGGCCTCTGGAGCAACGCGGAGGCCTGGTCGGAGTACCACAATTATCTCGAGGAGGCGCACAGCTTCGCGTGGAAGGCGTACGCGGTGGGTGCCGACCCGGCGCACGGCAAGATGAACACCGGCAACCACTTCGGCAACACCGCTTCGACCAACAGCATCTTCCAGAACGCCGGCGAGTTGGCTAAGCAGATCCGCTTCGCGCAGGAGGAGATGAACGCCTGGCACGTCGACATCGTCGCCCACTCGATGGGCGGGCTGATCCCCGCTTTTACATCCACCACCTGATGAAGGACTCGCCCGACGGCAAGCCGGTCGTCACGCATCTCGTGATGCTGGGGACGCCCAATCAGGGCAGCCCGTGGGCGGACATAATGTTTGAGGACTTCAAGAGCAAGGGCTATCACGTCGAGGCCCTGCGGGAATTGAAAACGGACGTCTGCCGGACGTTCAACAGCCAGGTCACGAACCGCAAGGGCGTCAAATTTTCGATCATCTACACCGACAAGATCCCGTTCACGGGCGACACCAGGGAGCCGGGCGACGGCGTGGTCTCGGTCTCGTCCGCGATCTGGCAGATCACGGACGTCAGCAAATCGGAAAGCCTCGCTCACACCTTGCTGACCGGCAAGCCCGATTTCATGAACTTCGTCTACCCACGCCTGGCCGTGGGACCGAAATCGAACAGGTAAGCCATTCGGCTGTTACAGCGGGATCGCGGCGAAAGAAATGAGAGTGTCGGAAAAGTCCGCGAAGCGGACAAATTTAATAGCGTCGGGTGCAACCGGGCGACCAGGACCTATTGAAGTTTCCGGACGGCCGGTCCCCGAAGGGGACAGACAATATAGCGTAGGGTTGAATGAGCGATAGCGAATGAAACCCTACGTCAGATTGACAGAGATATGCGCTCCCTGAAGGGGAGCAACAAAGACGGGAATAATCGAACCGATTCGACAGGTCAGAGCATTTGTGTTCGGGATTGTTGCTCCCTTTCAGGGAGCGTAACGTTGTATCGACTTTGCGTAGGGTTCCGCTCGCAAAGCCTCGCTCACCCTACGCTATATTGTCTGTCCCCTTCGGGGACTATCGATAAAAATTGTCAACCCAACCGAGCGCTGACACACGAAGCGTCCCTTAAACGGGACGAACGATCAACGCATTTGTTCGACGCCTTCAGCGCCGGATCGGCTGTTTGCTTGCGGGTCGGGTTTCACCCTACGCTGTTAAATCAGTCACCTTCAGCGACAAAATCAGACTCCTCAGACACACACTTCTATTTTCTTATTTGATCAAAGTCACGTGAGCGGCGACGGCCTTCCAGCCTTTGTCGGTTTTGGCGTAGACGCGAGTGAAGCGTTGGTTGAAGGAGCAGGGCTCGCCGTTATCTTCGCCCTCGGCGGTGAGGCGGCCCGTCACGATCGCTCCGCTGCCGTTTGCGAAGACGCTGCGGACGGCAAACTCGCCGGCCTCGTACCGCGTAAAGCGGGCGGAGCTGAGGCGGATCCGTTCAATCAGGTCCATTTTCGACAGCACCTCGCCCGACGAGTCGGTCGCGATGAAGTCGTCCGCGAACAGATCGGTCAACGCCATTATGTCGCGCGCGGCGTAGGCCTCGGTCCAGGCCCGGTCGATCTCGCGGAGTTCGCTCTCGAGCGATGCGTTTGCGTCTTCTCTCTTATCGCTTGTCGTCATATACCTGAATTATAGTCCCGCCGGCGCGTTTCCGAAGCTTGGGCAGCAGTCGCCAAGGTTCCACACTCGTTGCTGAGGCCCTAACGCTCGTCAGCGGAGGAGGCTTGGCGCTCGCCGTCGCGGGTCAGAGTTTGAGCCGCTGCCACTCCGCGAAGAGGCGCGTGATCTCGGCGTTGATCTTTTGCTTTTCGGCAAGATTTGTCGAGCCGGCATCGCGGCGCTTTACGAGCTCCTCGATCTGTTGCTGGATCGCTTCCTGCTTCGACTCGGGCCCCTCGGCGTTGCGTCTGCTGCTCTTTCGCTTCGGAACGTTGTACTTGTCGTCCATGACTTGATTTTAGTATCGACGGCGAGGAGTCGGGTGGTGTCAGACTAATCGCCGCCACCGTCGAAGAATGTTGTGTCTTAGAAGCTGGCCCGAGGTAGCGGCGCTCGAGCCCGGGGAATGCGCCGAGGCGGTGACGGCGTGAGCGCAAAGTACGCGTCTCGACCGCTGAAAAACCGAAGTGTCCGCACCGCCTATCGATGAGTGCAGTTATGGACAGCTTGATAAGCACTCCCCGTTCGGGCAAGCCACCAATGGGTACTCACATAACTGCCACTCAAATCCGGGGGCACTTGTCGTAACAGGATCTGATGAGTGTGCGGGATCCGTCGGCGACATCGTAATCTTCATTACGCATTTCGACTTTTCAAAGTTGTCGAAGATATCGACGAGGGCTTCTAACGTGCCCTCACCGCTCACCTTGCCGGTGATGAAGACCTCGGCATAGCTGTTACCAACCTTTTTGACTTCGAACCGGAACCTTTGTGACTCGTATTGTGACCTGAGTTTCCGATTGCCTTTGATGTCGGCGAGGATCCGCTCGTTCAGCTTCTCGATTTTTTTGTCGATATTGGATTCGTCGCAGGGGTTGCCGAGCGGGGTCACGTTCGCGCTTTGCTCTTCGCCGCGCGAGCAAGACAGGGTGAGCAGCAGCGTGCACGACATCATCATCGCGATTGCGGTGCGGACCAATTCATTTTTCATGATCATTCCTCCGTTTCGTTAGTTCATTTAGTCAACATCGAGAGCAGGCTGGTACGTGTCTGTTTGCCAAAGACGATCGAGCGTCCGTCGGGCGCCCACGCGAGGCTTGAGATCAATATTTTGGGGTCGTTAGCGACGAGTAATCGTTTCGGCGCGCCGCCGCCTTCGACCGGCACCGTCCACAAGACGGTCGTGTCGTCCCGGCGAGAGACAAACGCTATCGTGCTCCCGTCGGCGGACAGATGGATGTTGTGAAAATACGCGTGACCGAGACTGTTGACCTTTTTCCTTGCGCCGGTTGTCAGCGAGTGCAGGTATACGTCTGTGGACTCGGGCGTCGACGACAGATCGCTTGGGTCGGCCTTTTGCACCAGCACCGCGCTCTCGCGGTCCTCGCTGAAGCCGAGAAACCTAAACCGTTCTTTCGACTCGACGACGACTCTCTGCGCCTGGCCGTCGACCTCGTGGAGCCAGAGCCGAAAGATCTTTTGCGGGGAGTTTTGTTTCGTCGCAAGCTCGGACAAAAAGATCAGATACCTTCCGTCCTTAGACCACGTCGGGCAGCAAAAGGTCTCGGCCGGGTCGGTGTTTTGCGTTACAGGTGTATTCCGCGAACCGTCCGAGGCCGCAAGCCAGATGTTCGAGGCGCCGTCGGTCGACGCCGCGGCGGAGTAGGCCACAAAATCATCGCCCGGCGACCAGTCGGCGTGATTGACGCCGATCTTCAGGTACGGAGTGGCCGTGTAGCCCGGAGCGGTGACGCCGCCGCCCGCCAGCTTCAGCGTGTCGTCGCCTGTTGGCTTGCTGCGGTAGAGTGCGATGCCGTCCTCATCCCGCCTGAAAAACGCGATCCACCGGCCGCTCTTCGACCAGATCGGAGAGAATCCGCGGTTGGACACAACGACTGCCGGCGTAGCGCCGCCCGAACCGCCGCGCGATACGACCTTAACGGAGCCGGCGAATGGGCGATCCACCTGCCTGACCGACTGAAACGCAACGCTTTTGCCGTCGGGCGAAAGGTCGGCCCAGTATTCCGCCTCGACGTCGTTGGCGACGAGCGACTCTGTTGCGTCGTCGGTGTTCACGGTCCAGAGGTCGGACGTTTCGCTGACGGATCCGTACAAAATTTTCGAGCCGTCGCTCGCGACATCGTGGACAAAGAAATCCAGATTGCCGTTCGAGAGCTGCACCGGTCCGGTCCGATCGACGCCCGCCTCAAAAACCTGGTAAGCCCCGTCGACGGAACTGCTGTAGACCACGGCCCGGCCGTTCGGCTGCCAGGCGAGATTGTCGATCTGGTCCTTCGACGTCGCGATCTCGTCGGCAGGTGCGGTCTCGGCATCGAGTCGTTGGATCTTTACCCTCCAGAGATCGCCTTCCTTTATCGAATACGCGATCGCCGACTCGTCCGCGGCGATCTCGATCGTGCGGGGCTTGATGCCTTTGGATTCGAACTTCGTTACCTGACGGCGCTCGCCTGACCGCTCATCGACCGCAAACAACTCGGACCCTTCCTGAAAGTAGATCTTTCCCTGCTTACCCCAATAGACAGGTCTCGCTGTCGCGCCGACGCCGCCGGTGATCTGTGTCTGCGCGCCGCCGGTGAACGAGGCTCGCCATATCCCGCGATCGGCGCCGCGACTCGAGAAGAAGGCGATCTGCTGTCCGTCCGGCGACCATACCGGGTACTGGTTGTAGAATCCGTTCCTGGTGACCTGAATGGGATCGCCGCCTACGGTCGGCTTGGCCCAGATCTCCGTCGCTTTTGACTTGACGGCGGCGAAGGCGACCATGTTCGCGTCCGGCGAGAAGGACGCGGCGGAGATCAGTTCGCCCGCACTGCTGCTCCAACTGGTGATGGCCACGGTCCGCATCGAAGCTTGCGCTCCGCCGGCAGGTGGTTCTTGTCTCGACGAGCCGCCCCGGCCGAGGTGCCACCAGCCCGCCCAAATGAGGACGGCGACAGCGGCGATCCCGACCAGCAAAAGAGCCGGCGGCGGGTGGGCAAGTCGTGCCGCGGCGGCCGTGAGGATCGAGTCGTGAAGGGTTTTCCGTATCTCGGACCGGCCCGTTTCCCGGCCAGAGGTGTATTGCTGGTCGGCGAGCTGCTGCTTCAGGTCCCTGAGGTCCGACACCAGATGGTCGGCGGTGGCGTAGCGCTCGTTGCGGTCCTTCCGAAGGGCCTTCTGCACGATGCGGATCAGCGCGAGGGGCGGGTCGTGGAGATATTCCTCGAGTCGGCGCGGCTCTTTGCCGATGATCGCGGCGATGATGTCCGCCAGATTGTCACTGCCGGCGAAGGGCGAGCGGCCCGTGACCATTTCGAAGATGATGATCCCGAGGCTGAATATGTCGGTCCGACCGTCAAGATGAAGTCCGCGTGCCTGCTCGGGCGACATGTATTGCGGAGTGCCGAGGACCAGGCCCGGCGAGGTCGGGCTCCTGGCGAGCGTGTTGGCCTCGAAACCGAACGGGGTCGTCACGCCGCCCACGGATTCCTTCGCGAGCCCGAAATCGAGCACCTTGACGGTGCCGTCCTTGCGGATCATCACGTTGTCGGGCTTCATGTCGCGGTGGACTATCCCGGCCTTGTGCGAGGCGGCCAGTGCCGACGCGATCTGGAGCGCGATGTCGACCGCCTCGGGCAGCGGTATCTTGCCCCGCCTGATCCGGGAGCTGAGCGGTTCGCCGTCGACGTGCTCGCTCACGATGTACTGGACGCCGTCCTCGCCGCCTTCGCCGATGTCGTGGATGACGAGGATGTTCGGATGATTAAGCGACGAGGCGGCTCGGGCCTCCTGCGTGAACCGCTTCATCCGGTCGGGATCCCGACGGAACTCGCTGTTCAAAAATTTGATCGCGACATTGCGGTTGAGCCGCTCGTCCCGGGCCAGAAACACCTCGGCCATCCCGCCCCGGCCGATCATCTCGATCAACCTGTAATGCGGCGGAAGCACGCTCTCGTAATCGTTTCGAAATGACTCCGTTTTGGTCATCGCTCTGCGGCCGAGCCTGAATATCAATTAACGTTTGAGTCTACAACTCTTCGGCGAGTGGCTTTCTGACGTTCTTGATGTGACGCCACTCGCAAGCGCCGAACTCTTGAAAATTGGCCTTGGCTTGCGCGAGGCTTAACGAACCGTTCGGTCCGCCACGCACGACATCAGCATCGTTTTCATCTTGTCCATCATCTTCCCAGAAACAAACAGGGCAGATTTCATAGCCGCCGCGCTCACCCAATGTTCTGTAGCCGCAACACGGACAACGATAACTGACGCCGTCTTGCGGCGGTTCGCGAACCGAGCGGTTTTTCAATCTGTCGATATACCACTCAAACCACTGTTTACGCCTTTCGATTTCTTCTGGGCTTGGCTCCGAATTCATATTGTTGATTTTCCGCATCACCTAACAAGCCACGCGCCGCAGCAGAACTCACGGCCCTTGTCCCTCCTGCACCGGTGTGTCAGGCAGGCTCGCAGAAACCTAACACGCAGGCACGCGAATATCGATCTGCACTAGGTTCTGTTGACATTTCCGAACCGCAGTCCCCAAAGGGGACAGACAATATAGCGTAGGGTTGAACGAGCGGCAGCCGCGAGTGAAACCCTACGTCAGATCGCAAACATATGTGCTCCCTGAAGGGGAGCAACAAATCTGTTTCAAATGCGCCGGTTGCTCCCCTTCAGGGAGCCGATCGCTTATTCGACTTTTCGTAGGGCTGCGGCTCGCAAAGCCTCGCTGCACCCTACGCTATCATGTTGGTCCCCTTCGGGGACGTTAGAGAATGCGTCAATAAAACGTTGTCCAAAGAATAGCGGCATTATGTCACGGAAGGATTGCAATTCGAAGTGAATTCTAGTGCAACTCCCGGCGCGGAGTATGAAGCGGTGCCGGCCGGTCACCACGGCGGCGGCGGCGGCGTCGCCCGCGAGCGGAAAGAGAGAGGATGAGCGGCACCGGCACGGTCCTGCGTGAAGCAGCGCGCTTGACCCTCTTGGGGCAAGGTCACAGGGACGCCCCGAACCGGTCGTTTCGCACCCTGGGAAGAAGGCGACCCATCGCCGAAAGGCGAGCGTCTTTCCCGGAAAGGAGCCTTTCTTTCGCGGGAAACTCCCGATCTTCCCGGGTACGGAGCCCTTCTTTCGCCGAAAGACGCCAATCTTTCCCGGAAAGATCGGCATCTTTCGCCGAAATATTGCTTTCTCACCGGGTACGAACGCTCTCTTTCGGGGAAAGATCGCGATCTTTCCCGGTAAGATTGCTCTCTTACCGGGAAATATTGCCTTCTTACCGGGAAATATTGCCTTCTTACCGGGAAATATTGCCTTCTTACCGGGAAATATCGTCATATTTCCGGCACGACCGGCCGCCGGAAGGCGGATTAAACCACGGAATATCAACAGTTAGCACGACCGGCACGCCGCGGCCGGCAATTCGGCTAATCGACATCGACGTGCTCGAAGAATGTTGTGTCTTCGAAGCTGGTGCGGGATCGGGGGATGCGCCGTCTGCTGGTTTCGGAGTAGACGGAGGTTTTCCGGCTGCGGGAGCTTTTGGCGTATTCGATCTTGGTGCCGGTGAGGTAGTTTTCGCTGACCTTGTTGCCGGCGTAGATGTCGGCCCGGTTGTAGCGTTCGAGGTCGAAGCCGATCAGCATCAACCGGTCCGCCGCCCGGTGGTAGCGGAACCGGTAAGTCACGTCGACCGCCCAGCCGTCGCGGAAGTTCTGGTTGGTCGTGAGGACGCCGCCGCCCCTCTTCTCGATCTTCAGATCGATCGGCGCATCCCCGCCGAATTTAGGATAAAGCTTCCCGTTCACCGCGAACCGGCGATAGCCGCCCTCCTTTTTCGCAAACAGAACAACGACGATGTACGGCGGCGACTCGCCATCATCGAGCATCTCCCGCATATCCTCGTTCAACCCGATCGCGAGGCCCACGTCCCCGAGATTGTCACCATTCAGATCGCCGCCGCCATCCGCACGGCTCACAACCTCCCACCCCTTCGGCACAAAATCCTCCACACCCGGCCCCTCGACCGGCATAGTCCGGATCGCATCGTCCGGTTTTGTGTAAACGGTCTGCTGCGCCCGCACATCAGCGGCGGCGAACACGAGGATCGAAAAAGCGAGCGACAGGATGAGCGGGGTTTTCTTCATTGTCGTTCATTTGGTATCAGCGGAGATCGAGACCGAAAATGTAGCGCCGCTTCCAACGCGAGCGCGAGCCAATCGGCACGTACAATAACCGACGTGGGTTTTCCCGTTTTCAGAAAAGATGCGAATCAGATTTCAAAGATCAAGTGAACGGTGGTGGCAAAAGCCACTGGTGGAATTGGAGGGTAAGCCGTTGCCAGCTGAGCTCGCAGTACTGTATCTGTCCTTGTGCGAGGCCGAGAAAGGCGTCTGGATGAATTCACGCAGCACGCGCGTGACCGATCTCATTCGCGACAAACAAACCGGCAAATTCAAAACCGTTCGCGCGCAATTGCCGGGGTTTGTCTCAAAAGTGCTAGAGTCGTTCTACGCGAGGCCGGAGATCAAGAGAGGCGTTTTTGATCTGGTAATTTGGAATGAGGAGCGACAGACAGCGCGCTTCGTGGAAGTGAAATGTCCGCACTGGGATAGGCTCACGCCGGAGCAAGCAGTATTCGTCGACATCGCAGAGGAAATGGGAACTGAGACGTCGGTAGTCGAATGGGAATTCGATATATAGCCTCTTATTCGTGTCACTCCCACTATTGTGAGAACCCTATCGGCGTTGACCCCAATAGTGAAGCCTGCTATCTTCAGAGCGTTTTCTTCACCCTAGTCAACAGGAGGCCTTCAAAGTGACAAGAGTTCTTTCCTTTTCAGCTCTAGTTGTATTGCTAATTTGTGTCTTTTCCAACCACGCCTTAGGGCAGCAGAGAACGGCGCAACCTCAGCCACTTTCTGTAGCGGTAGGCGTTTACTCTGGTTCGGGTAAGAACTCCAGATCAATGTCGAGCGAGGCGATTTTGAGCTTAGACAAGTTTGACCGTAGGACTAAAGAGCTTGAAGGCACCCTTGAGTTCCCATCTTGGATGTGTAGCCAAGCATCGTTTTCCGGAATAGCTGATAACAACGGAATAACGTTGAGTGGCCCGATCAACTGTATCGATACCGATAACACTCTGATAGCGAGGTGCACTTTTTCAGGGGTGGGCCGACTCACGTGCTCGTATTCAATAAAGGAACAAGGTGCAGTGAGCGCAATCGACAAAGGGAGTTTCGACATTAGTCGAGATTCTGCACGGCAGTCGATCAGGTCGACTGCCCATCGAACGACGAGATCGACTGTTATTTACGAGACACGGACAGTTCCGGCGCCCACTCCCATACCGGCTCCTACGCCAAAGAAATACAAGGTCACCTTTCCTTCCGGGAGTCACAACGTCGATTTGGCGATGGTCAACACCGACCGAGTCACACTTAGGAGCTCTCCTTACTCATCCGATGTAACTCGGAGTCTGGCGCCCGGGAGTTTGCTAACACTTATCGACCGGTCCCCGGTTAATGGCATGGTGAAAGTAATTGATTATGAGACGGGTACGCTGGGATGGGTATCGTCTAATGAAATTGAAATCAGACATGGGTCCGGTACGTCCCGTGAGAAGCTTTTGGAGCGATCGCCAAGCTCCTCGAATCGAAACCCAACTGTCTATCTCAAGAACGATACGGATCGAACGATAACCTTTGGTTTTGGCAGTCAATCGTATTTGATTGGGCCATACCAATCAAAGGAACTCGAAATTCCGCCGGGGCAATACAAATACTACGTTGCCTCGCAGAAGGTTATGCCGCTGATAGGCGAAGAATATTTTGACGCGGGATATCGATATACTTGGACTTTCTACATTGAAACCCGCTATCGATAACGCACCGTCACTAACTAGAACTGATGTTTTCCCCAGGCGACACACTTGGACCATACACGCTGATTGATTTTTTGGGGCAAGGTGGCTTCGGGGCAGTCTGGTTAGCCGAACGGCGCACTCCGATTGCCACGACAAGGGTTGCTCTCAAAATCCCGCATGTCAGCTCAAATGACTTTAATGCAATAAAACAAGAGGCTGAGCTTTGGGCTTCGGCCTCGGGTCATCCTCATGTCGTTTCCATAATTGAAGCTAATGTTTACTCCAATGTCACTGTGATAGTGAGTGAATATGCCGCAGATGGAAGTTTAGAGATGCTTCTTAAGAGGCGATCCCGATTGACTGTTGCAGAGAGTTTGGAGATTATCGCCGGAGTCCTAGCTGGACTCGCCCATCTGCATTCGAAAAGAATCATCCACCGCGATGTCAAGCCTGCGAACATTTTGTTGCAAGCGCATATTCCTCGGCTGGCAGATTTCGGAATTTCTAGATTTGTCGAATCTGCTTACTCATTCAGAACCGCTTCAGGTACGCCGGCCTATATGGCGCCTGAAGCATTCGACGGTGCAAGAGATGCACAAACCGATTTGTGGTCAGCTGGAGTCGTCTTGTATCGCCTACTCACCGGCCGTCTTCCTTTTTCCGCTACGAGTACATCCGAGTTGATTGGTGCAATAATTTTCAAAGATCCCCGACCGCTCGACGCAACATTTCCGACTCAACTCACTAAAGTGGTAAGTAAAGCCCTTTCAAAAGACTGTCGTCTTAGATACGCTACAGCGGACGAGTTCTTGCGAGACATAAGACTTCTACAAAATGGTCTTAACCATGGAAAAGGTCCTAACATTGAAAGACAGAGTAGCGACAGTGTAGTTACGCAAATACACGTGGGCAGGCCAAGATTGACAGTCCCTGTACTCAGCGTTCTAGGACTGGGTGCAGCAATAGTGGCGGCGGCGGCATACTCGCTAAATTCAGGGTTAGAAAATAGACCTACCGTAGAGCAGTCAACCGCGACCACCTCACAATATGAACAACCCGAAGTTAATCAGGTCGCTAACAAAAATTCGAATAATTACACCGAGAGGCGGCCGCATAGCAATCGTGCTAACGATAACCATTCCAATGATGAACCGGTTCGTATTGGAATCAGAAAAGAGAAGCGTCCTTATTAACACTTCAGAAGATAGATGTTAGCCAATACTAACTGCCGTTTTGGCGGGATCCTTGTGTTTGTTAGTAACACTGACTCAGATAATTTTCAAAAAGATCAAATAGACAGTAAGAGGGCCTAAATTCAGGCTTACACCGCTTGACAAACTTCTGTCTCAGACCTATAAATTGGGCGAAAATACCTACTCCGATAGCCGCTTAATATGAACAAAACTCTCCTGTGTTTTATCACTTTGATACTTTTACTCTCAGCGGTCCCGTCATATAGTCAGTCACATTCGGAAAAGGCTGTCGCGAAACAGGCCCAAGAACAAGCTAAGAAAGAAGAGAAGGAACGGCTTAAAGCGGAGCAAGAAAAATGGAAGTTCTTTGCCGTTGCAAGCGATCCGCCCGGTGCGAGAGTCGAGATAAACGGTGAATTCATTGGCACTACTCCATTCAAAGAACCTGTCAAATATAAATTCTTCTACAATGGACCTACCTTTGCCTTCTCCTCTTACCTAAACCAGCACCAGACAATGACGATTTCCAAGGAAGGTTACGTTACGAAATCATTCGTCATCACCAAAGGTCCTTATGAGTGGGTCAGTATAAACGGGGAGAACCGCCTCATCTTTTACGTCGTTTCGCAGCCCGAATTCAATATTAAGCTGGAGAAAATCGGCGAATTTCTCGGGACAAATCCGTTTGCAAAGCCCTCCGGAGGTGCGGTAGCCGCGGCTGGTATAGGAACCATCGAGAGCGTGGTGCAACGTGTTCTGCCAGCGGTTGTCACTGTTCAGACTTCTAATGGGAGTGGTAGCGGCTTCTTTATTCTTGGATCGGGAATCGTTATAACAAACAAACACGTTGTCGGCGCAAACCAATCAGTATCAGTGGTGACGTCAAAGGGAGAAACCTTACAAAGCAAGTCGATCTACCTTCATCCTAAACGAGACATTGCCCTAATTAAACTTGAAGGAGGTAATTTCCCTTCCCTTCCTTTGGCGGAACCTAGTTCTGTGAGTGTCGGCTCTGATGTTATAGCAATAGGGTCGCCCGGAGTGGGTCGAACCGTGCTCCAAAACACAGTCACGAAAGGGATTATCAGTTCATTCAGGAAGTCTGAAACGCATGGCATTCTTGTTCAAACTGATGCTGCTTTGAATCATGGCAATAGCGGAGGGCCGTTGCTCAACACAAAAGGGGAAGTAATCGGAGTTAACACGTTAGGCTTTGTGGATTTCGACAAGGAAGGATTGAGCTTTGCAGTGTTCTGCAGCGAGGTGCTACAGATGCTGAAGGACCAATTCAATTACGTTCCGTCATCAAACGGATCAGTGCAGGTTACTGACAATACAAAGGAAGCAATTCCTGCAAAGATCACAGTTGAAATCACCTCTGAACCCCTAGGTGCTGAAATCTACATTGACGGCAAGTTTGTTGGAAGCACACCCTCAAAAATCAGTTTGTCCACCGGTGAACACACGATTAAAGTGTTGCGAGCCGGGCATAAAGATTGGGAACGTCGCATTCTGATCGAAATGGGTAGTTCGCCGAACTTCAATGCCATACTGGAAAAGGTCGGACCATAAGTGCTGTAGTTATGCTATCATCAGAGGGGCTCGTAAGAATCACGGACCGCTATTCTTCAACTTATTTGCGCCTGTTCCAGACGGCTTAC
>Ga0247718_1000302_pt1 | contig 13355 bp, 7 predicted proteins | sample 21E_DmetaG_FD_189045 | JGI IMG/M metagenome (GOLD analysis project Ga0247718, IMG submission 189045) | Soil microbial communities from hillslope of Landscape Evolution Observatory, University of Arizona, Oracle, AZ, United States - 2-1-E_D | ecosystem: Engineered > Artificial ecosystem > Mesocosm...
TCCGCATCCCGACGTACAGCGCCCCCGCCCGGCTCCGCACGGAGGTGCGCATCCTCTACGACGCCGAGGCGCTGTACGTCGGGATGCGGATGCACGACCCCGCCCCCGACTCCATCGCCGCGCAGCTCGCCCGGCGCGACGCGGGCGGGATCTACTCCGACTGGGCGCAGGTGATGGTGGACAGCTACCACGACCGCCGCACGGGCTTCGCCTTCGCGGTGAACCCCCGCGGCGTGAAGCGCGACGTCTACCTCTCCAACGACAACGCGGAGGACTCCGGGTGGGACGCCGTCTGGGAAGTGGCCACCCGGGTGGACTCGGCCGGGTGGACGGCGGAGTTCCGCATCCCGCTGAGCCAGCTCCGCTTCTCGCGCAGCGAGCCGGAGGGCGGCCGCACCTGGGGGCTCCAGCTCGCGCGCGACGTGGCGCGCTACCAGTCGCGCTCCGTCTGGGCGCCGTGGGTGCGCAGCGACAACGCCTTCGTCTCGCGCTTCGGCACGCTCACGGGGCTGGTGGGGGTGCGGGCGCCCACCCGGCTGGAGCTCCAGCCGTACAGCGTCGCCCGGATGACGCGCGCTCCGGGCGCGGAGGGGAACCCCTTCTACCGCAGCACCGACGCCTCCGCCTCGGCGGGGACCGACGTGCGGTACGGACTCCCCTCCGGCCTCACGCTGACGGCCACCCTCAACCCCGACTTCGGCCAGGTGGAGCTGGACCCGGCCATCGTGAACCTGAGCGCCTTCGAGGTGCAGCTCCCGGAGCGCCGCCCCTTCTTCGTGGAGGGGACGGACATCTTCCGCTTCGGCAGCCTCCTCTCGTACATCAGCATGGGCTCGCCCCAGTTCTTCTACAGCCGGCGCATCGGGCGCGCCCCGCAGCGCAGCGCCACCCTGGACCCGGAGGTGCGCTTCCACGACACCCCGCAGTCCACCACCATCCTGGGCGCGGTGAAGCTCTCCGGGAAGACGGCCGGCGGGTGGTCGGTGGGGGTGCTCGACGCGCTCACCTCCAGCGAGGAGGCGCGCACCTTCGACGCGGGCGGCCGGACGGGGACCACCCCGGTGGAGCCGCTCAGCAACTACCTGGTGGGGCGCGTCCGGCGCGACCTCAACGCGGGCCGCACCGTCGTGGGAGCCATCACCACCGCGGCGCACCGGAGCCTGCGCGACTCCGTCTTCTCTCCCCTCCTCCGCTCCGACGCGTACGTGGCCGGGGTGGACGCCGAGCACTCCTGGGGGAACCGGATGTGGGCGGTGAGCGGGTTCGTGGCGGGGAGCCGGGTGGACGGGAGCGCGGAGGCCATCGCCGCCACGCAGCGCTCCAGCGCGCGCTACTTCCGCCGCCCGGACGCGGACTACCTGCGGTACGACTCCACCCGCACCTCGCTGGGCGGGCACGTCGCGGGGCTCGCGCTCCGCAAGGGAGGCAGCTGGCGCGGCTCCGTCTGGTACCAGGAGGTGAGCCCCGGCTTCGAGGTGAACGACCTGGGCTTCCAGGGGCGCACCGACACCCGCGGGCTCGCCGCCCTCTTCGGCCGCCGCCACGACAGGCCGGGGCCCGTCTTCCGGGACTGGTTCGTCCGCGTCTTCACCAGCCAGAGCTGGAACTTCGGCGGAGACCGGACCGCGAGCAACTTCGCGCTGCGCGGGAACGGCACCTTCCGGAACCTCTGGAGCGGGAGCGCCACGGTGGAGCGCAGCCTCACCACGCTCGACGACCGCCTCACCCGCGGGGGGCCGGTCACCGAGCGGCCGGGGGCCTGGTCCGCCACCGGGAGCTTCGGCTCGGACCCGCGCAAGCGCCTCTCCGGGGGCGCCGACGCCGGGGTGTACCGGGACGACGCGGGCGGGTACGCGCGCTGGCTGGGAACCTTCGCGCAGGCCCGCCCCTCCGAGACGGTGCAGGTGAGCCTGAGCCCCTCGGTGGAGCAGACCCGCAGCATGGCGCAGTACGTCCGGGTCCGCACCGACCCCCTGGCCCGCGACACCTACGAGCGGCGCTACGTCTTCGCCACCCTGGACCAGACCACCGTGGCGGTCGGCACCCGGCTGGACTGGACCTTCACCCCCACCCTCTCGCTCCAGCTCTACGCCCGCCCCTTCATCTCGGCGGGGGAGTACGACGCCTACAAGGAGCTGCGGGCGCCCCGCACCTTCCGCTTCGCGGAGTACGGGCGCGACCAGGGCACTATCGCGCTGAACGAGCCGTGCGGCCGGAGCGCCGCCGCGCGGAACGTCTACACGGTGGACCCCGACGGCGAGGGCCCCGCCGGCTGCTTCCAGTTCGGCAACCCCGACTTCAACTTCCGCAACCTCCGCGGGAACGCGGTGCTGCGCTGGGAGTACCGCCCCGGCTCCACCCTCTTCCTGGTCTGGCAGCAGGAGCGGAGCGCCGCGGAAGACGTGGGCGACTTCGCCCTGCGGCGCGACGCGGGCGAGCTCTTCGGCGCGCCGGGGCGCAACGTCTTCCTGGTGAAGGCCACCTACTGGCTGAGCCGCTGAGGGGAGCCGCCCCTTGACCGCCGGGGGCCGGCCGGGCATGCTGATTGCCCACGCGCAGAGGGCCGCGCCGGCCGGCGCGGCCCTCCTCTCTTACGGCGGACGTTACGAATGGATTGGATCCTGCTTCTGAAGGCGGCGGCGATGGGGCTGGTGGAGGGCGCGACGGAGTTCATCCCCGTCTCCTCCACCGGGCACCTGATCCTGGCGAGCAAGTGGCTCGGCTTCGACCGCTACCGCGGCGCCGAGACCTTCGAGGTCTTCATCCAGCTGGGGGCCATCCTGGCGGTGGTGTGGCTCTACCGCGAGAAGATCTTCGGCGTGGTGCGCGACGCCCCGCACAGCCCCAGGGCCCGGCGGCTCATCCTCAACCTCCTCGTCGCCTTTCTCCCCGCGGCGCTCGTGGGGTTCGTGGCGCGCGACTGGATCAAGGAGTACCTCTTCAACACCACCGTGGTGGCAGTCGCGCTGGTGGTGGGCGGGTTCGTGATCCTGGCCATCGAGCGGTGGCACCGTCCCTTCCACACCGAGACGGTGGACGACATCCGGCCGCCCAGCGCGCTGGCGGTGGGGCTCGCGCAGCTCCTCTCGCTGGTGCCGGGGACCTCGCGCTCGGGGGCCACCATCATGGGGGGGATCGCCATCGGGCTCTCGCGGGTGGCGGCGACGGAGTTCTCCTTCTTCCTCGCCATCCCCGTCATGTTCGCGGCCTCGCTCTACGACCTCTACAAGAGCCTCCACCTCCTCACCACGGCGGACATCCCCGTCTTCGCGGTGGGGTTCGTGGTGTCGTTCCTCTCGGCGGTGGTGGTGATCCGGGCGCTGCTCCAGTTCGTGGCGAACAACACCTTCGTCCCCTTCGCCTGGTACCGCATCGTCTTCGGGATCGGCCTGCTGGCCTTCTACTACTGGGGGAGCGGCGCCGCCCACTGAGCGGGGGGCGCCTCCTCGCCGCAGCGCTGGCCGCGGAAGCTCTCCAGCACCTCCAGGAAGCGGCGCACGTCGGCCTCGTTGGTGGGGAGCCCCACCGAGACGCGCACCGCCCCCACCGGGGTGGCACCCATGCAGGCGGCGAACTCGTTCAGGGTGAAGGTCTCGGGAGAGAACCCCCCGGCACAGCGCTGCACGTCCGGGGGGGCGTGCCCGAAGGCGAACTCCGCCGCCCCGGGGTTGCAGAAGTATCCCGTGCGGAGCGACACCCCCCGCGCCGACGCGCGGTCCTCCACCACGCGGAAGTCGAAGATCCCCCCTGCCCCATCCAGCACGTTGAAGGCTATGGTCCCGCCGCGCCGCTCGGCGGTCGTGGGGCCGTAGATGCGCACCAGCGGCGCCCCGCCGGGGTGGCGGAGCGCCTGCATCTCGCGCAGGAGGAGAGCGGTGAGGCCGGCCACGTGCTCCCCCACCCGCTCGATCCCCACCTCCTCCAGCAGGTCGAGCCCCGCGGGGACGGCCGGCACGTCCAGGAAGTTGGGGGTGCCGTCCTCGAAGCCGCGCGCCGTGCGGTACAGGAGCTCCACCGGCGCCTGCGCCGAGACGAAGCGCACCGTCCCCCCGCCGAACCAGGGGCGCTCCAGCCCCAGGAGCGCCGCCTTCCGCGCGACCAGCGCCCCCACCCCCGTGGGGAAGCCAAACATCTTGTAGAACGAGAGGCAGACGAAGTCCGGTCCGCACTCCCGCAGGCTCAGACGGTTCGTGGGAGCGAAGGCCGCCGCGTCGAGCATGGTGGCGTATCCCGCCTCGCGCGCCCGCCGCACCCACTCCAGCGGGTGCTTCACCCCCGAGAAGTTGGACTGCGCCGGGTAGACGAAGAGGTTGGGGAGCGCGCGGTCCGCCCCGGCCAGCCCCGCGTCCAGCGCCTCCACCCCCACGCGCAGCTCGGCGTCCAGCGGCACGTAGCGCACCTCGGCCCCCCGCGCGGCGGCATAGCTCCGCAGCCCGTGGACGGAGTTGTGGTTGTCGGCGGTGAGCACCAGGCGGCTCCCGGCCCGGAAGGGGTACGCCTCCCCCACCAGCTTCAGCGCGCCGCTGGCGTTGAGGGTGAAGACCACCTCGTACTCCGCGGGGTCGGCTTCGAAGTAGGCCAGGATGCGCTCCCGCACCGCGTCCACCCGCTCCGTGCTGGCCCGCGAGCTGGGGTTCCGCGAGTGGGGGTTCCCCAGCACCTGCCCGGCGAGGAACTCGGCGTGCCGGCGCACCTGCGACTCCCCGTACAGGCCGCTCCCCGTGTAGTCCAGGTAGACGTGTCCCCCCGCGTCGAGACGGGCGAACTCCCGCGCGCGGAGCTCGTGGATGGGGGTGCTCATGGAGATGGCCTCCGGGAAGGGGCGAGGGGTGACGGACCACGCGCCGCGGCCCCCTCCGGACCCGCGGCGCGCACGAGACGTGAAGACTACACCGGCCTGCGGGGTGGTATCAAGCCCCGGCACCCCCCTCCGCCTCTCCGGGGCGGACCACCCGCTTCTCCTCCACCACCCGCACCGCGCCTTCCTCGGGCTCCACCCCGCTCCCCCGGACCTCTGCCCACCGCTGCGTGAACTCCGCCCCCAGGAGGAGGATCAGCGAGGCGTAGTAGATCCAGAGGAGGAGGATGGCGAGCGAGCCCGCGGCGCCGAACACCTCGCCCGGGTTGCTCTGCCCGATGTAGAAGCCGATGGCGAACTTCCCCGCCACGAAGAGGACGGTGGTGAAGAGCGCCCCCACCCACACGTCCCTCCACGCCACCTTCGCGTCGGGGAGGATCTTGAACATCGCGCCGAAGAGGAGGGTGAAGATCACCAGCGAGATCACCAGGTTGATGGCGTGGAGCACCCACTCCCCGATCCCCGGCATCATCCGCCCGAGCATGTCGCCGAAGGCGGAGATGGCCGCGCTGAGCGCCAGGGAGACCAGGAGGAGGAAGGCGACTCCCAGGATCATCCCGAACGAGAGCACCCGCTTCATGATGAAGTTCTTGAAGCCGCCCGCCTCGGGGTCGGGCTGCACCTCCCACGCGCGGTTGAGCGCCGCCTGGAGCTGCCCGAAGGCCCCGGTGGCGCCGAAGACCAGCGCCGCGATTCCCAGGATGGCGGCGAGGGGCCGCCCCGAGTCGGGCTGCTTGGTCTCCTGCGCCTTGGTGATGATGGTCTTGATCTCCTCCCCGCTGGACTGCCCCAGCACCTGCCCCATCTGCCCCTGCAGCGCCTCCTGGACCTGCTGCGGGTCCATGAAGACCCCCACGAGCATCACGATGAGGAGGAGAAGAGGAGGCAGGGAGAAGATGGTGTAGTAAGAGAGTGCCGCCGCCATGGTCATGCACTCGTCTTCCATGAAGTCCTTCACGCTGCTCTTGAGGATCGCGAAGATCCCCCGGTTCTCCGTCTGGGCCATGCTCCGCTCGGCGTTGCGGGTCGATTCCTGGAAACTCGCGCGCCGCCCGGTGCAAATGTGGTTCCAAACGGAACGCGGACCCGTCGGAGGGGCGGGTCCGCGCCGGGACCTCTCCGCGCCGGGGTGCCTCAGACCTCTATGCGCACGTCCACGTACTCGGGAAAGGGCTGCAGGTTCTGGAGGTCGTGCTCCAGGAGCAGAAGGTCGCCGTCCTGTCCCACCTCGCGGAACCCCCCGAACTTGTAGGTGACGTACATCATCCGGTTCCGCCCGTTGTGCTTGAACTCCGCGCGGAAACGCACCCCCGCCTCCTTCGCCAGCCCCATGATGTAGCTCATCATGATGGTGCCCACCCCGCGCGACATCACCCGGCACGACATGAGGAGGAGCTTGAGCGTCCACGCCTCGCTCCCCGTCTCCACCAGCGCCAGCCCGATCTTCCCGTACGTCCCGTACTTGTCGTCGAGCGAGGCCACCAGGAGGAGGTGGTCGGGCGAGGTGCGGAAGGCGTTCAGCTCGTCGTACGAGTAGGTGTAGCCGGTGGTGTTGAGCTGGTTGGTGCGCACCGTCAGCTCCTCGGCGCGCTGCAGGTCGTCCTCCCCGCAGCGGGAGATCACGAAGCGCATCCCCAGCGTCGCCAGGAACTCGTCGGTGGGCCCCGTGAACTCCTTCTCCGCCTGGTTCCGCTCGATGTCCGCCATGTACAGGCGGCGGCGGACGCGGGAGTCCTCGGTGATGAACTCGGGGTTCATCTCGGGCATCGCCAGCAGCCCGCCGAGGTCGGCGGTGTCGATGCAGAGCACCTGCGGGTGCGAGTGGCTCACCTCCTCTCGCTCGAAGGGCTGGTCGTCCACGAAGGCGATGGTGTCGATCCCGATGTTGATGGAGCGGCGGATCTCCTCGATGGAGCTCGCCTTGGAGTTCCAGTTGATCTGCGGGTACAGGAAGTACTCGTCGAGCCCCAGCTCCCGCAGCTTCGCCATGGCGGTGCCGTGCTCGTTCTTGCTGGCGACCGATTGGAGGATCCCCCGCTCGTCGAGGGTGCGGATGATCTCCACGACCTCCGGCTTCAGCGACACGGAGGCGTCCTCCAGGAGCACCCCGTCCCAGAGGGTGTGGTCCAGGTCCCAGACCACCACCTTGATCTTCCTCGCCTTCTTCTCCGTGGCCGGGGGCGCGGCGGGCGCCTCCAGGACGGCTCCTTCGGTCTGGCTCATGGTCGTTGCGTCGGTGGGGAGGTCCGGCTCAGGCGAGCCCCGCGTCGTAGGCGCGCAGCTCGTTGCTGGCGATGGTGACCTGCTGGATCTGCGTGCTCCCTTCGATGATCTCCATCACGCGGGAGTCGCGGAGGTAGCGCTCCACGGGGTACTCCTCCGAGCACCCGTTGGCCCCGTGGAGCTGCACGGCGTCGAGCGCCGCCCGGGTGGCCGCCGTGGAGGCGAAGTACTTGGCGACGAAGATCTCCCCCGCCGCCGCGGGGTCGCCCGCGTCGCGCAGCTCCGCCGCCCGCTGGCAGAGGAGGCGCGCCGCGCGGAGCCCCGTCGCCATGTCGGCGATCATCCGCTGCACCAGCTGGTGCTCGCGGATGAGCTGCCCGAACTGGCGGCGCTCGCTGGCGTAGCGGAGCGAGGCGTCCAGGCACGCCTGGATGATCCCCACGCACCCGGAGGCGACGCTGAAGCGCCCCACCTCCAGCGCGGAGAGCGCCACCCCGATCCCGAACCCCGGCCCCGCCACCCGGCTCTCGCGGGGGACGCGGCACCCATCCAGGTGCAGCTCGGCCAGCATGGAGGCCCGCGTCCCGGTGATCCCGCTCAGCGGGGAGACGGTGAAGCCGGGAGTGCCGCGCTCCACCAGGAAGGCGAGCGGCTTCCCCCCGGCCTTCGCGAAGACCAGGAAGAGGTCCGCCACCTGCCCGTAGGTGGTCCACTTCTTCCGCCCGTGCAGCACGTACCCGTCGCCGTCGGGGACGGCCTCCGTCTCGATGGAGGCCGCGTCGCTCCCGGCGCCCGGCTCGCTGAGCCCGAAGGCGCCGATCACCTCGCCGCGGGCCAGCGGCCCCAGCCAGCGCTCCTTCTGCGCGCGGCTCCCCCAGCGGGCCACCGCGAACGAGACCATGCTGTGCACGGTCAGCAGCGAGCGGATGGAGGAGCACCCGCGCCCCAGCTCCTCGTTGAGGATGCCGAAGGTGGCGGTGTCCATCCCCGCGCCCCCCACCTCGCGGGGGAGGACGGCGCCCAGGAACCCGGCCTCCGCCACCCGGCGGATCGCCTCGGGCGGGGTGCGGGCCGCGCGGTCCCACTCCCCCGCGAAGGGGACGATCTCCCGCTCCACGAAGTCGCGGAACCCCGCGCGCGTCCACCCCCCCTCGGCGGGGGTACCCGCCGGGGGGAGGACGATACCGGGCGCGGCGGCCGGCGAGGTCACGCGACCACGGCCTTCTTCCGTTCCACGAGCGCCGCGATGGCGCTCACCGAGCGGAAGTTGTCGATGTCCAGGTCCTCGTCCTCCACCGCGATCCCGAACTCCTGCTCCACGAACTGCACGAGCTGCATGGCAAACATGGAGTTCACGAACCCGGTGGCGAAGATGTCCTCGTCGTCCCCGAGGTCGTGCCCGCGCACGTGGCGCCCCACGAAGTCCCGGACCCTGGCCTTGATGCTGTCCATCGTCTCTCCTCCTGGCGTGTGGTGTCGAGGCTCCGCTCAGGAGCCGACGGAGTAGTCGAAGAAGCCCCGGCCCGACTTCCGGCCGTGCAGCCCCGCGTCCACCATCTTCTTCAGCAACGGGCAGGGGCGGTACTTGCTGTCGTTGTAGCTCTCGTACAGCACCTCCACCGAGTAGAGGATGGTGTCCACGCCGATCAGGTCCGCCGTGGCCAGCGGGCCCATCTTGTGGCCGAAGCAGGTGACGAAGATGCGGTCCACGTCCTCGGCCGAGGCCACTCCGTCCTGCACCAGCCAGGCAGCCTCGTTGATGGTGAGCATCAGCACGCGGTTGGAGACGAAGCCGGGCATGTCGTTGACGACGATCCCCTCCTTCCCCATCTGCGCCAGGAAGCGCAGCGCGGTGTCGATGGTCTCTTGCGAGGTGTAGAACCCCCGGATGGTCTCCACCACCGGCTTGAGCGGCACCGGGTTCATGAAGTGCATCCCCAGCACCCGGTCCGGGCGCCGGGTCCAGCCGCCGATGCGCGTGATGGAGATGCACGAGGTGTTGGCCGCGAAGACGGCGTGCTGCGGGCACACCTCGTCGAGCACGGGATAGATCTCCCGCTTGATGGCCTCCTTCTCGGTGGCGTTCTCCACCACGAAGTCGCACTCCGCGAAGGGAGCGTAGTCGGTGGTGAAGGTGATCCGCTCCATCACCTCGGGGAGGCCGGGGCCGCCCCGCGTGCGCGAGAGCATCCCGTGGAAGCGGACGTTCTTCTCGATGTCGCGGCGGGCGCGGCCGAGGATCTCCTCGCCCACGTCCAGGAGGACCACCCGGTGCCCGGTCTGCGCCAGGTTCTGCGACACCCCCACCCCCATCACCCCGGCGCCCACCACGCCCACCGTGGCGATGCGCGGGTGGGAGGCGGCGGCTTCGAGCGTCTCTTCAGCTGCAACGGTCGTGTTCATCGGTCCCGGAGTTCGTGTCAGATCAGGCTGAGCGCTTCCTCGTCGCTCAGCGCCTCCAGCTCCGCGATGATGACCTCCTCGATCATCGCGGCGAGCGCCGCCACCGTCGGCGCCTCGAAGATGGCGCGCAGCGGAATCTCCACCTGGAAGGTGTCGCGCACCCGTGAGACGAGCTGCGTGGCGAGGAGCGAGTGCCCGCCCAGCGCGAAGAAGTCGTCGTGGATCCCCACCCGCTCGATCCCCAGCAGCTCCTGCCATGCCTTCGCGAGCACCTCCTCGGCCTCACTGGTCGGTGCGTGGTACTCGTTCCCCAGCTCGGGGCGGGCGTGCAGCGTCCCATCCCCCGCCGCGGTGGCCGGAGCAGCCCCCCGGGGGGCGAGGTGCTGCTCGATCCGGGCGCGCAGGTCGTGCGTGGAGACCACCACCCGCGGCTCTCCGGCCAGGGAGAGGAGATGGTCGAAAGCGCGCGTGCCCTCGGCGGGGCGGATGGCGCGCGCCTCCAGCGCGCTGGTGCCGGCCGCGCCCTCGTCGGAGAGGTGCCAGCGGTCCCAGGCCACGCTGGTCCACCCGCCCGCTCCCTCCTGCGCCCGCCGCTCGGCGAAGGCGTCCACCAGGGCACAGGCGGCGGTGGCCGCGGCGAGCCCGACACCACCGAACACCGAGAGGAGGGAGCCCTGCACCAGGCGGAAGTCCAGCGGGAGGCCGCCGAGCGCCCCGTCCAGCGCCTCCATCTCGGCCGCGATGCGGCGCAGCTCGCCGGCGGCCACCGCAGGGTCGGCGTCGGCGAGCGCCACGCGCTCCCCCGCGCGCCCGGGATGGAAGGTGTGCACCACCCCGCGCACCCCGCCCGGCCGCGCACGCAGCACCTCCACCGCGCGGGAGAGCGCCTCCCGGTCGGCGAAGTCCACGGCGGCGACCGGGACCGGCTCCCCCTCCGCCTCCAGCGCGCGGACGGCGCGGATGGTAGCCGCCACCAGGTCCTCCTCCCCAGCCGACGCGAGACGCGCGGCCCACGCTTCCCGTGCGGGGAACGACGCGTCCACCAGCACCGCCACCTGCCCTCCCGCCCGCGCGACGCGCGCGGCGAGGACCTCCGCCCCTCCCGCCAGCGCTCCCGAGAAGAGATAGCCCGCACCGCTCCGCAGCCGGGCGACCCCGTCCGCGGGGCGCACCGCCTCGAACGCCCGCACCCAGCGCCGGGCGCCGCGGTAGGCCACCAGCGGCTCCGCGCTCCCGGAGGTCAGCTCGGCGTGGAGCTGTGCGCCCAGTCTCTCGGCCCCGTCCGCCCGCGGCGCCACGTCCACCACCCGGCAGACCAGGTGCGGGTACTCCTGGGGGAGCACCGTGCACGCCCCCAGCACGGTGGCCCGCTCGGGGTGGATCTCCTCCTCGCCGGTCACCGCCTGCACCCCGCGCGTCGCGACGTACAGCCGGAGCGTCCCGCCGGCGGAGTCCGCGCCCCAGCTCCGCGCCAGGTTCAGGACGGTGGCGTACCCGCGCTCCTGTGCCTCGTCGAAACTCTCCCCATCCAGTCCCCAGAGGAGCGCGAAGCCGCGGGGGTGAACCCCGTCCGCGCGCAGCGCCTCCCGCAGCGCCCGGTGGTCCTCCCCGGAGCCGGGCCGCAGGGTGTAGGAGCGGTCTCCGGTGCGGGCGAAGCGCTCCCCCGCCTCCACGACCACCACCGGGCCCCCGCCGTCGGCCAGGCGTTCCGCCAGCCGGGCACCGATCCCGCCCCGGTCCGCCAGCACCACCCACGGACCCGCGGCCTCTGGCGAGGGCTCCGGGAGGAGCGCGCGCTTCCAGGCGGGGAGGTAGAGCCAGTCCGCCGGGTCCGGCTTCTTCGCGAGGGGGTCGCCCGGCGGCGCGGCGGCGGCGCTCCGCCCCGGCTCGACCCAGTAGCGCTTCCCCTCGAACGGGTAGGTGGGGAGCGGGACGCGGCGGAGCCGCTCCCCCTCGTGCAGCGCCGCCCAGTCCACCCGCACCCCCGCGACCCAGAGCCGTCCGGCGGCGCCCAGGAGGAACGCCGGGTCGGAGTGGCGCTCGTAGGCGTGGCGGAGCGAGGGGACGATCACCGGCTCGCCGGTCCCCGCGGGACGCGAGGTCTGCCGCACGAAGGTGCCCAGCGTCTGCCCCGGCCCCACCTCCAGGAGGACGCGGCTCCCCTCCGCCATCAGCGTCCGCACCCCGTCGGCGAAGCGGACGGTCTCGCACAGGTGGCGCGTCCAGTACGCGGGGTCGGTGGCCTCGTCGTCGTGGAGCCAGTCGCCGGTGACGTTGGAGACCATGGGGATGCGCGGCGGACGCAGCGGCACCCGGCGCATCTGCGCCGTCAGGCGCTCCGCCACCGGCTCCATCAGGGCCGAGTGGAAGGCGTGGGTCGTCGCGAGGCGGCGGCACGCCACCCCCTGCGCCGTGAGCCGCGCCTCCAGCGCGGAGACCGCCTCCGGTGTCCCCGAAACCACCGACAGCCCCTCCCCGTTCAGCGCGCCGAGCGAGAGCCCGGGGCCGAGGAGCGGACGCACCTGTGCCTCCGGGAGGGGGACGCCCAGCATGGCCCCGGCGGGGAGCTCGTCGATCATCCGGGCGCGCTCCGCCATCAGCATCAGCGCGTCCTCCAGCGTGAAGACGCCCGCCAGGGCAGCGGCCACGTACTCCCCGAGCGAGTGGCCGATGAGGGCCTCCGGCTCCACCCCCCATTCCATCCAGGTGCGCGCCAGGGCGTACTCCACCACGAAGAGCGCCGGGTGCGCGAGGGCCGTCCGGTTGAGCCGCTCCTCCGCGAAGCCGGGCGCCTGTGCGTCGCGCTTCAGCATCCCGCGCAGGTCGATCTTCCCGGCGGGAACGGCCTCCTCCTCCGCGGGCGCGTCGCCGGGGTAGAGGACCTCGCGGAGGTCCACCTCCAGATACGGCCGGAGGATCTCCGCGCAACGGTCCACCTCCCGGCGGAAGACGGGCTCGGTCTCGTAGAGGCCGCGCCCCATGTTCACGTAGTGGTCGCCCAGACCGGGGAGGAGGAGGACGACGGAGCGCTCCCCCCCCGCGGTGCCGGTCGCCACCCGCTGCGGTGCTCGCGCCTCCAGCGCCGCGGCGGCATCCGGGTGCTCCCGCGCCACCACCACGCGCCGGTGCTCGAAGGGGCGGCGCCCCACCTGGAGGGTGTGCGCCACGTCCGCGAGCCCCTGCTCGGGGTGCGCGCGGAGGTGCGCCGCCAGGCGGTCGGTGGCGCGCTCCAGCGCGGCCGGAGTCCGGGCCGAGAGCACCAGGAGCTGCCAGGGGCGGCCGGGCCGCGACGGCTCCGCCGCGGGTGCCTCCTCCAGCACCACGTGGGCGTTGGTCCCGCCGATCCCGAAGGAGCTGACCCCGGCGCGGCGGGGGTGGCCCTCCGTCTTCCACTCCCGCAACTCCGCGTTCACGAAGAACGGCGAGCGCTCGAAGCCGATCTTGGGGTTCGGCTTCCTGAAGTGGAGGGTGGGGGGGATCTCCCCGTGCTCCAGCGCGAGCACCGTCTTGACCAGCCCCGCCACCCCGGCGGCGGCATCCAGGTGCCCCACGTTGGTCTTCACCGATCCCAGGGCGCAGAACTGCTTCCGCGGCACCTCGCCGAAGGCACGCGTGAGCGCCGCCACCTCGATGGGGTCTCCCAGGTCGGTCCCCGTGCCGTGCGCCTCCACGTAGGTGACGGTCGCCGGGTCCACTCCGGCAATGCCCAGCGCTTCCTCGACCACCGCCGCCTGCCCCTCCACGCTGGGCGCGGTGAACCCCACCTTCAGCCCGCCGTCGTTGTTGACCGCGGAGCCCCGGACCACGGCGTGGATGGTGTCGCCGGCGGCGAGCGCGTCCTCCAGCCGCTTCAGCACCACCACCCCCACCC
>Ga0247718_1000303_pt1 | contig 13330 bp, 11 predicted proteins | sample 21E_DmetaG_FD_189045 | JGI IMG/M metagenome (GOLD analysis project Ga0247718, IMG submission 189045) | Soil microbial communities from hillslope of Landscape Evolution Observatory, University of Arizona, Oracle, AZ, United States - 2-1-E_D | ecosystem: Engineered > Artificial ecosystem >...
CTACGCGGTCATCATCGACAACCAGTTCGTGTCGGCCCGCGTCGAGCGCCTCAAGCAGTTCACGGTGGACTTCGGCAGCAGCCGCTTCGCCGCCTCCTACAAGGTCGGGGCCCCCTTCGACTTTGCCGCGGCCTACCGCAGCAGCAACGTGAACTACGACGCCTTCGTCTGCCGCGCGCCCGCCGAAGCCAGCGCGAGCTTTGACGGCGCAAGCAACGTGAAGTCCTTCAGCTTCAGCGGCAGCAGCCGGACGGACTGTTTCGAGGCCATCGCCTACACGAGCACCCGGCTCCTCTACTATGCCCACATCGCGGGGATCCCCTCCTCCGTGAGCGCCACCTGGAACCTGGAGTCCAGCGGCACGGGCGCGCGCACCCTCAGCCTCACCACGGGCGGCCAGGTGGACAGCATCTTCGCCACCGCCCTCCTCACGGGCACCGCCTGGCGGTCCGTCTCGGTGTGCATCGAGGGCCTCAACGGGTTCGACGCGAGCTGGTCGAGCGACCTCAGCGAGCTCTCCGCGACGGTGAAGAACGGCCTCAGCGTGGGGCGCCTCCGCGCCATCCTTTACGAGGGCGTGAACACTGGCTGCGCCGGCATCGAGGGCTACGATTACGCCGTCTACAGCGCCAATGGCCTCCGCCTCGCCGCCGCCCAGGTGACGGGCTTCAAGGGCCTCTCGGTGAAGATGACTCCCGGCGAGACGCGGGCCTCCTACCAGTCGACCGGCGGCAAGGTGTTCAGCGGCCTCTGGGTCAACGGCGCCAACTCCGCAGCCTTCACCATCCTGAACACGGCCGCGAGCATGACGCTCACGACGAACAACGTGGACTACGCGAAGTGGGAAGCCACCTCCGAGGTCACGGAGGTCACCGCCCTTGGTGCCATCAACGGCGCCCAGTTCTACGTCGGCCTCTCGGGCGTGCCCAAGCTCGTGGAGACGAAGTACGACGGAGCCAACCGCAACGCCAAATTCACGGTGGATGGCAAGCTCACGAGCGCCACCCTCTGGATCGTGAAGGCCTCCGGCAGCCCCCGCCTCGTTTACGCCCACGCAACGGCCGTGAGCACCACGACCGTCTCTTGGGCGGCCGACCTCACGAGCGGTGGCGTGACCGTCTCCTCGGAGATCGGCTCCATCGAGTTCGCCATTGACTTCACGGGCGCGGGCGCGAGCCTCCCCGCGGACACGGGCGTGCACCGCATCAAGTACAACTCCGTCAACTACGTGGGCGGCCGCGTGAAGGGTCTCCGCGGGCTCACCTGGAGCTTCGCGAACAGTCAGCTCGACGCGAGCTTCGAAACGAGCCGCGGCAACGGTCAGACCGTCTTCGAGGTCATCTATTTCGAGAACGGGAACTATGCCGAGGCCTCCGTGGGCTACCTCCCCGGCGGCAAGCTCACCCTGAAGAGCGACCTGAAGACGTACCTGGACTTCACCACCCCTGCCCGCATCCAGTGGGTCTACGCCCTCGGGCAGGTGGCCGGATACCAGTTCTACGCCTACCTGCAGGATCTCACCTCCGTGAACGTGAAGTACGACACGAGCGGCAGCCCGCCCGCGAAGACCATCGGCGTGACCACGGGCGCGAGCATCAGCCGCGCCGAGGTGTTCGTGAAGTACACGGGCTCCGGCGGCATCGGCGGCACGGGCTTCCGCAACATCCTCGTGGTCGCCACCTCCATCCCCAAGACGATGAAGTTCAAGGTGGACCCCACGAGCGGAGACTATGTTGCCGACTTCGGCGGCGACACCTTGGGCTCACTCTTTGCCTGGGCGAGCCAGACCGAGTGCGGTCTCTTCTTCGGCCACGACTTCTTCAGCTGGTACACGGGCTGCGGCGGCGACGCCTTCTCCCTCCAGCTGCGTGGCATGCAGAAGGTCCAGTTCAAGGACTCGGGCTCCCAGAAGACGGCCTCGGTGCGCGCGAAGAACGGCGGCGAGTTCATCGCCATCAAGTACAAGGCGCTCTCGAACCCCGACGCGAGCTACGTCTACGTGAGCAACCTCCCCGGCAGCAGCTTCACCGCTGGCACCGCCACCGCCACGGTGACCGTGGCGAACCCGGGTGGTTTCACTTGGACGGCGGATCAGCGGGTCAACTTCGTGGAAGTCTTCACGAACGAGATCCAGTCCAACACGCGCGACTACGCCCTGCTTCAGGTTTCCCCCATCCCGCGGAGCATGAGCGGCACTTGGAACTTCGGTGGCGAGGGGAGCTTCTCCTTCAAGGCCAACGAGCGCATGTGCCTCTACCTCCAGGGCAACCTCTACCTGAACAACAAGGACAACAGCGCTCAGGCGAGCCTCTGCCTCCAGGCGGTGCGCGCCGCTTGGAAGTTCGGAAGCGCGGGCCATGTCGAGCTCGACACCCGCTACTGTGACGGCAGCAGCTGCGGCTCCCCCACGACCGTGGTGGGCTACATCTACTACGTCATCGCGCCTCCCGGCGGCTCCATCGAGAACGGAATCTACCTCGATGGGGGCTTCTCCGCGAACCAGTGGAAGGTGAGCTGGAGCCTCTGGCCTCCGCGCTTCAGCAAGACTGGCACCCTCAGCATCTCGTCGGGCACCGTGCTCTACGTTGCCCACAACGGCAGCTGGTACCAGGTCTTCTAAGCCCGAACCGCGCCTGCCCGGACCCTTTCCCCCGGGCAGGCTCTCTTTTCTTCTTCTTTTTCTTATTCTCTTTGCCTGACTGCGTTCCTCTCACCGGATCTCGGCGGCCGCCACGAGCTCGCTCTCCAGGTCCGCGACGTGGCCCCGGAAGTCCTGCGCTATCTGCTTGAGGAAGCTGCGCTTGAACAGGGGGAGCACGAAGCCGAGGAGCCCCCGCGGCGCCATCCGGCCCTCGAGCTCGATGCGGGTGAGCGGACCCTCGGAGACGGCGCGCCACACGGCGTGGTACCCGAGACCGCCTTCAAGGCGCACTTCCCGGCCCACGGGGTCCAGGTACGCGGTGACGAGGAAGGTGCGGCCTCCCCAGTGGTCCTCGATGACGACGGCGTCTGCGTCGCGGCTGAGGATGTGCCGTCGCGCCTCCTTTCCCGGCTTCGGGGCGCCCCCGGTGGCTGCCAGGTACGCGGGCCGGGAGTGGTCGTCCTCTCGGAAGTCGGAGAGCCACTGGTACACGCGGTCGGCGGGGGCGGCAACCGTGGCGGTGTGGCGCCAGGTGATGGGGGCCATGCCCCGGGATGGGTGGAACCGGCCATAAGGGCATGCCGCGGCGAAAAGCCCAAGCCGACCCGGGGGCATGCGGGGCCGTTCCCATGACCGTCTCCCCCGGCGCCGTCACTTTCGAGACGCGGCAGGATCACCTCCTCATCACCCCCTCGCCCTGGATGGGCGCGCTCGCGCTCAAGCGCTCCCTCATCATCCCCTGGAGCACGCTGCGCCGCGTGAGCGTCGTGGACTCCCCCAAGGTGGGTTTCGCGCTGCGGCGCCTTGGCACCAACATGCCGGGCCTGTTTCTCGCGGGCACCGTGTGGGAGGAAGGGGAGCGCACCTTCCACCTGTACGGGCGCAACGACCGCTGCCTCTACCTCATTCTGGAAGGGCACACCTACGACCGGGTGACGGTGGCCGTTCCCCCAGGGGAGGACGTGGAGGGCCTCGCGGCCCGAATCCGCTCCTTCCTTCCCTGATCACGCGTCGTCGGCGTGGAGCGCGGGGAAAACCTCAAGGGTGCTGAAGTCGAGCCATTCGGGAAGCAGCTTGCGGAGGCTGAGGGCCATGAAGGGGGAGTGGGCCCCCCTCGGGGATAGGGTTTTTCCACCCACGCTCACACCAACTCGTACAATCCCCCACAACCCGTGACGCGGGGGTCGGCGGCGCACCCCTGCACGCGGGAAGGGCCAGCGGGCCGTTGCCCCCGGGGCGCCCGACAGGCGGCCCGGGGGCTGGTCCTTGAGTCTTCAATCACGAAAAGGCGATTTCCTTTTTCTTCCCCCGCGCGCCAATGCGCTTAGCCGTTGCTCCCGGTCCCCGAGGGGGCCTTCTTGCGCGGGGATGATTTCCCGATGACGTTTCTTGTGTTGACACACGGTGGCACAGGCTCGAAGCCCTCGGAGAAGGGGGGCACGGACCGGGCAGCCGAGGCAGGCCTTGCCTTCTTGCGCCGCGGCCTCGGGCCCCTGGAGGCCGCCGTGGAAGCCTGCCGCGTCCTCGAGGATGACCCCCGCTTCAATGCCGGCACCGGGTCGAGCCTCCGCTTCGACGGAAAAACCATCGAGATGGACGCTGCCTGCATGGACTCGGACGGGCGCTTTGGCGCCGTGGCGGCCCTGCGGGACGTGAAGAATCCGATCCTGGTTGCCCGGGAGCTCCTCCCCACGCCCCACAACCTCCTCGCGGGGGAGGGCGCCCTCCGGTACGCGCGCGCCCACGGCCATGAATCCTACAACCCGTGGACGCAGCGCGCCCAGGACCGCTACGACCGTTTCATGGAGCGCTTCCGCAACGGCATGCACGACCGCTCCGAGTCCGAGTGGCACCCCGAGATGCTTCGGGAACACTGGAACTACGACATCTCACTCTCCGAGATCCTGGACGCCGACACCGTGGGCGCCGTCGCCACCGACGGCCGCACCTATGCCGCCGCCCTCAGCACCGGCGGCACCATGGCCACCCTTCTCGGCCGCGTGGGCGACGTGCCCATCCCCGGCTGCGGCCTCCACGCGGGCCCCGCGGGCGCCGTCGCCGTCACTGGAGACGGCGACCACCTGGCCCGCGCCTTCCTTGCTTCCCGAATCTACGCCGACCTCGAGGCCGGTCTCTCGCCCGACGAGGCGCGCGACCGCGCCATCGCCCGCTTCCCCGGCCACGTGGACGTGGGCGTCATCCTCGTCTCACCCCGGGGGTGGAGCGGCGGCTCCAACCGGGACATGGCCTGGTCGGCCCTCGCCAAGGAGGTAATCGCATGACGCTCGGCTTCCGCTCCAAACCCAAAGGAACCCTCGTGCCCGTGGGCGGCAACGAGGACAAGCAGAAGGGACTCCACGTGCTCCGCCGCATCTGCAGCCTCCCCGACGGGGGCACAAAGATTGTGGAGGTCATCCCCACCGCGAGCAGCGAGCCCAAGGAAACGGCGGACCAGTACCTCCAGGCCTTCAGCCGCATCGGCATCCCCACGGTGCGCGTCATGAACATCCAGTCCCGCGCCGAGGCCCATGACGAGGCCCTCGTGGAGCGCATCCGCGAAGCCGACGTCGTGTTCATGACCGGTGGAGACCAGCTGCGCCTGGCCCACCTCCTCGGCGGCACCCCCGTGTGCGAGGCCATCAAGCGCCACTACCACAACGGCGGCGTCGTGGCCGGCACGAGCGCGGGCGCGGCCGCCATGTCCTCCACCATGATCTTCGAGGGCGAGGCCGGCGTCGTCCACAAAGGCAACGTCCGCATGACCCCCGGCCTCGGCCTCATCGAAACGGCTGTCGTGGACACCCACTTCGTGGCCCGCGGCCGCTTCACCCGCCTCATCGAGGTCGTCGCCGGCAACCCCGGCTACGTCGGCATGGGAGTCGGGGAGGACACGGGCGTCATCATCCGCGACGGTCACCTCCTGGAGGTGTTCGGGGGCGGCGTCGTCGTCATCATCGACGGCCACCACCTCCAATACTCCAACATCTCCGCCATCGAGATGGGCGCCCCCATCGCCGCCGAGCACATCGTGCTCCACACCCTCGTGGAAGGGTGCGGGTACGACCTCGACGAGCAGCGCTTCATCCCGCCCAAGGGAACGAAGGAAACCGTGAAGGCGGCAAAGGACGCGAAGGACACGAAGACAGCGAAGGAGGCCACGCCTTGAGGATCCTGGAGCACCGCGCCCTCCGAGGCCCCAACTACCACGCCCACGACCCCGTCATCTTCATGCGCCTCGACATCGGCGACCTCGAGAAGACGCCCTCGGACGAGATTCCTGGCTTCACGGACCGCCTCCTCGAGGTCATGCCCTCCCTGCGTGAGCACCGCTGCTCCCCCGGCTACCCCGGCGGCTTCGTGGAGCGCCTGCGCCGCGGCACCTGGGCCGCCCACATCGTGGAGCACGTGGCCATCGAGCTCCAGAGCCTTGCCGGCATGGAGGTGGGTTTCGGGAAGACCCGCACCACGAAGCAGCGCGGTGTCTACACCATCGTCTACCGCTACCTCGACGAGGAGTCCGGCCTCCAGGCCGGGCGCGAGGCCGTGGACCTCGTGGAGGCTGTGGCCGCGGGCCGCGTCGTGGAGCTCCAGCCCATCCTCCGCCGCCTCCACGAAACCAAGGACGCCAACGCCTTCGGCCCCTCCACGGGTGCCCTCGTGGAGGAGGCGCGCCGCCGCGGCATCCCCGTGCTCCGCCTCAACGAAGGCAGCTACGTCCAGCTCGGGTACGGCGCGAGGCAGCAGCGCATCCAGGCCACCATGACGGGCCGCACGAGCGGCATCGGCGTTGAGATTGCGGGCGACAAGGACCGCACGAAACGCGTCCTCGCCGACGCCGGCATCCCCGTCCCCAAGGGCGAGGCCGTGCGCACCCTCCGCGGCGCCCTCGAAGTGGCCGAGGAGCTCGGGTACCCCGTCGTGGTGAAGCCCCTCAACGGCAACCATGGGCGCGGCATCACCACCAACATCCGCACCCCCCAGGACCTGGAAGCGGCCTTCGAGACGGCGCAGAAGGTGAGCCCGGAAGTCATCATCGAGCGCTACCTGCAGGGGTGCGACTTCCGTCTCCTCGTCATCAACTACAAGTTCGTGGCCGCCGCCCGCCGCGACCCTGCCCACGTGGTGGGCAACGGGCGTTCCACCGTCCGCGAGCTCATCGATGCGGTGAACGCCGACCCCCGCCGCGGGGAAGGGCACGAGCGCGCCCTCACGCGCATCCGCGTGGACAAGGTGACCGAGTGGCTTCTCGCCCAGCGCGGGCTCACCCTCGACTCCGTAGTTCCCGAAGGCGAGGTCGTGGTCCTGAAGACCACCGCCAACCTCAGCAGCGGCGGCACCGCCACCGACGTCACCGACGAGGTGCACCCTGCCGTGCGCCTCATGGCGGAGCGCATCGCCCGCATCGTGGACCTCGACATCATGGGCATCGACGTCGTGGCACCTCACCTCCGCAAGCCCCTCCACGAGACGGGCGGCGGCGTCGTGGAAGTGAACGCGGCGCCAGGCTTCCGCATGCACCTCGAGCCCACCACTGGAACGCGCCGCAACGTGGCCGCTCCCGTCCTCGACATGCTTTTCCCCAACGGCAGCAAGGGCACCATCCCCATCGTGGCCGTCACGGGCACGAACGGGAAAACCACCACCGTGAGCCTCATCAGCCACATCCTCACCCGCAACGGCGCCCGGGTCGGCACCGCCACCACCACGGGCGTGGAGCTGCAGGGCCAGGTCGTGGTGGAGGGCGACTACTCGGGCCCCAGCGGCGCCCAGTTCGTGCTCCGCGAACCCACCGTGGACCATGCCGTCCTCGAGGTGGCCCGCGGCGGCATCCTGCGGCGCGGCCTCGGCTTCGAGGAGTGCGACGTGGGCATCCTCCTCAACGTCTCCACCGACCACCTCGGCGAGGGCGGCATCGACACCCTCGAGGACCTCTCGCGCCTCAAGGGCACGGTCGTGGAGGCCGTGAAGCGGTCGGGCACCGCCGTCCTCAATGCGGACGACCCCCTCGTGCTCGCCTTCCGGGAGCGCCTCCGCTGCAACATCGCCCTCTTCTCCCTAGACCCCGACAACCCCGTCCTCGAGGACCACCTCGACAGCGGCGGCTGCGTCGTCACGGTTGTCGGGAACAGCATCGTGCTGCGGCAGGGCCTTGCGGAGTTCGACGTGGCGGACGTGCGCGACATTCCCCTCACCCTCAACGGGAAGGCGACGTTCAACATCCAGAACGTGATGGCCGCCGTGGCCGCCGCCCATGCCCTCGGCGTCCCCGAGGACGTCCTTCGCGGCGCCCTTGCGACCTTCACGCCAAGCTACGGCCAGATCCCGGGCCGCATGAACCTCTTCGACGTGGGCGGCTTCAAGGTCCTCATCGACTACGGCCACAACGTCGCGGCCCTCCAGGCGCTCGCGAAGGTGCTGCCCTACCTCAGCCATGGGCGGCGCATCAACGTGGGCTCCGCCTCGGGCAACCGCCGCGACCAGGACCTCGAGGCCTTCGGGCGCACCCTCGCGGGCATGTACGACATGATCTTCCTCTGCGACCCCGACCCCCGCGGCCGCGCGCCCGGTGAGACGGCGCAGGTGATCGAGCGTGGCATCCTCAGCACCGATTTCCCCGCCTCCCGGCTCTTCGTGTACGAGGACGAGCTCGACGCCATCGACGCTGCCCTCGCCGAAGCCCGGGACGGGGACCTCGTGGTGGTGCAGGCGGACGACATCCGGGCCGCCGTCCAACGCGTCCGCGAAGTGAAGGAGGAGCTCGGTCCCCGGCCCGCGAGCACGCCAGCCGCAAGCGACCGCTTCCTCACCCGTTAGGCGGGCGGAAAGACCGATAATTGTACTAGAAGCCTCATGGGTCGCCGGAGCCGGTAAGGCGCCGGTGACCCATGACCGACCCGTGGGACGTGTGGGATGAACGCGTTTTCCAGGTTGGCCGCCTCACGCGCGTGGCCGAGGAGCTCACGGATGAGGAGATTGTGTGCCTCATCGCCCGCGAGTCCGCTGGCCGCCGCGAGATCGAGAAGCGCGTCCTCAAGGACGAGCTCCTCGGGCGCCTCCACCGCGGTTCCCGCCGCACGTCGGAATCGGTGGAGGAGCCCGTGGAAGAGGCTTCCCGGAACGCCTGAGGCCGCCTAGCGCTTCCTGCCCTCTTCCTTCGCCCCGGTGGGGCACACCGTCTCGGCGATGCCGCCGCAGGTGTACTCGTCGGCAAGGAGGTCGGTCGCGATGACCGTGAGCGTGTACTCGGCGGAGTAGGCCGCGCACCCGGAGTAGCAGTTCGCGAGGGCGCCGCGCACGAGGAATTCCCAGCGGCTCGAGGGCGCGTAGGGCGTGTCCATGCCGGCATCGTCCACCTTGAGGACGAACTTGAGGCTCTTGGCGGACTCCACGGCGTTGTTGGCGTCGTAGATGTCGGTGATGTTCCAGTCGCCCGTGGCGTTCTTGTAGTACAGGTACCAGTTCGTGGGCGCGAAGCCGGGGGTTCCCTCGTAGCCGGTGATGTTCGCGTACACGTACAGCGTCTTCGTGCCGTAGCTGATGAGCTTCTCGGGCTTGGCGGGCTCGAACTGGCGGCCGAGAAGGGCCGTGAGCTGGCCGCCCTCGCGGATCGCCACGGTCCCGTCGTAGACCGTGCGGAACCGCGTCTCCTTGTAGAAGTCGGGGTGGCCGGGCCAGAGGGGGATGCCCGCGGGTCCGCGGATGATGGTGGCGGACACGTCGAAGGTGAGGGTGACGTCCGCGGGGGAGGAGGAGAGCACCCGGAACTGCCACAGGCTCGTGGTCGCGTGGGGCATGTCCGTCTCCGCCGGGTTCGAGATGGGGATGATGAAGGGCGTTCCCCAGGCGAGGTCCCCGAGGGGAATCCACTCGGACGCGGCCGCGTGCATGTACTCGAGCTTCAGCGTGGGCGGGTTGGGGTCGGGCACCGTGGGCACCTCGGGGGTACCAAAACCGGACCCGGAGGTGCAGGTGTGCTCGCCCCCGAAGGTGGCGGCGCTCGGGTCGCACACGTGGCGCTGGGGGTTCGACACCGTGAACTCCACCTGGGAGGTGCCCTCGTAAACGAGGGCGCCGGGGGGCATGTGGAAGACGGCGCTCGTCCCGGAGGCCGAGGGGCGGGGCCACATCATGGCCCGCAGCACGAAGAGGTCGATACGGGTCTGGCCGCCCCAGTTGTCATGGTGGTGCTCGAGACCGCCCTTGCCGTCCTCCGTGGCGTTGGTCTCCTTGAAGGCGGAGAACTCCCCCGACCGGTTGTCGGGGAGGGCCCCCGGGGCGACTGGGGTGGTGTTCTCCTCGGCGTTGTTCGCGGAGGGGGTGGTCGCCTCCTCCCCCGCGAGGCAGCCGGCAAGGCCCGCCGCGGGGAGGATCACGAGCAGGAGAGCGAGGGCTCGGGCAGACATGGCGGGCGAGTAGCTCTCATGGCACAAGAGCGTTCCCTCACGACGGCTCCCCGGCCCGCCCGGCACCCCGCGTAACGCATATATATGGCGTCCGACTTGCTTGGGCCTGCACTTTCACGCGCGATCCGTCGCGCCATGGAGTTGTGGCCCCTTTCCCGGCACCCGGTGCCGACCTTGGGCTGAATCCGAAAGTCAGAGAGTGATTCCAATGAGCAAGAGCTTCTACTCCTACATGGGAGACGCCTGGAAGGGCTACAAGGACCACGAACACCTCGCCATCCGCCAGGCCCGTCTCTTCGCCTGGCGCCGCGAGCCCGTCGTCACCCGCCTCGACGGCCCCACCCGCCTCGACCGCGCCCGCAACCTCGGCTACAAGGCCAAGCAGGGCTACGTCATGGTGCGCACCCGCGTCCGCCGCGGTGGCCTCCGCAAGTACATGACCCGCTTCACCGGTCACAAGCCCAGCGGTACCGGTATCAACAAGATCACCGCCTCCAAGAGCATCAAGCGCATCGCGGAAGAGCGCGTGAGCAAGAAGTTCCCCAACATGGAGGTCCTCAACTCCTACTGGGTCGGCGAGGATGGCAAGCACAAGTACTACGAGGTCATCCTCGTGGACCCCAGCCACCCCGTCATCATGGCGGACCCCAAGATCAACTGGATCTGCCACCCCGGCAACACCAACCGCGTCCTCCGCGGCCGCACCTCCGCCGGCAAGAAGGGCCGTGGCCTCCGCTACAAGGGCAAGGGCTCCGAGAAGGTCCGCCCCTCCCTCCGCGCGGCCGGCAACAAGCGCCAGTAAACGTCCTCGGGGCCGCTTCGGCCCCTTCCTCTTTTTTCTTTCAGTCCTATCCCCCAGCGCAAGCCCCGTAAGCAAGCGCCCGTCCAGGGCCTTCGCCGAGGAGGCCAAAGGGGATGCACCCCTCCACCTTGTGTCCCCTACCCACCCGGAGGTGGGGACCATGGCGGATTTCACGGAACTCAAGAAGAAGCAGCGGGCCACCTGGGCCCTCGGCGAATACGACCGCATCGCGGAGGGGCTCCACTCCGTCTCCGATCACGTGATGCGGGTGGCGCGCCTCCGGCCCGGGGAGCGCGTGCTCGATGTGGCCACCGGCACCGGCATCACCGCCCTCAACGCGCGCGCCCGCGGCGCGAAGGTCACCGCCCTCGACCTCACCCCGGAGCTCCTGAACGTGGCGCGCAAGAAGGCCGAAGCCGAGGGCTACACCGACATCGAGTTCAAGGAAGGCGACGCGGAGGCCATGCCCTTCCCCGACGCGAGCTTCGACGTCGTCCTCTCCACCTGCGGCCACATGTTCGCGCCCGACCAGGCAAAGGTCGGCGCTGAACTCCTCCGCGTCACGAAACCCGGTGGCCGCATCGTCTTCCAGGCCTGGAGTCCCGACGGTGGCCTCGCCGGGTGGTTCCGCATCACCAACCAGTACGCGCCCCCGCCAGCCGGGGTTCCGCCGCCCTTCAACTGGGGCAACCCGGACAAGGTGCGGGAGCTGCTTGGCCGCGGGACCCGGGACCTCCGGTTCGAGCACGGCGACTGCCCCCAGATCGGGGCTTCGCCTGAAGACGTGTTCGAGCTCTTCGCCACGGCCTACGGTCCCACCGTGCGGGCCCTCTCCACCCTCGACGAGGCAAAACGGGAGGCCTTCCGCCGCGATGCCCTCGCCTTCCTCAAGGGCTACCAGGCCGTGGACGGGAAGGTGCGCTGGGGCCGCGAATATCTCGTGACCCGCGCCACACGCGCCTGACCTACCGGCGGCACCACCCGGGGCCCTCCAGGGCCCCCTCTTTCCTTGTCCTCCTTGCGGGCCCGGCCCCGCAAGGCTCATCGCGCGCCCCGCCCGTCCGCCTCCCATGGACCTCTTGGACGCGCTCGCATCGCTGTCGGTCGAGGCTGACGACTCCGAGCCGTTCTGGTCACGGCTGTCGTGGGGACACCGCATCGCCTACCTCGGCAGCTGTGCGGCCCTTCTCGGCGCCTGGGGGTTCTGGGACTCGGTCACGATCATCCCTTTCCTTCTCGGCTTCCCGCGCACCCTCGGGTTCATGGAGCCCGCTGGATGGGCCATGGCGGCCTGCGCCATCGCCTCCTTCACGGTGCTCTCCCTGCGCCGCCTCACGCCGTCCGCCCGAACCCGGGGCGTCGTCACGGCCATGGGGCTCCTGGCGGCCCTCGCGGCGTGGAAGCTCATGACCCTCGACCTTCCTCCCGACGTCGGCCTCAGTTGGGGCCTTCCCCTCGCTCTTGGAGGAAGCCTTGTCGCGGTGGTTGCGGCCCTCCTCGGCAACCGCCCCGCTCCCCGCCAGATGGCTTAAGCGATCCTGCCGCTTACTGGCCCCCAAGATGCCCGGCCCGACCTTCCACTACGTCGAGTTCCGCACGAGCGCCCACGCCACGGAGGTGGAGGAGCGCGTGCGCGAGGCCTTCCACACCGTCGCGGGCGAGGTCGAAGTGGAAGGTATCGAGCTCGAGGGCCACCACAAGAACCCCATCGTGATGATGCGGGGCGAGATCAAGAAGAGCGGGGAGATCACGCGCTTCTGGAAACGCCTCCATGAGGAAGCTCCGGGCACGTTGCAGCGCCTCCGCTCCCAGCTCGAGGCACGCCTCGGGGACGATGGCACCTTCTACTTCCGCCTCGACAAGCAGGAGGCCTTCCTCGGCCGCCTCGTCCTCACTTCGAGCGACGACTGCATCCAGGTGGCGGCAAAGGTCGCCGCCTATCCCGCCAAGCGCGAGGTGGCCGAAGGCCGCCTCCGCCAGTTCCTCGACCGGCTCGTGGCCGACGAGGGCGAGGACCCCGCCTGACGGGTGGGCCGAGAGGGGGTCCCCGGGACGTAACCCCCTTTCACCAGCCAGGTGGTCCCGGGGACGGAGCAGGGGCCCCGCGAGGTATACGAGGTTGGAGCGGGAGCGCGCCTCAGGGGGACGCACGCTTGATCCAGCCAGCCGCAAAGCGAACGGGTGGGGCTCCTGCAAAGCCGCAAAGCCCTATCTTCCAATAAATCTTCGGCTAAGCGATACAGGTACAGCCTCAGTACTGGTGGTGGTTGGGCGCTTCGCAGCCTGCGCCCCCGACGGGCCCGATACCCTTATGACGGCCCGGGGGCTTCAACCGACATCTGGCAGGCCCGGTTTTCCAGGTGTCCTGCCTTCGGTGACGCGATGACCACGGTGGAAGAAGTCTCCGGCGGCCGCAAGATCATCAAGGAGTACGAGAACGGCAAGCTCGTTCGCGTCACCGTGGAGCCCCTCCCGCCCTCGGAG
>Ga0247718_1000304_pt1 | contig 13312 bp, 15 predicted proteins | sample 21E_DmetaG_FD_189045 | JGI IMG/M metagenome (GOLD analysis project Ga0247718, IMG submission 189045) | Soil microbial communities from hillslope of Landscape Evolution Observatory, University of Arizona, Oracle, AZ, United States - 2-1-E_D | ecosystem: Engineered > Artificial ecosystem >...
CGGGACGCGCGCGACGGGGTGATTTTGGTCGGCCGCGACCTGCGGGTGATTGTTCGGACATTCGATTCGATCAGAGCAAAGATCGCCGTCGCAGGAGCGTGGCAGTTTAGCAACGAGGAACTCTCCAATGCGGTGAGCGAGATATATTCCAGCTACCGAGCGATCTTCGATGCGGAGCCGGCCGACGATATCCGGGTTTTTGTCAGCAAGTTTCCCACGCCCACGCAGCCGGGAAACTGGACGGCCGACGCCCGCGGGAGCGCCGTCACGATCGTGTCGTCGGATATGCCGTTCAAGGCGCAATCGGTGCAGCGGCTGCACGAGCAACTGCGGCATGAAATGTTCCACCTGTGGCTGCCGAACGCCGTGAAACTCAGCGGCAACTATGATTGGTTCTATGAGGGCTTTGCACTCTATCATTCGCTCAAAACAGGAGTGGCTCTCAACCGTATCAGATTCGAGGATCTCCTTGACACGCTCGCTCGTGCACATGGCATCGACACACTTCAGACCCAAAGGCCGACTCTGATCGAAGCGTCCAGGCTTCGCGCCAACGTTGTGTCCAACACGCAGGTTTACGCGCGAGGTATGTTGGTCGCGTTTCTATGCGATCTGGCGGTTTTGAACAAATCCAAGGGAAAGGAATCGATCGAGACTTTTACCCGCTCGGTGTTCCGCACATATCGAAACGTCTCGCCGCCGCGTGACGGCAACGATGCCGTGTTGGAGCTTATGCGGCGGAGACCTGATCTGGTGCCGATCGTTGAGCGCTACATCAACGGGCGTGATGAGATCGGCTGGCAAAGCGACTTGCTCGCCGCGGGGATCGAGTCCACGCGGAACAACTATGTGACGACGCTCAAAGTAAAGGAAAAACCTAACGGCCGGCAAAAGGCTATCCTCGACAAACTGGGCTATAATAGCTGGCGAAGATTACCCGCAAATTCAAGATGAAGTTACGTTCCCTCACCTCTGCAACTTTGCTAATCGTCGTCTGTCTCGCTTCGGCCGGCTGTGGTCTGGTCGACCAGGCCGTCACGGGAGTCACGACGATGGTCGGTCTCAACGACACCGCGGTCGTGATCTCAAAGGCCGCACAGATCAGAACCTCCTACGCCGTCGTCGCTGCCGATCTGCTTGAGGTGAAGCGCGGCGACGAACTGGACATCCTGGATCAGACCGAATTTGAGAAAGTGATGTGGTACCGGGTCCGCGCCAACGACGAGGCAAAGACCGAAGGCTGGATCGAAGCGCAGCATGTCATTACGAGCGATGTGCTGGATAAGTCGCGGAAACTCGCGCAAGAGTTCAAAGACTTGCCGGCTCAGGCTGCCGGCCAACTCCGTGCGGCTTCGAATCTCAGGCTCGCGCCCGAAATGAATCCCAACAATGTTCTCTTCAAATTGGCAAGCGGCTCGAACTTCGAGATTATGGGCTGGAAGTACGTTCCGAAGCAGGAAGTGAACGACACAGATGATTCGAACCGGACCGCTCCGAGCCAGGTCCGCCGCGCGCGTAATGAAGAGATCGAGGCCGCGATGGAATCGAGCGAAGGAGAAAGGCTCGATGAGAAATACGACATATGGTACAAGGTCCGCCTTGATCGGTCTGTATCACCGGCGCCGGCGGGCTGGCTGTTTGGTCGCCAGGTCGAGCTTTCCATACCGAGCGACATCATTTATTTTCAGTCCAATAACAGAAAGTTTATAGCCTGGCAGAGACTCGATTCCGAAAATGTCGACCGCGGCGCCGTCGGGCGGGCCTCCACGCCGGGCAACTGGGTCGTGCTTACCCGCAGCAATATCGTCAAAGGCGCTGATGGCGTCGAGCCGGATTTCGACGGCATCACGGTGTTAGCATTCGACAAGTACGACCAAAGCTACTACACAGCGTGGCGAACGAGTGGAGAAGTCTGGGGAGCGGTACCGATGCGGATAGAAGGTACGGGTGACAACAAGGTGTTCGTTCTTCAGCTCCGCGGGCCCGACGGCCAGATGGTCGAAAAGCGCTTCTCGGTATTCAAGGATAAGAGCCGTCTGCGCGTTACGCCACCGGAGGACATCGCACAGTTTCAGACGAAGTCGAAATGAACGAAATTGGTGAACCTCTCTCCGACGAACCTTTCGAGATCGAGATAACCGACTCAATAGACTTGCACGCCTTTAGCCCGCGAGATATCCCGGCCGTTGTCAGGGAATACCTGAACGAGGCGAGAAAAAAAGGTTTCCGCGTCGTGAGGATCATCCACGGCAAGGGGACCGGCGTTCAGCGCGAAGCTATGCGAAAGGTCCTGCAGGAAACAGACTTCGTGCGCTCGTTCAAGAACGCTCCGGAATTCTCCGGCAGCTGGGGTGCCACCATAGCGGAGCTTGAGCTTTAGAGTCCCACCTGATCAGCGCTCCTCGATGATATCCGCCCACATCTCATCTTCCGAATCGATGCTTATCGCGGAAATGATCCGCTCTTGCTCAGCGATGCGTCTTTCGGCATCGCTTAGCCTGGCGGACAGGCGTTTGCACTGCAGTTCGAGATCATGGATGTGGCGTTTTCTTTCTTTGTCGACGCGGTCCAGGTAAAAAAGGTAGACGAACTGCAGCCCGGAAGTGCCGAGGAGAACGAGACAAAGTCCGATCAGAGAGTAAAAAAGCATTGAATTTGACCCCTTGCTAACTACTACTTTTTTCGATTATAGCTTTGACGTCTTACGAGGTGAAAGTAAAATTCTACATACATCAGATTTTGAAGAAGTATGCGTGAAGACATCGTAAATTCCATTCCCGAGGCTCCGGCGATGGATCGTCGGGAGTTTCTGGTTACCTCGATCTTTGCCGCTGGCACTTTCGCGGCCGCCGTCACTCCGATCGCCGGACAGACGCGCATCGTTACGGATGATCGCGGCCTCATCACGGGCGAAGTCCAGATTCCGGTGGCTGGAGGTGAGATGCCGGCCTACCGAGCAATGCCCGACAAGAAGGGGAAGAAGTTCCCGGTCGTCCTCGTGATCCACGAGATCTTCGGCGTGCACGAATGGATCCAGGACGTGTCGAGGCGATTCGCAAAACTCGGTTACATGGCGATAGCCCCAGCGCTCTACGCGCGCCAGGGCGACGTTAAGAACTTGAAAGACTCGCGTGAGCTCAACCGGCAGATATTCAGCCGGATCCCCGACACGCAGTCGATGGCGGATCTCGATGCCGCGGTGGCTTGGGCCGGAAAGAATAGCGGCAATACGAAACGGCTATCCATCACCGGATTCTGTTGGGGCGGACGAATCGTTTGGCTGTATGCCGCCCACAACTCAAATGTCGACGCAGGGGCGGCGTGGTATGGGCGCGTGGTGCCGACGCAGAATTCTCCCAAGAACGAAGCCCAGCCGACGACCCCGATAGATCATGCAAAAGATCTAAAGGTTCCCGTGCTGGGTCTCTATGGGGGAAAAGACACCGGCATCCCGGTGGAAGGCGTTAAGCGGATGGAGGCCGAGCTGAAGAAGGGCAAGTCGGGGTCCGAGATCATCATCTATGAGAATGCCGGTCACGGCTTTTTGGCGGATTACCGCGAGTCCTACAACAAGGAAGCTGCCGAGGACGCATGGAACCGCATGCTGCAATGGTTCAAAAAGCACGGTGCGGCGTAATCCCGGCCGCGGCTCGATTCTGATTTTCGATGACTACTCCAAACCTACAGCTCGTCTACACGCTTATGTGCGATGATGTCCGCATCGAGATGGGAAACAAGATCTCCCTGATGGGGATCTTTCAGAACATCATGGTCGAGAAGCTGCCCGTTTCGCTCATTAAGTTTGCAGTGATCAATCACTGGAAGGGCGAGGGCAGTCACGAAACCGAAGTGCGCATAATCTCTCCCGACAGGTCGAATCTAATCGTTACGTCACAGCCCACGCCGATCGAACTCGCGTCCGGAGGCTATACCGACAACGTGAGTTTTTTTGTGAATGTTGTTTTCCCCACCGCCGGGACCTATTGGGTGCAGACGCTGGCTGACAGCGCCGTAGTCGAGGAATTTCCGCTGATCGTCGCGGATTCCGCCAGTCTGAGTAGCTTGGGGCCTCCGGAGGAGATAACCGAAACCGTGAATTAGACAAATGCGAATGGCCCGCCAAACATTGGCGGGCCATTCGACAACTACGCGGGCTTTCTCAAGGTTGCGGCACATCCAGCGAGATCGCCAGGCGATATATTGCGGGTTCATCGACCTCGACTTCCTTCGTTGCGGTCAAACCTCTGAAACTGACTATAACCCGGAGCTTCGCGGTGCCCGGCGATTGCCGAAAAGTAAATTCACCGCTCTCGCTTGTATAGGCACTCGCAACCCTTCGGACCGAACCATCGGAGCTCACGCGTTCGATCCTAATCTCGGCCCCGGGGATGCTTACTCCCTCTTTGGTAAAAACGCTGCCTTTGACAATGACCTGAGTACCCTGATCGGCCGTAAGGATTAGCCGTCGACCGGTGAGGTCGGTCACCTTGTTCTTTTCGATCTCGACGTTATAAAGCACACCGCTGCTGAATCCGGGAGCTTCGAAAACCAAGTTGTATCTACCCGATTCCAACCCTTCAAGAAGGAACTCTCCCTTTGAATTGGCAGTTACCGATTTTTTGTCGAGTCCATTCTGGCGAGCTGTAACGCTCGCCCCGGCAATGCCGGCACCTTTCACGGACCGAACCTTGCCTTTGACGCTGCCCGTGCCCTGAGCGAACGCTGCGGGCGCAACAAACAGCGCAGCCAGAATGATCGATAAAGCGGCAACGCCGCGATTCAGTCTCAATGTATTAAGCATTGGCCGTCTCAGCCGCGCGGGTTTGGTATTCGGCGGCTACATCATGGATGATGTCGGTCAGCGTACGGGTTGGCCGGAAGCCTATGAGCCGGCGAGCTTTATCAAGGCTAGGCACGCGGCGTTGCATATCCTCGAAGCCTTCGCCGTAGACCTCGTCGTACGGTATGTACCGCAATTCGCTGCGGCTGCCCGTGAGCTCGATCGCCTTTTGGGCGAGCTGCTTGATTGACGTTTCCTCGTCGTTGCCGAGATTGATCACCTGGCCGAAACAGGCCGGCGTCTCGAGCACCTTTACCAGCCCCTCGACCACGTCGAGTACGTGACCGAAACACCGCGACTGCGTCCCGTCGCCGTGGATCTCGATCGGCTCGTTTCTGATCGCCGAGTGGACAAACCGCGGCACCACCATCCCGTACTGCCCAGTCTGACGCGGCCCCACTGTGTTAAAAAGTCGAACAACAACTGCCGGCAACCGCGTCTCTTTCCAGTGGGCAAGAGCGAGAAATTCATCCAGCGTCTTCGCGCAAGCATACGCCCAGCGGTGCTTGTCGGTCGCACCGGTAAGCAGATCATCCTCTTCGCGAAACGGCACCGACGCACCTTTGCCGTAGACCTCGCTAGTGCTCGGGATCAAAACCCGCTTGCGATATCGCGAACAGAACGCGAGCACAACATCGGTGCCGCGGAAGATCGTCTCGATCGTCTGGACCGGCCGCTCCATGATGAGCCTCACGCCGACCGCGCTGGCCATGTGGTATACACGGTCGGTCTCGCGAATCAACTCTTCCATCAACTTTTCGTTCAGGACGGTGTCGATGATCAGGCGAAAGCGCTCTCGCCCCTCGAGGTGCGCGATGTTGGAATAACGGCCGGTCGACAAATTGTCGATAACGGTGATGTCGTGGCCTTCGGCTTGAAGCCGATCTGCCAGATGACTTCCGACAAACCCGGCTCCACCGGTGATTAGAATCTTCATAACGTTGAATCCCTAAGATTATGCCGCCGTGGCCGATCCCGCTCCAAGTCGCGAAGCGAAATAAGATGCGGTCTTCTTGAGCCCTTCAGCCAGCGGCACTTTGGGCTCCCAGCCGAGCAGCCGCTTGGCACGGTCAATATTTGGCTGGCGCTGCTTCGGATCGTCGGCCGGCAGAGACAGGTATTTGACGCGGATGTCTCGGCCTGTTGCCTTGCCGACCTCTTCTGCCAGCTCCTTCATCGTGAACTCACCGGGGTTGCCGATGTTGACCGGCAAATGAATGTCTTGGCCCTCGGCGGACATCAGTCGCATCAGCCCGTCGACCAAGTCGCTGACATAGCAGAACGAACGCGTCTGCGATCCGTCTCCGTAGATCGTCAGTTCCTCACCGCGAAGCGCCTGCACGACAAAGTTCGAAACGACACGCCCGTCGTTCTCGAGCATCCTCTCGCCGTAGGTGTTGAAGATCCGCACGATCCGCGTGTCGACATTGTTCTGCCGATGATAGTCCATCATCAAGGTCTCGGCGACGCGTTTGCCTTCGTCGTAGCAACTGCGAAGGCCGATCGGATTTACGTTGCCCCAATAATCCTCGGTCTGCGGGTGAACGACCGGATCGCCGTAAACCTCGGACGTCGATGCCTGAAGTATCCGTGCACGAACGCGCTTCGCAAGACCGAGCATATTGATCGTGCCCATCACGTTCGTCTTAACGGTCTTCACCGGGTTGAACTGGTAATGCACGGGCGAGGCTGGGCAGGCGAGATTGTATATCTGGTCGACCTCGAGCAGGATCGGCTCCGTCACGTCGTGCCGGACGAGTTCGAAACGATGGTCGTCGAGCAGGTGAGCGATGTTTTCCTTTCGCCCGGTGAAAAGATTGTCGAGGCAGATGACCTCGTTACCCTCATTAAGCAGCCGCTCGCAAAGATGCGACCCGATAAATCCGGCACCGCCGGTGACTAGAATTCTCATGTTTAGGATTCGTAGAAAGTGGTCTTAGTTTTCCTCGCGTTCTGCGTCACGCAGGGCATACAAAATCTTAAGCCCCGGCTCATCCTTGGGGCGGGCCGCCGCCTCCTTGGCTATTATCAGAGATTCAATCGTGAGTATACGGGCGGGAAATCCATCAAGGTCTATCGTGATCGAGTGTTCCGCAAGATCTTCGTATGTCCCCAAGCCTTTCACCTCGCCAAGTAGATCGATGTCCCCGAGTGTAGTTCGAAATGTAAAATTCGCACCTAGCTGAAGCGTCGACCAGTCAAACACGAAGGGTAGATCATTATCCATTCCTCTCGGCCTTGGGTTAAGAGGAGCGAGTACGTTGGCAATTTTCTTTAGGTTTTCCGTTCGACGCGAGTAGCAAATATCAAGATCATCCGTCAAATAATTTCCCCCATGACTTCGAACAGCGATGCCGCCGACAATGACAAAATCCACACCGGCATCCGCTAAGAGCTGTGCGGCTTTGAAAAGGTTAATCATTTCTTAGCGCGCGCGGCCGCTTTAGCACGTCGCATCGCTTCCTCAAACTTTGACACCGAATTGATCGCTTGGTCATTGGCCCGGATCCGCTCGGCCGGGGACAAGCGGAGATTCTCCACGATCTGGGAAAGATCTATCCCATAGTCGCGCGCCTCGGCTATCCGGCTCCCGGGTTCGGGGTGCAGCAGTTTGTCCTCGATGCTTCGACGCCTCATAACGATATTCTACGGCAGTTCCAGCGCCGCGGCACGCCATTCTGCTTTTTGTTGTTCGGTCAGGCGTCCGTAATTGTAGATCGCGTTTTCCCACGTGCCGTACATCGCGTTCGGCAGGACGATGAACTTCTTGCCCCACAGATCGCGAACTCTGTCGGTCTCGGCAAAGCGGGCTGCAATATCCTTTCGCTCGAAGGCGTCCGAAAAATCGTCCAGATTATCGCCCATCAGCAGAACGATGCGGTGTTTCGCTTCGATCGCTTTCCGCCGCGGCTCTTTGGTCGACTCGGTCTGGCGAAGCATCACATTGTCCGGCCCGACATCGTTGAAGCCGACGGATTTCAGGTTATCGATCGTCGCCTGCTTCTGCACTTCGTCGCGGTTGGTCACGTAGAAGACCTTGACGCCTTTCGACACCGCATAGTTAAGAAACTCGACCGCTCCGGGAATCGCCTTGGCCTTACGCATCTCGCCCCACGCGTACCAGTCTTTTTGGTTGAAGGGAATGTTGTTCTTCACGCCGTAGGCCTGTGCGGGCGAATTATCGAGTACCGTCTCGTCGACATCGACAACGATCGCCCGGGGCATTTTGCGCTGGTCCTTCGGGAGCTTCTTCTCGTTCTTTTTGTCGAGATCGGCGTCGAGCTGCCAGCGGGCGAGGTTGAACGCCTGATAGGCGAGTGCGCGATACTCCGCGGCCTTCTGCTGATACAGGATCGCGGCGACCTGATACTCGAGGCTCGCGGCCGGTGCGGGCTGCGTCGCCTGCTGCTGCTGAGCGACCGACGAGCCGGCAAAATACACCGACAACACGGTGCTCAAGAGGAGGCCGGCGCTGAGAAGATAATTTTTTGGTCTCATAAAAAGCTTGGAGAGCTGTTTCGCGTTGATTATAAATGATGTATGCAGCAAAAGCGGAAAGGCGAACCGCCCTGCGGCGAAGCGGCGACGAAAGCGGAGAGCGACAACTGGGCCGACGACCAAAAGAAGCACTCGTACTACTACGACGACGGGCACGGGTACGAGGTGTTTGACCGCGCGGACGATGCAGAGAATGACGATGAAGATCAAGCCGCTCCATGACTGGAATCTAACGCCGAGCGAGGCGGTCGCACTGCAGAAGCAGTTCGCCCACGAGGTGATCCGCGAAGATGCTTTTGAACGGCCGGTCAAACGGGTTGCCGGCCTCGATCTGGGGCACAGCCCCGTGACCGAGATGAGCCGCGCGGTCGTCGCGGTATTGAGCTTTCCCGAACTGGAGCTGGTCGAGTCCGCCGAGGCCGAAATGCCGACTTCGTTCCCGTACGTGCCGGGCCTGCTGTCATTCCGCGAAACACCGGTCGCAATCAAGGCTCTGGAAAAAATCGCGAGCGCACCGGACCTGATCCTTGTTGACGGGCAGGGCCACGCGCACCCGCGGCGGTTCGGCATCGCGTGCCATGTTGGGTTGTTCGTGGATGTACCGACGGTCGGCGTGGCAAAGTCGATTCTTGTGGGGCGACATGAAGACCTGCCCCCGGAGCGGGGCAGCACTGCAGAGCTAATTCACCGGGGCGAGGTTGTCGGTACCGTGCTTCGAACCAAAGACAAGGTGCAGCCGGTTTTCGTGTCTGTCGGCCACAGGATCAGCCTCGCGACAGCGACCGAGCTGGTCCTCCGCTGCACGACGAAGTACCGGCTTCCCGAACCGACACGGCTGGCGGACAAGATGTCATCGTACCGAAAGAAGGCGACAGGGAGCTGAAATTCTGTCACGCCCGCGCGTGCCCCTCGATCTCTATGCGGCGCCATTTCCCTTGGCTAAAACGGATCATACTAAGCACGCATCTCGTAACGTGTCCCGCCAGGATCGCGAACCAGATATCGATCGGGTCGAGAGTGAAAAAGGCTCTGATCGCAAAGCAGATCCCGAGCGGCACGGCAACCTGCGAGATGATCGAAATGTAGAGCGGGCTCCTTGTGTCTCCCGTTCCTTGCAGCCCGCCGGTGTAAGTCAAAGCCAAAGTCACGAACAGGCCCGAGACCGCCAGAACCCGCAAAAGCTGCACGCCGGTGTCGACGGCCGCCGGTTCGCGCATTCCGAAGAGCGCCAGCAAGGCCTGCGGGAAGAAAAAGAAGAACAGCCCGATAAACGCCGCGCCCGCGAGGCCGAAGCGCGCGGCGGTGTGAACGGCCGCATTTGCACGGTCGGGGTTCTCCGCGCCGAGATTCTGTCCTGCGACCGCGGCGGCCGCCCCCATCAACCCGACCGAGGTCCACGTGACAAGCGAGAAAAGCTGCGTGTACGAGACGGCAAAGGCGGCTTGGGCCTCCGCGCTCTGCGCGAGCGAGCCGATGAATGAAAGCATAGCCACCCCGCCGATGTTCATCACGATTCCCTGGAAGCCCGCAGGCAGACCGAACTTGAAAAGCGACCTGATCGTCTCCCAGTCAGGCTTGTAGTCGTGGTCTTTCGGGAACGATACGACCCAGCCGCCGCTCCACAACTTGTAAAGCGAATAAACGCCGACCAGCCCCGACGCGATGCACGTGCCCATCGCCGATCCCGCCGTCCCGAACGCCGGGATCGGCCCGAGGCCCCGAATGAGGACGATATTCAACCCAAGATTCAGCACCGTCATCACGATGCCCAGCACCATCGGCGTCCGTGCGTCGCCCGCCGATCTCAGCGCTCCGCCGAGCATGAAGTAGATCATTATCCCGACGCTGCAGGTCATCATTATCCGCAGAAAGGGAAGCGCCTCGGCCTTGACGGCGGGCTCGGCGTGGACGAGATCGAGCAGGTATGGGGCGGCGAAATAGCCGATCGGCGCAAGCACCGCGAGCGCCATAAAGATCGCGGTCAAAAATCCCTGATAGACAGTGTGGTTGACCTTATCTTCATCGCCGGCCCCGGCGTAGCGCGCGACAAGCACGCTCATCCCGATAAACAGCGACGAGATGAAAACGACCACCACGAGAAAGATCTGAAAGCTTACCCCGATCGCCGCGTTGCCGGTAAAGCCGACGAGATTGCCAACCAGAATGTGATCGACGATCCCTTGCAGTCCGCCGATCATGTTGGTCAGCATCGTCGGCCACGCGATCTTCCAGACCGCGCGGCCGAGCGGACCTTCGACGATCGAGCGGTCGTATTTTGGTTTTGCGTCTGCTGTCGGCTGGGGGAGCTTCGGTAGCGCCGGCTGGTTCTCGGTGCAGGACGCGGCAGCCGTCGCAGTTGTCGCTTTGCTATCTACCATCAGAACCTTGGGAACGTCTTGGAAAATCTGTCGGTGAGGAATTGTAATTGATATCGCACCAACGCGCTAAAGACTGCACCGTGCCAGCGCAAGATGGATGGCATTCTGGTCGAACGGAGAAGGAAGTCAACGTTTGGTTTCGTGTAAATGCCAAAGCCCGGGATAAATCCCGGGCTAATTCAAAAAACTTGAGAGTTCTTTTATTATTGATTGATGCCGATTCGCTCACCGCACGGTACGGAGACGTTGCCGTCAGCATCACTCGTCACCACTCGAGTGTTTTGTCCCGTGTTTTGGTCAACCAAAACGATCGGCACATTAGCGCGTCCTACGTTCACCGTCGAAGCCTGACAACCCGAGTCACAACCCAAAATCAACGATACAGGAGCAAAGAACATCAACAACGATTTACTTTTCATTGCGCCCTCCTCTCATTGATCAAATCCAATACTCGGCGAACCGACATGTCGTCGAACAAATAATTCAACGGGCTGCTATAAATGTACCCATTGACTCCGAATGCACGGTGCCCTTGAGGGCTCGGATACTGAGCCTGTGCAAACTGCGAGGCGGCCTGCTGTCGCTCGGACATCTTCTGCTGCAACTCAGCTTGGTTGCCCGCCAACAGGTCGCTCGACGCCACCGAATACGCGACAAGGATCGCCTGAACGGGCGTCAAATCCGATTTCGAGCTTTCAAAAGTGTCCGGATCGGCAGCGCTCAACGAAGCAACCCGATTGGAAACGTCGTTCACGATACGGTTGTACAACGCGGCTCTGTTTGTCTGAACTAAGAGTGGCGGATAGCTTCCGCGACCGTTCTGGTTGTAATCGATTTGAGCGTCTCGTGCGTACTTCAACTGGGCGGCAAAGTACTGCGGATCCATAGTGCCCTCGCCGTTGGCCCGGAGCGTGACCTTATTCCGGTGGGCTTGGAAGGCGGCAGGCATAGACGGATCATTAAAGCCGCGCAATATATCGGTGACATTGTCAACGTCCTGATCGGACAAAGTAACCAATTTCTCAAAAGCAACATCCGTCAGAATCTGTGCGAGTTCCTGCTGGGAAACTCGTTTTGACTCATTCCAGAAAAGCTGCTCGCTCTGCCGGAGCGTCTCCTTATTCGCGGTGCTTAAACTCGCTCCGGAACGATAATAAATGAAGTCGCTAAGTCGATCGGCAGAACCGGTGATAAGCAGGGAATTGTTTTGTTTTGGAAGCTGAAGCTCAGCTAATGAGTTCCTTATTTGCTGGTTGAATTCCTCGCGATTGGTAATCCCGGATGCGGGGCCGGAAACTCGGAAGAAAATTACGCCGATAAATATCAGCACTAAAGCCAGCACCAGTAAATTTCTCTTTGTGGAATGCATAGAAACCTCCTTGTACCTGTACCTTTTTTGTGATCAAGGTGATCACACTACGAAGATGTTGGGCGGAATCAGCGGAATATTACAAAAAAAAATGAGGGCGTCAAGACTTTCTCAAATTTTCAAAAAGGAGCCGTGCATCAGCGATTTGTGGCTGTATAGGCAGCCGTAGTGAAGACGGGAATCAGCGATCGGGAAGGGGCGCCGTTTCGTTTAAGCACGAAACTACCGGTCTGAGTGCGTATGTCGGTATTTAGAACGAAGAGGTGCCCGGGGACTACGATGACGATGCGCGGACGCTTCTCTTCGCGTCGAAGCGACGCTCATGCAAGCAGGGATGCTTGCGTTCCAGTTATTTCTTCGGGCGCTCGTTCGCTTTGAGAATTCGCTTGCGCAGGCGGATCGCTTTGGGCGTGACCTCGATCAGTTCGTCGTCGGCGATGAATTCCAGGGCGCGCTCGAGCGACATCTCGCGGACGGGGACGAGCCGCATGGCCTCGTCGGCGCTGGTGGTCCGCATGTTGGTCAGCTTCTTTTCCTTGATCGGGTTGACGTCCAGATCGACGGCCCGGGCGTTCTCGCCGACGATCATCCCTTCGTAGACCTTGACCTGTGGCCTTACGAAGAGTGTCCCGCGTTCCTGTAGGTTGTAAAGTGCATAAGTGTTCGTCTCGCCCATCCGATCCGACACGAGCGAGCCGGTCGAACGATTTTTCATTTCTCCCTGCCATTTGTCGAACTTCAGAAAAAGCGTGTTCAGGAGACCCGTGCCCTTCGTCTCGGTCAAAAACTCGCCGCGGAAACCGATCAGGCCGCGCGACGGCACGACATACTCGAGCCGGACGCGTCCCGAACCGTTGTTGATCATCTTGGTCATCTGACCTTTACGCCGACCGAGAGCTTCGGTGACGACGCCGATGAACTCGTCGGGCACGTCGATGACCACCTGCTCAAACGGCTCGAGCGTCTCGCCCGTCTTCTCGTCTTTTTTGGTGATGACCTCGGGTTTCGAAACCTGAAGCTCATAGCCCTCGCGACGCATCATTTCGATAAGGATCGCAAGCTGTAGCTCGCCGCGCCCGGAGACCTTGAACTGCTCGGCCGCCTCGGTCTGCTCGACCCGCAATGCGACATTACCCAAAAGTTCGCGCTCGAGACGGTCCTTGATCTGCCGCGATGTGACGAACTTGCCGTCGATGCCCGAGAACGGGGAAGTGTTCACGCCGAAGA
>Ga0247718_1000305_pt1 | contig 13267 bp, 18 predicted proteins | sample 21E_DmetaG_FD_189045 | JGI IMG/M metagenome (GOLD analysis project Ga0247718, IMG submission 189045) | Soil microbial communities from hillslope of Landscape Evolution Observatory, University of Arizona, Oracle, AZ, United States - 2-1-E_D | ecosystem: Engineered > Artificial ecosystem >...
GCCAAAACCGTATAGCGGCCCGGAATGATCTTGGCCAGGAAGCTGCCGTCCGAAGCCGAACGGACCTGCTTGATAAGGTGCGACGTGCCGACACGAAAGATAGCGACGGTGGCGTCAGCGATCGCCGAGCCCGATCGATCGCGGACGATCCCCTTAATAACGCCGAGATTGCCTGCCTTGGTCGCGCTGCTTGCCGACGACGGCACCGCCACGGCGGCGACCGGCGCAAAAACAACGCCCGCCATCGCGACCACGATAGCCGTCAAAATTGTTTTACGATTCGCCAAGAAACTCACGCTGCAAAACTTCTGCTAACCCGGGGAGATGAAAACGGCCAAATTCGCCTCGACTGGAAACGCGAATAGCCAAATCGCAACGCATCACGCAGCCCTGCTATTTTGTTTTCAAAACCAAAGCAAGTCAAGCATCAAAAGACTGCGAACTACGATGCTTAAGATGCCCGATGCCTTGACAAAGTTTCCTCGCGGGCTAGAATTGAAACCTGGCTTTAGACCGCTCGCGGAGACGTGGCTGAGTGGCTGAAAGCGGCGGTTTGCTAAACCGTTGTACCTCAAAAGGGTACCACAGGTTCGAATCCTGTCGTCTCCGCCATTTCAATTTTAGATTTGGGATTTTGGATTGGCCGCCGACTCATCAGGCGGCCATCGCTATTTTGACGACCGGGATCGGGTCGAAAACTGGCTGGCAGCTAACAGCTTACAGCTGTTAGCTGGTTTTCATTTCGCGGCAGGTCGTTCTCCCCTTTGCGCTCTCTGCGAGCTTTGCGTGAAACTATCTGTTTATGATGGTACGAGTCAGATTCGCTCCTTCCCCTACAGGCTACCTTCACATCGGTTCCGCCCGGACGGCACTTTTTAATTATCTTTTTGCCCGCCACGTTGGCGGCAAGTTTCTGCTACGGATCGAAGACACCGATCTCGCCCGCTCGACCGAGGAATCTACGCAATCGATCCTCCAGGGTCTCGAATGGCTGGGCCTGCAACACGACGAGGAGATCGTCTTCCAGTCCGCCAACGCCGAAAAGCACCGCGCCGCGGCCCGTCGGCTGCTGGAAGTCGGAAGAGCATATCGCGACTTTACGCCGAAAGAAGAGGTCAGCGACAAGAATGTTAAGGAAGCGATCGCCGAACGCGCCCGCCAGCACCAGGGCGAGCGCCGGAATATGCGCGACAACCCGTATCGAAACCTTCCGCAGGAAGAATCCGACTCGCGGGCGGCGGCCGGCGAGCCTTTTGCGATCAGGCTCAAGGTGCCGGAAACCGGAAAAACGACATTCGAAGACGCCGTTTACGGTCTGCAGGAACGCGATTACAGCGAGATCGAAGACCTCGTGCTGCTCCGCTCCGACGGTCATCCGCTCTACAATCTTGCCGTCGTCTGCGACGACCTCGAGATGTGCATAACACACGTCATCCGCGGACAAGACCATCTCACGAACACCCACAAGCAAATCCTGATCTACGAAGCGCTCGGCGCCGATCCGCCCACATTCGCGCACCTGCCGCTGATCCTGGCGCCGAACAAAGGCAAACTTTCCAAACGCAAGCACGGCGAGATCGTAAGCTTAACGACCTATCGGGATGCGGGCTTTGTCGCCGCGGCGTTCCGAAACTTTCTTGCTCTGCTCGGCTGGTCGGCGGGCGAAGAAAGAGAGATCTACAACCTCGAAGAACTGATCCGGAAGTTTTCGCTCGACGGCATTCACCGCTCGAACGCGGTCTTCAATTTCAAGGAGAACGACCCGCGGCACTGGACCGACGACAAGGCGATCTGGATGAACGCCGAGTACATCCGCGCTGGTGCGCTTGCCGAACTCCTGCCGCTCGTCAAAGACGAACTAAAATCCGCAAAGCTCTGGCGTGAGGAGTACGAGACGGACGACCGCGAGTGGTTTGAGAAGACGGTCGACCTGATCCGCCAGCGCTTCTTCACGCTCAAGGATTTCTCATCGCAGGGCCGCGCGTACTTCAGCGAGGACTACGACTTCGACCCGGCCGCGGTCGAGAAAAACCTGAAAAAGTTCCCCGAGCTGCAAGCGTGGCTACCCGAGTTGGCCGAACGGTTCGAGCTGATGGATTCGTTCACCGAGCCCGAAATCGAATCGGTTGTAAAAGCCTTCGCTGAAGAAAAAGGCACAAAGCTCGGCGTAATCATGAACGGCGCCCGCACGATGCTCACCGGCGTCGCGGTCGGGCCGTCGATGCTCTCAGTCTTTGAAACGCTTGGGAAGGAAAGATCGGTGATGCGGCTGCGAAGCCAAGTGGCGTGGAACTGAAATCGACCTATGCTGCCCAAGCAGTATTGTCGGGATATTCACCGTTAGCGTGATGTAATTCGAGCTTTCGTTTCGCTCGCGACCAAACGAATTCGGTGGCTGCGGCCGATGTGTCAAGAAGCGTCATCTCTCCCGTGGATTTGGATAGTCGTATTTTGCCCAGAGAGACGCTGCCTTTTCCGTACTCGTAAATTACGGCTTCCTCGTCCTCGAAGACTTTCCGTATCGGAATGTAAACTCCCATCTGAACCTGCTCAAACTTCTATTATTCTCCGCTTCACTGGTGATGATAAGACAATTGCCGTCGTCGTTATGCCATACGGCGTGAGCTTGTCGATGATCTCTTGCAGGTGTTCGACCGAGGCGACGGCGACTTTCAAGATGAATGAATCGCCGCCGGTGCCGCGGTGGCATTCGAGGACTTCGTTGGTGGCTTCGGCGACCTCGATGATGTGGCTGTAGTCGACGCCGGTGATGCTCATTCGGATGAAGGCCGTTATCGGCAAACCGATCTTCGCGGTGTCGATCTCGGCGCGGTAACCGAGGATCACTCCGGCGTCCTCGAGCTTTCGCACGCGCTCGATGACGGCGGGCGTGGTGAGCCCGACGCGGCGGCCAAGCTCGGCATAGCTCACCCGCGCGTCCGATTGTAGTTCCCTCAAAATCTTGCGGTCGATGTCGTCGATCATCGTCGAAAACCTGCCGAATTAAACTCGCCGAAGATTTTAATCTAATCTCGCGAAACAAACTAACAAATTAAACCCGGACCGCCGCATTAATTAATGATGGCCATTCAATCTATTTATTCTATTCATTAAAATAAGTTATTCGCGGATAACACGCGGTTTCCGTTTGGCATCGTAGTTACAGCAAGGAGGCTCGAAGAGAAATGTTTACCGAATCGGCCGCGGCTACAAGGACGACCACCAGCAACCCCGCCTTTAGGATCGACAATTTTGACGTTGCCGATTCAGACCTGCCCGAGTTTAGGGACATGCCGTTCGAAAACATCAACGAGCTTCACCTCGATCATCCCGGAGCCAACGACCCCGAATACAGAAAACGCCGCGATTACATCGCGGGCCTCGCGAAGAATTTCCGCGAGACCGGCGTGATCACCGACGTCGATTACATGGAGCAGGAGCAGGAGATCTGGCGGATCGTCGCGGGGCGGCTCGAGGAGATACACGCGCGGCGGGCTTCGAAGTTTTATTTGCAGGCCAAAAAAGATCTCGGCATCTCAAACGACCGCATCCCGCAGCTCTCCGAGATGAATCGCCGACTACAGCGGCTCTCCAATTTCCGCCTGGCGCCGATCGAAGGTCTGGTCGACACGCGTGCTTTCCTGAGCTGGCTGTATTACCGCACGATGCTCTCGACGCAGTACATCCGCCATCACTCGCGGCCCGAGTACACGCCCGAGCCCGACATCGTGCACGAGGCGATCGGTCACATCCCGATGTTCACGAATCGCGACTTTGCCGACTTCTCCCAATTTATCGGTCACGGTGCCCGCGTCGCGACCGACGAGCAGATCGAGGAGCTCGGCAGACTCTATTGGTTCACGGTTGAGTTCGGGCTCATCGAGGAGGACGGCGAGGTCAAGGCTTACGGTGCAGGGCTGCTGTCAAGTTTCGGCGAGCTGGATCACGCTTTCAGCGACCGTGTCGAGCGGCGGCCATTCGATCTGGATGAGGTGCTGATCACCTCATACGAATATTCGGACATGCAACCTGTGTTGTACGTGATCCCGTCGTACGCGGAGTTGAAAGAGGTGACCCGCCGCTACATCGAGCGGATCGCGGGTTAGGTTCTGTAGATCAGCTCTTTGACAATTTGCCTGAGCATGTTGGGCTCGAGAGGTTTTACTAGATAACGATCCGCTCCGGCGCGGAGACCGTCATCGATGTCGGACAGTCGGGCGGCGGCCGACGTGAAGATGACCGGCACGTCGGCGTGGGCCCGGCGGATCTCCAGACAGACGTCGATTCCCGAGCCATCAGGAAGCCAGCTGTCCAGAATATACAGATCGTGACGGCGGTGACGAATCGTCTCGATAGCCGAAGAGACCGATCTTTCCGATCTAAATTCGAATTCCGCAAGAACGACCGCTAAAAGATCGCACGTGTCTTCATCATCCTCCACACAGAGGATGCTTTTACTGGCGGAGTGGGGCGTGGCGGGAGATATCACAGTTGTACTTCGGTTGAGTAATGCTCTGCATTGCTCGCCGTCGAATCAACGGCTCGTTTTCACGAAGAGGTTCTCATACTCTTCCTTGACTATCGAATAGCACTCGCATGCGCTGCGCCTGAGACGGCCAAAGTCCTTTATCTCAACTACGCCGCGGCTGTATTTGATGATCCCTGCCCGCTGCATCGCATTGGCGACGAGCCCGATGCTTGTGCGCTGGACGCCCATCATGTGGGCGAGAAACTCCTGCGTGACGACAAGCCGCTCCGTGCTCGAGCGCTCGCTCATCACAGTCAGCCAGCGGCACAACCGTGCCTCGATCGTGTGAAAGTGGTTGCACACACACGTCTGCGAGATCTGCTTCAGCAGCGCATACATGTAGCGGAGGAGCAGATCATGAAATGCCCCGCCGCGCTCGAAGATTTCACGCACCTTCGCGGCATCGGCGACCAGGCAATCGGTCTCGGCCTGCACGAGTTGCTGGTAGAGCGCTTCGTTTTTACCGAGGACGGCCGCAATTCCGACCATCCCTTCGCGACCGGTATAGCCGACCTCGACGGTGTTACCCTGCTCGGTGACCGACAGCAGCGATATCATCCCTTTGCCGGGAAAGTAGCATCTCAGCACCCTATCGCCTGGTTCGGAGAGGATGGTTCCCGGTTTGAATGAGGCAAGTTCCAGGTGCGGTCGCAGGAGGGCGAGCTCTTCTTCAGGCAAAGCCAGAAGGAGCCTGTTGTCTAGAGACAGACTTAAGTTCGCATCATGCATGGATGCCCTCCAAGTTTTATTAATCGGACCGGGTTCGGGTGACGTTCAGTTGCAAGATAGCATAACGCGTATATCTCGCAACTTATAGTTTAGTGATGCTAAATTGCAACACGGCTATTTTGCTGATAACAAAGGCAGTTGTCTGCTGGGTATCCGACATAGATGAATAATTTTGTTGTAATGAATAACGGGCGGTTAGTGCACCGATGCAACAAAATGAAGGAACAGATTTTATAATCGTGATAATCACCCGATCAGGTTAGAAAATTACGGACAAGATAATTTCGAAGAGGCGTTCGGTTATGTCAGAAGAAAAGAATCCTTTAGGACTCAAGAAGATTCATCACGTCGAGTTTTACGTCGGCAACGCCAAGCAGGCGGAGTTTTTTTACCGAAAGGCGTTCGGCTTTTCGCGCGTCGCGTACTCCGGTCTCGAAACCGGCAACCGCGAGACTACGAGTTACGTCATGCGGCAGAACCGCGTCACCTTTGTGCTGACGACGCCGCTGGTGCCGGAGCACCCTGCGGCCGAGCACATCAAGCTGCACGGAGACGGTGTGCGGGATATTGCGTTTCAGGTCGAAGATGCCGATTTTGCTTTTAACGAAGCGGTCAGGCGCGGGGCGAAAGAGGTTGTTGAACCCCGCGATATCGGCGACGAGAATGGCCGCGTGCGTCACTCGGCGATTGCGACCTATGGCGACACGATCCATTCGTTCTACTCCTATAACACGGCGAACAACGGCCACAACTACAACGGCGCGTTCCTGCCCGGCTTCGTCGCGCAGGAAGTCGCGGGCGACGAGGTCGGCATCCAGATCGTCGACCACATTGTCGGCAACGTCGAACTCGGCAAGATGAACGAGTGGTGTGACTTTTACCGCGACGTGATGGGCTTTCAGCGCTACATCACGTTCGACGACAAGGACATCTCGACCGAATATTCGGCCCTGATGTCGATCGTGATGAGCGACGGCGGGCACAACATCAAGTTCCCGATCAACGAGCCCGCGGAGAGCAAAAAGGGCAAGTCGCAGATCCAGGAGTACATCGACTACTACCGCTCGGCCGGCGCGCAGCACATCGCTCTGCTCTGCAAAGACGTCCTGTCGACCGTCGCGAAACTGCAGGCCAACGGCGTCGAGTTCCTTCGCGTTCCGGATACCTATTACGCCGAGATACCGAAGCGTGTAGGCGAGATCGATGAGGATATTGAGGACCTCAAACGCCTCGGCATCCTCGTCGATCGCGACGAAGAAGGTTATCTCTTACAGATCTTCACCAAACCGGTGGAAGATCGGCCCACGGTTTTCTACGAGATCCTCCAGCGCAAGGGCTGCAAGGGGTTCGGCAAAGGAAACTTCAAGGCGCTCTTTGTCTCGATCGAGGAAGAGCAGCGGCGGCGTGGTAATCTTTAGAAAAGAAAGGTGAAAGCTATGCAAACTGTGACTTTGCGCGGGCATTTCGACGGGAGTCAGATTTTATTGGACGAGCCTTACGAACTTGAGCCAGATACGAAGTTGATTATTACGGTTGTTGAAACGCAGAACGACGAACGCGAAGATTGGGCGCGCATTTCTTTGGCAAACCTCGATCGGGCCTACGGGGCCGATGAGCCGGAATACTCGTTAGACTTGATAAAAGAGCCGAATCCGAAATATGAAGGAAGGTGATGTTGTTATCGTCGCGATACCGCAATCGGACGGAACAACAAAGAATCGCCCGGCGATCATTCTGCGCGAGATGCCGCGGTTTCGAGATATGCTGGTCTGCGGCGTCAGTTCGCAACTGCATCAAGAGGTAAAGGATTTTGACGAAATCATCGCGCCGCCGGACGATGATTTTTTAGCGAGCAGCTTGATAGGAAAGTCTTTGATAAGGCTAGGATTCCTGACCGTTATCCCGCAAAGCCAAGTTGTGGGCTCGATCGGCTCGATCTCGTCAACCCGCCATAAAAGACTGTTGGAAAAATTGAGCAATTACTTGATTCGATAAGGGGTGAAAAGCTGCGGCTCGGTGACGTTGTGGCATATGCGGGACGTGCGGCGACAGTAGACTTGTAGTATAGGTCAGCAGCAGAGGCCACGAGTGAACATCCGACCTTACACATCAAACGATCTTGCCGGCGTGATCGGCGTCTTTCGCTCGAACATTCCGAAGTACTTCGTCCCGGCGGAAGAAGAAGGTCTGCACGACTTTCTGTCCAGATTCTCCGACCTCTACTACGTCGCGGAGCTCGACGGCGAAATCGTTGGCTCGGGCGGTCACGCGCTAAACGATGGCCGCGGGGAGAAAACGGTCTCGCTCTGTTGGGGGATGGTACGCGCGGATCATTTGGGAACAGGGCTCGGGAAAAAGCTGACCGAGTTTCGCATTGAGGCTGCGCGCGGAAAGTTTGGCGAGATCCCGTTCGTGATCCGGACCTCGCAGCATACGCAGGGGTTTTACGAGAGATTCGGTTTTCGCCTGACGCGGAGCGAACGGGACCACTTCGGCCCGGGCATCGATCTGTGCGAGATGCGCTTGGATTGCTAGTTCGAGTTATATCTGGAAGTGATTCATGACTTGGATACTAGCGTGGCAAAATCCTTTGAGTTGCAAGACCTATCAAGCGGATTCTAGTTTGCGGCTAAGGGGCTGGCCGGGTTCAGCTTGTTGGCCAGACCCTGCATAAAGGGCAACGCTTGGTTGTATGCTGAGCAGGGTTGTGACTTTCTTATGAAACATTTGGTTGTAAGCGCATTATTCATCCTTTTTTTGTTCGCAGTAGTGCAGGCTCAGTCTGGCCTGGACTTAAAGAAAGAAATCGTTAACAACGAACTTCTCGCGGAAATCCTCAATTTCAGCGAAATGAGGGAGCTAAAAAAGCCTTCGCCGATCGCATCGCCGTATTTTCTGCGGCTATATTCGATAGGTGATTTTGCTGAAGAAAAGTGTGCTCCCGGAATTGAAACCGAGGTCACCTGCATCACCAGATATTATCTGGCAGTCAACGACGGCAGCCTCGGCGTAAGCGGAACGGTTTACGATCTCGGCGAAGTTGGCGAAATCACAAGAATTCAGTGGCTGGAAAGTCCGGATCAGAATATCGCGAGACTAAGGTTGGAAATATCTAATTACCCCAAACATGCATTCAAGTTAAATCCTAAGTTAACCAGGAAAACAAGAATCGTCGAATTGCTCGTCAGCACGGATTCGCTGGAGATAAAGAATGTCAGATGAAGTGACACCAGCAACGCGCGAACAACCGACCGGATACCAGACCGGATTCGGAAATGAATTCGCGACCGAGGCCGTTTCCGGAGCTCTGCCGGTTGGACAGAATTCGCCTCAAAAGGCGCCGCTCGGTCTGTACGCTGAGCAGTTTTCCGGAACCGCCTTCACGGCGCCGCGGGTGCATAACAAGCGCACGTGGACGTACCGAATTAGACCGAGCGTTCTGCACAAGCCATTCAAGCAAATCGACAATCGACTCCTGAGATCTGGTCCGTTCGGCGAGGTCGTGACGACGCCGAGTCAGCTCAGGTGGGATCCGCTGCCGATGCCCGACGCGGCGACGGATTTTGTTGAAGGGATCGTTACGATCGCGGGCAACGGGGATAGCTTCGCGCAGGTCGGAATGGCCGTGCATATCTTTGCGTGCAATCGCGAGATGATCGACCGGTTTTTCTACAACGCCGACGGCGAGATGCTGGTCGTGGCGGAGAGAAATCGTGTCAGGTTTTTGACCGAGCTTGGCGTGATCGAGATCGGAGCGGGCGAGGTTTGCTGTCTGCCGCGTGGGTTGAAGTTTCGTGTTGAACTGCCGGACGGCGATGCGCGCGGGTACATCTGCGAAAACTACGGGCAGCAATTCCGCCTGCCCGATCTCGGGCCGATCGGCGCGAATGGCCTCGCCAACCCGCGCGACTTTGAGACGCCGGTCGCGTGGTACGAGGACCGCGAAGGGCCGATGGAGATCGTCGCGAAATTCGGCGGCAATCTCTGGGCGTGCGAGACCGACCATTCGCCGCTCGACGTCGTCTCGTGGCACGGGAACTACGCGCCGTACAAGTACGATCTGAGAAGATTCAACACGATCGGCTCGATCTCGTTCGATCACCCGGACCCGTCGATCTTCACGGTGCTAACCAGCCCAAGCGGTGAAGTGGGCGTCGCGAATGTCGATTTCGTCATCTTCCCCGACCGCTGGCTCGTGGCGGAAAACACGTTCCGCCCGCCGTGGTACCACCGCAACATCATGAGCGAATACATGGGCCTCGTCTACGGTCAGTACGACGCCAAAGAAGAAGGCTTCCTGCCCGGCGGCGGCTCGCTCCACAACCAGATGTCCGCCCACGGCCCCGACCAGGACGCCTTCGACAAGGCGTCGAACGCCGACCTCAAGCCTCAAAAACTCTCCGGCACGCTGGCCTTCATGTTCGAGTCGCGATATATCATCAGGCCGACGAAATTCGCGATGGAGACCGATGCTTTGCAGAAAGATTATTACGAGGTGTGGCAGGGCCTGAGGAAGAATTTCAAAGCATAGGAATGTTTGGAAATGGCGGATTCGTATACCGACGAGGCAATAATCATAAACGAGGAAGAAACCCCTATCGAAGTTTGGTTTGAGCCTTGGGGAATGTCACTATCGCTGGTTCCTGGTGATTCGATACGCATAAAAGCAACTTCGAAGGTCGCTAGTTCAGTTGAGATGGTGCACCAGACAGGGCTGATTGCGGTTTATGGGTGGAGTGAGTGTTCCATGAATATCTTTCAAGGCGAAGATCTAATCCTGGACTTGTTCGAACTGCCAAATCTTGGTGACGGACCTAGTCCACGAGAGGTCGTGGAATTGCTTTTTGGAGGTCCGGGCGGCCCGAGATGAAGCGAAAAGATGACGGAGCTTTGCGGTTGCGATTCAGGGAAGGGAATAGCGGATCGAGAAGTATTTCGTTATTTTTTTGCGAGGCAATTCAATAACTGTTCCCGGAAACCATCTGCGCCCGAATGCCTGAAGGACCGTGTTAAAATTCAAATGGAGACCTAGTATGACTGAGACACTAGAAGCGGTTTTTGACGGCACCGTGTTCCGCCCGGAACGTGAGGTGCATCTGGCGCCCAATACTCGTGTGCAAATCACTATAGAGGCGGCCCCCGAGCCATTACCAGATGAGCCGGTTTCGTTCCTCCGTGTGGCGAAGTCGCTACGTCTGCAATGCTCGAAAGATTTTTCATCGCGCATAGACGAATACCTGTACGGAGGAGCCGACCTCGATGAGGAATGAGGTCTTCCTAGACACAGCTTACGCTATTGCACTTTCTATTGAATCCGACTCATATCACGAACTCGCCTCGCAGATCGCCGAACACTTGCTTCGGAGTAGAACTAAAATGATCAGCACCCGGGCCGTCGTGTTCGAGATCGGTAACGCTCTTTCGAAGAAGCGTTACCGTTCAGCTACGGTCAGACTGCTGGAAGCTTTGGAAGGACCCGGAAGTAGAAATTGTTCCATCGACCGAATCTCTCTCTCCGCAAGAGCCTTAGAACTATTCAAGAAGCGACCGGATAGGGATTGGTGTCTGGTTGATTGCCTTTCGTTCATCGTTATGGAAGAACACAGAATCATCGATGCATTGACCTCCGACGAGCACTTCGAACAGGCAGGTTTTCATCGAATACTCGTACAGCGATGAGGCAACTCGACATTCATGCCTTGGCACCGCTACCGAAATCCAGAAGTGCGATCGGCCTTTTGAATATGGGGGAAGCTAATAAAGGATTAAATGAAAAGCGATAGCTCGAAAGAGAAGAGGTCGCGGGCTCAAACTCCCGTAAGGCTCCGTGCTGCTCTGGTGGACGCAATGGTTGCGAGTCTCGCTCGGCGTATCGAATGCGACTACAAACTTCCGGCGGAATCTGTAAGGCTGACGTTGCCCAGCCGTAGAAAGGCCTATGACGATGGGAGAATTGAAAGTTTACTCAAAGTATGGGCAAGAATCTGATGATTTGTTTTGAATGAGATGTGCCGCAGTATAAAGACGCTTTTCAATTTCGAGCCACCCGCGACCGAGGAAGAAGTCCGGGCGGCGTCGCTGCAGTTTGTGCGCAAGCTGTCCGGATTTAACAAACCTTCCAAAGCGAACGAGGCGGCCTTCGATCTCGCCGTCGAGAGAATATCCGCTGTAGCCCAGGAGATGCTCGACTCGCTCGTGACCACAGCCGAGCCGCGAGACCGTGACGAAGAGTCGATCAAAGCTCGTGAGCGGTCGGCGCGACGATTCGGAAGAATCTGAGTCGAGATGCACGCCGCAGCCGCGACGGTCATTGCATCGCGAGCTGTTGTGTATACTTAAACCGGCTTCACCCCGACGGGTCTCGGTCTCCTAATACACTTGATACACTTGCATGACAAAAAAGACAGTAGCTTTTATTTCTGTCATATTCCTCACGGTTTGTCTGTACGCGTCCGCTAGCGCGCAGATTCAGCCGTGCGCGTTGTCGAAGGTCACGACCCTGCCGCTCGCAGGCGATTACGGCGCGCCCGGGCCGCACGCGGTCGCGCGGCAAAGTATCCAGCACCCGGACGCGAACGTGCCGGCGCCGGTTTCGGTCTTTGTACCGGCTAACGCGACGGCGCAGACCCCGGCGCCGGTGATCTTCTTCGCGCACGGGTTTGGCGGGTTCGATTATCTCTACTACGACGCGTTGCTGCGGCAACTTGCCAGCAACGGTTACGTTGTCGTGTTCGCGCCGTACACGGCGAATCTGTTTGCGAGCCACCCGACGCGGTATCAGCAGATGTGGTCGGGCTTTCAGCTCGCGGTCTCGCAGTACGGCGGTTTGATGGATACGACGAAGGCCGGATTTGCGGGGCACTCGTACGGGGCCGGGGCTTTACCGGAACTGGCGCGTCGGGGCGTCGCGGCAGGTTGGGGATCGAACGGGCTTTTTATGTTCGTGATGGCGGCGTGGTATTCGTGGGGTTCCGGGTATGAGCAGATACCGGCATCGGCGAAGCTCGTCGTGCAGGTTTACTGGGACGACGGCACCAACCAGCATCTGATCTCGCAAAATGACATCTGGAACCGCCTGCCGCAGATCCAGGAGCGACGGTGGCAGGTCATCCGCACCGCAAAAACCATCTGCACGCTGCCCGCCGGGCACGGCGTTCCGGTCACGGGCAATTCGTCCGATCCGGACGGCGGCGGGACGATCAACTCTCACGACTATTGGGGAGTTTGGCGACGGATCCACGCCCTCGCTGATTACACGTTTACTGGAAACCAGACAGCGAGACAGATCGCTTTCGGGGACGATGCGCGGATGGGCAGGTGGCGCCTGGCGGTGTTGCGGCCCGTCACTCCGCTCGAAGCGACGTCCGCGCCGGTGCTAAACACGACGAGCAGCCCACAGTTCACCTGGGCGAACAAGTGCGTCTACGCGCTCGGCTCTCCCTGTCCGTGATCGACCGAGGAATTAGGTCGCCGCCTGAGCGGCAGGTTGCAGATAATTGTTGATGACGGACTCGAGACGGTTAAAGTCGACCGGCTTTGGCAGGACGTTGTCGAAACCCGCATCGCGGGCCTTGTCACCATACATCTCGTCGAAGGCCGTGACGCCTATGATCGGGACTTTTGAGAATTTGTCGTGCTGACGCAGCGCGCGCGTTGCGGTGAGCCCGTCCATAACGGGCATCGCGATATCCATCAGAATCAGGTCGGGATTATCTGCTCGTGCTTTCTCGATAGCTTCGTGGCCGTTTGAGGCTTCGACCACGTTGCAGCCATAGGTGGCCAGCACGATCTTCATCATTTCGCGGACGTCATCGTGATCTTCGACGACTAGAACTTTCAAACTCATTACCCTGCGCTCGTTACCTCTCTGTCTGAGCCCAGTTTACAAAATGGCAAAACTGAAATGCAATCTTTTGCCGCGCGGCTTATACAAGTTAAAAGGTGCCCATCGGCTTTCTCACCGTGGGCACCTTTTCTAAGTTCTATAACCTAGCGGGTCGGTCTTACCAG
>Ga0247718_1000306_pt1 | contig 13263 bp, 9 predicted proteins | sample 21E_DmetaG_FD_189045 | JGI IMG/M metagenome (GOLD analysis project Ga0247718, IMG submission 189045) | Soil microbial communities from hillslope of Landscape Evolution Observatory, University of Arizona, Oracle, AZ, United States - 2-1-E_D | ecosystem: Engineered > Artificial ecosystem > Mesocosm...
CGCCCTCGGCGGCGACCCGCACGGCGTCCGGCGTCAGGCGGGGTCGCCCCCGCCGGCCGGCGGCTCCTCCATCCGCACACGCTCGCGCCCTGGCGTGGGGCGCGCCTCCCAGCGGCGGTCCGGGTCGTCGGCGTGCTCCACGACCACCCGCTGTGCGCGGAGCTCGCCCTCCACCGGCCGTCGGCCGGCCGGGCGGGCCACCCGCCGCACCACGACGCGCTTGACCACCACGGGCCGCCGCACGACGAACAGGCGCTCCTCGGTGACGGGGATGGACACGTCGCCCTCGGGCGTCGTCTCCACCTGCCCCGAGTCCTCGGCACCCTCGGGCACCTCGACCTCGAACACCTCGACGTCCTCGGCGGTGACGGGGACGAGATGCCGGACGTGCCGGGTCTCCACCTCCGTGCGCACGCGCACGGTCGCCGCCTCCTCGGAACGCATCCCGACGACCAGCTCCTCCTCGGTGCGGACGAGCTCGATCGGCGCGTCCCGGCCGGGCACCTCGCCCGGCCGGTCGCCGCCGCCGGAGCGCCCCTCGGCCTCCGGCGGCACGCTCACATCCGGTCCCCGCGCAGGCCCTCGTCGCCCTCCACCTCGATGCGCTCCTTGCGCACCTCGCCGGAGACCTCCTGCTGCTCGGTGACGGTCTCCTTGTCGAGCCGCACGCGCTCGACCGGGTGGGCCTCGACCGACGCCACGGGCTCGTCGCGCGTCAGCGTGATCTCGTGCTCCTCCTCGGAGATCGACGGCCCGTCCATGGCGCGCCCCATGTTGGCGTCCGTCACCGGCTCGCGCGAGATCCGCACCTCCTCGTGCTGAACGGGCACCGTGCGGGTCTGCTGCTCGGTCTCCACCCACTTGCGCAGCCGCACGCGGCCGGCCTCGCGGCGCTCGGTGCCCACGCGCAGCTCCTCCTCGGAGCGGGTCATCGCGTTGTCGGTCTCCGGGCCGCTCAGGTCGTCGCCCATGGGCGGCGCGTCGGCACCCGAGCCGGTCCGGCCCATGTCCATGTCCGTCCCGGCGCCCTCGCGGGTGCGCGAGTCGGTCGACGGCTGCCCCGACGCGGCCGCGTCGTCGTCGGTCGACCGCATCGCCGTCCGGGTCGTGGGCGTCGGGCCCTGGGTGGTGTCGGCGGCGTCGTCCAGGGCGCCGTCGGGGTGCCGCGTCTCGGGCGTCGGCCCGCGGGAGAGGTCCTCGCCCCGGTGCCAGGCGTCGCGCGAGTCGTCCCAGTCGCGCACGTCGGTGCCGTAGTGGGCGCCGATGCGCTGCTCGGCGTCGTAGTCCACGTGCTCGTCCTCGTCGAAGGTCGGCGCGTTCTCGAGCTGGTCCTTGCTGTACGGCGTCAGCAGGTCGTCGCCGTCGCCGGCGGTGAGCGACGAGGCCGGCACGACGTGCCGCTTGGTGCCGAACCAGCCGCTCTTGACCTCCACGTACTCCACGCGCCCGGAGTCGTCCGTCAGGACGTCGCTGACCGTGCCGAGCTTCTCGCCGTCGCTGCCGTACACGGTGCGGCCCTGCAGCAAGCCCGGCTGACCGAGGTCGATCTGGGTCCCCATGTCTGGCCTCCTCGGAAGTGGGTGACGGGTCGGCGCGTACCCCTGCCCCCGAGCGTCAAGCGCGCAGCCGGGTCGAGGGTTGCGGTGGAGACGGACGGGGCAGCCCGAGCGGACCCCGGACCCGAAGAAGGAGAACGACGTGCACTTCATGACCGCCGGAATCGGCGACAGCCTGCAGCGGGCGTCCGACACGCTGTTCGAATGGCTCCCGCGCCTGATCGGCGCCCTGGTGATCCTGCTGGTCGCCTACCTGATTGCCCGCGCGGTGGCCGCGCTGCTGGAGCGCGTGCTGGGCAAGGCGGGTATCGATCGCGCGCTGCACTCCGGCGGCGTGGGCGCTCGTGTGAAGCAGGCGGCGCCCGATCTCAGCCCGAGCAGCGTCATCGCGAAGATCGCCTTCTGGCTCATCTTCCTGACCGGCGCCCTCATCGCGCTGTCGGCGCTCGGCATCCCGGCCATCGACAACTTCGTCGCGCAGGCGATCGCCTACCTGCCGAACGTCGTCGCGGCCATCCTGATCGTGGCGATCGCCGTCGCCATCTCCGGCGCCGTGGCCGCAGCCGCCCGCCGCTTCATGGGCGACACCGCCATGGGCCGCATCGTGTCCGTTGCCGCCCCCGCGGTGATCCTGACGATCGCGGGCTTCATGGCGCTCGTGCAGCTGCGGATCGCCGTGCCGATCGTGACCGGCGCGTTCTACATCGTGCTCGGCGCCATCGCGCTCGGCGCCGCCATCGCCTTCGGGCTCGGCGGGCAGGGCGCCGCGCGCCGGCTGATCGACGAGGCCTACGAGCGCGGCCGGCAGAACCTGCCGCAGGCGAAGGCCGAGGCCCAGATCGGCAAGCAGCGGGCCGAGCAGGAGGCCCACGACAGGATGGGGTAGCCGCCCGGCGCCCCCCGAACTCCGCCCCGGCCGCGGCCGGTCGTCCGCTGAGCCGCGGCCGGGGCGGAGGCCCTCGCGCCGGCCCCCCGGGGCTGGCGCACGGGGGTCGGCGATGGGACCCACGCGACGCCGATGGCGGAGGCCGCCAACGGGTAACCGGGGGCCATGACGATCCCCAGCGACGCCATCGAGCGCGAGAGAGCGCGCCGGCGCCAGCGCAACGAGCAGATCCTCAACGGGCTGAACGAGCGGCTCGAGGAGCGGATCGAGGAGATGCGCGACACGGACCTCACCGCCGGTGCGCCGGGCGACCCGATCCGCTACCTGTGCGAGTGCTCCGACCTCGACTGCCGCGGCCGCGTCGAGATGGACCCGGAGCGCTTCGCCGACGTCCATCGGCGTCCGCAGGATTTCGTGGTGCTCCCCGGGCACGAGCAGCCGGACATCGAATCGGTCGTCGCCCGGCTGCCCGAGCAGGCGTTGGTCGTGCGCAAGTACGACCTCGGGTGAGCCGCGCCCGCAGCCGCCCGGCGGCCGGCGGCGCGGCGCGGGAGCAGCGCACCGCGGCCGCCCGGCGCGCCCTCGACGCCCTCGCGCCCCTCGGCCCCGTCGAGGCCCGGGCGATGTTCGGCGGCCACGGCGTCTACCTGGAGGGCGCCATGCTGGCCCTGGTCGCCGGCGGCGAGGTCTACCTGAAGGTGGACGACGTCAACCGGCAGCTCTTCGTCGCTGCCGGGCTGCCGCCGTTCGTCCACGTCGCCCGCGGCCGCGAGATCACGATGAGCTTCCACCGCGCCCCCGAGCCGCTGGACGACTGGGACTCCCTGGAGCCGTTCGCCGAGTCCGCCCTGGCCGCCGCGCGGCGGGCCCTTGCCGCACGCGCATCGGGCCGGCGGCGCGGCTAGCACCGGTGGTCGGGTGCCGCCTGAGAACCACGGACGCCCTGCACAGGGGCAGGGCGTCGACGAGGTGGAGGATAGCGGGCTCGGCTCTTCAGGGGGGGAAGGGGGCGACGGAAAGCCCTTGAAATAGGGCTTTTTTGAGCGTTGCATGCTCGTCCGGCGCCCCGCCGTGCTACCCGGGTGCTACCCGTTACGCTCGAAGGCACCGACGCCGCACTGCGCCTTGTGCTCCGTCATGAACGCTGCTGGAAAGGGGCAGGCGTCGCAGCGCGGGCGCATGTGTTCCCCCGGCTGGATCCCGACCAAGAGCCGATGAGTCGCCGTCGGACCTGTTGACGAATCTGGGATGACGCCAGTCCCGAGCCCTTACTGGCCTTCTCGAGAAGCTGTCGCTTCTGCTGGTCCTTGTGCGTCGTTCTTAGCCCCTCTCAGGCTGAGGCCAACGAGCGGAGGCGGCTAGCCACGGTGTGGGGCAGCCGTCGTCGCGGCAGCGCGTCACGGGGGAGCTGCTTCGCCCTGGCTCCTGCTGCGAGTGCCGGGCCGCGTGTCCTGTCGGGAACCTGGGAACGCTAGCTCGGGGCCTAACCGGTAACCACCTCGACGCGAACGACAAGCTTGGTGCGGGATCGGATGTCCAGCTTCGCGCCGATCGCTGGTCTGCCGCGTTCACGGCTTCGCCGACTGTTGCAGGCGGGCTGCCTGTCGCGATAACGGAGACTCGGAGGATTGATCGAGACGCTGCGCCTCTCCTAGCGTCAACTGCGGAGGCACGCGCCCGACGACCATCAGCCGTCGCATGGGTCCGGGCGGGGCGGTGTTCCCTTCGGGACTCTCACTCCAACTCCAGGCCCACGTTCGCCCACACCGGTTCACCGCTCAGGCCCCACCAGAGGATCCGGCACCGACGGCAGCCCTCCGAAACCGGTAGACCGGAGACCACGACCTCCCCTCCGACTCCTCCCTGACAGGAGGGTGTACGGCCGAAACAGCGGGCGCTCACGCTGAACACTCACCGCCACCTCAGCGGTCCGATCGCCGGTGCCGGCCCACTTCAGCGGGAAATGAGATCGCGACTCACGCCGGCACGCACGGCCCAGATCGCTCAGAGGTTGAATCCACCTTGGCAGTACCAGTCGCTCCCCGCCAGGGCGGTATACGTTGCGGTGCGCCAACTGTTTAGAGCGTTCGCTCGACAGCTTTGTCTCCGGTCTTCCAGCCAAGCCCTGACGCTTGCGGCTCCGCCTGCATCGTCTAACCGCCGAAGCGAGTCACGAATGCTCGCCATCTCGTCGGCAGCTTCAACAGCATACAACGGCCCGAGCCCGAAGACCTCAAAATGGCACCTAACCCTCGCCAGTAAATGTTTATCCCATGCACCCACGTCGCCCACGTAAAACCGCAAGGCAGCCGGCGCTTCCCCGATGACCGCTGCCTCTAGCCACACCTCATCCTCCACCGCATCATAGTAGGGATGAAGCGTCGCGATCGCGCGGTTACTAGGACTGCGGCCTGACTTGCTTTTGTTGCAGTCGGCGCAGGCCGGGATTAGGTTGTCTGGCGCAACGGCCAACGATGGGTAAGCCGCCTTCGGGAGATAATGGTCTAGAGTCGAAACGCGTCGCTGTGCGCACAGTGGACACCGACTCGCTGGCGCCGCGCCAACTAGCTCGTCATAGATTTGCCGACCCGGCGCACCAATCTTCGCCATCCTCTGTACGTAAAGCGCAGACATCTCAGCCCCGGTGACTTCACCTACGTTATCGCTGGTTGCTACGGACGCGGGGTCGCCCCTCTTCATCGCGGCCTCGAAAGCATCCCCGGCGCGTGCAATCTCGGGCCTAATGCCGTCCATGCGCCCACGTAGACCTGCGTCTTTAATTCGACTCGAGCAGACGATGTAGGACTTCAACGCGCGCCGCCGCGGCCTCTCAAGGCAGCGCACTAACTGTCCTTCGAGTCGCGTGTAGCGATGAGAGCCTGCGCGAGCGCCAGCGCTTCGCCCCCGAGCTGGTGCCCGAATCGGGAGGCGATCTCGCTCAGGTCGAGCCGCTCTGCGACCGCCCGAGCGATTATTGTGTGGAAACCGGAGTCCGACACCTCTAAGCCAAACACTCTTCGGGTCAGAATTCCGACGTTCTCCCCGAAGGTCTCGATCTCTGGCCGCTCCACAACAGCATATGAACCACTCCGCCGCATGATCCACCCACAGGAGCGGGGAACCTCCTGAAGAACTACAGGGGAGTGTGTGGCGATGAGCGCGACGCCGTTACGGTTGACGAGCAAATCCGACAGGGAGCGGATGAAGGCGGAAAGGAGGGGAGGATGCAGATGCGCCTCTGGCTCATCCAGGAGGACAAGGGTACGTTCCTCAACGGTTTCAACCAATCGTGTAACTGTGAGAAGCACGATCTTGTGCCCAGAACTCAAGCGCATGAACCGGCCCCGCGATTCTAGAACAGCCTCCTTCTCAGAAAGTTCGGCGAGACCCGCGACTTCGGCGTCACGGAAAATCGGATCAGATTCAAGGATGGCCAGTGCGCGCTTCCAGCGCTCGGCACGCGGCCCGGAGACGCATTGCCGGACGCTATCGCCAAATTCCTCGGCGAGATCATCAGGGGTCTTTGGTCCTCGCCCATCAGGCCCGCTCTCACCAAGCGATCGCGTTCTTTTTAGACCTATGTATGCATAGTCGGGGCCGACGGCTCTGTTCTGGGGTCGCTGCAGTGGCTGGAAGGGATCGAACGCGCTGAAAGTTACTGATACGACGTTGGCAAACAGGGAGCCAGGAGAGCCGGTGGCATCCGCAGAAAAGAAGGCGCCCACCTCTTCGCGGCTAGCCCCCGGGTTCACTAGGGCTTGGGCCATTAGATCGAAGAGGCGTGTCTTGCCAACGCCATTCCTGCCGATGAGAACGTGCGTGTTCGTCGGCGGCTCGGACTCAGGTCGGACCTTAAACGTTAGCCTGAGTGACGATTCGTGGTCGGCGCTGGCCCTAGGCGCCTCATAGCCGAAATCGAATCGCGACAGGCGCACGCCCCCGGTGCTTAGGCGATGAAACTGCCCCAATACGGTCGTACGGGCAACGGACCCCAAGAGCGAAACGCCCGTAACATCTTCGAGTAGCGCGCGATCGAAGAGGATAAGGTCGAAGGCAAGGTCGTGAAGCCCCGTCAGAATATGCTGTCGCATACTAGCCGGTAAGGATTGAAGAATCTCGTAGTACTCCGCGTCCTGGCCCAGGGAGAAGAAGCGGTCATCCAAGGTCGAGAATGTCGATGGGAGATCGGGCCGGCGCTGTCCCTCGGTCATGCCGAATTGCCCAATCTTGACGCCACCAAGTCGGTGTTGCCGGCCAGCGTCGTCATAGACGTATAGGACGTAGAGCGTGTTGTAGGTGAACCAGTCGTCCCAGTTGTCCGTTAGTAGATACGCGGACGACCTTGCCCCTGACGGGAGGCGACCACCGTTGGGCAGGACGGTAAACTGGAGTGGCCATTGCTGCGCTGAATCCATCTTCACCAGTATCCAGTGCGCTGGCTACGTTGGCAATGCTCGAATCGACTCCAGTGGCTCGGCCGAGGATTGTTCCGTGTTGGAAGCGGCACAGTCGGGAGGTGCGGGGGCTGAGCGTGTCTTCCTGGCTGCAAGCGAATCGAGTGCTGCTCGACCAACTTCGCGGCGGGCGCGCAGGGAGGGTCTGAAGTCACGTCGCAGGCTGGATGTTCGGGAAGCACGGCGTGGAGGACGTTGCTCGGGGCGGTATCGGTGGTCGGGAGTGGGCGGGTGGCGGTGGCGACTCGTGGCCCACGCGAATTCGGGCAGACGTTGACTCAGCGTTGTGCCGATCCTGGTTCTCGGGTACGTCGGCGGGCGCAGTCCGGGACCCGGAGCCTCGGCTCGTCTTCGCTCGGCGGCAAGGGGGACGACCGGGTTGTGCCACCAGTGCGGCGCGCGCCCACGCGAGAGGTCGCGTTGGCCCCCAAGGCTAAGGCGTGCAGTCCGCCTTGAATGCAGCGGAGAAGCCGCGCGGCGCAGCCGCGCTGCGTCGTACTGCACACCTTGCGACCAATAGCACAGCGGGGCTCAGCGCTGCGGCCCGGCGCACGGCCTTGGGCACGACGATGACGACCCGCGTGAGCGGGTCGGCTGACGGATACAAGACGCGTGGCTGGGGGGCAGGACCCGAGACCAGGGAGCGATTACGCGCCCGCCTAGGAGGCGCGGCGGGCTGCGGCTCACTGAGATCGAGCAGTGCTCGGAGAAAAACTTCAGAATCCAAGGAACCGTATCTCCGCGCCCGGCCACCGAATGACCGTCACCCAAATCGAACGCGTCTGGGTCCGCCCCACCGGAAGCCTCAGCTACGTCGACGACGGGTTTGTTCCGGATCCCGACGGGCCGCTAGGGGCCTTTGCCCCGGACGTGGTCAAGCTGCCGGAGTCGACGGGCGGGACCTGCCTGATGCTGATCGGAGAGCCGGGCCTGGGAAAGTCGACGGCTCTCCGAGCCGACGCCCAGAAGACCGCCAGCCTCGCACGAAGTGGCACCGACCACCTACTGACCGTGAACCTTGGGTCAACGCGTCAGGAAGCGAAGTTAGAGCGAAATATCTTCGGGTCTACGGCCTGGCAATCGTGGCTGAGCGCGACCAGCGGCGTGCTGCACGTATTCCTCGACGGGTTGGACGAGGCGCTGCTGCGCGTGGACACGGTGGCCAGCCTTCTGATTGAAGGGCTCGCAGAAGCGCCGATCGACCGCTTAAGCCTTCGGATCACTTGCCGCAGCGCGGATCGGCAGCTGGCGCTAGAGGACTTTCTGAAGGACCGGTTCCGGCCCAACGGATTCGAGATCTACGAGCTCTTGCCCCTTCGGCGACGGGAGATCGCTGAGGCGGCAAGGGGGCGCGGGCTGGACGGAGACTCGTTCGTCACCGAGGTGATCGACAGGCGCTTGCAGGCTTTAGCCATGAGTCCGATGACGCTCAAGATGCTGCTCGACCAGAGGTGCGACGGCGGACCCCTTAAGGAGAACCGCGCCGAGCTGTACGAAGAGGCCTGCCTGCGCTGGTGCGAGGAGCCGAATCCCCAGCGCCCTCGCGAGGACAGTCGCCGACTCTCGGTGGGCGAGCGCCTGGCGGTGGCCACGAGGATCGCCGCGGCGACGATGCTCTCCGGCCGCTCATCCATAAGGCTTGACGAACGATCCGCCGGCCCCGATGAAGTGGCGCTAAATGATCTCGCTGGTGGCCAGGAGATCGAACCCCTGCGCGCGATCCACGATGCGTTCGCAGTAGGGCCGGTCGAGGTCCATGAGACACTGCGGACCGGTCTCTTCTCCGCTCGTGGCGTCGAGTGTGTCGGATTCGCGCATCCCACGGTGGCGGAATACCTCGCCGCCCGCTACCTGGCGTACAGCTCGCTCTCCGACGCCCAGATCGACGACCTGCTCTTCAGCGAGACAGGGCGCGGCTACCGAGTCATCCCGCAGCTCAGCGAGATCGCCGCATGGCTCGCCTCGCAGTCGCCACCTTTCGTTCAGCGGCTGCTCGAAGCCGACCCGGCGGTCCTCCTCCGAGGGGAGCTGCGGCACCTCGCCGACGAGGATCGCGGACGGCTCGTGGAAGCGTTCCTCGTCGCGGTTTCGCACCGCGAAGTCGATCGATGGGACCCGGCGGTTCGCAGCGGGGAAGGAGCGCTTTTCCACGGTGGTCTCGCCGACCAGCTGCGAGCATGGATACGCGACCGGACGCGGGATCCCCGCACTCGGGCAACAGCCTGCGACATCGCTCGCCAAGCCGGGGTGAGCGACCTTACGGAGGAACTCGCGGACGTTGGGCTCGACCCCAATGAGGACATGGGTGTGCGCGTCGCGGCGGTGAGCGCCGTCGGTGATCTTGGCGACGTTGCTGCTCGCCGACGCCTTGTACCGCTGGCTCTAGACGAGCTCGGCCAGCAAGACCCTGACGACGAGCTCAAGGGCGCAGCGCTCCTTACCACGTGGCCTGATGTTCTGGGGCCCGAGGAAGTTCTTTCCGCGCTCACCCCCGCGAAGCGCGACTCGCTTTTCGGGCTCTACCGGCACTTTGTAGAGCGCGCCTTTCCAACGACGTTGCCCGTCGACGCCCTCCCCGAAGCGCTGCACTGGGCGGCGAGCCTTCCTGTCGAACATCAACCGACCGACGCGCTCTCCGATCTGCGCGAGGCCCTCGTTCTACGCGCCTTGGATCACACCGAGCGGCATGACGTCGCCGAGGCCCTCGTCCAGGTGATTTGTGCGCTCCTAAACGAGTCCGTAGAACTCCTGAGCTACCAGGCGATCAAGCAGCGGGGCGGTGTGCTCGCCGAGGAGAGTACACGGCGTCGCATCGTTAACCGCCTCGTTTCCGCTGTGGCCGACGATTCCCTATCGGCCAATGCAGTCGTCCTTGCGACACCACCACTTCTCTCCGAGAACGACGTACCGTTCCTGATCGACAAACTAATGCGCGAGTACGACGTCGAACTTCAGAAGGGGTATGTCAAGCTCCTCACGGCGATGCTCGGCCGTGGGGTCAATCCGGAGCCAATTCTGGAAGCTCGCGGCAACAGCCTTGCGCTGCGCGAAGCGACGTCCGCGTACTTCGACGCGGTGCCGCTTCACTCAGAGCTTGCGCGTCAACAGCGCGAGACCCATCGCCGCCTTAAGGAGCTTCGACGCAAGCGCAACGAGCGGCGCGAACCGACGTTAGACGTCGTCGCTCGCGTCGAGGAGGCACTGACGGCCTTTGAGAGAGGCGACATCGACGGGTTCTGGCACGCGCTGTACTGGCTGGAGATTGACGGCGCACGCCGCGACCGCAAAGTGTTCGTGTCTGACCCGCGAGCGCTTCCCGGATGGCAATTTCTGGACGATGCGTTGCGCACTCGGATGGTGGCGGCAGCTGAGAAGTACCTGCAGGAGGGCGACCCTGCGCCGGAGCGATGGTTTGGCAAGAGAATCCTCCACGCGCCAGCGACCGCCGGGTATCGCGCACTCCGGCTGCTCGCAGAGGTGCGCGATGATCGGCGGGAATTGGATACGGCGACGTGGGAGCGCTGGGCGCCCGCCGTTATAGGGTGGCCGGCTTCTGGGGCCGACGACGAAAGCGCGTTCAACACGTGGGCGGTTGATCGGGTCATTCAGCGTGCTGCAGCTACGAGCGCCGAGTGGATTGGACGTGAACTCGACCGGGATTTGCGCAGCGGCGATACGCCGTTTGTGCTGCACCGTGTTAAGGCTGGTTGGTCCTCTGAGCTCGAAGCAGCCGTCCTTAAGCGCGCCAAGCGTAGCCCTCTCTCGGCTGGCGCCCGCGCGGAGGTGCTGCGGTTCCTCATCCGACATGGCTCGGAGGCGGCACGCCAACACGCCGAGCGACTTGTCACGCCCGCGGCTCTCGCGGCTGGCGGCCGCCGCCGGGACTTGGCCTTAAAGGTCGGCGCCTTGCTTGCGGCGGAGTCTGAAGACGCCGCCTGGTCGCGGCTGTGGCCGTTGATCGAGAGCGACGCCGACTTCGGCAAGTCGCTCATTACCGAACTCGCGACTGGCTACGAGCGCCAGATCGCCCCCAGTTTGACCGCGCGTCAAGTCGGCGCGCTGTACAACTGGCTACTGATCCACTTCCCTCCAGAGGAAGACGGCCACGAGGAAGGTGCTCACTTCATCAGTCCGCGGGAAGAGGTGGGCTTGTGGCGTGATCGCGTGCTGGCATCGCTAACGGAGCGCGCCACGTCCGCTGCTGTCGACGAACTTGCTCGGTTGGCGGCAGCCCATACCAACCGTCCCTACCTGCTCGCGCGGAGAGCACAGGCGGCTCAGGAGTTGTGCCGCCGCAAGTGGATTGCTCCTTCGCCGGCAGTGATCGTTCAGATGACACACAATGCAGGGCGCCGGTGGGTCAAGTCGGCGGCTGACCTGCGCCGCCTACTGGTGAATACTATCCGCGATTCGGAGGCGCAGCTCCAGAAGCGGTCGCAAGTCTACTGGCTCTGGAACACAGCACCCCTGCGGCCCAAGCCGGAGAACGCGCTCTCAGACTGGCTTAAGTCGCACCTCGACGATGTTCTACGGGAACGCGGCATCGTTGCGGGCCGCGAGGTCCAGATTCGTCCCGGTCCCGGTCACCACATGGGCGAGGCCTCCGATTTGCTCATCACCGCGGCGGCGGGCGAGCGGGTCGAAGGAGCGCCGCTCGTCGAGGTCGTCGTCGAGGTGAAGGGATGCTGGCACCGCGAGGTGGAAACGGCGCTCAAGACTCAGTTGTGCGATCGCTACCTCCAAGCCGGCGGGCGCGACCAGGGTATCTACGTAGTGGGCTGGTACGACGCCGACGGCTGGGACGAAAGCGACAAGGCGAGCCGCAGCCGATGCCGGAGGTACACCGTTGCCGAGCTCAGCACCATGCTCGAACGCCAGGCCGAGAGCGTCTCTGCCGGCAACGGCGTCTCGATCACCGCGGTCGTGCTCGACTGCTCCCTGCCACCGCCGGGAAGCGCCGGTTCGGCGCGCCGGGGCTGACTGCGCCGCGCAGCGGCCAAGCGGCGACTAGGGTCGCGCAGCGCGACCTCGGTCGAGACAGCAGGCGACGACGAGGACGCGCGTGACTCAGCAGGCGCGCCGGGTGACTCTCGACCGCGGCTTGTAGGACGGGGACCTCTAGAGGCGTCGGCCACGAGCGAGAGCTGCCGGGACTCCTGCACACGACCGTCCCAGCATCGGAGACGCGGAAGACTTCGTGCTGCTCCGACACCGGGGCCCCGATCCCACGCCTTCTCCGTCGCCGAATTCGGGTGGCGCTGGCCAAGGCGTGCAGATGGCCTATGCGTGCGACGGCTCTGTCTTACGAGGCCGCGGCTTGCAAGGCGCACAGTTGCATCAACGGATGCTCGACCTTTCCGACCGGCCGTCCGAAGCCGCGGGTGAGCCGTCGGGTGGGCCCCCACCCAACCTCAGAGGCCCACGGGACGCGCAGCCCCGGCCGGAGGGGCAGAGCCCGAGGGGTGGCGCCTTCAGACGCGATATCGACCCGCCCATCCCGGAGCTGCCGAACTGAGTCCTTCAGGTGCTGGGTGTGAGCGCCCTGTCGTAGCAGGGCTGGGTAGCACCCCCTCGTGCCGACCCGTGCCGCCATCCCTCTGGTGATGGCGCCGATTCCGCCGACACCCGCCCTTCTTGACCGAGCCGCCGTTCGCCGGCATCTGGGCCTCACGCGCGTGGACGTCGAGCGCCTGTTCCGCGAGCTTCCCGTGGTGAGCCTGCCGGGCAGCCGCAAGGTCTACGTGCGCCGCGACGACCTCGAGGCGTACCTGAGGACGCACACCTACGACTCAGGACGCGTGCGCCCGTGTTGATCGGCGCGCGCAGGCGCCCCTAGCCTCGGATTTCTCGTGCCGAGCGTCTGGATCCAGCGGCGCACCTCGCGCACAGGGGTGCGCTACCACGTCAAGTACCGCGTCGGCGGCCGCGAGGCGCGCGCAGTGCACGGCGGCGCGTTCGGCACGCTGCGCGAAGCGCGTGCGCGCCGTGACTGGATAGCGGGGGAGCTTGCGCACATGCGCGTGCCGGACGTGCGCGCACTCACGCACGTCGCGGCACAGGCGGAGACGCGCGCACGCACGCTCGCCCAGGTGTGCGAGGAGTTCGCGCACACGCGCGTCGACGTGGGCGCGGCGGCTCACGCGCACTACCGCCAGACCATGCGCCGGCTGGGGGCGCTCGGGCGCATGGAGGTGAGCGAGATCCGTCCCGGGCACGTGCAGGCGTGGGTGAACGCGCAGAGTGAGCTGTCGCCGAAGACGGTCGCGGTGTACCCGGGCGTCATCAAGCAGGTGCTCGACTTCGCCGACCTCGACCGCCCGAACGCGGCCCGGCACCGCTCGGTGCGCGTGCCGCGCACCGAGCGGTG
>Ga0247718_1000307_pt1 | contig 13256 bp, 11 predicted proteins | sample 21E_DmetaG_FD_189045 | JGI IMG/M metagenome (GOLD analysis project Ga0247718, IMG submission 189045) | Soil microbial communities from hillslope of Landscape Evolution Observatory, University of Arizona, Oracle, AZ, United States - 2-1-E_D | ecosystem: Engineered > Artificial ecosystem >...
TGTACAGCTCCAGTACCAGTGAGTCGGTTCCTGAGGCGCCGAACGCACTGGCCCAGGAGGGGTCGGTGGCCACCGCGACGGCGGTGTACGAGCAGAGCACGGCGGCGCTCATCACCGCCGATCCGACCGCGGCGAACACCACCATGGCGGCTGCCGCTGCGGAGTCCACGTGTCGCAGCAGGCGGTACAGCGCCATCGCCACGAGCACATAGCAGGCCGCTCCGGCAAGCTCGGCCAGGACGGCGACGCGCAGCAGGTCGGCGTGGGTGACCACGTTGGCCGCCGTGGCGCCCGCGTCGCCGGCCTCGACGATCACCGTGCTGAGAAGAATGAACGGGCCCCCGGTGAGCAGGGCGAGCAGAAGGTAGAGCAGGCCGGCGACGCGGGCCTGGCGGCGGGGGAGAGTCATGGCTGCTCCGGGTTCGGGTAGTGGAAAACGTCTTCGACGGACACGCCGAAGACCCGGGCGATCTGGAAGGCGGCCTCCAGCGAGGGCGAGTAGCGGCCCTGCTCGATGGCGATGACGGTCTGCCGGGTTACACCGATCCGACGGGCCAGCTCAGCCTGTGTCATCTCGCCGTGCGCGAAGCGCAGCGCACGGATCGTGTTGGTGATCCTGGTCGGCTTGACCACGGCTACAGGCCCCGGTGGTGCCCGACGAGCTTGACCGTGGTGGCGGTGACCGCGGCCAGCACGAAGCCCGCGTATATCGCGTTTGCGATCCAGAAGTGGGCCGCCTCCACCAGGCTCAGCCCGAGCGGCACCACCATCGCGGCACTGAGCACGAGGCCACCAACGTACTCACCAAACCGGTGGATGTCGTGGTCACGGGCGTCCCGCCCGGTCATCTCGCTGGGGCGGGCGAGCTCCACCAGGATGCGCCCCACAATGGAGCCGACGATGGCGATACCGATGGACCACAGCATCGCCGCAGCGTAGGGACGGTCTGCCAGCGAGGCGCTGTCGGCGCGGCCGAGGACGACGGTGAGGTAACCGGCGTAGGCGCCGACCGTGGTCACCAGGAATACCCAGAGACCCTTTTCTTCGTACGGCATGAGTCCCCCAGCGGGTGCGGCGGCTGATCTGTCAAGAGTAAAGTAACTGCGACATCGAGTCAAGAAAACTTGACACTGCATGCCGCCACGACCCTCACCACAGAGCTGACGACGGCTTCACCGACCTCTCGCCGTCGCGGTCGGCGCAGCCTGCCGGGCCGGGGGGTGAATCGGTGCCCCGGTCACCTCCGAACCATCCGCCCCTCCGTCGGCCGCCCCACGTCTGGAGCCCGGAGGCGCTCCTGCCGGACGACGGGAGAAGCCGCCTCAGGCCGCGGGGCCGACGCCAGGGGCTGGCGTCCTCCGCCAGGGTCCCGGCCCGTGGGGAGAGGCGACGGCTACGCGGCCACGGCCACGCGGCGGCGGCCACACAACAGAGCGGCCGCCCCGGCGGCGCCGATTCGGTCGACCACGTGCTGTGTGGTACGCCGGTCGGCGGCCGGGGCGGCCGCAATCCATTCGACATTATCGAGGTCAGCGATTTCCCGGTCGGGGAGGCGCCTTTGTGGCGCCTCAGCCCCAGTGGGTGTCCCGCGTCATTGTCGCGTCCTTCCGTGGTGAGTGACGTGCCCATATGCCACAGAGGCGCGCCTTCAAACGCCTATCCGGCTCCTATCGGGGCCGGCGGAACGGTTTCCTCCCCGCGCGTGATAGGGAATTGATGGGTGGGTGATGGTCCCCGCCCGGAAACTGTCGGCCTCTTCCAGGAGCATGGATGACGCCCGCGGACCGACTTCTCTACCTTGACGAGGCGATCACCCGTCAGGTCTGTGCGATGGTCGACGCCCTGCGCGCGGTGCGCCGGGCGGAGCCCGACCTCGCCGTCGCCCCGCGCACGGGGGACGACGGCCTGACCGTGGTGCTCGACACCGCCAGCCGCCGCACCGTCTGCGTGATCTCGGCCGGCTTCCTCACCCGCCTCGCCACGGCGAGTGCCGTGGTGGCGGCCGCCCGCGAACTCGCCCCGCGTGGCGTGTTCACCGCCGGGTTCATCGGCACCGACGTCGCGGAGCTGGTGGCCCTGGCGGTCGCCGGGCTGCCGAACCTGGTGCAGGCCGCCGTCTACACCCCGCACCGGCTGGGGACCCGGCTCGCGATCGCCCGCCGGTTCGGGCGGCACGGGCAGCCCGGGTCGCCCGGGCACGCCCCGCCCCAGGAGCACACGGGGCCCCAGGGGCCTAGCCGGGCCCATGAGCACGGTGGGCCCACTGAGCACAGCAGACGCCCGGAGCACAGCGGGCCCGCTCAGCACAGCGGGCCCGCTCAGCACGGCGGGCCCGATGAGCACACCGGGCCCCGTGCGCACACCGGGCCGCCCGAGGCTACCGGCACCGCCCCACCGGCCGCGGAGTGTCTGCCGGGCCGGGCCAACCTGACGATCGTCGCCACGCCGCAGGAGGCGGCGCTCGGCGCCGACCTGGTGCTCGTGACGGCGGAGCACCGGCTGCGGCCGGAGGACCTGTCACCCTCGACGGTGCTGGTGACGGTCGCCGACCCGCCGCTCGCCGGGGACCCGCCGCTCGTCGACGGCCCGGTGGTGCACCTGGTGACGGCGTCGCAGCTCGCCCACGCCGCGGACGCGCTGGCTGCGGCGATCTACCGCGCGGCGGTGCGCGGCGGCCTGGGAACCTGGCTGGCCCGGTGACCCGCGCCGGCCGGGTGCGGCCCGCGCGGCGGCAAGGCGGGCGATAGGCGGGGGATACCGCCGGCCACTGGACTACCGGCCATGAGCCCCACCGTCTCGGTGATCATCCCGAACTACAACTACGCGAAGACGCTCGACGCGTGCCTGCGGTCGGTGTACGCGCAGACGTACCGGCCGCACGAGGTGATCGTCGTCGACGACCACAGCACCGACGGGTCGCGGGAGGTGGCCCGGCGATTCCCCTGCACCCTGATCGAGAGCCCGGTGAACCGGGGCGTCTCGGCGGCCCGCAACGCCGGCGCCGCGGCGGCCAGCGGCGACGTGCTGTTCTTCCTGGACTCCGACGAGGCGCTGGCCCCCGACGCCATCGCCAACGCGGTCGCGGTGCTGGAGGCCGACCCGGGCTGCGGCTGCGTCCACGGCCTCATCGCGCCGGAGCCGCTGGTCGACGACGGGCCGGTCGAGTGGTACAAGACCCTGCACGCCTACTGGTGGCGCCGGCGCGGCGCGGGGGAGGTCCGCACCGCCTTCTTCGCGCAGGCGGCGATCCGGCGCGAGGTGTTCGAGGCGGCCGGGCCGTTCGACGAGAGCCTGCGCGACTCGGAGGACCTGGAGTACAGCGACCGCCTCGCCCCCCTGACCCGCATCGTGCTGAGCGAGCGGGTGGTGGCGTACCACGACGAGGTGGACCGGCTGGGACCGCTGCTGTCCGAGCAGTTCCGCCGGTCGCAGCTGCTGGCCCGCACCGTGCTGGGCGCCCGGCGGGAGGGCCGGGCGAGCCTGACCGCCAACCGGCCGCTGGGCATCGTCGCCGTCGCGGCGGCCCTCGGCACGGCGCCGCTGGGGTTCCTGCACCCGGGCCTGGCCGCGCTTCCGGCCCTGTTCCTGCTGTTGTTCGCGGCGGCGGACCCGGGGCTGCTCGGCTTCGTGGCGCGGCGGCGCGGGGTGCGCTTCCTGCCGTTCTTCCTCGGCGTGCACCTGCTGGTCCACCTGGCCCTGGTCGCCGGCGCGGCGCTGGGGGTGGTGCGGATGGCGCTGGGCAACCGGCCCACGCGCTGGCTGGCTCCGGTGCTGATCGTGGCGGCGCTGGTCGGGGTCGGCGCGGCCGTCTGGCGCGACGGCGCGAGCGCCGTCGCCGCGCTCAGCCGGCCGGGCACCCTGCCGCTGGTGGCCGTCGCCGTCGCCGCGAACCTCGCCGGCCTGCTGACCGGCATGGCGGCGTGGCGGGTGCTGGTCCCGCTCGGCGGCGCGACGGCGGCCCGGATCTACTTCCTCGGGCAGCTCGGCAAGTACCTGCCGGGCCGGGTGTGGGGCGTGGTGACCCACGTCGACCTGGGCCGGCGGGCGGGCGTGCCGGCCGAGCGGATGGTCACCGCCTACGTCCTGAGCATCGGGGTCACCATCCTGACCGGTGCCGCGGTCGGGCTGCTCGCGGCGCCGGGCGCGTGGATCGCCCTGCCCGTGCTCGGCCTGGTCGTCTGCCTGCTGTGGCCGGGGCTGCTGAACCGCCCGCTCGCCACGGTCGCACGGTGGCTCAAGCGGCCGGTCACGCCGCTGGAACCGCGGCTGGTCCGCCGGTCGCTGGGCCTGGCCACCCTGTCCTGGCTGGTCTCTGGCGCGCACCTGTGGGCGGTGGCGGTCGCGCTCGGCGCCCGCCCGTGGCCCGCCGCCGCCGTGGCGGTCGGCGCGTTCGCGCTGGCCACCGTGGCGGGCAGCCTCTCGATCGTGACGCCGGACGGCTGGGGGGTGCGGGAGTTCGCGCTCACGGCCGTGCTGGCCACGGTCCTGCCGCTGGGCGCCGCGGGGCTCGCCGCGATCGCCAGCCGGCTCATCTGCGTCCTCGTCGAGGTCTGCGCCTCGCTCGCCGTCCTCGGATTGTCCAAGTCCCTTCGTCCAGGAGCATCGAATGTCCAGTCTGTACACGCTTGACGACGCCGAGCGCCTCGACGTCGGCCAGGTGCACGACCTGTACCGGCGGTACGTCAACAAGAGCCAGGTGTCGCTGATGACCTCGTTCGGCTTCGGCCGGGAGCTGGTCGACCACGCCGAGGGGGCGTACCTCCACCAGCGCGACGGTCGGCGCATCCTCGACCTGACCGGTGGGGTGGGCGTGCTCAACCACGGCCACAACCACCCGCGGATCCTGGCGGCCCGCGAGCAGTTCGCCCGGCGCCGGCGGATGGAGGTGCACAAGACCTACTTCTCGCCGTACCTGGCGGCGCTGTCGCACAACCTGGCCCAGGTGCTGCCCGGCGACCTGAACATGTCCTTCCTGCCGAACTCGGGGGCCGAGGCGGTGGAGGGCGCGATCAAGCTGGCGTACAAGTACCACAACGGCCGGCGCCGCACGGTCCTGCGGGCGGACTGCGCCTTCCACGGCAAGCTGCTGGGCTCCGGCGGGCTCACCGGCCAGGCGCAGTTCCCGTTCCCGACGATCCCGGGCATCGAGACCTTCCGGTACGGGGACCTGGACTCCGTGCGGGCCGCGGTGGCCGCGCACCCGGACGACGTGTACGCGATCATCGTCGAGCCGTTCAGCGCGTCCACCATGCGCTGGTGCTCCGAGGAGTTCCTCCGCGGCCTGCGCGACCTGTGCACCGCGCACGACATCGTGCTGATCTTCGACGAGATCTACACCGGCTGGGGCAAGACCGGCAGCCTGTTCTACTTCATGCGCTACGACGGCCTGCTGCCGGACGTGCTGACCACGTCGAAGTCGTTCGGCGGCGGCAAGTCCTCCATCTCGGCGTACGTCGCCCGGGAGCGGCTGTACCGCAAGGCGTACGACAACCTCGGCGACGCCCTGCTGCAGAGCACGAGCACCACGTACTACGGCTTCGGCGAGGAGTGCGCCACCGCGCTGGAGGCCATCAACGTGGCCGTCGAGGACGACTACCCGGCCCGGGCGCGGGACCTGGAGCGGGTGCTGCAACCGGGTCTGCAACGGCTGGCCAAGCAGCATCCCGACGCCGTCGCCGAGGTGGCCGGCGCCGGGGCGCTGTGGGGCGTGTTCATCGACGGCGGGCCCCGCGTCCTGGACCTGGTGGCCAGGCTCGCCCCCGGCGGCATGGCCAAGGACCCCCGGTTCAAGACCAAGCTGGTGACCTGCGCGGTGATCAACGCGCTCTACCACGACCACGACGTGTTCACCTACTACACGCTCAACGGCCAGAACCCGCTGGTGCTCGCGCCGAGCCTGGTGACCGACCCGGCCGACGTGGAGCGGGCGGTGGACGCTCTCGACCGGACGCTGGCGCAGGGGCTCACCCGGCTGGTCACCCGCTTCATCAAGGAGAAGGTGAGCTCGCTGTGGTGACCAGGACCATCGTCGTCACCGGGGCGGCCGGCATGCTCGGCTCGCACCTGACCCGCCGGCTGCTCGCCGACGGCCACCACGTGCGCGGCGTGGACCTGCGCCAGGCACCGGGCGTGGAGCTGGTCGGCGACATCCGCGACCCCGCCGCGATGGCGCGGGCCATGGCCGGCGCCGACGCCGTGGTGCACTGCGCGGCCGCGCTGCCGAGCTACCCGGCCGAGGAGATCCGGTCCATCGTGGTGGAGGGCGCCCGCACGGTGCTCACCGCCGCCGCCCGCGCGGACGTGGCGCGGGTGGTGCACATCTCCTCGACGGCGGTGTACGGGCTGCCGAGCGTGGTGCCGACCACCGAGGACTACCCGCGGGAGCCGGTCGACACGTACAGCGCGGCCAAGGCCGCCGCCGAGGAGATCGCGGAGAAGCTGCGCGCCGACGGCGTGTGCCTACCGATCCTGCGCCCCAAGACGTTCCTGGGCCCGGGCCGGATGGGCCTGTTCTCGATGCTGTTCGAGTGGGCCGAGGAGGGGCGCAACTTCCCGGTGCTGGGCCGTGGCGACGTGCGCATCCAGATGCTCGCCCTGAGCGACCTGGTGGACGCGGTGGTGACGGTGCTGGACGCCCCGGACGACGTCGCGAACGACACGTACAACCTCGCCGCGGCCGAGTTCGGCACGCTGCGCGAGGACTTCCAGGCCGTGCTCGACGCCGCCGGGCACGGCAAGCGGGTCATCTCGACCCCGGCCCGGCCGGCGCTGGCCGTGCTGCGCCTGCTGGAACGCGCCCGCCTGTCGCCCGTGTACGGGCGGCTGCTGCACAAACTCACCGCCGACTCGTACGTGAGCATCGACAAGGCCCGCGACCGACTCGGCTTCAACCCCCGCCTGTCCAACCGCGACGCCATTCTCGACACCTATGCGTGGTGGCGCGACCAGCGCAAGGAGGCCCGTGATGCTGCAAACCACACCGGACGCACCAGCCGTGATCCCTGGAAGCAGGGTGTCCTGGCCGCCGCCAAGATCTTCTTCTGAGCGCCCCCCGCGCGCGGGCGCGTCCGCGCGGCACCTGGTCGCCCTGCTGCGTCCGGGCCAGTGGCCCAAGAGCCTGGTCGCGCTGCTGCCCCTGCTCGACCCGGGGCTGGCCGGGTGGGGCGCCCTCGGCCGGGCGGCGCTGGCGGCGCTGGCCTTCGTGGTCGCCTCCGCCGTCATCTACGTGGCCAACGACATCGCCGACCGGGACCGGGACCGGGCGCACCCGGTCAAGCGGAACCGCCCGATCGCGTCCGGCCGGGTCTCGCTCGTGACGGCCGGCGCGGTGGCGGCCGGGCTCGTCGTGGCCCTCGTCGGGATCGTCGGGGCGTCCCCCGCGCTGTGGTGGCCACTGCTCACCTACCTCGTGATCAACGTGGCGTACTGCGCCGGGCTCAAGCACCTGCCGCTGGTCGACCTGTTCGCGGTCGCGTCCGGCTTCGTGCTGCGGCTCGTCCAGGGGTACGTGGTCCTGCACGCGCGGCCGTCGGCGTGGCTGGTCCTGTGCGTGCTGTCCGCCTGCCTGCTGCTCATCCTCGGCAAGCGGCGCCACGAGCTGGGCGTCGCCGACGCGGCGCACCGGCCGTCGCTGGCCGGGTACAACCAGCACTTCGTGGACCACCTGCTGGTGCTCACCGCCGCGGTCACCCTCGTGGCGTACCAGCAGCACGTCACCGCGTTCGGCACCGCCGCCCTGCTCACCGTGCCGTGCGCGCTGTTCGCCCTGTTCCGGTACCTGCAGGCGGTCCTCGTGCGCGCCGACGGCGGCAATCCGGTGGCGGTGCTGCTGCACGACCGGGTGATGGTGGCGAACGGCGTGCTGTGGCTGCTGCTCCTGCAAGGAGGTGTCCTCTATGGCTGAGTCGCGCTCTGTGGCTGAGCCCGGCAAGGCGCGCGCGATGGCGCAGGCGCGCGCGACGAATGGCGGGCGCGGCATGGACGGGGCCACGGTCTCGGTCGTGATCCCGATGTACAACGACAGCCCCACCGTCGACCTCTGCATCTCGTCGGTGCTGGCGCAGACGTACCAGCCGCTGGAGGTGATCGTCGTCGACGACGCCAGCACCGACGACAGCGCGGAGAAGGCGGCCCGCCACCCGGTCACGCTGATCCGCGCCGAGGCCAACGGCGGCCCCGGGGCGGCGCGGAACCTCGGCGTCAGCCACGCCAAGGGCGACGTCATCTTCTTTATCGACGCCGACCTGACGATGCACCCGGACGCGATCGCGCAGGCGGTGCGGCTGCTGGGTGACGGCCACGGCTACGGCGCGGTGTTCGGCGTGCCGGACCCCGAGCCGCTGCTCCCGGTGGGCCTGGTGGGCCAGTACCGCAGTCTGCAGTACTACTACTGGCGCTCCAGTGCCGAAGGCCCGGTCAGCGGCGGCTTCTACGCCCTGGGTGCGGTGACCCGGGAGGCGTTCGACCGGGCCGGCTGGTTCAACCCGGCGCTGCGACAGACCGAGGAGATCGACCACGCCGAGCGGCTCTCCCGGCTCTACCCGATGCTGCTCACCTCGGCCATCCGCGGGCGGCTGTCCGACGAGAACCGGCTGCTGCCCCTGCTGCGCAAGGGTTTCCGCCGCAGCCGGCTGCGGGTCCCGTTCTACCTCAAGCGGGGCCGGGCCATGCAGGGCATGGAGACCGGTAACCGGGCCCTGGCCGCGGTGCTCGGCGCGCTGGCGCTGGGCGGCGCGGTGGCCGCGCTGGCCTACCCGCCGGCGCTGCTGGTCGCGGCGGCGGCCCTGGCCGGCTCCGTCGCCGCGGATTTCGGCCAGTACGTCTTCGTCCGCCGCACCCGCGGCTGGGCGTTCCTGGCCTTCTTCACCGCGGTGCACCTCGTGCTCAACACCACCGTGGTGTGCGGGCTCGCCGTCGGGCTCGTGGAGTGGGTGCTGCGGCCGCGGTTCCGCCGGATGTACGAAAGGACGGCCTGATGTCCACGGCCCTCACCGACGACCACACCCCGCCGGGAACGCCGGCGTCGCCGACGGCGACGGCGCCACCGACGGCCACGGCGCCCGCGACGGCGCCCGCGACGGCGACGGCGCCCGCGACGGCGCGGGCGGACGCGGCCGGCACCGGCACCGGCACCGGCACCGACGCGCCGCCGCGGTGGCGGCGCGTCGCCCGGGCCCTGCGCTGGCTCTACGGCTGGCTGCTCATCGGCGCCGCGGTGCTGTGGCTGGCGTACACCCTGGTGCGCCGCGCGGTCACCGGGCGCTGGCACTGGTCGCTGCTGCTCGACGCGGTGCCGCCCGTGCTGCTGGTGGCGGCCCCGCTGCTGCTGGCCGTGGCCGGCGTCGCCGCGTGCGGGCCCCGCCGGCGGTGGGTCGTGGCCCTGGCGCTGGCGGGCATCCTGCCCGGTCTCGACCAGACCGGGGTCAACCTGCACGCGCTGCGCTGGGGCACGCCCGAGGTGCCGCCCGGAGCGGTCCACGTCGTCACCTGGAACACCAACTACTGGGGCATGAGCAACTCCGACCCGCTGGCCCAGCTGCGCTTCCTGAAGCGGCAGAACGCCGACGTGTACCTGTTGCAGGAGCACGTGATCTGGGTGCCGGGCACCGGGGAGGTGGGCTACTACCCGATCCAGGACGACGACCGGCTGCGCGCGGAGTTCCCCGGCTACCACATCGCCCGGCGCAGCGAGCTGGTCACCATCTCGCGGTACCCGATCCTGGCCACGCCCGTGTTCGGCCCGGCCGCGCAGGTGCCGCCCGGCGCGCCCTTCCGGGACGTGTTCGCCCGCGACAAGGTGCTGCGCACCGACCTGCTGATCGGCGGGCGGACGGTCTCGGTCTACAACGTGCACGTCACCGTGCAGACCGCGATCGACATCAACCTGTTCGGCCGCGACGTCGACACCGACGCCTACTACCGCCGCAAGTTCGCCTGGCGGCGGGCGGAGATCCAGGGGCTGGTGGACGACGTGAAGGCGAACCCGAACCCGTCGGTCATCTCCGGCGACTTCAACGCCACGTCCGCCATGGGTGAGCTGGACCGGGTGCGGGAGGTGGCGCGGGACGCCACCCCGGCCAGCCGGCAGCTGCTGCCGCTGAGCTGGCGGTTCGACGCGCCGATGAACTTCCGGTGGGACAACCCGCTGGCCGGGCTGCCCCTGCCGTTCTGGCGCATCGACTGGACGTTCACCCGGGGCCCCCTGACGGTGCACCGGTACGAGATCACCTCCGCCGAGTCGCTGTCCGACCACCGACCGCAGCAGTTGTGGTTCTCGCCCGCGTGAAAGGAGCGTCATGCAACCCGACACCGGCCACCTCTACCGGGCCACATCGGACATTGGATATCTCAGTGCCGACGCCGACACCTACCGCGCCCCCGTGCCGCTGCGGGACCTGCGCAAGTCCCGGCCGCTGCGGGTGCTGTCCCCCGACGAGTTCGCCTTCTGGCAGACGTACGGCTACGTCGTCGTCCGACAGGCGATCCCGGCCGACGCGGCGCGGCGCCTGCTGGAGTTCGCGTTCGCGTTCCAGGGGATGGACCCGGACCGCCCGCAGACCTGGTACCCGCGCCGGCGCTTCCGGTCCGACCTCGACCGGGACCTGTACGTCTACGGGTTCGTGGAGGCGTACCACCACCAGCTGCTCTGGGACAGCCGACAGACCCGGCGGGTGTACGACGCGTTCGTCGACGTGTGGGACTGCGAACAGCTGTGGGTCAGCCTGGACCGGCTCAACCTCAACCCGCCCAACGTCGGCAACCGGTCCCGGGCGCTGATCCCGGCCACCGAGCGCGGCTTCGACATCAGCCTGCACTGGGACGTGGACACCACCCTGGCCACGCCGCCGCAGCGGGTCCAGGGCCTCATCGCGCTGACCGACACGGCCCCCGAGCTGGGCGGCTTCCAGTGCTGCCCCGAGCTGTTCCGCCGGTTCGACGCCTGGCGGGCCGCGCAGCCCGCCGACCGCGACCCGGTGCGCCCGGCGGTCGACCCGGCCGAGTTCCCCCTGGTCCGACCGAACCTGCGGGCGGGCGACCTGCTCATCTTCAACGGCCTGCTGGCGCACGGGGTGGCGCCCAACACCTCCGCGCGCGGCGTGCGCGCCGTGCAGTACGTGGCGATGATGCCGGCCCTGGAGGAGCACCGGCGGCTGCGGCGCTCCCGGGTGCAGTCCTGGCGCACCCTGCGCACCCCGGACTGGAACCCGACCCTGCTCGGCGACGCGACCCGGCCCGAGCGGCTGCGCTACGGCCCGGCGACGCTGAACGAGCTGGGCCGCCGGCTGCTGGGCCTGGACTCCTGGCACGACCGGTCACCGGCCGCGCCCCGGCCGGACCGGGTGCCCACCGAGGCCGGGCCGGACCGGGCCCCCGCCGAGCGCCGGCGCACCGGGGCGCCCACCGCGCGGGAGGAGGAACTGGCATGCGCCGCGTCTGCCTGACCCTGCCGACCAACCGGGCCTGCGCCGACACCGTCGCGGCCGTCCTGGAGGAGGCCCGGTACGCCGCCGCGCGCTTCGGCGTCGAGGTGTACGTGCTGGTGCTCGACTCCGCCGACCCGGGGGCGTTCGCGGAGCACGCCGCGGTCATCGCCGCGGCGCCGCGGACGCCGGGCGTCGTGCCGCTGCACCTCGGCGAGGCGGCGCAGCGGCGCTTCCTCGACCGGGTGGTCGCCCTCGCCGACGTGGCCAAGCCGGAGCTGGTGACCGACCTGATGCTGCCGACCGGCGTCTCCTACGGTGCCTGCACCAACCGCGCCTTCCTGCTCGCCGCCGCGCTGGGCTGCGAGTCGGTGCACCGGCGCGACTCCGACAGCCGGTACCAGGAACGGCACGGCCGCCGGGTGTTTCCCATCGCGCCCGAGCTGGCCACGCTCGGGCGGCCCGCGGCCGACGCGGCCGCGGAGGTCACCGAGACCGCGCTGGCGCCGGCCCACCGCCACCGGCCCGTGGTGATGGCGGGCGCCTCGTTCATCGGCGAGATGTCCGTGGACATCGCCGACATCCGCCGGCGGGACCCCGCCGTCTACCACGACGTGGTGGGCCTGTGGGCGCCGGACGACGCCTCCGAGGCGGAGAAGCGGGCGCTGGTGGAGGAGTCGTTCACCGGGGCGGGCACCGACGCGTTCACCCGGGACCATGCGACGCTGACCGTCGTCGACCCGATGCGGGTCGACATGTGCAACATCGCCTTCTGGCGGGTGTACGAGCACCTCCCGCTGCCGCCGGCCACCCACACCATCGGCAGCGACTACTTCCTCATCCACGTGGTCCACGCCGCCGGGCTGCCCGGGGTCCTGCACAACCGGCACATCGTGAACTTCCACACCGGCGAGCGCAAGACCGGGCCGGGATTTCGCGCGTACCACCTGCGGCTGGCAAAGTTCTTCCTCTCCATGCGCTACCTGCACCCGATCTACCGCGACCTGGCGGCGGCCGGCGGGTCGCTGCTCGACGGGCACCACCGGGTGCGCGCGGACCGCATCGCCGGGTTCGTCCGGGACAGCGTCTGGCTGAGCCCGGCGGAGAACGAGCGGCGACTGGACCGCCTGGAGCGGGCGTACCGCCGACTGGGCGGGGCGTACGCAGCCGTCGCCGCGGACCTCGCGGCCCGCCGCGCGGCGCTGCTGCGGGAGGCCGCCCGGGACGTGGCGGACTTCGCCACCCTCATCGAGGCGTGGCAGCCGCTGGTGCGGGCGGGACGCGCCCTCGGGCCCGACCCGCGGCGGCTCTGGGCGGGGGGCGACCGGTGACCCCGCCCCTGAGCGCCCCGCTGAGGTCGGCCCTGGCCGCCGCCACGGAGGACCAGATCATCTACGACCTGACCGGGATCGACGAGTGCTACGACGCGCTGACCCGTGAGCTGCCCGGAACCGCGATCCGGTTCGCCGTCAAGGCGTGCCCGGTGGACGAGGTGCTGACCTCCCTGGCCAGCCGGGGGGCCGGCTTCGACGCGGCGAGCCCGCACGAGGTGGCCCAGGCCATCGGCGCGGGAGCGCGGGTCGGCACCGTGCACCACGGCAACACCATCAAGTCCGACCGGGACATCGCCGCGGCGTACCGGCTCGGCGTCCGCGACTTCGCCACCGACAGCGTGGCCGACGTCCGCGCGATCGCCCGCCACGCGCCCGGCGCCCGGGTGTTCTGCCGGCTGGCCACCAGCGGCCGGGGCGCGCTGTGGGGACTGCGCGACAAGTGCGGCTGCACGGCCGCCGAGGCGGTGCGGGTGCTGGCCGCCGCGGCGGCCAGCACCCGCAC
>Ga0247718_1000308_pt1 | contig 13254 bp, 12 predicted proteins | sample 21E_DmetaG_FD_189045 | JGI IMG/M metagenome (GOLD analysis project Ga0247718, IMG submission 189045) | Soil microbial communities from hillslope of Landscape Evolution Observatory, University of Arizona, Oracle, AZ, United States - 2-1-E_D | ecosystem: Engineered > Artificial ecosystem >...
GTCCAGTGGTGGGGGTGGCCGGACGTGATCGGCCACCCCCACCACTGGACGTTCCTCGTCGCCGATCGGGAGGACCCGACCCCATGAGCCGCATCCTGGCCCTCGCCGGACCCGCCCGCGGGCCGTACGCCGCGCGCGCGCGCGAGCTGCTCGGCGCGCCCGGACGGGGCGCCGAGACCGGCGGCGGGGACGCATGGCTGGTCGCCGACGGCGCCGGAGGCGGCGTCACCCGTGTGGAGGGCCTGGTGGTGGCGCTCGACGGCCGGGTGTTCAACCGCGACGAGCTGGGGATCCCGGGCACCGACGCCGAGGCCGTGGCCACGCTGGTGGCGCGCTACGGCCTCGGTGCCGCCATGCGCCGGCTCAACGCCGACATGGCCGTGGCGGTGTGGGAGCCGGCCACGCGGACCTTGTCGCTGGCGCGGGACCGGTTCGGCGTGCGGCCGCTGTACCACGCCGCCGGGGACGGGGTGGTGGGCGCGGCCTCGCGTCCGCGGCCGCTGCTGGCGCTGCCCGGCGTGCGCGTGGAGCCCGATCCGGCCTACCTGACGCGCCTCGCGGGCTCCCACTACCGCACCTTCGACGCCGAGCCGGTGCGCTCCCCCTACGTCGACGTCGCCCAGGTCCCGGCGGCCACCATCGTGGCGATCACCGTGGGGCGCGACGGACGCGTCGAGCGCGTGCGCCACGAGCGCTACTGGTCGCTGGACGACGTCGGACTGCGCGAGGACGACCCGCGCGAGCTGGCCGAGGGCTACCGGGAGCTGCTCACCGACGCCGTGCGGCGGCGGCTCGCCGTCGCCCCCGCACCCGGCTTCACCCTGTCGGGCGGGATGGACTCCTCGTCGGTGCTGGCCTGCGCGGTGCGCGCCACGGGCGCGCGGCAGGTGGCGTACTCGACGGTGTACGCCGATCCCACGTACGACGAGCGCGAGGACATCCGCACGATCCTCGACGACTGCGTGGCCGACTGGCGGCCGGTGGAGGTGGCGGTCCCGGACGTGTTCGACCTCGTCGCCGCGCAGGTCGCCCTGCACGACGAGCCCGTGGCGACCGCGACCTGGCTGTCGCACCACCTGCTCGCGCAGGCGGCGGACGCGGCGGGCACGCGCAGCCTGCTGGGGGGGCTCGGCGGCGACGAGCTGAACGCGGGCGAGTTCGAGTACTTCCCGTGCCACTTCGCCGACCTGCTGGCCGTCGGCGACGGCCCGGGCTACGCGCGCGAGGTGCTCGCCTGGTCGCACCACCACGACCACCCGGTCTTCCGCAAGGACGCGCAGACGGCCGCCCGCCTGGTGGCACGCCTGGCCGACCCGGCGCGGCCGGGCCACGTGCGGCCCGACCGGGCCCGGCTGGAGAGGTACGCGCACACGGTGGTGCCCGACGCGCTCGACCTCGTCACCTGGCGCCCGTCGATGGAGCACCCCTTCGGCACCTGCCTGCAGAACCGCACCTGGCAGGACCTGACGCGCGAGACCATGCCCTGCTGCCTGCGGGCCGAGGACCGCAACCTGGCGCCCCTGGGGATGGAGCGGTTCCACCCCTTCCTGGACCACCGCCTGGCCGAGCTCATGTTCGGGGTGCCCGGGCACCTGAAGATCCGCGACGGCGTCACCAAACGGCTGCTGCGCGAGGCGATGCGGGGCGTGCTGCCCGAGTCCACGCGGACGCGCATCGCCAAGACCGGCTGGAACGCCCCCGCCCACGTCTGGTTCTCCGGCGCGACGCGGGCGCCCCTGCTCGATCTGATCGGCTCGCGCTCCTTCCGCGAGCGCGGCGTCTACCGCCTGGACGAGGTGGAGCGGATCGCCGACGAGCACGAGCGCATCGTGCGCTCGCGCGCCGCGCAGGAGAACCACATGATGTTCCTGTGGCAGCTGGTCAACGTGGAGTTGTGGCTGCGCGACGTCGACGCCCTGCGCGCGGCGCTGGCCGCCCCTCCGCGCCTGGCACTGGCCGCGTAGGGGCTACCCCCACAGGCGGTCGCCCAGGCCCAGCACCTCCCGCAGCGGGCCCGGGCGGCCCAGGGCGTAGCCCTGCAGCAGGTCCACCCCCAGCCCGGCCAGGGCGCGGGCGGTCTCCTCGTCCTCCACGCCCTCCGCCACCGTCTGCACGTGGAAGCCGCGCGCGAGGTCGACGACCGCGCGCACCACGTGACGGTTGCCGGCGTCGTTCGCGAGGTCGCGCGTGAACTCGCGGTCGATCTTCAGGTAGTCGATGCTGAGGCGCTTGAGGTAGGTGAAGCCGCCGTAGCCGGCGCCGAAGTCGTCGAGCGCGAACCGGCAACCGAGACGCCGCAGCTGGTCGGTGAAGAAGCGCGCCGCCGACTCGTCACGCAGCACGGCGGTCTCGGTGAGCTCCACCACCAGCAGCCGCGGGGGCGCGCCGGCCTCCTCCAGGGCACGCTCGAGGTACCGGAACACGCCCGGGTCGGCCAGTGTCTCGGCCGACAGGTTGATCTCCACCGGGTGGCCCGCGGCGGCCAGGCCGGCGGCCATGCGGATCACCCACCGGTCGATGTCGGGGACCACCCCGTACCGCTCGGCGACGGGGAGGAACTCCGACGGGGGCAGCAGGCGGCCGTCGAGGTCGCGGAGCCGGATCAGCAGCTCGTGCTGGTGCAGGGCGCGGTCGCCGGCGCGCACGATCGGCTGCGCGAACATCACGAACGACTTGCGGGCGAGGGCCGCGCGGACCCGGTCGAGCACGTCGCGGTCGCGCGCCGCGCGCCGCAGCCGGTCCTGGCCCGCCCGCCGGGCGCGGTCGTCGCGGAACACGACCACCTGACCGGTCACCTCACCGCCCGCGCTCAGCGGTGCGGTCGTGTAGGCCACCGGCAGCAGCGACCCGTCCCGCCGCACGAACGCCTCGTCGTCGGCGGACATGCGCACCCCCGCGCGGCGCGCCTGCGCGAGAGCCCGGTCCGCCTCGGCGAACGGGGTCCCGTCCTCGGGCGGTGCGTGCACGGTCTCGTGCAGCGGCCGCCCCACCAGCTCCTCGCCGCGCCACCCCAGCAGCTGCTCCGCCGCACGGTTCAGGTAGGTGACCCGGCCCTCGGGGTCGACCGTGAGCAGCCCCTCGCCCATGCTGTCGGCGAGCGCCTCCAGGTGGTCGCGCGCCGCGCGCAGCTGCCGCTCCGCCTGGACGCGGCTCGAGATGTCCATCGAGACGCCCGCGATCCCGGCGGGGGCTCCTGCATCGTCGCGCAGCAGCACGTTGTGGACCATCGCCGGGAAGGTGCTTCCATCGCGCCGGCTCACCTCGAACTCCCCCCGCCACCGCCCCTCGCGCCGCAGCGCCTCCATCACCCGCCCGGCGTCCGCCGTGCGCGCGGCGCTCACCGTGAGGCGGGTGATGGGCAGCCCCAGGGCCTCGTCACGGCGCCACCCGTACATGCGCTCCGCGGCGCCGTTCCAGTGGGTGACGACCCCCTCGAGGGTCGTGGCGATCACCGCGGCGTCGATCGCGTCGAGCAGACGGGAGGCGAGCGCGCCTTCGGGGGCGAAGCCGGAGGTCACACGGGCCGGTGGCCGGGGAGCGACCGGGGGCGCGACGTCGAGTTCACGTGAAGACCTTTGCCGAAACCCGGTTCAGTGACAACCCTTTCGCGCGTCGGCCGCGGCATCCGTACCATCACGTGGACATGGAGACTCTCCCCCGCCACCCCGGCGGCCGGCCGCGTGACCCGGCCATCGACGTCGCCGTCCTGCGCGTGGCCCGCGAGGCCCTGCTGGCACGCGGCCTGGCCGGCCTCACGCTCTCCGGCGTCGCCGAGCGCGCCGGCTGCGACCGGCGCACCATCCAGCTGCGCTGGCCCACCGCGGTCGACCTGGCGGCCGCGGCCGTCGCCGACGCCTGCCCGCCGCCGCTGGTGCCGCCCGAGACCCGCCGCCTCGACGAGGACCTGCGCTGGCTCGTGGACGCCGGCACCCGGTTCCTGGCCGACCCGGACATGGGCCGGCTCATACGCCGCATGGTCGGGGAGTTCGACGCCGACCCGCGCATGCGGGCCGCCTACCAGACGACGGTACTCGATCCCTGGCGCGCGGCCGTCGCCCACGCCATGGAGCGGGCGCGCAGCCGTGACGAACTCCGCGACGACGTCGACCTGCCGCTGCTCACCCAGATGCTCTTCGGCCCGATCATCACCCGCACGCTGCTGCTGGGCACCCCTCCGGAGCCGGGGCTCACGGAGGCGACCGTCGACCTGGTGCTGCGCGGGGCGCTGCGGCCCGGCGCCTGAGCGGCGTTCAGCCCGAGGCGCCGGCGCAGTGGGAAGCGTCACAGCGCCGCCGCGAGCCCGCCTACCCCAGCCGAACCCCGTGTCGTGACGCCTCGAGCGCGAAGGGGCCTCCCCAGGCCCGCGACCAACTGCCATACGTCGGGTTGCTGCGCTGGTACTCGACGTAATGCGCCACATGCGGCGTGTTGGCACTGACACCCACGAAGAAGGCGAATTTGCGATTTTCGGCCGGGATGGCGTCCGGCGCGATGTCCGGCTGGGTGGCGCGATGGTTCACCCGGAAGTCGAAGACCACCAGATCGCCTGCCCGGTTGAGCACGCTGTGCCATTCCGGGCCGACGGGGCTGCCGTCCGGTTGGCGGTGTCGCGGGTCGAGAAAGGGATCCGGCCGCCGGTGGGACCCCGGCTCCACGTCCAGCCCTCCGGCATAGGCGTCTGTGTTGTCCTGCAGGTACCACGCCACCTCGCACATGAGGTAGTCCGGCTCCCACTGGAATCGGTGACCCATGGACTCCTGGCTGGTGGTGTCCTTATGCCATCCGCCGAAGAGCTGCCGATGGACGGACATCTCGGGCAGCACGACGAAGTCGCCGCCCAGAAGCGCCCGAAGCACCGCCAGCGTGCGCTGCTGGAAGAGCATGAAGCGGACTTCGGGGTGTCGGTCGAAGACCATCTGGATCTGGTGGTCGTCGTTGCCGGGTAGCCGGTGCGGGACGGGGAGGTCGAACTGCGCCTCGCACCAGCGCCGCAGCCAGCGCACCTCGTCATCGCGCAGGACGCCCGGCACGTGCAGGAAACCCTCACGGCGGAATTGCGCGATCTGCTCCGCGCCGATCTCCGTCGAGGCTGAGGTCATCGTCGTCATTCGGACTCCTGTGCGCGTCGTGAGGGGGACGTACGAGCTCGCGGGTGAGACTCCACCGGGTGGACGTCAGGGCAGGCCGGAACCACGCTCCCGCTGAGGGCGCGCCGCGCCTCGGGAACCAGGAACAGCGCGGCTTCGAGGTCCGCGTCCAGGTCCCGGCCCGTCGTGAGAGCGCCGCGCCGTACGAGCTCGAGACCGAGGTCGAGTGCGGGCGCCTCGACGTCGCTGCGCCAGCTCCAGGAGGTGCGGTGGTCGTCCACGATTTGCGCCAGCACGCGGAAGGGCAGGTCCTGATCCTCCTCGCCGTATTCACACGCATATCCCGCCGCGATCATCTCCGCGCCGCAGATGAACTCGGTGAGCTCCCCGCGTGCAGGCGGAAGGGCGGTGCGCCAACGGTTGGCGAGTTCGGGGACAAGGCCCGCTCCGGGCGCCTCGAAGCTGGTGTTGGCCACGAATTCCTTCCCTTCGGCATCGCGCACCCGCCGCGGATCGGTCATTCCGACGTCGGCCTCGATGCCGAGGAACGCGCACAACTCGGCGAGGACGGCGTGCGGGTCGGCGAGCAGGTTCTCGTAGCTCATCACGAAGGCACGCTCGCCGAGGTCCGGTCGGCAGGCGAGCCACGCGCACACCGCCTCCTGCTTGCGCCAATGGCGCAGCACCGAGAGCGGGTGGGCGACCTGACCGGGGTCCTGGCGAGCCATGGCGAGGTTGGACGCCAGGACGGCTCGCGGGTCGCGGCGGACGAGCACGGCGCGGGCGCCGGGGAAGGCGCGCAGGAACGCCGGAACGAGATCGGCGGCCCACACCTCCTTCAGTCCGACGAGCGCGTCATCGGATGAGCCGCGGCGCTGCTTGACGCCGACGAGGAAAATCTCGAGGGCCTCGGCCACGCTTTCGCCGCGGAGTCCCTCCGCGAGATCGACCAGGTCGGGCGACTCGTAGGCGCATCGCCGAGCGATCGCGGGCCGTACCTCGTCGAGAGCACCGGCGGCGAGAGGGACTCGCAGATCACCATCGAGCATCGCCCGGAACCAGGCCGCACGTTCGCTTGAGCCGTAGCAGTCCTGCAAGGGCGCCGAAGGGGCCGGAGGCATCGGCGTGTCGCGCGTGAGCACATTCCGCGCCGCTCTGACGAGGGGCAGGAGGGGGTCGACGGCCATGTCGACCTGGTCATGCGCCGAGAGCAGACGGGCGACGAGTGTGGTGCCCGACCTGGCGGGACCGGTGACCAGCAACGGCGCGATCCCCTGCTTTGCGCGGAAAGGGTCCGGGTGCTGCCGTGCACCGTCCGACACGGACACGCCGGCCTCTGCCGCCTGGTGGTTCATCAACGCCTACCTGTCCGAGGGCTTCCCTGGTTTTCGCTGCCGGAGGCGCGTGCGCAGTCGGGATTCACGCGACCGGGCCGACGAAGGCCACCCCGCGTTCCTCGGGCGCGGTCGGCGTGCACTTGAGCCTCCCGCAGCTCAAGCGCGCGCATGAGGGCTCCGATGGGGCGACGTCCGCGGACCCTCAGGAGGATCATGAGCGCAGACGTCACGATCCGGCTCGACCATCTTGTTGACGCCGCGGTGGCTTCACCGGCCGGGCAGCTACAGCCCGGAGGAATCCTGCTCATCACTCCGGAGCAGCTTCACGTCCACTCGGCGAAGGTGGTCGGCATCGCCGTGCGCGATCAGGGCGAGCCGGGTGACGCCGCCCATGATCTAGTAATCGCACTGGGTGCTGACGCACTTCGCCGTACAGCCGTCACCTATGTCGGGTGCTACGCGGCGACGAGCGATGCACTGGCCCTGACTGCGGAGATCGCCGCAGTGTCCCGGGTCGCCGGGCACGTCGAGGTCGTGGAGGGAGAACGGGACCTCGTCACCCCCGCGGCGGCGCGGCTCCTCCGAGATGCCGGGCTCGAGGTGCGCGAGCACCGCCTCGTTCCCGCGTTCACCGGCGACCCAGTCATCCGGCGGCTGAGCCTGGGGCATGTCCCCGACCAGAGCGGCATGCCGCCGCTCCGGGTCGCGATCTCGGACCACCAGGGGAAATCGCTCCCCATCCAGGCCGCGCTGGAGGCGGCAGGTCATCGCGTGGTCGACGACGCCGTCCTGGCGGATGCGGTGCTCATCGATCACGACGTCGAGTTCCATGGCAAGCGCCCGCTGGTCGATGCATGCGTCGCGTCAGGTGGACGGGGCCTTCTCTACCCGCATGGCGCCGACCCCGCGCTGATGGCCAGCTGGGACGGCCTCTACCCGATCTACCCTCTGCTTGCAGGCGCGCTGGTACTCTCGGAGGGGCACGCGCAGATCGCGAGGCGGTACGGCTACCCGATGCCCACGCACGTGATCGGGTGGCCCTACTGCCCCCAGTCGCCGCGGCGCCCGGGGCCGGTCAGGTCCGTCCTGTTCGCGCCCACGCACCCGCCCTACCTCGGCAACCCCCGGTATCCGGAACGGAACGCCGAGATGTTCCGGCGGCTGCTGGCCTGCCCGGTGGAGCTGACCGTGCGCCACATCGGGAGCATCGAGACCAACGGCCTGTGGGAGGTGCCGGGCGTGCGGTACGTGCAGGGTGAGCTGCACGGCGCGCCGGGCATGCTGCAGCAGATCGACGCGGCCGACTGCGTCGTCGCCGACCGCGGCACGTTCGGCAACCTCGCGGTGGCGCGCGGCGCGACGACCGTGCTGTGGGACTCCGTGCTGGTGTACGACAACGCCGCGACCCGGCACCCCGACAACCTGCACCTCTACCGCGACCTGCTGCACCACCCGTTCGACGCGGACGACGGCGACATGTGGGACCTGATCCGCGCCGCCGCGGCCGACACCGACCGGATCGCCGCGTGGCGGGAGCGGTTCATCGGCCGCCCCTTGGACGTGGACGCCGTCACCGCCGCCATCCGCGCCCTCTGAAGGGGCGGGCGCGTTCGCGCCTGCCCCTCACCACGCTGCTACCGGGAGGCGGCCGCGACGATGATCCAGTAGGAGGCCTCGGGGTCGCGCCCGGGCAGGATCATCCCCCCGGACCCGTCCCGGTGGTCCTGCCGGAAGTGAGTCAGCTCGAGCGTCCCGAACCGGCCGGACGCGGCCTCGGCGATGCGCGACTCCACCTCGTCGAGCGTCCAGTCGTTGACGTGGTACGGGTTGTGGTGCGACCCGTGGAACACCGGGTTGGGGAACGAGACGACCAGTACGTCGACCGCCCCCCAGGCGAGGCGCAGCGCCCGCGGCGCGTCGGCGAGGTGCTCGACGACCTCGAAGGCGACGGCCACGTCCCCGGCCGGCAGGGGGTCCGCGCAGAGGTCGTGCCCGTAGGTGAGGCGCGCGCCGCCCGGCCACCGCGGCCGCTCGTGCGACTCCGGGGTCCACAGGTCGAAGCCGCGCACGCGCGCGGCGGTCCAGCTCAGGATCTCGCTGCCGTACCCCGTGCCGCAGCCCAGGTCGAGCACGTCGCGGCCCGCCACCAGGTCGAGGCAGAAGGCGTACCGGAGGGCGTGCTCGCGCATCACCCCGGCTCCCGGCATTCCGGGGAAGGCGCGCTCGGGCATGAGCGGATCGGGCCCGCCCAGCGTCGCTGAGTCGCGCCACGAGGCGCGCACCGCCGGCGCCTGGGCATCGAGCGCCGCGAGGTTCTCGCGGGCGTCCGCCTGTGCCCCGTCGATGGCGAGCACCGCCTCGAAGATCGGCCGCGCGGCGTCAGGTCCGGCCGCCTCGGCGGTGATCACCCCGAGGTCGTTGAGCAACTCCAGGTCGACCGTCGCGGCGGCGGCGGCGCGGGCGGCCGCCACTGCGGCGGCCGCGTCGCCGCGCTGCAGGTGGTCGATGGCGGCGCGATGCAGATCGGCGCCGGCAATTCGGGTCGTGTCCATGCCCGCCTATCGGCGGGGGCGCGCGCGACGTGAGCGGCCGCGGCGGGGCCATGGGCGCCGGCGGCGCGTACCCTGCCCGGATGCCCTCCGCCGCCCCCCTCGCGGTCGCAGACCGCTCCGCCGCGCCCCTTGTCCGCCTGTGGCGCTACGCCCGCGGCCACCGCCGCCGGGTGGTGTGGGCGACGGCCATGTCGGCCTCCAACAAGGTCTTCGACGTGGCGCCGGAGATCCTCATCGGCGCGGCGATCGACGTGGTGGTGCGCGGGGACGGGTCGTTCGTGTCGCAGATCGCGGGTGTCGACGGCCGGTGGAACCAGCTGCTGGTCCTCGGGGTCCTGAACTTCCTGATCTGGCTGCTGGAGTCGGTGACCGAGTGGGCGGCCTCGCTGGCGTGGCGCAACCTGGCGCAGACGGTCGAGCACGAGCTGCGCATGGACACCTACGCGCACGTGCAGCGGCTGGAGCTGGCGTACTTCGAGGACGCCTCCACCGGCGGGCTGATGGCGGTGCTCAACGACGACGTCAACCAGCTGGAGCGCTTCCTCGACGTCGGCGCCAACGAGATCATCCGCACGGCGATGAACGTGCTGCTGGTGGGGCTGGTGTTCTTCCTCGCCTCCCCCACGCTCGCGGTGCTGGCGTTCCTGCCGATCCCGGTGATCATCTGGGGGTCGGTGCTCTACCAGCGGCGGCTGACCCCGCGGTACGCCCACGTGCGGGAGCGGGTCGGGGCGCTGTCGGGGTCGCTCGCCAACAACCTCGGCGGCATCGCCACGATCAAGGCCTTCACCGCGGAGGATCGCGAGGTGGCCCGCATCGGGGCGGAGTCGGAGGCCTACCGGGAGGCCAACGCCGAGGCCATCCGCTTCTCGTCGGCCTTCGTGCCGCTGATCCGCGTGGCGATCCTGATCGGGTTCACCTTCACCCTGCTCGTGGGCGGCCGGATGGCGTTGAACGGCACGCTCGAGGTGGGCCTGTACTCGGTGCTGGTGTTCATGACCCAGCGGCTGCTGTGGCCGCTCACGCGCCTGGGCGAGGTGTTCGACCTCTACCAGCGCGGCATGGCCTCCACCCGCCGCATCCTCGACCTGCTCGGCGTGCGCCCCGCGATCCAGCCGGGCGCCCGCGACCTGCCCGCCCCCGCCGCCGGCGCGATCCGCTTCAGGGACGTGCGCTTCGCCTACGCCACCGGTCCCGAGGTGCTGCACGGGGTCGACATCGACGTGCCGGCGGGCGAGACGCACGCGATCGTGGGGCTCACGGGGTCGGGCAAGAGCACCATCGTCAAGCTGCTGCTGCGCTTCTACGAGCCCACGGCGGGGCGCATCACCGTGGACGGCGTCGACGTGCGCGACCTGAGCTTCACGTCGCTGCGCGGCGCGGTGGGCCTGGTGAGCCAGGACACCTTCCTGTTCGACGGCAGCGTGCGCGAGAACATCGCGTACGGCCGCACCGACGCCACCGACGAGGAGATCGAGCGGGCGGCGCGCCTGGCCGAGGCCCACGACTTCATCGAGGAGCTGGCCGAGGGCTACGCGACGGTGGTGGGCGAGCGCGGGCAGAAGCTCTCGGGCGGCCAGCGCCAGCGGCTGGCGATCGCCCGCGCGATCCTGCGCGACCCGGCCATCCTGATCCTCGACGAGGCCACCTCGTCGGTGGACAACGAGACCGAGGCCGCCATCCAGCGCTCGATGGAGGTGGTGTCGGTCGACCGCACCACGCTGGTGATCGCCCACCGCCTGTCCACCGTCCGGGGCGCGCATCGCATCCACGTGCTGGAGCACGGGCGCATCGCCGAGTCCGGCACCCACGAGGAGCTGCTGCGCGAGGGCGGCCTGTACGCGGCCCTGTGGCGGGTGCAGACCGGCGAGGCGCTGGAGCGGCCCCTGGAGGCCTACGAGCGGTAGGGCTCAAGGGTGCAGCGGCACCACCGCCAGGTCGGTCCGCGCGAAGTCGTCCCCGACGCACAGCAGTGGCCGCTCGGCGACCCGTGCCGTCGCGTAGCTCATGCAATCCCCGAGGTTCAGGCCGGCGGGATGGCGCCCCTTCCCGAATCGGCGCCAGGCCTCCGCCGCGACGCGCGCGTGTGCGGAGGTGAAGGACACCACGACGATGGGGAGCCCGTCGATCAGCCGGTGCACGAGACCCGGGGCGCGGGCGCCCAGTCGCGATTCGACGACCTGATGGACTCGACCGGGGTCGGTGCCCCGATGCCGATCTCATGACGCTCCTCGTCGAGGGCGCGGACGAGCATGTCGGCCGCGGGCCGCTCGCGGAGCGCGACGGCCACGAGGGCGGACGAATCGACGATCACACGCCGTCGGGCCCGAGGCCGAGGATCGCCTCGCGCTCCTCGCGGCTCACCGGCGGGAGACCGCCCGGGACGTGCGGCCAGATCTCGTCCTCGAGCAGCCGCCGCACCCCTCTGCCGCCCTCCGGCTCTCCGCGCTCGAGAAGCAGGCGCTCACGCCTCTGCCGGAGCGCGACGCGGACGGCTTCGGTCTTGCTCTCACCGGCGAGCGCCGCGACCTCCGCCGCGAGCCGCTCCGTCACCGGGTCCTTGATGTTCAGCGCCATGGTGGAGATTTAACGTGATGGTGGAAACGCCGTCCGCCTCGCCCGCGCCGCCGGAGCCCCTGCGCCTGGTGTCCTGGAACGTGGCCGGCCGGGTCCGCGTGCTGCCCGATCAGATCGCGGCGGTGCTGTCGCTCGCCCCCGGGCTGGTGCTGCTGCAGGAGGTCACCTCCTCCACCCTGCCCCGGTGGACCGCCGCCCTGCAGGGCGCGAACCTCGCCGTGCGCGCCGGCGCCCCCGCCGGTCCCGGGGCACGCCGGCTGGGCACGCTGATCGCGGCCCGCGACCTCGCCCCTCCGGGCGCCGACCCCGGGCTGGAATGGCCCGAGCGCGCCGTCGGCGGCGTCGTGCGGGCGCCCTGGGGGCCGGTGGAGGCCTGGTCCGCGTACGTGCCCCAGGCGGCCAACGGCTGGGTGAAGGTGCGCACGCTCGAGGCGCTCGCCCGGCTGCTCCTGAGGCCCGGCGGGCCGCCGCGGCTGCTGGCCGGTGACCTCAACACGCCCCGCGCCGAGTCGGAGCGCGGCGAGATCACCACCTTCGCCCAGACGCGCCGGGGCGCCGCGCCGGTCCCCGAGCGCGGCCCGCGGTGGGACGCCGCCGAGCGGGACATCCTCGTCGGGCTCGGCCCGGAGGTCGTCGACGCCTTCCGGGACCACCACGGCTACGGCGTCCGGGCGCGGTCGTGGCGCTACCCCTCGGGGTGGGGCGGTTACCGGCTCGACCACCTGCTGGTGAGCCGCGACCTGCGGGCCGGGGCCATCACCTACGTCGAGGAGTGGCGCGCCGCCGGCCTGTCGGATCACGCCGCCCTGGTCGCCGACGTCGTGCCGCGCGAGGCCGGCGCCCCCTAGAGGTCCCGACGCGCGAACAGCGCGACCGCCGCCGCGAGCACGCCCACGGTGAAGAGGGCGGCCCACGCCCACAGGCCCGGGCCGCTCGCCTCCGCGCCCCCGAACGGCCCCAGCCGGACGATCACCCCCGTGAGGCCCCGCGTGTCCGCCGTCAGAGCGTCGAGCCCGCCCTGGTAGAGGGCCTGGAACGGCAGCAGATGCGACCCCCAGAAGGCGACGTCCTGCATGGTGGGCGAGTTGACCGCCTCGCCGATCTGGCCGATCAGCCCCGCCACCAGGCCGCCGCCGAACACCATGAACACGGCGATGCCGTTGGCGTTCGTGGACAGCACCGTCGAGCCCAGCACCGAGAGGGCCACGATCACCACCACCGCGGCGGCCAGCTGGAGGACGGGCTGCGCGATGCGGTCGGGCCAGTAGCCGCCGACCACGCGGATCAGGCACATGGCGCCCAGCAGCACCACGATCACGTACCCGATGCACACCGTCGCCGCCGCGGCGAAGCGCGCCAGCAGCACGGATGCCCGGCCCATCGGACGCACCACGATCGGCTGCAGCACGCCGCGCTCGGCGTCGCCCCGCACGGCGCCCAGCGTGAGGAACGCGCCGAGCACCGTCCCGAGGAACATGGTCCCGAACATGGCCAGCCCCACGAGCGTGCCCCCGACCAGCGCATGCTCGTCGATGTCGCGGATGCCGCCCGCCGACTCCGTCTCCTCGAACGCCTGGGTCGCCACGAACCAGTAGCCGGCGCCGAACAGCGCGGTCAGCAGCGCCACCACCAGCAGCACCCGCCGGCGCAGGCTCTCCTGCAGCGTGTGCCGCGCCACGGCCAGCGCGCCGGCCCTGGAGG
>Ga0247718_1000309_pt1 | contig 13242 bp, 11 predicted proteins | sample 21E_DmetaG_FD_189045 | JGI IMG/M metagenome (GOLD analysis project Ga0247718, IMG submission 189045) | Soil microbial communities from hillslope of Landscape Evolution Observatory, University of Arizona, Oracle, AZ, United States - 2-1-E_D | ecosystem: Engineered > Artificial ecosystem >...
GCGCGCGGCAGCCAGGTGACCCGGACGCCGGTGGGCACGTCGAGCGGGAGGGCGTCCTCGGGGTGGGGCACTTCGAGCAGCGCCTCGCCGCGCGCGGTGCCCGGCAGGCCCGCGAGGATGGCGGCCGCCGCGGGTACGGCGGTTTCGTCGCCGGCGATTAGCAGCGGTGCGTCGTCGCGGGGTGGACGGAACGCTGTGCCGCCGTGATCGCCGGGGTGGCGCGCGTTCGGGCCGACCAGCACGAGGGGGTCACCGGGGCGGGCGCCGCCGGCCCACCGGGCGGCGGGTCCGCCGTCGCCGTGTAGGACCATGTCGACGTCGACTTCCCGCTGTTCGGGTCGTGCGGCGCGGACGGTGTAGGTGCGCAGCGGGGGTCGGCATTGGTCGGGCAGCCCACGCCAGTGCGCGTACCAGTCGCGCCCGTCGGGCAGGTCGGGGTGGCCGCCGACGGGGGCGGGGAAGAGGAGCTTGATGCGTTGGTCGCGGCCGTTGTCGGCGAAGGCGCAAAGGTCCGCGCCGGTGAACGTGACGCGCAGGAACGAGGGGCTCAGGCGGGTGAGGCGGCGTACGGTGACGGGGAACAGCCGGTACGGCGCCTCGGTGGTGGGGCGTGGGATGGCGGCCTGGGCGGTCAACTGTGGACTCCTTCCACGCTGGTCTACGGCCCGGTGGGGCGGACGCGGGAGCGCCACAGCAGCCAGGCGAAGTACGGGGTGCCGATCATTGCGGTGACGAGCCCGGCCGGGATCTGCGCGGGCGCGATGGCGGTGCGCCCGAGGGTGTCGGCGAGGCTGACCAGGACCGCGCCGAGCAGCGCGGCCACGGGTAGGACGCGGCGGTGCCGGCCGCCGACGAGGGCGCGGGCGGCGTGCGGGGCGACCAGGCCGACGAAGGCGATGACCCCGACGGCGGAGACGGCGGTGGAGGTGAGCAGCGCGGCGGCGGCGAGGACGAGCAGGCGGGTGCGTTCGAGCCGGATGCCGAGCAGCCGCGGGGTGTCGTCGTCGAGGGCGAGCAGGTCGAGCCGGCGGCTCGCGGCGGCCAGCGCCGGGGTGATCGCCAGCAGCGCGAGGGCGACCGGGGCCACCTGGGCGGCGGTGCGGCCGTAGGTGGAGCCGGAGAGCCAGGTCAGCGCCTTGCCGGTGTTCCACGGGTCGGTGGCGATGATGATGAGGGTGATGATGGCGGTGCCCGCGGTGTAGACCCCGATGCCGACGAGGACCAGCCGGTCGGAGTTAAGGCCGGTGCGCCACACGAGGGCGTAGACGGCGGCGAAGGTGAGCAGCGCGGCGAGGCCGGCGACCCCTGACATGGCCCAGATTCCGGCGAGGGGGGCGTAGCTGAGAAGCGCAACGGCGCCCACTCCGGCGCCGGCGGTGACGCCGAGGATGCCCGGCTCGGCGAGCGGGTTGCGGCACACGGCCTGCACCGCGGTGCCGGCGACGGCCAGCGCGGCCCCCGCGAGCAGGGCGGCCAGCACCCGCGGGTGGCGCTGGTCGAGCACGTAGCTCACCGCGGGGCCGGCGCGCCCGGTCAGCCAGTTGGCCACGTCGCCGGTGAGCAGCCAGGTGTCGCCGGCGAGCAGGCCGAGGACGGCCGCGCCGACGAGCGCCGCCAGGCAGGTGGCCACGACGACGCGGACCACGGCGGCCGACCGTACCCGGGCCAGGGCGCTGGTGCCGGCGTCGCGGGTGGGGCCGGTGTCGCGGTGCCGGCGGGCCAACCACACCAGCAGGGCCGCGCCGAACAGGGACGTGACCACCCCGGTCGGTACCTCCACGCCGGCCTGCCCGCCCAGGAACTGCCGCAGCAGGATGTCCGAACCCAGCACGACGACGACGCCGGCGACGCCCGCGAAGACCATGAGCAGCCGGTGCCGGTGCAGCGCGGGCACGAGCGGGGCGAGCAGCCGTACGATGACCGGCGCGCACAGGCCGACGAAGCCGACCGGGCCGGCGATGGTGACGGCGGCGGTGGACAGCAGTACGGCCAGGACGGTGCCGACCAGCCGGGTGCGGCGGACGTGCAGGCCGAGCACGGTCGCGGTGTCGTCGCCGAGGGCGAGGACGTCCAGCCGCCGGCCCAGCAGCAGGCAGCCGGCCACGCCGGCGACCAGCAGCGGCGCCAGTTGGGTCACCGCCCGCGTGTCGCTCTGCACGAGGGTGCCGTTGCCCCAGGCGTAGAAGCCGACGGTCTCGCGCTGGAACAGCAGCATGAGCAGCACGGTGACCGAGTTGAGCGCGAACGCCGTGGCGGTGCCGGCCAGGATCAGCCGGGCCGGGCCGGACGCCCCGCCGGCGGAGAGCATCATCACGAATCCGGCGGCGACCAGGCCGCCGCAGAACGCGAGCCCGCCCGCCGGAAGCACCGGCAGGGCGAGCCCGAACGCCGCGGCGGCGACCACGGCGAGGTGGGCGCCGGCGTTGACGGCGAGGGTGTCCGGCGACGCGAGCGGGTTGCGCGCCAGCGACTGCAGGGCGGCTCCGGCGACGCCGAGGGCCACCCCGACCGCGAGCCCGGCCAGCAGCCGGGGCAGCCGCGCGGCCACCAGGACCCGGGCGGTGTCGGCGTCCGCGCTGCCGGCCAGCAGCCCCAGCAGGTCGGCGGCGCCGATGCTGCTGGTGCCCTGGGTGAGGTGGACCGCGGCGAGCAGCAGCACGACGGTGCCGGAGGCGACGGTCAGCAGCGTGAGGCGTACCGGCCGCAGGGGCGCCGGCGGCCGTGGAGCCGGCACGGTGGCCGGCTCCACCCGGGCGGTCTCGGCGAGCTGGCTCAAGGGGCGTAGACCCTGACCAGCTGCTCGGCGTACTGGCGGCAGGACAGCGGCCCGCCGAACGTCCAGATGCCGTCGGGCATCCGGTGCCGCTGGCCGCGCTGGACGAAGGGCAGGGACTTCCAGATCGCGTTTCCGGCCAGCCCGTCGGCGAAGACGTCGGTGCCGTCGGAGGCGTTGTAGAAGAAGCGCAGCTCGGGGTCCTTCAGGACGGTGAGGCCCTCGACGTCGGTCTGCCCCAGGCCCCACATCGGGTCCACCTTGCCGCTCCACGCGTTGCGCAGCCCGAGCGCGATGCCGACCTGGGACACCAGCGCACCCTGGCCGAACATCCGGATCGAGATCGTGCTGCCCTCCTTCCAACCGTCGGCGATCGCGAACGGCTTGCCCGCCGCGCCCGCGTCGGCGATCTTCGTGCGGGCGTCGGCGAGGGCGGCGTCGAACTCGGCGAGCACCTGATGGGCCCGGTCCTTCTTGCCGACCGCGGTGGCGATCATCGTGAAGTCGTCACGCATGCGGTCGAGGTTGCGGCTGGCGTCGCTGCCCTTGGTCACCAGCACCGGCACGAACTTCTCCAGCTGCGGGGCAAGCGTGGCCGCGGAGTCGGAGCCTAGCACCACCAGATCCGGCTGCAGGGCCGCGATCGAGTCGACGCTCGGCTCGTTGCGGGTGCCGACGTCCTTGACCCCCGCGCCGAGGGTGACCGCGGTGTTCCAGGTCTTGAACCCCTTGACGTCGGCGACGCCGACCGGCTGGACGCCGAGGGTGGCCAGCATCTCGACCTCACCCCACTCCAGGCCGACCACCCTGGTGGCCGGCGCCGGCAGGGTGACGGCCCTGCCGCGGCTGTCGGTGACGGTGACCGGCCCACCGGCGGCCTGGGCCGCGGCGTTGCCGTCCGCGGGCTTCTCGGTGGTGCCGCAGCCGGTCAGCAGGAGGCCGGCGGCCAGCGCGCCGGCGGCCAGCGTACGGAATCGGTTCATGGGGTTGCTCTGCCGTTCGTCGAGGGGGAAAGGAGATCGGTGGTACGCGGGCGGCGGTGGTGCCGCCCGATCGGCCGGGTGGTGACCAGGCCGGTGTCCGGGTCGGTGAGCACGTCGACGCGGATGCCGTACGCCGTGGTCAGCCGCTGCGGGGTGAGGACCTCGGCCGGCTCCCCGGCGGCGAGCACCGCGCCGTCGTGCAGCAGGACCACCCGGTCGGCCACGGCGGCCGCCTGGTTGAGGTCGTGCAGCACCACGCCCACGGCGACGCCGTGGGCGTCGGCGAGTTCGCGTACCAGGTCCAGGATCTCCACCTGATAGCGCAGGTCCAGGAACGTGGTCGGCTCGTCGAGCAGCAGCACCCCGGTGTCCTGCGCCAGACAGGTGGCCAGCCACACCCGCTGGCGTTCGCCGCCGGACAGCTCGTCCACGGGGCGCTGCGCCATCGACGCCAGCCCCGTGACCTCCATCGCCCGAGCCACCGCCGCCGGCCCGTCGGGGTCGTCACCGCGCCACCGGCCCCGGTACGGGTGCCGCCCGTAACCCACCACGTCGCGCACCGTCACCCCGCTCGGGGTGGGTCGGCTCTGGGCCAGCAGCGTGACCCGCCGGGCAAAGTCCCGGGCCGACAGCGCCCGCGCCGACACGCCGTCGCCGAGCAGCACGTCCCCGCCGGCGGGGCGGTGCAGCCGGGCCAGCGCCCGCAGCAGCGTCGACTTGCCGCTGCCGTTCGGCCCCACCAGCGCTGTCACCATGCCGGGGGGGAGCGCGATCGACGCGTCGCGTACGACGGGCGTCCCGTGGTAGCCCAACCGCAGCCGCTCGCCCCGCAGCCCGGCCAACTGATCACCGATACCTGGCACGGCGGTTAGGTTAGCCTAAGTTGATCTGCTGTCAACTCCTCGCCGGCAGGTGTGTCCGCCGACACCAGGGCATATGCACTTCTCGGTGCCCCGCGACCGGCGCCCCGGTGATGGCGGCGTCGAATGATACGGTACCGTATGGAAGTGGCGACGAAGAGGCGGCGACTGTCCCGTGAGGACTGGGTGATCGCGGCGACGGCAGCGCTCGGGGCCGGCGGCCTGGCCGCGGTGGCGGTGGAGCCGCTCGCCGCGGGACTCGGCGCTACGAAGGGCAGCTTCTACGCGCACTTCGCACACCGCGCCGAACTCGTCGCCGCGGTCCTGGACCGGTGGGAGGAGCAGGCGACCGAGGCCAGGCTCGCGGCGCTCGACGCGCTGCCCGACCCGCGGGAGCGCCTGCGCACCCTGCTGGTCCGGGCGGTCATGGACGCCGGCAAGGACCCGGTGGAGATCAGCCTGTGGGCCGCGGCCGACAACCCGCTCGTCACACCGGTCCTGCGTCGGGTGATGAGCCGCCGCATCGGCTACCTCGCCGGCCTGTTCGGCGCGCTCGGCTTCGGCCGCGCCGAGGCCAGGCAGCGCGCCACCCTCGGCTACACGGCCTACCTGGGGCACTGCCAGTTCGCCGCCCGCCTGCCCGGCACCCTGCCGGTGCGCGGCGACACCGACGGTTACGTCGAACTGGTGCTCGACCTGTTGGTCGCCCCACGTCGCGTGGCGGACGAACGGCCGTGACCGGCCACCGGGACCACGCCGTCCAGGTGGTCGTCGTCGGCGCGGGGCTGGCGGGGCTGACCGCCGCCTTCGACCTACTCCGGGCGGGGATCTCGGTCCACGTGCTGGAGGCGGGGGCGGCGCCGGGAGGTCGGGTCACGACCGAGTTCGTCTCCGGTTGGCCGATGGAGCAGGGCGCGCAGTTCCTCAGCACCGCCTACCGCACCGTCACCACGCTGATCCGCGACCTGGGCCTGCGTGGTGCACTGCGGCGAACCAGCGGACGCACCCTCGTCCTCGCCGCCGACGGCGAGTACGCGTTCGACGTACGCAATCCGCTGAGCCTGCTGACCAGCGGCGTCGTGCCGGTCCGGCAGGCACCGGCCGTGCTGCGCCACGCCCGCCGGCTCGCCCGTGCCCTGCCACCGGACGACCTCGGCGCCTGGACCGCCCTGGACTCCACCCGCGCCACCGAGTGGACCGCCCGGCACCTGCCGGAAGTCGTCGTCGACCGCCTGCTCCGTCCCGCCGTCCACGGCTTCTACTTCCAGGCGTTGGAGGGCAACGGCGCGGCGCTGCCGGCGGCGCTGCTGAGCATGTACGGCAGGGGAGGATCCGTGGTCACCCTGCGCGGCGGACTCGGCACGCTCACCGCCGCGCTGGCCGCACGGGTGCCGGTGTCGTACCGTACGCCTGCCACCGCCATCGAGGTGGGTGACGCCGGCGTGCTGGTGCGTACGCACGATCGGCGGATCAGCGCCTCGGCGGTCGTGCTGGCCGTCGACGCGGCCGCCGCCCGACCGCTCCTGCCGACGCCCGGTGCACTGGCGGACCGGCTGCTGGCCACGCCGTACAGCCCCGGCCTGCTCGTCGGGTGGGACACCGCGGACCGCCTGCCGAGGACCGCCCTGCAGGGCGCCTACGGCGTGCTGACCAGCCCTGGCGCCCGACCGGGACTCGCCGCCCTCGCCGTGGCCTCGCGGGCCGGTGGCAGCGACGGCCGGGACGGGGACCTGGTGACCGCGATGCTCGACCCGGCGACGGCGGTCCGCCTGCGCGACGCCGCTGATGGGCAGGTCGCCGTCGCCGTCGGGACATTGCTGCGCGATCACCTTCCCTGCCTGGCGCACGGCGCCCGGGCGCCGCGCGTGGTCCGGTGGACGCAGGCGATGCCCACGGTGCCCGTCGGCCAGGCTGATGCGGTCCGCGAATACCGGGCGACACTGCCCCGGCGGGCCCGGGTGGTGCTCGCGGGCGACTACCTCGGCTTCCCGTGGACCGACTCCGCCGCGTTCAACGGTCGCTGGGCGGCCCGCCACCTGCGCGACGCGTTGGCGTCTGGGGCGTTGACGGCCGACCGCACCGCGCCGCCCCGGGGCGGTCGCTGAGCACACAGTCGTTGAACCGTGGTGCCTGCACCGCTCACTGTCCCGTACGCCGCACGGCAGCCGGGGTCACCCGGCGCACCGGGGTGGCGCCGCGGAGCCGACGGACGAGGCGCACCCACCGCGTCCACTGCGCCGGGGCGCCGTGCAGCCCGCCGGTGGCGGCACGCTCGATGTTGTCGAAGAGGTCCTCCATCAACGCCTCGTGGAGCCAGCGGACCATGGTCGGCCACAAGATTCGCATGCGGTCGTGGAGGCGCGCGTCGACCACCACGGCCAGCCGGCAGTGGTCCGGACCGACGGCGGCCACGGTGAGGGTGTGGTGACCGTGCAGGCCGGTGGTCGGCGCGAAGTCGAAACGCAACAGCCGGCCGGGCTCGTGGCGAACACAGCGGTACCGGATCGGCCCGTGGCCGCCGCGTGACCCGACCGCCAGTCCACGGTCCATCACCAGCCGCGGCCAGTCCGCCGCCGGCCAGACGGCATCGTCCGGTCCGGCAAGGCCGGACACGACGGACCACACCTGCGCGGCCGGAGCGGCGATGAGGCGGTGCCGAACGTTGCGCATGACGTTCCCCCTTCGATCCACCAACCATACGGCACCGTATGTTTGGTGGTGTGGCCACCCCATGCCACGCTCAACCACCGACTCACCCGCCCGGCCCGCGGCGACGGGACTCACCCCGGGTCCGCCGTGGCGCCGTCACGCAGCACTTCGGAGTAGCGGCTGAACAGGCGCAATGGCGCAGCTGTGCCGTCGTCCGCGTCCTGCAGCCGGGTCCAGCAGCGCGCGAACAGCGCGCGGGCCCTGGTGCCGATCCACGGCCGGGGCAGCAGTTCGGGCGGGAGCAGGGGATCGGGCTCCACGGCTTCGGCGAACCGGGCCGCCAGCTCGATCACCATGGTGATGCGCTCGGTGGCACCGGGGCGGGAGCCGCCGTCGAGTCGGGTCAGGTGACGCGCGGCGAGGTCGGCGAGCCGGGCGTAGCGGGCGGCGATCCGCGGCACCGGCCACAGCACGCCGGCCAGGCGGACGGGCTCGACATGCCCGCCCACGCGCAGGTCCGTGCTGGAGAGGAAGGTGACGCCGGCAAGGACGCCGAGGCGCCGGGCCTGCTGCTCCACCTGCGGCGCGATCGGGTTGGCGGCTACGTACAGTGCGCTGTGCACGGCGGCGCCGCCCAGCCGGACGATCGCGTCCCGCAACGCGTCCCGGGCGGCCCGGGCGGACTCCGGAACCGCGAACGCGACCAGGTGCCAGCGCCCGTCCCAGGGTGCGCGGCCCCGGTCCTGTTCGTAGGCGTAGCGGACGTACCCCACGTCCAGCGCGGCCGCGTCCACGGCGTCGGGCGTGGCCCGCAGCAACGCCCGGCGTCCCCGGCCCTGCTGGGTGAAGCGTCCTTCGGCGACGAGCCGCTTGAGGCAGAGCCGGACCTGCTGGTCGGTCATGCCGAGGGAACCTGCCACCGCGTACAGCGCGCCCGCGTCGACCGTGCCGTCCTCACGGACCATGCCCAGCACGAGCAGGCGCGTGCTGACCTGCGGTGCGGCGGGTGGCGTGTCGACCCACCGGCGGTCGGGCGGACTCACCGCGGCACCGTCGTCGCGGGCGGGCTGCCGTAGCTGGTCGACACGTCGGCTACGCCCCGGTGGCGGAGTGCCGCCGCTTCGCACCCCTCGTCTGTCATGCCTCCGCGCCTCCCGGTCGCTCTTCCCGCCGCGGGTCATCCATTGCACCGCCATTGTACGTTCGTGTAATGGACGATCGTTTCGCACACGATAGGTTGGTCACCGCATGACGGTCGCGGTCACCGCGCCGCCACGACGGCGCGGCCGCCGGGTGCTCTGGGTCTTCGCGGCGACTCTGCTGCTGTTGGTCTCGCTGGGCGGTGTCGTGCTGTTCGCACACCGCTATGACATCCGTGAGCAACGCGTGGAGATCCGGCGTGACGGGCACAGCCTGGACGGGGTGCTGGCCACTCCGTCGACCGGCGAAGGCCCCTTCGGCCTCGTCGTCTTCGTCCACGGGGACGGACCGATCGACGCCACCGCCGAGACGTTCTACCGCCCCCTGTGGGAGTCCTTCGCCCGCGCCGGCTACGCCTCGCTGTCCTGGAACAAGCCCGGCGTCGCCGGCTCGGCGGGCAACTGGCTGGACCAGACCATGGGCGACCGGGCGCGGGAGGTCACCGACGCGCTGGCCTGGGCCCGCCGGCAGCCGCAGATCGACACGCGCCGGATCGGCCTGTGGGGCTCCAGCCAGGCGGGCTGGGTGCTGCCCAAGGTCGCCGCGGACAGTCCCAACCTCCGTTTCGTCATCGCCGTCTCCCCAGCGATCAACTGGCTCAGGCAGGGGCGGTACCACCTGCTTGCCGAGCTGCGCGCCGCGGGCGCGGACCCGGCCGAGGTGGACCGGGCGCTGCGTCGCCGGGAGCAGACGCTCGCGCTGCTGCGCCGCGGCGCCACCGTCGAGGAGTACCGGAGCACCGTCGAGGACGCCGCAGACATGACCGCCGACCGATGGAGGTTCATCGGCCGCAACTACACCGTCGACGCCTCCGACGATCTGCGGGCGCTGGGCCCTGTACCGGTTCTGCTGCTTCTCGCCGGACACGACCACCACGTCGACGTGGCCGAGACCGAAGCCACCTACCGGCGGCTGCTCCCGGCGGCGACCCTGCGGGTCGTGCACTACCCCGACGCCGACCACCGGATGGTCCGGTACGACCTCGCCCGATCCGAATGCCGGACCACGCTGACAGCCCTGTTCGCCCCACGAGCCCTTTTCGCCGAGGGGTACCTCGCCGACCAACGCCGCTTTCTCCGGCAGCACGCCTAGGCATCGAGTCCGGCCGTCCGGTCGCATGTGGACCCGCCCACGCCCGGGCGACCGAGTGGGCTGGGCGGGCGTCCGTCGGACCCGGTGCCGGTCAGGATCTGCTGAGTGCGGTGGACCGGTCAAGGGCCGTGCCCGAGATCAGGCGGTACGGCGCGAGCAGGGTGCTGGACCAGCCGTGGCCGGCGCCCTCGGCCATCTCGTCGACGACCGGGCGGCCGTCGCGGAATGCCTGCGCGTAGAACGACCGGTCGACCACGGTGCGCTTGACGCCCGGGACGGCGCCGATCCGGTCGGCCAAGGGGCGCCACCGTTTCCGGCAGCCCGCACCCCCTACCGAAACGGCCGAGCCATATTTTCGGAAGTTGATCGAACCGGACGACGCGGCGGGCTGGACGCGGCTCCGGTTGGGCTGCTGGCCAAGGTCGTGGAGCAACGGCGGGACGTCTGTCGCGTGCTGCAGGACGCCCGGTGCCGCCGCGCGCCGACGCGGTGGCCGCCGGCCCGCGCCTGGAAGGCTACCGCTGACTCCTTACCGGGGTGAGGTGGCCATCGTGGTGGCACGCAGTCCCCTCGTTCGAGCGCTGCCGAGGCGTGGCATACCGGAAAACACCCCTCAGGCGGTGCGGCGATGGCGCCGCCACAGGGGTCGGTACCCCCACGGGTGCTAGCACGCTGTTCCCCGCCGGCGCCCGCCGACAGACTGGTGCGATCCCCTCGTCCGCCGAACCTCGTCACGACCGTGGGAGCCGACATGAGACGTCTCACCTCCACCTTCGTCGCGCTGGTGGCCTGCGTGGCCACCATCGGCGCCACGCAGACCGCGCCGAGCGCTGCGGCCCCGGCACCGGCGGCTGCGGCGACACCGGAGTCGCTGGTGAAGTCGACCGGTCTCGCCATCCTGAGCCCGCACCATCTGCGGGCGCTGTCAGTCGCCGACCGTGACGCCGCCATGTCCCGCATGGTCGACGACCTACGACTTTTCCGGGTGCAGACGGTGCGACTGGAGTTCGCCATTCGCAGCGACGAGGATGTTGCTGCGACGTTGGAGACCCTGTACCGTCCGCTGCTGTCCAAGTTGGCCGCGGCCAACATCAAGGTCATCGCCCTGCTGGACTTCAGCCTGGTCGAATCCGGGGTCATCAACGACCCTTACCGCAAGCGCACGTATGTGGACCAGTTCGAGGTCGAGTGGTGCGACAACCCGGTGATCTGTCACGGCTCCCCGCTGGCGCCCAACACCAGCTACGCGCGGTACGGGCCGGTCACCACGTTCATGGACAAGTGGCTGAGCCGCGCCCTGATCACCATCGGCACGTTCCGTGACAGCATCACCGCGGTCGAGATCCTCAACGAGGCCAACAAGACCGTCGGGCAGGGTTACTACCTGCCGCCCGACGTTTGCGGCCGCCTGGTAGCGAAGCTGCACTACTACTGCAAGGTGAACGAGACCGCCCCGTGCTACGGCAAGACACTGATCACCGTGGGGATGCACCCGGCGACCGACGACCCCGGCGAGGCCGAGCTGGCACCGATCCCGCCCTCGAACTGCAAGGCCGGGCAGACCGGGATGCTCCAGCGCAACAACGACACCTGCTACATCGACCTGCTATACCGCAGCCCCGCATACACGCAGTTCCGCGAGCAGCACGCGCGCTATCCGGGCGATGCTTTCGGTTACCACCCGTACCCGTGGGCGATAAACGGGGACTACGACACCAGCGACAACACGCTGGACGACCTCCTCGACCTGATGCTCGGCCGGTACGCCGAGGTCCGCGCCAAGCTCAACGAGTGGGACCCCGGTAAGTACATCTGGCTGACCGAAGCCGGCTTCGACGGTACGTACCAGGTCGCCGATCCGGCACCGGCGCCGGGGGTCAGCCGCGCCGACTACAGCCAGGTCGTCCAGGAGCAGTTCATCATCAAGCTGCATCACCGCTTCTTCGCCCTCACCGGAACAGCACGGCCCTACATGCTCGTGTACTACCGATACCACGACTACATCAACGTCGCCGAGGGCCACCTCAACATCTACGGACTCGTCGTGCACCGCAGCCGCGACGATGACCCGCACGACTCCCACGACGATTGGGACCACTCCACCGACTTCACCCAGCCGCCCGACTACAAGCGCGACGTCGTCTGCACCTACATCGAGGTCCGGCGCCCGCCGTCCCGGCCGCCCTACTGCCTTGGCACCTGAGCGCCCGCCCGCACCCAGCCGGGCCGGCGGCGCCGAGCGACGACTCCTCCCGGTGAGCCGGGACGGCCCGGCGACGGCGCGGTGGATCGGCCAACGCGCGCCCGGCGCGGCGACGGGGAGCCGCTCTGGAGCGACGGGCACGCGATAACGCGATCGGCGCCCCTATAGTCCTATCCGTGCTGTCGCGGAGGCTGGCGGTCGGTGGTGCCGGGCTGGTCGTCGCGCTCAACGCCGCACTCATGATCCGGGTGCTTGGCACGCCCGCGGAGAACGTGCCGGCGAGGGTGTATGCGTTGGAGGCGATCGCGTCGGCCACCGGTTTCCTGCTGGTGGGATTGTGGACGTGGGCGCGCAGCGGCGGTCGGCGACTCGGCCGGCTGCTGTGCCTGGTCGGCGCGGCCCACCTGCCCCAGCTCGCCACCTGGTGGCCGCAGACCGACGTGTACCTCACCGGTGTGCTGCTGCAGTTCCTGCCACTCGCGGCGCTAACCCACCTGCTGCTGGCCCTGCCACATGGGCAGCTCGACCGTCCCGGCCGCGCGCTGGCCTGTGCCGGGTACGCCGTCGCGCTCCTCCCTCAGCTGATCTACCTGTTGGTGGGCGGCCCGGACCCGAGCGAGCCGTGGAACGGCTGGTCCATAGTCGACGACCGCGGCCTGGTCGTCGCTGTCGACCGAGCCCACCAGATCCTCGGCGCGTTGACCATCGTCGCGGTGCTCGTACACGCCGGTCACCGCACGAGCCGCCGAGCACTCAGCGGGCGCGCGAACCGGCGACTGGCGATCGTGACCACCGGTGGGCTGGCCGCGCTGATGGTGATCCTCGCGCTCATGCTGCTGGCCGCGGGCGGTGTGCCGAACCTCAGTTGGGCGATGCTGCTGACGCTGGGCCTGGCCGGCGCCCTGGCGCCGCTGGCCTTCCTCGGCGGTGTGCTGCGCAACCAGCGTGACCGCGCCCGGGTCGCCAACGCGGTGCTCGCCCTGCCGGCCGGCGCCGCGGTGGAAGCGCTACGCGAGCAGCTTGCGTCTGCCCTGCGACGAGGCACTACAGATCGTCACATGGCTCCCCGACCGGGGGTACGTCGACGGAGCCGGCCGACCGGCCCCGTCGCCCCCGCCGGGCCGGCACCTCACACCGGTCCTCCGCAACGGCGGGCCGGTCGGCGCGATCATCCACGACCGCGCCCTCGGCGCCGAGCCAGAGCTGCTGGTGGCGGCCACGGGCGCCGCCGGCCTCGTCCTGGCCGGCGAACGCCTGACCGCCGAGCTGGCAGCCAGCCGGTCCCAGGTGACCAGCTGCGTGGACGCCGAGCGGCGGCGCATCGAGCGGAACCTGCACGACGGCCCCCAGCAGCGCCTGTACGCCGCGGCGATCACGCTAGCCCTCGCCGCCGAGCGGCTGACCGCCGACCCGCGGACCGCCGGGTCCCTGTTGAGCGAGGCGCGGGACGCGCTGGCGGTGGCCATCCGGGAGGTACGCGAG
>Ga0247718_1000310_pt1 | contig 13216 bp, 12 predicted proteins | sample 21E_DmetaG_FD_189045 | JGI IMG/M metagenome (GOLD analysis project Ga0247718, IMG submission 189045) | Soil microbial communities from hillslope of Landscape Evolution Observatory, University of Arizona, Oracle, AZ, United States - 2-1-E_D | ecosystem: Engineered > Artificial ecosystem >...
GTAACAATTTCCCACCGCAGAACCCTTCGTTCGCCGGCTCTAGATTCTCGTACCCGTTCGTCGCTGATTTGCTTACCGCTGTCTTTATGAAACTCGGAGCAGATCTCCGCGGGGCGATGTTTGTGCAAAACGTGGCATGGGCGTTCTCGCTGCTGGTCGTGCTCGAGCGTTTCGTCCGGCGGCTCACGGGCGGTGACCGGCTGGCCGGGAAGCTGGCCTCGCCGATCCTTTTTTTCAGCGGCGGACTCGGGTTTCTATGGTTCTTTAATGATTACTGGCAGCAGGCAAAAAGCTTCGGCGATTTTGTGTGGGGCCTGCAGACCGATTACACGATCGGCAACGAATTTCGATGGGGCAATTCGCTGGTGACCCTGTTCATCACGCAGCGGAGTCTGCTGATAGGGATGCCGCTGACGATAACTGTTCTGGGCTGGTTGTGGCGGGCTTTCCGCAGTAGCCGGGAAGTCGAAGAACAACGATCTTCCGGGCTGGTCAGAGTGGGCGATCCCACTTTGGCGGTAGTTGTCGGGTTGTTGGCCGGCACTCTGCCGCTAGTGCATCTGCACAGTCTCGCGGTCCTGTTCGTGGTCGGGGTTTTCCTGTTTGTCTTCCGACCTGACAAATGGAAGTTGTGGACGGCATTCGCCGGGGGCGTCGCCGTGGTCGCCGTTCCCGAGCTCTTATGGGCGATGCAGGGTGCAGCCTCACGCCCGACGGAGTTTATCGCCGCGCATTTTGGCTGGGACAGCGGGGAGACTAATTTCGTCTGGTTCTGGTTGAAGAATGTCGGACTCTTCATCCCGCTCATCGCGGTGGGAATCTATCTGCTATCGCGCCGCATCCCTGCGGCGGGCACGGACGAAGAGGCTGACTTTAGATCCCTAGTGCTCTTTTATGTCCCGTTCGTTTTTTGTTTTGTTGTCTCGAACACGATCAAGCTCGCACCGTGGGAATGGGATAATATCAAGGTCCTGATCTACTGGTATGTCGGCTCGATTCCGTTCGTCGCGTACGCGTTATCTTTCGCGTGGCGTAGGGGTGGTTTCTTAAGATCGGTTGCTGTCCTCGGTTTCGCGGCATTGATTTTCTCCGGCGCTCTTGATGTCTGGCGGACGGCTTCCGGTCAGATCAGAACGCGTGTCTTTGGCCCCAACGAAGTCGCGCTCGCTCGGCTGGTAAGGCTCAAGACGGAGCCTGACGCGCTGTTTCTCAACGCGCCGACATATAACTCAGCGATCGTGCTCACCGGGCGCCTTTCGCTGATGCGTTATCCCGGTCATCTCTCGTCGCACGGTATCGACTACCGGCAGCGCGAAGCGGACGTCAGGCAAATCTATCAGGGCTCGCCATTGGCGGACCGGCTGATCGATCAGTACGGGATAGATTATGTTTTGGTGTCACCTGAGGAAACGAATTCGTTGAGGGTGAACACGGCATTTTTTTCCAGATTCCCGGTCGTAGCAGAGGTGGGCCAGAGCAAGGTCTATAAGGTCAGATAATTTCGGAAGATGCAGAAGAAAACTGAACCAAAAACGGCGAATCGGCCAGTCAATCAAGATGCGACGCGGTCATCGGATCCGATGTGGTTGGCCGGATCGGTTCTTGTGATCGCGGCGGCGACCTTTCTGCGTTTTTATTGGCTGACGCTAAAACCGCTGCATCACGATGAGGGCGTGAACGGGTTTTTTCTGACGAATCTTTTCCGCGACGGCCTATACAAATACGATCCAGCGAACTATCACGGACCGACGCTCTATTACATCTCGCTGGCTTTTGCCAAGGTGTTCGGTTTGAACACGCTCTCGGTTCGCTGGAGCGTCGCGATCTTCGGCGTTCTGATGGTCGCGCTGACGCTTTACCTCCGCCGGTATATCGGCGACAAGGGTACATTCTACGCCGCGTTGTTTGTCGCCCTTTCGCCCGGCATGGTGTTCATCTCGCGGTACTTCATCCACGAAATCTTTTTCGTGTTCCTCAGTCTGGCGGTGGCCTACTCGGTGGCGAGTTTCATCTCGCGAAGCAGGCCGGGACCGATGGCGATAGGGTGGACCGCGCTGATTCTGCTCGTGTGCTTTCTGCCGTCCACCCTCACGCTGACGGATATGATCGGCGCTGAATCGGCTTCGGCGATATGGGCCTTTCGGATCGGTTTCTTTCTGGTCGAAGCGGTGCTCATCTTTGTGGTGATCAGAATGCTGCTGTCGTGGAACAGCGGTCGCCCGATCTACTTTTTGCTGGCCGCGGCGTGCATCGCTCTGATGTTCGCGACGAAAGAGACCGCCTTCATTACGATCGGGACGATGCTCATCGCGGTCGCCTGCATCGGCGTTTGGCTGCGTTTGATGAAAACCTTCGCCCGCACGGAGGATCGCACGGATGGAATCGACGATGACGAACTTAGGTGGTCAGGCTTTACCGCTGCGATGGGCACGGGAGCCGACCGCGCACTTCTAGTTATCGCCGGAGCCGCGATATTTCTGTATATCTCGGTGTTGTTCTTCTCCTCGTTCTTTACGTACAACGAGGGTCTTAAGGCCGCCGTTGAGGCGTACGCGATCTGGACCAGGACGGGAAGCAAAGATCACACCCAAAACGGATTCTGGGCGTACTTGTCCTGGGGCAGGAAGACTGAGGCACCGATATTCGTGCTTGGAGCGGTCGGGATACTAATCGCCTTTATCAAGGCCCGTCACAGGTTTGCGATGTTTACCGGCTTGTGGGCGTTTGGTTTGTTGCTGGCGTACACGCTTATTCCGTACAAGACGCCTTGGCTAGCGCTGAATTTCCTGTTGCCGATGTGCATTATCGCCGGCTATGCGGTCGGCCAGGGACTGTCGGCCAAGATGAGAGAGCTTAGGTATGCCATGATGGCTGCTAGCGTACTGGCCGGTGCGATACTCGCTTATCAGAGCTACGACCTCAACTTTGTGCGCTACGACGACGACCGGATGCCGTACGTCTACGCGCACACGAAGCGCGAGTTCCATGATCTCATGGCTCAGATTGAGCAGTACGCCGAGAAGAGCGGTGAAGGCAGAGACGTGCAGATCGACATCATTTCACCGGATTACTGGCCCATGGTCTGGTATCTGAAAGATTACCCGCGGGCCAACTTCTACGGCCGGCTCGTCGATACCTCCACGGCCGACATGATCGTCGCGAAAAAAGGCGATCAGGATACCGATGTTGTCCGGCGCTATTCGGCCCGCTATTCCTACGTCGGGGCCTGGGAGCTGAGGCCGGGTGTTGAGCTTATGTTGCTGGTGCGCAAGGATCTTGCCGGTGAAGGCGGGACGGAGCTGTACAAGATCGCGTCACCAAACGTCAGGCCGTAAACCGCGGCACGATGGCTTGAGCCGCACGCACCTGCCGTAGACGCGATCGCTGCCCGTCATTCGCGCTCATATTCGAGCAGGCGTTCTTCGATATCTTCGAGTTCCCGTCGCAGCTGCGACTCCATCGTGATAGCGACCTGATCCTGCTCGAGTTGGATGGCCTGCTCCTCGGGGTCTCTGTCGAGTTCGATCCGCAGATCTGTGTCGACCTTGCTCAACTGATTAAGTATCTCGTCGCGGCGGCGTATAAGGTTCTCTTTCGGTACTTTGCGGTCCGGCATTTGAATAGTGCAGCTCCTGTGTTTAGCTTCGAGTTTATAATTTGCCGCTTCGACTCGCCAACACTTTTATCTTCGTCTCGCTTGGACGATAGTAAACTGCCCGGTCACGCCGCTCGAGCAGTTCGTCAGTGAATGTGGGCGATCCGTCACTTTTGGTTTGCGGCAGTGAGCCGGTCGATTTTTAATGAATACGAAATGGAAGAATTGGAGCAACGACGGCGAGTTCTGAAATGGGTCGGGATATGGGCGGTTTGGACACTGTTCGGGTTCTTCTTCGCGAGCCAGTTCGCGCTTCAGAATCAGTTCTCGCGCAATCCCGTGTCGTTTTGGAAGATCCTGCTGTGGCAGATGGTCTCCGGCTACGTCTGGTTTGCGCTGAGCCCGATCGTTTTGAATCTGGTAACGTGGTTCCCGCTCGAAGAGAAGAAGCTCAAATCCTCAGTCCCGATCCACCTGGCCGCCAGCCTCGTCATCGCCTTGATTCAGCAGGCGATCGACGCGTTCGTTCTGGTAAGGCTCGGCTATCCTCCGGGCCGCGAATTTGCGAGCTTCGCGGAGGCATATCGGTTCTTTGTATTCATCAATCTTCACCTGAGCCTGTTGATCTACTGGGGCATCGTCGGTGTCAAGACGGCTTACAACTACTACCAGAAATACCGCGAGCGGGAACTCCACTCGTCCCAGCTCGAGGCACGGCTCGCGCAGTCGCGGCTGCATGTCCTGAAGATGCAGCTGCATCCGCATTTTTTGTTCAATACCTTGAACGCTATCTCGGAGCTGATCCACAAAGATCCTGATGCCGCGGAGCGGATGCTCGGGGAGCTGAGTGATCTGCTCCGAATTTCCTTCGAGAGTCTGGAGGTGCAGAAGGTCCCGCTCAAACAAGAACTCGAATTCCTCGAAAAATATCTCGACATTGAGCAGATGCGGTTTCAGGATCGCCTCAGAGTCGATCTCAAGGTGGACTCCGCGGCGCTCGGAGCGCAGGTGCCGAACATGATCCTGCAGCCGCTCGTGGAAAATGCTATCAAGCACGGCATCGCCCCGCGCTCGAGCGGCGGTAGGATCGAGATCGCCGCGGCTCGCAGCAACGGACATTTGGATATCTCCGTGATTGACGATGGCATCGGTGTACCATTCGGCAGCGTAGAGAGCGTCTCGGACGGCGTCGGGCTCGCGAACACCCGCCGCAGGTTGATGCACCTGTACGGCGAGGACCACCATTTCAGCCTCGCGCCCGTGAGCGAAAAAGGCGGCGTGAATGTGAGGCTGTTGATCCCGTTCGAGGAGATCTAGATCAGATGGCGCCGCAGCTGAGAACCAAATAATCGAACCCACATGCCCATCCGGACACTTATCGTCGATGATGAACCGCTTGCCCGCGATCGGGTCAAGCGGTTCTTGCGCGACGAGAGCGACATCGAGGTCGTGGGCGAGTCGGGCAACGGAGAGGATGCCGTCGAGAAGATTCGCTCGCTTTCACCGGATCTCGTTTTTCTTGACATCCAAATGCCGGAGAAAAACGGTTTCGAAGTCCTCCAGAGTTTGAATGGCGTACCAGTGCCCGTGATCGTCTTTGTTACCGCGTACGATCAATATGCCCTGCAGGCATTTGAGGTCCATGCGGTCGACTACCTTTTGAAGCCGTTCAATCGTGAACGCTTTCGGCGTGCGGTCGCTCATGCTTCTGAGCAGATCGAGCAGCGCCGACTCGGCAAGCTCGACGAGCGTCTCACATCACTGATCGCAGACCTGCGCATGGAGAAAAAGTACCTCGACCGCCTGGTAGTCAGAGCGACTGGTCGTGTCTTTTTTCTCAAAATCGGCGAGATCGACTGGATCGAGGCCGCGGGCAATTACGTCCGACTGCATGCGGGCCGACAGGCCCATATGGTCCGGGAGACGATGCATGGGATTGAGGCCAGACTCGATCCGGAGAAGTTCCTCCGCATCCACCGATCGACGCTCGTCAATATTGACCGGATCAAGGAGCTGCATCCTATGTTTAGCGGCGACTACGCCGTGATCCTTCACGACGGGACCGAACTCTCACTTAGCCGCAACTACCGTGACCGGTTTCTTGATCTTTTCGAGGGCGAAGGGTGATCGGCTTTTCGACTTTTCATCACGATAATCTGCCGCTTGTCACAAATCTGACGCAAAAGTGCCGGCGCTGGGCTAGTATCTCGTACGATCATTTCTTTCACCGAAGGAGTCCTTTTATGTCCACTAAGATCAGGATCGCCGCGGCCTTGCTGGTCGCGTTTTCGATAGTCATCACCTGGCGCAACTACGTCGTCGTGATCGGTCAGACTAAAAAGCCCGCGCTCGTCGTGCTCAACAAGAACGAAGCGACTTTGACCATCGTCGACCCCGCAACGATGAAGGTCGTCTCGAAAGTCCCGACCGGAGACGGCCCGCACGAGGTCGTCCTTTCGCCCGACGGCGCGACGGCGTACGTGGCGAATTACGGCGGGCAGCAGCCCGGCAGCACGCTTTCGGTCATCGACGTCCCCGCCGGCAAAGAGATCCGCCGCGTCGATTTGAGCCCGCTGATGCGGCCGCACGGTCTGCAGATGATCGGCGGGAAGATCTATTTCACCGCCGAGACCAACCGCCTCATCGCCCGCTACGACCCGGCGGCCAACAAGGTCGACTGGATGATGGGCACCGGGCAGAACGGCTCGCACATGGTCGTCGGCTCGTCTGATCAGAAGCGCTTTTACACCGCGAACATCGGCTCGGACAGCATCACCGCTTTCGAGCTTCAAAACGCGCCGCCCGCGCCGTCGAAGGTCGTGCACATCGCCGTCGGCAAGCAGCCCGAAGCGATCGATCTCTCGCCCGATGGCAAGGAAGTCTGGACCGGCCTGAACGCCGAAGGCGCCATCGACGTCGTCGACACCGCGACGAATCAATTTAAGGAGAAGATCAAAATCGGCGGCCGTCCGTACCGCGTCCGCTTCACGCCGGACGGAAAGCGCGTCGTCAATTCGATGATCCAGACCAAAGAGCTGCTGATCATCGACGCCGCCACCCGCAAGGAAATCAAAAGGATCAAACTGGAGAGCGTCCCGATGGGCATCGCTTTCTCGGCCGACGGCAGATTCGCATTCGTGACCGTCGTCGAACCGGATGCGGTGTTGAAGATCGATCTCGAGAAAGGCGAAGTGATGGGTCGCGCCGAAACAGGAAAGGCCCCGGACGGAATCGCCGTTGCCGGAGTGTAGTGGCGGTGTCTCCCCGGTTACATGACCGACGTGATGTACTTCCCGGATAAAAAGCTCGCGGTCGCCGTTCAGGTCAACACGAGTGTCGCTCAGAATCTCGGGCGTCCGCCGCTCAGCCGGGTGCTTGTGGATCTGGCCGAGATCATTCCATAGCCGCTAACATCGTTCGATGTCTTGCAAAATTGACCACCGCCGCTACAATTGAGTGCATTCCATTTCCGAGGAACCTATCAACCAGGAGTAAGCCGAAACCATGCGAATGCCGCTTTGCATCCTCATACTTTTGTCACTCGCCTCGCCACTGCTTGCGATCGATATGAGCAACGAAATCAATACCGCCGCTGACAAAGTTATGCCGAAAGTCATCGAGTGGCGAAGGCATATTCACCAGTATCCGGAGCTGTCGAACCGCGAAGTGAAGACCGCCAAGTATGTCGAAGATCATCTGCGAAAACTCGGCCTCGAAGTTCGCACCGGGATCGCAAAAACCGGCGTCGTCGGAATTCTGAAGGGAAGTCTGCCGGGGCCCGTGATCGGCCTGCGGGCAGACATGGACGCCCTGCCGGTGACGGAGCGAAACAGTCTGCCCTTCGCGTCGAAAGTGAAGGCCGAGTACAACGGCCAGACCGTCGGCGTGATGCATGCCTGCGGCCACGACACTCACGTCGCGATGCTGATGGGCACCGCCGAAGTCCTTTCCGGTATGAAGGACAAGATCAAAGGCTCGGTGGTGTTCATCTTTCAGCCCGCGGAAGAAGGCGCGCCCGAAGGCGAGGAAGGCGGCGCTCCCCTGATGATCAAGGAGGGCGTGATGGACAACCCGAAGATCGACGCGATCTTCGGCATTCACATAAACTCGGCCACCGAGGCCGGAACCATAAAGTACAAATCGGGCGCGATGATGGCCGCGGCGGACTGGTTCCAGATAAAGGTAAAGGGGAGGCAGACCCACGGCGCGTACCCGTGGCTCGGGACCGACCCGATCGCGGTGGCTTCGCAGATCATCAACGGTCTGCAGACGATCGTCTCGAGGCGCTCGGAACTGACCAAGGCCCCGGTCGTAATCTCCGTCGGAAAGATCAACGGAGGAGTTCGCGAGAACATCATCCCGGAAGAGCTAACGATGGCCGGCACGATTCGCACGCTCGATTCGGCGATGCAGAAAGACGTGCACGAAAAGATCAAACTGACCGTCCAGAAGATCGCCGAAAGCATGGGAGCGACGGCTGAGGTGACCATCGACACAAAGACACTCGTCACCTTCAACACGCCCGAGCTTGTACAGAAGATGCTGCCTTCGCTCGAAAAGGCGGCGGGTGCCGGTAATGTCGGCGAGATGGAGTGGGTCATGGGCGCCGAGGATTTTTCGTACTACGGGACAAAAGCTCCGGCGTTCTTTTTCTACGTCGGCGGGATGCCGAAAGGGCAGGACCCGACCAAGGCCCCACCGCATCACACACCGGACTTTTACCTCGACGACAGCCGCCTCGATGTCGGCGTGAAGGCGTTCTGCAACATCGTTTTCGACTATCCGGTGCAGGCGAAGTAAGAGAGGCAAAAAGCGTAAGAGCGAGGAAGGGGCAACAGTTCGCTTCCTCGCTCTTTTGTTCTACGTGCCGGCGTAGTTTATGCCTGAATGTGGGCTTCGACGAACCAGAGTTGTTTGTCGATCTCGCGCGATATCTCGGTCAGCAGGTCGGCTGTGACCTGGTCACCGAGTTCACCGGCTTCGTCGATATTTTTCCGGATCACCTTGCCGAAATCCGCCAGGGCCGTCGACATGGCATCGACGTGGGCCGTGCCGTCGGTTATTTCAAGCGGATACTCGCTTAACGAAGACCTTTGCGCGGACTGCCGGACCGTACCATAGGCGGTGCCGCCCAGCGTCGTGATCCTTTCCGCGATAAGGTCGATGTGCTCCTCGACCGCCGTCGCGACGGCATCGAACAGCTCATGGAGCTGGAAAAAATTCATTCCCTTTACGTTCCAATGTGCCTGTTTGGCCTGCGACTTGAGGTCGCTCACGTCCGCCAAGCGTTGATTGAGCAGATCGATCAGCTTTTCTCGGGCCGCGCCGTCGATATCGATCTTTGTTCTGTGTAACTGCATTTTTCCTCCTATTTAGAATTATTCTAATTCTTAGCGATCCCTTAGTCAATAGTTCGCTTCGGCAGATTACCGCACGCTTCGCAAATTTGTCGGTATGGACGATTATAAAAAGGGTATTGGCTATGTTTCAAAACTCGAACGGAACCGAGACAATAGTCGGCCAGGCATCCGAGGTCACGAATGCGGCGTGGGGCTCGATCGGCGGGCTTCTCGACACGCTCGTCGCCCGGCTGCCGTATCTATTGGCCGGGATACTGGTTCTCTGTCTTTTCTACTTGCTGGGCCGCCTGGCGAAGGCGATCTTTTGGTCCACCTCGCGCCGAACGCGGATGGATGAGCGGCTGCGGATCCTGTTCGCCCGATTGATCGTTTTTTCGATCTTTGTGATCGGGATATTTACGGCTTTCACCGTTATCGTTCCGGGGTTCACATTCGGGGATATGATCGCGGGGCTGGGGTTCACGTCGTTTGTTATCGGGTTTGCCACCAGAGATATTCTTAACAACCTGCTCTCGGGCATGCTCATCCTGTGGCAGCATCCATTCAGCACAGGCGATCACATCTTCGTCGGCAATCATCAGGGCACCGTCGAGTTCATCGGCGTGCGTGCGACCTCGCTGCGAAAAGACGACGGCGAACTGGTGTTGATCCCGAACGGCGAGATGTATTCGAGCGCGTTGATCGTGCGGAGAGCGGGCGCCGCGCGGCGGATGTCGGTGAGGGTGATGGTCGGCTACGGTGCGGAATTGGATCTGGTCAAAAAGCTCTGCCTCAAAGCGCTTGGCGCCGTCAATCGCGTATTGAACGAGCCGCAGCCGAGTGCTTTGGTGACCGACCTCGCGGCCGAAGGGATAGTGGTATCTGTCAGCTTCTGGATCAATACCAATGAAGCAAAGCCGCAAGAGGTATTCGACCGGGCCGCGATCAACGTGGTCGACGCTCTGAGGCAAGCCGGGATACGCGTCTACAATTACTCGCCTGAGGAAAGCAAAATGCCGGCTGAATCGCCGGCTATCAAGAAGAAGTCCGAAATCGAAATGTAATCACCCGCGGACTAGCGGACATTAACTTCTCTGTTTGTCACCCGCGGCATGCTGGTGGACGCTTCGGTGCCGCGGAATAGCGGAGTGAAAATCCACTTCGAGTGGTTTTCGATGCCATAGTAAGCGATAACCGAACGGCTTCGGCTCTGGCTCGCGACACCGATAAAAGGCACGTTATCCGTGACGACCTCGAAATCCTCGTCCTCCGCGGTGAGGTCGTCTTCATCGCCCGTATTCAGGTTGTTGACGATCACCACCGCATAGCGGTCGAGGAACTGCCGCGGCTGCGGGCTCGATGGCAAGAGCCCATTGTTATAGTTCTGAACGCGTCTGGCGAAGCGCGCGAGCAACTCGGGCTTGGGCTGGATAAGCCGCCACTTGCCGTCCGGGCTGAGCGGATCGATCGCGGCGGATTCGCGCAGGATCATCCGCTTCTTTGTGCCTTGCGGCAAGCCTTCGAGCAGATCATCCATGGACTGGGGGAGCTTGGTGCCGCGATAAAAAGCGATGTACTGGCGTATCGCCTCGGCGATCTCCTCGCCGCGACGTATGGCCTCGAGTTCCTTCTCCCGCTGGATCTCCTGGTGGATCGGCGGGGCGACAGCCAGCAGCGTGATCGCGAAGATGGCCATTATGGCCATCACGGCCAAGAGGGTCATGCCGTCTTCGCCGTGATGTTTCCTCATACTATCGCGGCTCATCACCGTCATCGTCATCCTTCTTCTGGGGCTGCGGTTGGGGAGGCTGCCCGGGCTGCTGCGGCGGAACGTAACGGGGGATGTTGTTCGGTATTCCCGGAATTTCCTGCTGCATGTTCGGGTTCGGCATATTCGGATTGTATGGCTGGTACACTCCGCCGTCGGGCATTCCGCGGCGAGCCGGGCCCACTCCGGGGGGAGCTCCGGGCGCAGCGGCTGTGGTTCCCGGCGCCGGGCGATAAAGAGGAAGGCGGTGCTTGAACCCGAGATTTACGTCCTCGACTACCGTCTCCGAACTCGAAATGCTGATCAGCCTAAATCGTCCGCCCACGACGTCGTTAAGCCGCGCGGCGATCTCCGGCTTGCTGCCTTCGCGGAATACCGCTGTGTCATTGTTGTGCCGTGCTCGGGCGATCATCCCGATGTACTGAAACTGCGGCGTCGGCGGCGGTTGGACGCTGATCCTTACCTCATCGGAATAGAGCTTTCCATCAGGCGTTCGGGCAGTTATGCTTGGCGAACCCGCACCGGCGATCATCGATGCCGGCACGTTGGCGACCAATTTCTGCGGGCTGACGAATTGGGTCGGCAGTTCGACCTGATTGAAGTAGATCCTGGCCGAAGGGTCGAATTTCTCGCCGTCCACCTCCAGCCGGAAGCCACCCGAACCGGCGTACACGCTCTGCGGCATCACGTTAAACACGCGCATCGGCGGCGGAGGTGTCGGTGTCGGCGTCTTGATCTCGGTCGGTTTCGGCGTCGGCGTCGGGCAGGTCGGGCACGGCGGCGGCGGCTCGTAAAACGCGAAAATGTTGCGTCCCGGGTCCGGTGCACCAAAACCAGCCGGGCTGTAAACGACCGGCGTGGTCTCGAAAACGAGGTTCTGCTCCTGCCGGCTCGGCATCCTGACATCATCCGAGTTTCTGCCCGACGATGAGCCCCTCGGGGTTGGCGAGGCCGAGACAGTCACCTTTGCGGAACTGCCGGCAAACATACTGCGGCCGAAGGCGAAATAGAGCGCCAGCAGGGACATCAGGCCGAGCACCGCGGCGGCGATGATCTTGTTTCTTTCGGTCGGACTTTTTCCGGCAAGTGGGTTACTAATCATCACTGATAAAACAAAAAGCTACGGTGCCATCGTCGCGGGCGGCGCAACCGCCGGTCGGCGGAAATAGGCCGCCATCTCGAGCCTGAGGCTTACAACCTCGCCGTGTGTCTTCCCGCGGGGCTGACGAAACTGGGGCTGCTGGCCGGCGGATCCGGCAGCCTGCTGCAGCGCCGCTGGAGCGTTCGGGTTTGTCGGATCGATCATCTGACCGGCCGGGGCGACGTTGGGCAAGGAGGGATTCGACGATGGTGATTGTTTCTGGTTGTCGGACGGTTCAAGCTTGATCGAACTGATGATAACGAATTCCTGCCCGGTCTCGATTTCGCGGATAAAGCGCCGCAGGTTCTGGTACGAGCCCTCGACGGTCACCGTCACGTAAACGCCCGGAAACAAACTCCGAAACTTGGCCTTCCCCCGCTCGCCATCGGTCGAGTCGTTGCCGTCGCCCTCATCGGTCGCCTCGAGCGGTGCATAGTCCGGGCCGCTCGTGTTGACGAGGCCATAACCGGAAATGAGGCCGTTTAGTCGCTGATAGAGGGCATAACGACCATTGGCTGCGGCCGGAAGGTAGACAAGCTGAAAATCATCCACGCTCTTGATTAGAGTGCCAACGTGCGACTGCGTGTCGGTGATCGAGCCGTAGCGGGCGTCCGCCGTCGCCAGATCTCGCTCGAGTTTGTCGCGCTCAGCACGGCTCTGTTCGAGTTCGCGGTTCGACGGCACGACGAGAAAAAAGTAAACGAGCAGGACCGCGACGATTGCGAGTACGCCGACGAACACCGTCGCCAACTCGGTTTGCCCCCACATGCCGAGATAGACGTTGCGCGGGCGGTTGCGCGGGACGACGTCGATCGCTGGTTCCTTTTCGATGACGATCGTTTCGTCATTCGTCAGTAGAACCGTGCGGTCGGCTTCCTCGACGACGACGGCCGAGTCGCGCGTCGAGCCATACTCATTTACCAGTATCTCGGGCCTCTCAACGCCATTCTGCTGGTTGGGGGTCGTATTGGGATCTTTTTCGTTCATTACTGCGCGCCCCCTATGGTCGGATTTTGGGCGACATCGGTGGGCGGTGCATCGACCGCGTAACCCGGTATGTAAACAAGCCTGAGGGTGTATTCCGTATAGGTGATCGACTCACCCTCCTGACGGTCCTGGCCTCGCAGCTCTGCTTGGAAGCGGCCGGAGCTATTCATGGCGTCGATCATCGACATTACGGACGAGTAATCGCGGCTGAGCACCCCGAAATCCAATTCGGCCTTGATTCGGCCGCTGTCGTTGTAAACGTTCTCGACGCTGATGCGCGAAGCGCTGACGCTGCCGGGCATCACCGACTCGAGATCGGCGAATAGACGCGACCAGCCGAAAGCTTTGTTCGCAACCAGTTTGTGCGCGGCGGCAAGGATCGCACG
>Ga0247718_1000311_pt1 | contig 13207 bp, 14 predicted proteins | sample 21E_DmetaG_FD_189045 | JGI IMG/M metagenome (GOLD analysis project Ga0247718, IMG submission 189045) | Soil microbial communities from hillslope of Landscape Evolution Observatory, University of Arizona, Oracle, AZ, United States - 2-1-E_D | ecosystem: Engineered > Artificial ecosystem >...
CCCGACTTGCACGCCCTCCCCCTCCCCCACGGACCCGCACACGGAGGCAACGGCATGTCGGAAGGGACCATCCACAACGACGACCTGATCGCCGAGCTCAACGACCTGCTCCAGCTCGACCACGACGCGGTGCAGGCGTACAGCCTGGCCATCCGGGCCCTCAAGAGCAACGTCTACCGCGAGACGCTCATCCAGTTCAGGGGCGACCACGAGCGGCACATCCGCGAGCTGGGCGACCTGATCCGCGCGCGCGGCGGCACCCCCGTGAACATGGCGCACGTCCCCACCGGCTTCTTCAAGCTGGCGGTGCAGGCGCTGGGCGCCGTGGGCGACGACCGGCAGGTGCTCCTGGCCTTCAAGACCAACGAGGGTCAGGTCCGCGAGAAGTACCTGCGCCACTCCGACCGCAAGCACCCGCCCGAGGTGGCGGACGTGCTCCGCCGCGCTGCCGCGGACGAGGAGAAGCACTACGCCTGGGCGGCCGAGGTGCTGGACCGGCTGGGCGCCGGGGCCGACACCCATCTGGGGCGGGTGCAGGGGGTGGTGGAGGAGGCGCACCGCCGCGCCGGCGACGCCATCGAATCGGCCGGGCGGAAGGTGATGCAGAAGGTGGACGACCTGCGGGAGGGAGGGACCCGGTGAGGAAGCCGGGCCCGCCCGCGCTCACGGACCGGGAATGAGCCTGCGGATCTCGTGGAGGAGGCGCTCCGGGCCGCACGGCTTGGCGAGGTAGCCGTCGCAGAGCGTCCGGGCCTGCTCCTGCTCCCGGTGGAGGTGCTGCCCGGTCACCGCGAGCACGGGAATGGCCGCCGTCTCGGGGTCCTGGCGGAGCATCTGCACGGCGGTGAGCCCGTCCATCACCGGCATTCCGATGTCCATCAGGATCAGGGCGGGCTTCCGCTGCCGCGCCAGGCGGATCCCGTCGGCGCCGTTGCCCGCCGCCAGCACCCGGTAGCCGCACGACTCCAGGAGCGCCGCGACGGCGTCGCGGGTGTCGCCGTGGTCGTCCACCACCAGAACGGTTTCCCGGCTCAAGGTACGGATCGGTGCGTGAGGAGGGGGCTTCGCGGTGTCCCGGAGAGGGCGCCGCACCCCTCCGGAGGGGCAAGTTCCAGGCCGTGAGCAGGGGTTCGCGGGGACGGTCCGCATCCCGGGCGCGTCCTCACTCGTACTGCCGCTCGCGCTCGCTCCTTCCCGGCGAGAGGGTGGCGTCGCGGTTGAGCCCCATCTCCTCCTGCCGCGCGGGAGACGACCCCGCGGGCGCCATTCCGAGCCCCATGCGGAGCTCCCGCCACTTGAGCCTGGCGTCCGACCAGCGGTGCGAGGGCGCCGTGAAGCCGTAGGCGCGGTACTCCCCCGGCTCCACCTTCCCCTTCTGCGCCACGAAGGCGGCGAAGGCATCCGTCCACGCGTCGAAGGCGCGCATGAACTCCCCGTCGCGCACCATGTCCTCCGCCTGGTCGCGGCTGTAGGGCACCCCCTTTCCGGTGGTGCAGTAGCGCCAGAGCGCGTCGGGTACCTCGATCCCGCTGAAGCGGAGCTGCCAGACCAGTGGCGCGAAGGCGCTCCGCTCGTGCTCGAACGGCTCCTCCGCGGGGTCGAAGTACTCCGGGTGGCGGAGCTTGCGGGGCCGGCCAGCCTCGTCCATCTCGTCCGCGCCCTCGTCGCCGTAGCAGAAGAAGCCGGCGGTGCGCCCCTCCAGGTGGTTGCGCGAGAGCTCCTTCCACCCGGGGGAGCGCTCCAGCTCCATGGCCTTCTCGGGGTTCTTGTGGTCGATCAGCTCCTCGCGCGGGTTCCCGCCGTTCATGCAGACCAGGCGGTCGAACATCAGCTTCAGGTTGCTGGGCGGGCCGTACCAGTTGATGGGGGCGATGAAGGCCCAGGCGTCCGCCAGGTCGAGCCGGGCGTAGAGGTCCAGGTTCCACATCAGGTCCGGCTCGGCCTTGTTGTCCTTCTCGTAGCAGTTGCACGGCCACACGCAGAGCGCCATGGAGGTGGACGCGCAGGCGTTGCAGCTCTGGATCCTCGCCCGCCCGTAGACGTTCCCCAGGTCCTCCACGTCGATCTCCCACTCCTGCGGGAGGCGCTCCATCATGCGGAGCATCAGGGTGCGCGACTTGGAGTCCACTCCGGGGCAGTTGTACTGCCGCCGCTGCGAGCCGGAGACCAGGAGCACGCGGAAGGGGCGCTCCGAGGTGGGGAGCTTGCCGTTCTCGTCGTCGGGCTTCATCGGACTCAGATCACCTGGCGGTGCGGACGGATCTGCACCGAGACCACGTCGCAGCGCGCGGGCTGGAGGAGGGCGTAGAGGATGCTCCCCGCGACGTCCTCCGGGTGGAGCATCTCCAGCTCTTCGATGGCCTCTTCCTTCTCTTCTCGGCTCTTGTCCACCATGTCGGTGGCGATCTTCCCCGGCTCGACGAGCGTCACCTTGATCCCCTGCTCGTTCACCGACTTCCGGAGCGATTCGGCGAACGCCTGGATGGCGGCCTTGGTGGCCACGTAGGTGCCCTTGTCCTCCTCGCGCAGGCCGGCGCTCATGGAGCCCACCAGCACCACGTGCCCACCCCCGCCCTCCTTCATGCGGCGCACGGCCTCGTGGGCCACGGCCAGGTAGCCCACCACGTTGGTGCGCACCACGGAGTCGATCTCCTCCAGCTCCTGGTCCGGGAAGCTCTCCCCCGAGACCGCGGCGTTGTTCACCAGGACATCCAGCCCGCCCAGCCGGCGGTCCACCTCCTCGAAGACCCGCCGCACCTCCTCCACGCGCGAGACGTCCGCGGTGATGCCGTGCACCTCGCCCCCGGCTGCGCGTAGCTCCTCCAGCGCCTCGTGCAGGTCGCCCTCGTCGCGGCCGAAGGTGAGCACGCGTGCCCCGAGCCCGGCCAGGAGGCGGGCCGTCGCCCGGCCGATGCCCGTGGTGCCGCCGGTCACCAGGACGGCCTTCCCGGAGAGGTCCCGGGCATCGGGGACGAGGAGGCGGAGATCGGGTCTGCTCATGAACGGCTCTCCCCGTGCTGTGCGTCGTACACGATCCGGAGTTCAGACAGTGCGCGAGAAGCGTACCCGCCGGGCGGTATGGGAGATGCTGTGGCGGGGCGGCCCTGGCGCAAACGCAAACCAGGTACACGGCATGAAGATGCTACGGAAGCTCAAGGAAAGCTGGCACCATCTGAAACGGGGAGCCCCGGGCGAGCGCTTCCAGGAGCACTATCGGCGGCGGCAGGAGGCGGGCGGGAGCCGCTGGCGGAAGCCGCTCTTCATCGGCGGCGGTGTCCTGGTGATGGCGGCCGGGCTGTTCTTCCTGCCGGCGCCCGGGCCCGGCTTCCTGATCCTGTTCCTCGGCGGCGGGCTGCTGGCGCAGGAGTCGCTGCGCGCGGCCCGCGCTCTCGACTGGGCGGAGGTGCGGCTGAGGAAGATCGCCGGGTGGGGACTGGGGGTGTGGAAGCGCTCACCGCTGCCGGTGAAGGTCCTGCTGGTGATCGTGGGCCTCGGGCTGGCGGCGGGCGCGGCTTACCTGGGATACAGGCTGATGTTCGCCAAGTGAACGCCGGAAGGCGGCACTCGCGGGCGTCCGACGCCCTGGTGGGCGGGGAGCTTACGCCCGCGCTTCATCGGCCCTGTACGCCACGAGCGAAATCTCCCGCGCGCGTTCCAACAGGTGGTGGATTACGGGGACCGCCTCGTGGATCGCCTCGTCCGTCACGAGGCCGCGCGCCCCCTGGAGCGCGATATCCACCTCCTCGCGGAGAATCTCGTAGCCGCGCCGGAGGCCCTCCTCGCTCCACCCCAGCCGCCGGCGCTGCTGCCCGTGGCGCTCGGCCAGCAACCGCTGCACGTCGCCTCCGTCCCTGGCGTTGGCGGGTGCGTCCGGGCCGTCCTCTTCCACCAGCACCAGCGTCTGTGCCAGATCCGTGAGCAGGGTCGCGAGGTGGTCCTCCAGCTCGGCGCGGGTCCGGTCCCGCGCCCGGGGGGTCGCCGGGTCCACGCGCAGGCGCTCGGTCAGGGAGCGCACGATCTGATGGGCGGAGGCGCTCAGGTGATGGCCGACGCGCGTCAGCGACGCGCCGGTGACGCGACCGCCCGCCCCGCCGGTGCTCTCCTCCGGGGCAGGCTCCTCGGCGGGGAGCCAGAGCGTGAAGGTGGACCCGCTCCCGACGCGGCTCCACGCTGTCAGGTCCCCGCCCATGAGCCGTGCCAGGCGCCGGCTGATGGCCAGTCCGAGCCCGGACCCCTCGTGCATGCGCGTGAGCTGGTCGTCCACCTGGACGAATGGCTCGAAGACGGCACCGAGCCGGTCCGCGGGGATTCCGATCCCGGTGTCCTCCACCCGGATGCAGGTGAACGCGCCCGCGTGGCGGATCTCCGTCTCCGGAGCCGCGTCCGTGGGCTCGCAGGTGACCACGATGCGCCCCCCCGCGGGAGTGAACTTGACGGCGTTCCCCAGCAGGTTCACCAGGATCTGCCTGACCCTCCTCTCGTCGGCCCAGTACTTCACGTCCGGCTCGCAGGCACCCTCCACCGGGATCCCGGCCGCCTCCGCCTGGGGCCGGACCAGCCCGATGGCGGCTTCGACGGTGTCCGCCACCCGGTTCTGCTCCGCGTGGACGGTCAGCCGCCCCGCCTCCACCCGCGCGAAGTCCAGCACGTCCTCGACCAGCGTGAGCAGGTGCCGGCTGCTGGACCGGACCCGGTCCAGGTACGCGCGCTGGGCCTCGTTGAGCGGCCCCGGAAGCCCGAGGTCCAGCAGGTCGGTGTACCCGACGATAGCGTTGATGGGCGTGCGGATCTCGTGGCTCATGGTGGCCAGGAACCGGGACTTCTCCACGCTGGCCGCCTCCGCCGCGCGCAGCGCGGCGCGCAGGCGCTCCTCCGCGTTCCGCTGCTCCGTCAGGTCCCGGGTGACCTTGGAGAACCCGATCAGCCGGCCGTCCCGGCGGAGCGCGGTGAGCGTGACCCGCGCGGGGAAGAGGCCGCGGCTCTTGGAGACGCGCATCCCCTCGCCGATGTACTCACCGTCCCTGGCGGCCGCCTCCAGGTGCTCGTCGGCGGTGCCGTCCTCGGAGCCGCCGGGAGGGTACAGCTCCCGCAGGTGCTCGCCGACGATCTCGTCCGGCGTGAACCCCTTCATCCGCTCCGCGCCCTCGCCCCAGTGGGTGATGATCCCGTCGGGGGCCATCAGGAAGATGGCGTAGCCCTGCACCCGCTCCACCAGCAGGTGGTACTGCAGCTCCGTGGGGTTGGCCAGGTCGGGGTGGGTCCTCCGGGACATGCCGGGCAGGCGGGACGTGCCCGAGGCCTCCGATGCCGCACCTGAATTCTTAGGGTCGCGATCTTCCATGTTCCGGTGTGCCGTTCGAGGTCGGGAGCCATCCCGTCCGCGCGGGGCGAGTTCAAAATGCAAGCCAGGCGGGCGGATGGCCCCGGGCTTGCGGGCCCACCCGCCTCTTTCCGCCGTGGAACCCTTCGGCCCGGGAGCATGACATGTTCGGTACACTTCTGAAGGCATACGCCTACCTGCGGGCCCCCAGAGCCACCGCCGCGACGCTCCACCCGGTCGGGACCGCGCAGTGGCTCAAGGTGCCGTTCGACCTGAAGACCGCGTACGCGCCCCGGCTGACCGCGCTCGCCACCGCGGTGGTCGTGGCCCCCCTCGCCTACCGGCTCGGCAGGCGCTCGGCCAAGGGCACCCTGTACACTCCGGGAGCGCGCGGGGGAGCTCCGGTGCCGGCCGCGGGAGGAGCGGAGTGCGCGTTCCGTTCGGGAGGTCTGCCGCCGGGGGGACGATGGATGCACGGAGACTGATGATCACCGGAGTCGGGGCCGTGCTCGCCGCATGCGGAAGCGAGCAGGCGGGAGAGCCCCCCGGCAGTCCGGTGCGGCAGGGTACGAGGTGGTCGCGGCCGGCCTCACCTCCTTCGCGAGGGGCTGCGCAGGGGGGGGGTGTCGATCGCGACGGTCCGGAAGCCGTACGGTCACGGGAACTCTAACGGGTCGTCACCATGAATCAGGATACGCAGACGATGCACATGGGCTGGGGACGATTCGCGGCGATGATCGTCACCTCCACGTTCATCATGTTCTTTCTGATGTATCAGCTCGTCTACGAAGCCGATCACCTGACGTTCAGCGTGAATCGCCTGATCGCCTCCCTGGTCATGGGGGCGGTGATGACCCTCGTGATGCTCGGCTACATGTGGCCGATGTACAGAGGAACCGGCGTCAAGATCGCCGTCCTCGCCGGTGCGGCTCTGCTCGGCGGCGTCCTGCTCTACGTCAACCGGGCCCAGAGCCTGATCGGCGACACCGAGTTCATGAAGGCAATGATCCCGCATCACTCCATCGCCATCAACAACGCCCGAAAAGCGGAGATCCGCGATCCGCGCGTGCGGGAGCTGGCGGACGAGATCATCGCCTCACAGGTACGTGAGATCCGTACGATGAAACTGCTGATCGAGGACATCGAGCGGAACGGCCGCCGGGGTGGCACCGCCCTTCCGGCCCGTCCGGCCGTAGTTACGCCCGACATGGAACCGAAGATCCGCGAGGCGGTCCGGTAACTCGGGACGGCAACTACGGCTGGCGCATGGGGCCACCGGCGCACCTTTTACCCGCCTCTACGGCCGCATCACCGGCGCCCGCGCCCCGAGCGAGGCTGACCGCCCGCTCCCGCGAAGGACGGAGTGGAGGCGAAGCCCTGCTTCAGCGCCTGCTTCATCCCCGCCATGGCCGTGGACGCCGAGGCCTTGCGGTACACGGAGGAATGCCCGAACTGGAGCATCAGCTCGATGGGCCACGAGTCGTAGCACACCGCGTTCATCACGCAGAGGCGCCGGACCCGGTCCGGGTGGAGCGTGGCGAGCCGGAGCGCCACGCCGCCGGCCTCCTCGAAGGCCCGGGTCTCCGCGTTGGGCCGGATGGCGTCCCACATCACGGGGAAGAAGCGCTCGAAGAAGGCCCAGGTGCGGAAGTTCAGGTTGACCCCGGTCACCCGGAGCGTCTGCCGGATCGCGTGGTAGACGCGTTCCGTCTCCCCCCGGGCTTCGTACTCGTCGACCGGCCGCGGTTTTCCCATTCCGAACATCGGCGCACCCTCCGGCTCAGGCTCCCGCTCCGGGGAGGATCACTCCCGCCGCCACACCGGGGGTGTCCGGTTCTTGCGTTCGCGCTCCCCCGCATTCTCGTACGACACCCGAACCGGGGAGGCGATCATGCCCGACGCATGGAGCAAGAAAGACGAGCGGAAGTACGAGCACATCAAGGAGAGCTACGAGGAGCGCGGCAAGTCTGAGGACACGGCCGAGGAGATCGCGGCGCGCACGGTGAACAAGGGCCGCAAGGAGGAGGGGCGCACCAAGGAGCAGCGGGACGGCGATTCGTAGCCGTGGCGGAACCACCGTGCCTGGTGCTGGCCGGGCTCGGGCACGCGCACCTGTTCGTGCTGGAGGCGCTCGCCGGGGGGCGCTTTCCCTCCGTCCGCACCGTCCTGATCACGCCGGAGGCCGAGTACTTCTACTCGGGAATGATCTCCGGCGTGATCGCCGGCCACTACCCGCGTGAGGCTGGAGGACGGGAGGGAGATCGGGTACGACCTCCTCTCGCTGAGCGTGGGATCGCGCCTGAAGGCGGACGAGGTGCCCGGCAGCACCGAGCACGGGGTCTTCGTCAAACCGTTCGGCGTGTCCATCGATCCCCGCGACCGGGCGGCCGCCGTGGACGCGGCTCCGCCTCCCGGGCTTGCAGCCCGCCGGCCTTCACTGGTTCGCTGTCGGATCCACGCCGATCTGCTTCAGGATCGGTTCCGGTCCGGGGCGAATAGCAGGGAGCGGGCCGCGAAGACCGCGTGCCCGGCCCGCTCCTTGCCGCAGACGGAGCGCTCGCGTGGCCGCGGTCGCCGCGCGGCGGAACCTCTCAAGGAGGACGTATGGCAGAGGAGAGACAGAAGGGACCCTTCGAGCAGCTGGGCGAGGCGGTCGCGGGGCCCCTGGGGCAGGCGGTGGGGCGCGCGAACGACATGGCCATGAACGCGGTGGGATCGGTGCTCGGCTCGGCCATGCAGGCGCTGGGCGGGTGGTGGGCCACCCCCGACGCGCAGCAGGCGTCGAGCTCCTTCACCGACGACGAGGACCGCGAGTTCCGGACGCACTACGAGTCGTCCCGCGGGACGGGCGCCTCCGGGGGCGGAGACTACCACAACGCGCGCACCGCGTACCAGTTCGGCTACGTGGCGGCGCGCAACCCCGAGTACCAGAGCAAGCCCTTCGACCAGGTGGAAGCACAGGTCGAGCGGGCATGGCAGGCGCTCGGGCAGCAGGGCTCGGGCGACTGGTCGCAGGTGCGCGACCAGGTGAGCTACGGCTTCACCTATCGCGCGCCGGGCGCCCCGAACCCCACCTGACGCCGCGGACCGCGCTCCGCGGGGCACCCGCGGAGCGCGGTCCGAAGCTTGCCCTCCGCACCTTCCCAAGAACGCACACGCCCCAGGGAAGGCACCCATGCTCACGCTCCTCACCAACGGCGAAGTCTACGCACCCCGGCCGCTGGGCCGCAGGTCCGTCCTGCTGGCCGACAGCAAGATCGCCAAGGTGGGGGAGGTGGACCCGCGCAAGGTGGAGGCGCTCGGCGTGGACCACGAGGTGGTGGACGTGAGCGGGTGCCTGGTGGTCCCCGGCTTCATCGACCCGCACCAGCACCTCCTGGGCGGGAGCGGCGAGGAGGGGTTCAGCAGCCAGACGCCGGAGTTCTTCGTCACCGAGATCATCCGCTACGGCATCACCACCGTGGTGGGGCTCCTGGGCGCCGACACCACCATGAAGACGCTGGCCGGGCTCCTGGCGCGGGTCAAGGCGCTCAAGGAGCACGGGCTCAACGCCTACATGTGGACGGGCGGGTACAACGTCCCGCCGAACTCCATGCTGGAATCCGTCCGCGAGGACATCATGTACATCGAGGAGGTGATCGGGGCGGGGGAGATCGCCATCTCCGACCTGCGCGCCATGGACCCCGACCCGCGCGAGCTCGCCAAGATCGCCTCCGACTGCTACATCGGCGGGAAGCTGGCCCGCAAGGCGGGGCTCACCCACTTCCACGTGGGCGAGGCGGACACGCGCCTGGCGCCGCTCCGCGAGCTGCTGGAGGACTACCGCGTGGAGCCGGAGTGGCTGTACGCTACCCACGTGCAGCGCACCAAGAAGCTCCTGGGCGAGGCGGTGACGCTGGCCAAGAAGGGGATGGCGGTGGACATGGACACCGTGGAGGAAGACCTCCTCAAGTGGCTCCCGCTCTACCTGGAGGCCGGGGGGCCGCCCGAGAAGCTCACCGTCTCGTCCGACGCGGGGACCAACAGCCCGCGCGTGCTCTACGAGCAGGTGTGCCGCTGCATCCTCAATGGGCGCTTCCCCGTGGAGCAGGTGATCGCGCTGGTCACCGAGAACACCGCCCGCATCCTCAACCTGGAGCACAAAGGGACGCTGGAGAAGGGGAAGATGGGCGACGTGGTGGTGATGCGCCGCGACTCGCTGGAGATCGTCCACGTCCTCTCGCGGGGCGTCTTCGTGGTGCGCGACGGGGAGCCGGTGGTGGAGGAGAAGTTCCTGGAGAGCAGCCAGCGGGAGATCCACCTGGTGGGGAAGAAGGCGGAGGGGAATGGAGACGGGTGAGCCGCCGGAGCTGGCCGACCTCCACGACGCGTACCAGCTCCCGGCGCTGCAGCACCGCAAGTTCACGCACCGGGAGCTGTGGAAGGTGCTCGGCCCGCTGGCCGACGAGGCCGCGGTGCTGGAGCGCGAGGAGATCGGCCGCTCGGCCGAGGGGCGCCCCCTCTGGGCCGTCCGCTGCGGGAGCGGTCCCACGCGGGTGCTCCTCTGGTCGCAGATGCACGGCGACGAGCCCACCCACACCATGGGGCTCGCCGACCTCCTCCACTACCTGGCGCGCGAGCCCGACGACCCGCGGGCCCGGCGCATCCTGGACGCGCTCACCCTGGTGGCCGTCCCCATGCTGAATCCCGACGGGGCGGAGCGCTTCCGCCGCTTCAACGCGCAGGGGATCGACACCAACACCGATGCCCGCGCCTGGGTCACCCCCGAGCTGCGGGCGCTGCGGGCGCTGTACGAGCGCTTCCGCCCGGAGTTCGCCTTCAACCTCCACGACCAGAACGTGCGCGCCCGCGTGGGGAGCAGCGACCGCCTGGCCGCCATGGCGCTCCTGGCCTGCCCCTTCAACGAGGAGGGGGAGGACGACGACGTGCGCCTGCGCGGCAAGCGCCTGGCCGCCGTGATCCGCCGCGCCACGGAGCCGCTGATCGGCGGGCACATCGCCCGCTTCAGCGACGAGTACGAGCCCCGGGGAATGGGGGAGTACATGCAGCGCTCGGGGACCAGCACCGTTCTGGTGGAGATGGGCGGGTGGAAGGACGACCCCGAGAAGCAGTTCCTGCGCAGGGTGAGCTTCGTGGGGCTCCTCTCGGCGCTGGAATCGCTGGCGGACGGGAGCTACGCGCGGGCGCCGCTGGAGGAGTACCACGCGCTGGAGCTGAACGACCGCGCCGTGGTGGACCTGCTGGTGCGCGGGGGGAGGATGGCGCTCCCGGGGCTGGAGCCCTACCGCGCCGACGTGGGGGTGCACTACGAGGCGCCGCTCGACCTGCGGAACGGCACCATCGCGGAGCTGGGAGACCTGGCGGACTACACCGGGCGCGAGACGCTGGACGCGGAAGGGCTCTTCCTGCACCCGGGGCGCGGCGCCCTCACCTTCGCGGAGGGGGAGCGCCCCTTCCCCGAGGTGGGGAACGATGCCGACTTCGTGCTCCGGCGGGGGCCGGAGGAGGAGAGCGAGATCGTGTGGATCATCGAGAAGGGGGTGCCCCGGCCGGCGTAGGCGCCCCGCGCTACGCCACCCGTGGCGCTGGCGCTCGGCGGGCAGGAGCGTACAATAGAAGGAGCTGGAGGCCGAGGGCCGGCGTTCCGTTCACCCGCACGCGGAGCAGGTGTGAAATGACCAGGGCGGCAATTGCGCTCTCCCGCCGGGTGGGTGCGGAGGCGGGCGAGGAGCTGGGGACCGGAATCCTGGAGCAGCTCGGGGGCGCCTCCCCCGACGTCGTCATCGTCTTCGCCTCTCCCGACCAGGACCACCGCGCGCTCCTGGAGGCGATTACGGCCGCCTGCCGACCGGGGGCGCTGGTGGGGTGCTCCTCGGCGGGCGAGTTCACCAGCGATGGCGCGGGGGTGGGGATGACGTGCGCGGCTGCCCTCTCCGCGCCCGGGATGCGCTTCACCGCGTCGCTGGGGCGGGGGCTTCGGGAGGACCGCGCGGCGGCGGCGGAGCAGCTGGTCGCGGGCTTCCGGGGGCTACAGACCCCCGGCTTCCGCTACCACTCCGCCCTGGTGCTCACCGACGTGCTCGCGGGCTTCGCCGACGACCTGGTGGACCGCCTCGGCCTGCTCACCGGGGGCGTCTACCGCTTCTTCGGCGGGGGCGCGGGAGACGACGCGCGCTTCGAGCACACCGTCGTCTTCTGCGGCACCGAGGTGGTGAGCAACGCCGCCGTGGCGCTGGAGATCCTCTCCGACAAACCCGTCGGAGTGGGGGTACGCCACGGCTGGATCCCCGGCGGGGAGCGGATGCGCGTCACCGCCGCCGAGGGGATGCGGCTGGGGAGCCTCAACGCCATCCGCGCCGCGGAGGTCTTCGACACGCACGCCGCGACCACGGGGCAGCGCTTCGACCACCAGGAGCCCGTCCCCTTCTTCCTGTACAACATCCTGGGGGTGGAATCGGCGGAGGGATACCGGCTGCGGGTGCCGCTCGCGGTGGAGGAGGACGGCTCCATCTCGTGCGCCGCGGACGTTCCCAACGGGGCCGCCGCCTGCATCATGACCACCTCGGCGGCCTCCGCGGCGGAAGCGGCGGCGGAGGCGACCCGCGCCGCGCTGGGCCAGATGGAGGGGCACGAGCCCGCGGTGGCGCTGGTGTTCGACTGCGTGGCCACCCGGCTGCGGCTGGGGCAGGAGTTCGGCTCCGAGCTCGCCGCCATCCAGAGGGAGCTGGGGGACGTGCCCATGGCGGGTTCAACACCTATGGCCAGATCGCGCAGGCGGAGGGCCAGTTCAGCGGATTCCACAACTGCACGGCGGTAGTGTGCACCATTCCCCGGTAGGCGAGGACGCCCCGGCCTCAGAGCTCCTCGAGCAGGCGGGAGCACTCGCGGAGCCCGCGCGGCGGCAGGAAGCCGCCGCCGCCCTCGCCCGCGCCCTGGGCGGCGAGAGCCTGTTCCTCTTCGCGCGCGATCCGGAGCTCGGCGTGCTCCTCCCCGCGCCGGGGCTTCCCCAGGTCCTGCGCGGCGCGGCCGGGTGGCGGACGTTCCTGGACGCGTGCATCAGCCGGGGCGAGTTCTCCGGCTGCGTCCCGGGGCCCGACGGCCAGCCGGTCCCCGCGCTCGGCTGCGCCCTTCCCGACGGCACCGCCGCCGTGCTGCTGGGCCCCGAGCCCGGCACGGCCGGACCCGGGCCCCTCCTGCGTCTCCTCCCCCTGCTGGGCGCCCTCTTCCGGGCGGAGCGGCAGGTGGGCGCCGACGAGGTCCGCGCCCGCGCCGCGGCCGACGCGATGGCGCGGGCGAACGTGCTGAACCGCGGCCTCCAGGAGATGCGGCAGCGGCTGCAGGACGCCCTGGCGGAAGCCGAGGAGGCGCGCGCGGAGGCCCGGGAGCGGGCCGAGCAGGCGGAGCGCGCGCGGGCCGCCGCGGACGAGGCGAACCGGGCCAAGACCGACTTCCTGGCCGCCATGAGCCACGAGCTGAGGACTCCGCTGAACGCGGTGGCCGGCTACGTGGACCTGATCGATGCGGAAGTCTACGGCCCGGTCACGGAGGCCCAGCGGCACGCGCTGGAGCGGGTCCGCCTCAGCCAGGAGTACCTCCTGATGCTGATCAACGACGTGCTCCACTTCGCCAAGCTGGAGGCGGGCCGGCTGGAGTTCGTCATCCGCGACGTTCGCCTGAGCGAGGTGCTGGAGGGAGTGGCCTCGGCGGTGGAGCCCCTGGCCGGGACCCGGGGGATCGCCTTCTCCAGCCCCGCGTGCGATCCCGCGCTCGCCGCCCGGGCGGACCCCGACCGGATGCGTCAGATCCTGCTGAACCTGGTCGGGAACGCGCTGAAGTTCACCTCCCCCGGCGGGGAAGTAACCATCCACTGCGAGGCGACCCCGGAGC
>Ga0247718_1000313_pt1 | contig 13172 bp, 4 predicted proteins | sample 21E_DmetaG_FD_189045 | JGI IMG/M metagenome (GOLD analysis project Ga0247718, IMG submission 189045) | Soil microbial communities from hillslope of Landscape Evolution Observatory, University of Arizona, Oracle, AZ, United States - 2-1-E_D | ecosystem: Engineered > Artificial ecosystem > Mesocosm...
GGCGGTCCATGGCGTCGTACTCCGAGGTGGCGCTCACCCCGCCCGGCGAGTCGAAGCGCACGGCCCGGCCCGCGGCGTCGTACGTCGCGGTGAACGTGCGGTCCGCCAGGGCCGGGTACGCCGCGGTGCTCGGCTCGATCTGCGACTCCGGCAGACCCCAGGAGTTGTAGGTGGTGACGAACCGGTTGCCGCGCCCGTCGGTGACCCGGGTGCGCTGGCCGGCGACGTCGTAGCCGAACGTCGTGGTGATGGAGTCCGACCCGCTGATCGGCTCGACCTGGGTCTTCAGCCGGCCCATGGCGTCGTACGCGAAGGTCGTCGTGACGCCGCGGGCGTTGGTGGAGGAGACGACGTTGCTGTCCCTGTCGTACGCCCGCGACTGCGTCCGCAGCAGCGCGTACGGCGCGTCCTCCTCGCCCGCGGCTGGCGACTCCGGTGGCGTCGTGCCCGGCGCACCGGTGTACCGGTACTCCTCCAGCGCGGTCGGGCGGCCGGCGGCGTCGTACCGCATGACCCGGGCGTGGTGGTCGGGGTCGATGACCCGCACCGGACGGCCCGCGTGGTCGTAGTCGGCTCTCGTGGTGTTGCCGGCGCCGTCGGTGACGCCGGTCTGCTCGCCCACGGCGTTGTAGGTGAACTGGGTGACGACGCCCTTCGGCGAGGTCACCGACACCGGCCACGGGCTGCTGCCGTCCGAGCCGTAGCTCAGCGTCGTGGTGTGGTTCGCGCCGGTCTGCCGCACCACCTCGGTCGAGGTGAGGGTGCGACCCAGGTAGTCGTAGGTCTGCAGCACCTTGGCGCCGGTCGGGTCGACCTGCGCGGTGACGTCACCGTTGAGGGTGTACGCCGTCTTCGTGACGCCGCCGTCGGGCGCGACGGTGCGCGCCTCCCTACCGAACTGGTCGTAGACGTACGTCGTCTCGTTGTCGAGGGCGTCCTTCTCGCTGACCAGCTGCCCGACGGCGTCGTAGGCGTACTGCAACACCGGGTTGATCGGGGTGGTGCCGCCCGGCGGGATGTACGAGGGCAGCTCCTCGCGGACGAGCTGCCCGACGGCGTCGTACCGGTACACGGTCGTGTCGCCGTTGGGGTCCTTGGACTCGGTCTGCTCGCCGAAGGTGTTGTAGCCGAACCAGTTGGTGGCAACGGTCTGCGTCGGGGCCTGCTCGCCCACCACCGTGTCGGTCGCCGGCGAGGTCACGACCGCGGGGCGGCCGAGCTCGTCGTTGGAGACGTACGTGGTGTCGCCGCCGGGGTCGGTGACCGAGGTGACCGAGCCGTCGGCGTCGCGCGTGTAGCTGGTCCGGATGACGCCCGCGCCCGCGGCGGGCGCCGTTCCGGCGTGGATGTCGCTGAGGAATTCCTCGTACCCTTCGGCCTGGTACAGCTGGACGTCGGCGATGCCGCCCTGCCACGGGTCGGCCGCGGCGCCGTTCCACATCTGCCGGCCGATCGTGACCGGCCCGCGGGCCGTCAGCCCGGCGCCTGCGCTCACCGTTTCGCTGGGTTCGCCATTGACATAGATGGTGATCTCGTCGAAGTGCTCGCAGTACACCCCGGCCAGGTGCACCCAGGTGCCGGCCGCTGCCGCGGTGTCGGACGTGACATGACTGCACTGGGCCGTCGCCGCGTCCGGCGCGCAGGTGCTGAACCGCCACTTGTTGGCGGTCGCGTCGTAGCCCAGGGAGAAGCCGGGGAAGCGCGCGCCGCCCTGGGACACCGCGACCCGGTTGCCGCCGCCGGTGGCGGCGAGCTTCACCCACGCGGTCACCGTGAACGACTTCGCGGTGTCGAGTACCGGACCGGCGCTGGCCAGGGCGTTGCCGGCGCCGCCGGGGAAGGTCGCCGAGCCGCCCCGCTCGGTGGACCAGCCCACCGAGCCGCTCGCGGTGGCGGGGCTGTTGCCGGCGCTGTCCGCGGCCGTCGTGCCGGACCCGTCGGCCAGCTTCCACCGGGCGACCGGGTCCCAGCCGTCCTTGTTGTGGTAGGCGGTGGTGGCGAGCAGCCGGCCCATCGGGTCGTACAGTGCCTCGGCCCATGCCCCGCCGTTCTCGCTCCCCTCGTAGACGCCGACGACGTCGTCGGCGTCGGAGTACTCGTGGGACGTGAACCGGTCCACGCCGGTGCCGGACAACCATGATGCGGTGACGCGGCCGGCCTCGTCGACGTTGCGCTGCTCCTCGGTGCGGCCGTTGTTGGTGACCTGGTCGGCGAGCTCCCCGGTGTCGTCGTACCAGTTGTCCTCCTCGACGAACGTCTTGTCGTCGCCGGTGTGGGCCGTGCCGTCGGGGCCGGGGTCGCGCCGGGTCACCGTCGCCACCAGGCCGTTGTCGGTGTAGGTGTACTCCGTGCGCCAGCCCATGGCGTCGATCTCGGCCGCGAGCCTGCCGGCCGGGTCGTACACCCGCGACTCCACGACCAGGTCCGTCGCCGGGGTCGGGTTGTTCGGGTCGCCGGTGTAGCCCTCGAGGATCGTCTCCAGGTGCTGGCCGGCGGGGTCGTAGGTGAGCCGCAGCCGCTTGCCGTCGGGGCCGATCTGCCGGACCACCCGGCCGGAGGTGTCCCACTCCGACGTCGTCGTCTTGTTCCGCGCGTCGGTCTCGGTGGTCTGCCGGCCGTGGGCGTCGTAGCCGTAGGTCGTGGTGCGTGGGGCGTCGCCGCCGGTGAGGTCCGAGACGGTCTCGGTGAGCGGCTGGCCGTCGGCGTTGTAGGTGACCGTGGTGACGGCCGTGTGCACGGCGCCGGTGACCCGGTTCGTGACGGCGGGGTCGGTCCGCTTGGTCAGCCGGTCCTGGGCGTCGAACTCCAGCAGCGCCGTGCCGCCGGGGACGCCGTCGACCACCTCGGTCTCGCCGGTGACGCGGCCGACCCCGTCGTAGGAGTACCGGACGGTGTGCCCGGCCGCGTCGACGGACTCCGCGACGTCGCCGTTGGCGTAGTACCGGATCGTGTGCACCGCGCCGCCGGGCTTGGTGAGGGTCGACGGCAGGCCCGCCGGCGCCAGGCCGCCGCCGACGGCGGGCACGGTCGTGCCGTTGGTGTAGGTCATCACGGTCTTGCGGCCCAGCGGGTCGGTGATCTCCAGCAGGCTGCCGGTGGTGGCGTGGTAGTGGTACGTGGTCAGGTACGTGTCGTCGGTGGCCGACTCCGAGCCGGCGTCGCGGACGGCGGTCAGCCGGTCGTTGCGGATGTCCGCCGGCGGGTACAGCGTCGTGGCGTCCGGGAAGTAGCTCAGGTACTTCGTGGAGCAGTACCGCGCCACGCGGTCCTGGCACGTCGTCTCGGCGATCACGTTGCCGCGCACGTCGCGCTCCGAGACCACCGTGTTGCCGTTCGGGTCGGTGACGGTGCGCAGGAAGCCCCGCTCGTTGTAGCCGAAGCGCACGACCTTGCCGAGCTGGTCGGTCTGGGCCACCCGGTGGAAGCTCACCGCGTCGTACGTGTCGCTGCTGACGCCGTTGCCCGGGTCCCGGACGGGGTAGGTGATGCCGGGCAGGGCGTTGACGCCCTCCCGGGCCCGCACCTGCGCGGTGACCGTCGCCGCCGGCAGCTGGGCGTCGTACAACGCGACCTCGGCGATCTGGCCGGTGAAGTAGCCGACGGCGCCCGTGGTGCCCGGCCACCCCGTCCACTTGCCGGCGCCGACGTGGGCGAACGCGCTGGCGTCGGCCGTCAGCGTGGTGTTGAGCTTGCCGACCTCGGCGCCGTCGAGGTACAGGACCTGCTGGTTGCCGCTCGCCGCCAGCGCGACGTGGTGCCACTGTCCGTTGTCGACCCGCCCGGCCGAGGTGATCGGGTGCACCGCACCGTCCCAGAACTGGCCGCGCAGCTTGCCGTCGGTGCCGACGTACAGGGCGGGCACGTAGTTGCCTGCGCCCGTCTGCGACAGCGGGCCGCTCTGGTAGCCGTACAGCACGCCGGTCTTGCCGGCCGCCGCCTTGAACCACAGGCTCACCGACTTCGGCTCGTCGCGCACGATCGCCGACGTCGGCAGCAGCACGTGCGAGGAGGTGCCGTTGAAGCCGGCCACCGTGGCACCCGGCACGTTGGCGAACGGGCCGGGCGTCACGCCCAGCGTCACGGCGCTGTACGTCGCCACGCCGCCGTTGACCTGGTTGACCGCGGTGGTGACATTGTTGTCGGCGAAGCGCCAGTAGTCGCTGGGGGCGCCGCCGAGGACGGCGCTCTCGTAGATCGCGGTGGTGCCGCCCACCGCGGGCGCCAGCGGCTGCCACGTGCCGCCGTTGTCGTCGACGACGCTGGCGACCCTGCCGCTGACGCCGTCGTACGCGACGGTGGCCTCGGCCGCGCCGGAGGGCCGCAGCGCGCTGGTGAGGCGCTGCCCCGGCGTCCGGGCGGCGTAGAGGTCCTTCGCCGTCTGCTCGGTGACGGGGTTGTCGAAGAGCGCCACGTCGGAGATGTGGCCCGTGAAGTGGTCCCTCGTGCCGAGGTTGCTGGTCGTCACGGAGTGGGACTGGTTGGGCCAGTTGCCGCCGAGGAAGCCCGTGCCGACGTACGAGTACCGCGGCTTGATGTCGGTGACCACGACGTTGGTGTGCTGCGCGACGCGTACCCCGTCGACGTACAGCTGCTGGGAGTTGCCCGACGCGGACAGCACCACGTGGTGCCAGTTGTTGTCGGCCAGCGAGGCCGTCGACTGCATCGGGGCGGGCCGCTGGCGCGGGACGAAGATCTGCTGGTCCTGCTGCTGGCAGGTCTTCAGCGACAGGTTCGCGTTGGCGGCCGTGCTGTCGGCGGCGACGCACCGGCCGGAGTCGTCGCCGACGACGCTGCCGTCGGCGTTGACGGTCCACTTCTGGCTGGGGCCGCTGTCGCAGACGGCGGCCACGACGTGGGTGCCGTCGTTCGTGCCGCCGTTCAGCGCCGCGAGGCACCGGGTCGCGCCGCCGGTGACGACCCGCAGCTCCTTCACCGCCGTGTGCGACCACGACTGGTGGGCCGCCCCGGAGCAGCCGCCGAGCTTGATCCGGGTGTTGGCGGTCGACGAGTTGCCGGTGACCTCCATGCACTGCTTCTGCGCCGGGTTGAGCAGCGGCCCGAGGGTCGTGCCGGGCAGCGAGGCGAGCGGGAAGCTGCCGACGAGCTTGCCGTCCGAGCCGAGGTACAGCGTCGGGCTGTAGGCGCCGCCGGTGGTGGTGCCGCTGGCGTCGTGCCACGACTGGCCGTACAGCACGCCGTCGCCGCTGCCCGGCGCCGCCTTGAACCACATGCTGACCGCCTGGTACGACGCGTCGGTCACCAGGCCGACGGGCAGCCGCAGCGAGGAGCTGGTGCCGTTGAAGCCGACGGCCGTGGCGGCGGAGTTGGCCAGCGGGCCGGGGTGGCCGTAGGTGACGCCGGCGTAGGTGCCCTTGTCCCTGCCCGCCTGCTCCAGCACCGTGCTGACGGCGTCCGCGCCGCCGGACTCGCTGAGCCGCCAGTACGAGCGCGGCTGGGCGTTGGTGACCGCGGTCTGGTAGCGGGCGCCGCTCTCGTACGCGTAGGTGGTGCACGCGCCGCCGCCGGGCGGGCAGACGGAGGTGAGGGCGTCGCCGGTGTACGTGTACGTCCAGACCTTGGCGGAGTTGGGGTCGCCCGGCACCACGGGGTCGCTCGCCACGGTGGCGATGCGGGCGGGCGTGCCCGACCAGGTGAGGTGCAGGGCGCGGCCGGACGCCGAGGTCACCTTGGTCAGCTGGGTGCCGGTGTAGGTGAAGGTCTGCGTGCGGCCGAACAGGTCGGCGATCGAGGTGACGCCGAACTGGCCCGGCCCGAGCGCCTTGGTGAAGACGTAGGCGGTGCCGTCCTTCTCGACCAGCCGGTAGCCGCCGGTGACGGCGGTGAACACGGCGTACCGCCCGGCGGGCGAGGTGTACGTGCCGTTGCTGTTCCGGCCGAAGGCCAGCTCGCGGCCGTGCGGGTAGGTGACCGTCACGGTGCTGACCGCGCCGGTCGCGTCGAGGCGCTCGGTCACCTTCGTGTCCAGCAGCGAGGACCAGCCGGCACCGAACGCCTGGCCCGTGCGCGGGTCGTTGCTGTTGTACAGGCGGTTGATCTCCAGCGGCGGCCCGACCGTGGCGATGTCGGCGTCCTGCGCGGAGGTCGTGTAGTTGCCGATCGTCGCGTCGAAGCCCTGGTCGGGGTTCTGCGACAGGCTCGACGTGATGTGCGGCTGCGGCACCGGCGTGAGCAGGAGCTGCTTGACCAGGCTGCTGGCGTTGTTGAGCAGGCCGTCGGAGACCTGGGCGGTCCAGTAGTAGCTGCCGTTCCAGCTCAGGATGCCGGCGGGGACCACGACGGAGCGCGCCGTGGTCGTCGCCGACGTCCACAGCAGCTTGTCGTTGCCCGAGGCGTCTTTCTCGGTCGCCGAGTACACCTTGAACTGGTAGGACAGCGACTTCGGGAACTTGTCCGGGTCGATGGCGTCGGCGAACAGCTCCGGGCGCAGCGTCTGCGCGGCCTGGCCGTAGCCCGGATACTGGTCGTTGACCTGCGGGGCGATGTTCTCCTCGTAGGTCAGCTCCAGGTACGGCTTGTAGGCCCCCGTCTGGAAGTTGCCGGCCGTGAACCGCTTCCACCCGGCGGAGTCGGTCTCCGAGGCGGTCAGCGCCAGGCCGTGCCGCGGCCAGATGCCCGCCGACCAGTTGTTGAAGGTCTCGGTGCCCAGCGTGACGGTCTGCCACTTGCCGACGCTGCGGTCGCCGGCGGTGTTCGTGCACGCCGGGCTGGGGTCGGTGATCGTGAGCGAGCCGATCGGGTCGGTGTAGGTGGGGCCCGCGGACAGCGGCGCGTTGTTCATCAGCCCGGTGACGGTCCACGCCGAGGTGATCCGGCGCACGTCGAACGGCCGGAACGTCGTGCAGTTGTACGACCAGGTGTGGTAGAGCTTCAGCTTCGCCGCGACGACGCGGTTGCCGATGTACTCGTTGTCCTCGAAGTCGACGAACGAGCGCGCCTTGACGGTGCCGCTGTTGAACGTGCCGACCGGCAGGTCGCTGCCGTTGTGGTTGGTCGTGGTGTCGTCGTTGTCGACGTACACGTCCGCGCTGCCGCCCGCCGTCACCGTCGTCGGGTCCACCCGCACCGGGAACGTGCGCGCCGGGTCGGCGAGCCACGTCGGGTCCGCCGTCACCTTCAGCGCCACGCCGCCGTCGGTGGTCACCAGCTCGTAGGTCACCCCGGAGGACATCGCCGGGGCACCCGAGTGCGGGTCGACGTTGGCGTCCTCCATGTACCCCGGCGGGATGGTCAGCGCGACGGCGCCGGCGGCGGTGACCAGCTCCACGGCACCGCCGTCGGTGAGCCGCGCGGTCAGGCCGTCGAGCCGCAGCGGGAACGTCCAGCTGTTCGCCGCCGACGGCGTCTTCAGGATGATGACTTCCTTGATGCCGTCCGCGCCCATGGCCAGCTCGATGTCGGTATCGGGCAGGATCTCGCGGTACGTCGCGACGCCCGCCGCCACGGTCGGCGCGACCGCCGCCGCACCCACCAGCCCGTACGCGAAGCGCTCGCCGCCGACGGTGTCGATCTGGGCGAGCGGGCTGACCTCCGCCGGGGCGAGGCCCACCGCACTCGGCGCGGACTGGGCCGCGACCGAGACGCCGATCGAGTTGGCCGCCATGCGCCACCACGCGCCGCGCCGGACCAGGTTCGTGTCGATCGGACGGTACGCCCCGGACGGGTCCCGGTAGTTGACGGGCGTGTTGTACAGCCGCTTCGTGAAGGTGCCGTCAGCGTTCTCGTACACCTCGGTGCGTTCCCCGCTGCGGCCGGGAACCTTCTTGCTGGTCGCCGGGTCGAAGCCGGGCTTGTCGAGCGACGGCGCCGTCCACGGCTTTCCCGGCTCGCGCGGCGGCAGCGCAGGCGGCACCGCGCCGGGAACCCTGCCGGGCGCCTTGCCCGCGCCGCGCTTTGCGCGGGGCTCTCCGGCCGCACGGCGCTCCCTGCCCGCGCCGTGCTTGGCGCCACGCTCCCTGCCCGCGCCGCGTTCGGCGCCACGCTCCCCGCCCGGGCGGGGCGCCCTGGCCCCGCCGCGGCCGGCGGTGGTCGCCTTGGTGGACACGTAGTGCGGCTCACCGGCGGCGCCGCCACCCCAGCGCTGGCGGGGCGCGCCAGGCGGATCGGCGAGGGCGGCATCGCCGCCCAGCCAGGTGAACCAGCCGCCGGTGAACGGACTGCTCAGCGACGGAAAGGATCCGCCCGGTCGCACCGCTCCCGCGGGGATGACAGCCGTCAACGCCACGCTCAGCGCAGCAAGAATAGCGATCCGCCGCAGCACGGCAGCCTCCCCCGTGGATCCGGTACGTCGGCACAGTCTTCACAGGAAACTCCCAGGAGCACAATGGTCTGCCGGCATCAGAAAAAGGGGTCCGTCGCCCAACTGGACTAATCGCCTAGTTCGCCTGTAGGGCGGGGTTAAGCGCATATAAGCATCCGTGAATGGGCTCGGCCCTCACGAGTTCGGGTGAGCGACGGAACCGAAACCCACGCAGGTGGCGGCGCGGAAACCACATACCGCCGCAGTCGATGGGGTCGCGGCGGGTGGGTCCGCGTTGTACAGTGCCGGCGGATTCGTGGCGGAGGCGGGTCGCGTTTCCCTGCCGGCGCAGCGGCTTCTTCGACGGGTGGGACGAGTGGTGGCGACGAGACGGCAGGCGGCCGAGCTGGCGCGACAGCTCCTCCCGCGGGTGCGCGGGTCGTCGGCGCGTGCCCGCTGGGCTGCCGGCGCCGGGCTCGCGGTGGTAGTGGCACTGCTGGTCGCCGTGCTGGTTCTGCGGGAGGAGCCCGCACCGCAGGCGCGGGAGCGGCACTACCGCGACGTGTCCGCATGCCTGGTGACGGGCGACAAGGGCATCGCGGATCCGGCGGCCGCGCCGGTGTGGGCCGGCATGCAGGACGCGTCGACCGCCCACCGGATCCAGGTGCGGTACCTGGCGCTGGCGGGGCCGCAGACCGAGGCGAACGCCGCGGCCTACCTCAACAGCCTCGCGCAGGGCGGCTGCGGGATGGTCCTGGCCGTCGGCGGACCCACGAGCGCCGCCGTCAGCCGGGCGGCCCCACGCCACCGCGATGTCGCCTTCGTGGTTGTCGGCAGGGGCAGGTCAATGTCCAACGTGACCGTCGTGCCCGCCGCAGACGACACCCGGGCCCAGATCGCCCGCCTGGTCGGCGACCACCTCCGCTGATCCCGCCCCGGGTGCCGTCGCCACGCTCCGGGCGCGCCAACTACGCCGCGGCGCTCGTGCGCACCACGTCGTGCCGTGGCTCATCGCAGTGGGGCAGGAGCTGGCCCTTGTACCTCATGAGGCGGCACACCCGCCACCACAGGGCGTGGCTCACCTCGCCCAGCGGCGCCAGGGACACCGCCTGCGCCCTGCAGGCGGAGATCCGGCCGTGCTCCGACCCCCACCGGTACTCGATGGTGGTCGGCACGCTGCACTCCCCCTCCACCACGAAGGAGTTGGGCGGGGCCGCCGGGTCGCTGTCGCCCGCGTTGTACCTGATGCTGAGGGTCGCCGCCGGCCCCGGCTCTGCAACGCCCGCCAACCCCGGGACACCTGACCGGACACCCGACACCGCGGCGCCCGCCGACGCCGGAACACCCGACACCGCGGCGGCGCCCGCCGACGCCGGTAGCCCCGGCGTCAGGGCGCCGGCCACGAGCAGCACCAGCGCACCGCGCAGCACACGACGATCACGCACCATCGGTTCCTCCCCATCTCCGACTGCGGCCTGCCGTACCCCCAAGCCGGGACGTCAAACTCACCCACTGTGGCCGGGACGGGCCAGATCGCGGGATCGGGCCTCGGGCGGTTGCCCATCTGGACACCGAACGGTAGGTCGGCAAGGCTGGCGGCGCCGATGGCCGATCGGCCGGGCACTCGGTGTCACCATGTGCTACCCGCTGGCCGAGGCTGCCGGCTGGTCGCCCGAGTGCCGCGGTAGCAGCTCGGCCAGCACGCAGACGTCCTCCTCGGGCCGGTTGTGCGTGAACGGCAGGCTGGCCAGCGGGTCGTCCGGCCGCAACTCCCGGATGCCGCCGAACGCGCCGGTGCGGCGCAGCTGGTACGCGAGGCCCTCGTAGTCGTAGCACCAACGGTGCTCCTCGAACGTCATGCTGTGCGCGTACACCGAGAAGTACGCGCTGTCCGGTGCGTCGGGGGGCACCCGGCCGCGCGCCCACTGCGCGAAGCCGGCCCAGTTCCGGTAGCTGCCGTCGAGGTAGCGGCGTACGTGCACCCGCAGGTCCGGCACCGTGATCAGGATCAGCCCGCCGGGGCGCAGCAGCGCTGCGCAGGTGCGCAGCGCGGCCTGGCCGTCCTCGAAGCCGAGGTGCTCCAGCGTGTGTTGCAGCCGGACGAGGTCGTAGCCGCCCCGCAACCGCTCCGCGGCGGGGCCGGGATGCACGATGTCCACGCGGTGGTACCGGTCGCGGTGCTCGGCGGGCACCAGACCGGTCGGAAAGACGTCCAGGTAGTCGAAGCCGGGCTCGAACTCGCCGCCGCAGCCGACATCCAGCCAGCGGGTCCGTCCCGCCGAGACCAGCCGGTCCCGTAGCCGCACGCCGCCCACCCTAGCCCGCCGCCGAGGCCGGCTCCGGCGGCGTGGCCGCCAGCGCCTGCTCCAGGTCCACCAGCCACACGCACTTCTGCTTACGGTCGCCGACGGCCAGCCGGTTCTCCCGGTTCACCGACAGGCCGAACGTCTGCCGCACCCAGGGGCCCGCGAATGCGAAATCGTGCACCGTGAGCGCCGCCGGGTCCGTCGGCGACCGCCGCAGGGCCACCACCCGCTCGGAGCCCTCGTCGGAGACGAACAGGAAGTCGCGCCACCCGGTGACCGCCACCGGGTAGCGGAACGCCGACCCCGCCGGCCCGTCGTACGCGCCGAGCTGCCGGCCGTCGTGGTCGAACGCCACCAGGCGGTGGTTGAACGTGTCGGCCACCCAGACCGCGTCGGCGTCGGCGTGCACGCCGCAGGGCGCGCGCAGCGGACGCTCCGGCCGCACCGGCGTCCAGCGGGCGTCCTCGATGCGGTTGGTGTCGCGGCTGACCAGCACGCGGTGGTTGTCGGTGTCCGCCACCGCCAGCACGAAGTGCGCGCACCGCGCGTCGTGCGGGCAGCGCAGCGGCCCGGCGCAGTCGGTGACCGAGCGCACCTCGGTCGCCATGTCGTCGACCAGCTGCGCCACCAGCAGCTCGTTCGCGGACTTGTTCGCGACATAGAGGGTACGCCGGTCCAGGTGGAGGTGGTGCGGCTCGAACAGGCCGGGAAGCACCACCTGCGAGTCGGCCGGGCCGAGCCGCACCACGTGCTCGTAGCGCTCGTCGGCCACGAACACGTCCTCGTTCCACCACGCCACGCCCGTCGGGCGCAGCATCTGGCTGGGACGCACGCGCAGCTCCAGCCACACCGGCAGGGGACCCACCAGGGCGCGGAAGACGTCCTCGAACAGGCGGTCGTAGCTCACCCGGCCAGCCTGCACGACGGATCGCACGCCGTGCTCGTACACCCAGTCGGGCAGCTCGACGTCCGCCGGGCACACCACGATCGGCAGGTTCTCCGGGTCGGCCTGGGTGATCCGGCGCAGCCGGGCCAGCCCCCGCTCGCGCTGCGCCGGCTGCTGCGGCACGAAGGCCAGCACGGCGGGGCGCGCCGCCGCCGGCCAGCGGGCCTCCAGGACCCGGCTGGCGAACGACTCCACAGTGACCGACCAGTCGCGCAGCACCAGGTCCGTGCGGACGGCCTCGGCCACGCCCGTCTCGCCGGACTCGCGCAGGATCACCACGGCGGGCACGGCCACCCCCGGTGTCCGGTGCCGGGCCTCACGCCGACCACCCGGCGAGCTGGCGGCGCGGATCGTGCACCAGCCGGTGCAGGTCGTCGGCCGGCGCCAGGGCGACCGACTCCCAGCGTTCGCCGCGCACCGGCAGCGGCCGCGCCAGCGCCCACCGGTCGCCACCGCGGGGCTGCGCATCCGCGGTGGCCAGCCGCTCGCGCGCCGCGCGGGCCACGTCGTCGGCCAGCAGCGGGCACAGGGTGAGCTTGGTGGGCGCCGCGACCAGGACGTTGGTCAGCCCGTAGTCCTGCACCGAGTGCACGTCCAGGCGGTTGCGGTCGGTCCGCAGCTCGCCCTTGGGCGCGCAGTACACGCCCCAGCGCAGGTCGTCGGCGGCGAGCGCCGAGGTCAGCCGGCGCAGCCGGCGTACGGTGGCGCGCAGCCACATCGTCGCCGCCTGCGCCGAGCAGCTCTCCACCGCGTACGACAGATAGTTGGACACCAGCCACACGTCGCTGCCGTCGACGTGCCGGCTGACCATGAACAGGCCGTACGTCTCGTGCTCGGGCATGACCAGGCTCAGGTTGCCCAGCCCCGTGGCGCGCAGCACCAGCATGAAGGACGTTCGGTTCAGCGCCCGGCCGCGGTAGCTGGTGGCCGAGGAGATCAGCGGCAGGTTGCCGATCCCGGCGGCCAGCACGTAGCAGCGCGCGCGCAGCGTGACCGCCGCCGCGGCGCCGCCGGCACCGGCCGCGGCGGCGCCCGCGGGCCCGGCCGCGGCGGCGCGGGCCAGCCGCACCCGGACGCCGGTCACCGCGGTGCCCGTCCGGAGCAGCTCCACGGCCCGACCGTGCACGGTGGCCACCCCGGCCAGATGCCGGCGGGCGAACCGACCGAACCACGGGGTCATGACGTAGGTGGCCTCCTCGGTCGCGTAGCAGCGGGCGAACGCCGCGGGCACGCTGCCCGGCGGCGGCTGCGCCGGCGTCACCGTCAGCCCGGCCGCCCGCCAGGCCGCCTCGGCCACCGCGGCGGTGTACGGGTTGGTGAAACCTACGGTGGACCGCGCGGCGTGCGGGGTCAGCGCGGCCTCGCCGAGCAGCTGGTGCCAGCGGTCCGCGCCGCTTCCCAGCGCGCGGACGAGGCTCGCCGACGGTGCGATGTAGATGTGCCCGCGGTGCAGGTAGCCGTGGGAGTGGTTGCTCTGCGCGGCGCCCATCCCGTCGGCGTCGAGCAGGGTGACCTCGTACCCGGCCCGGCGCAGCTCCGCCGCGATGAGCAGGCCGGACGCCCCGGCGCCGACGACCAGCACGTCGCCGGCCCAGAACTCGCCGGACTGCCCCGTGGTCCGGTCGGCGGAGCCGTCCCGCGGAGGGTCGCCCCCGGCCGCGGC
>Ga0247718_1000314_pt1 | contig 13161 bp, 9 predicted proteins | sample 21E_DmetaG_FD_189045 | JGI IMG/M metagenome (GOLD analysis project Ga0247718, IMG submission 189045) | Soil microbial communities from hillslope of Landscape Evolution Observatory, University of Arizona, Oracle, AZ, United States - 2-1-E_D | ecosystem: Engineered > Artificial ecosystem > Mesocosm...
TCTGGGCCAGCCGTGGTTACGCGATGACGTTCGAGTACCTAGCGATGATTGGGGCACTAGTTGCATCCGCGTTCGGCGCGTTGATTGTGGTTGAACCGGTGTTCTGGTTCTTTCTCGGCGTGAACGCAATGCGCACGCGCGTGGACGGAAGCCGGCGCGCGGCAGACACGGCATTGACTGCCGCGTTGAAGCGGCAGGGCATTCTCTCCGCGAGATCAAACGAAATCGTTGGCGCAGTGCGTCCGCGCCCCGCCTTGCGCACGTCGTCCGGCGGGGTTCACGGGGCTAACCGGTAGATGTGCGGCCTGGCGGGATTCGTTGGCGGCTTCGACGCTGAATCTCTCGAGAAGGCAAGCCTCGCGATGGCCCATCGCGGCCCAGATGGCGAAGGCATTTGGCTGGATGCGAGCCGAGGAGTCGGCCTCGCTCATAGGCGGCTTTCAGTACTCGATTTGTCCGAGAGCGCATCCCAGCCAATGCTCAGCCATTGCGGACGAGCAGTCGCCGTTTTTAACGGGGAGATCTACAACTTTAAAGAACTCCGAAGACAGCTCTCGAACAGAGGCATCCACTGCCGAACGCAATCAGATACCGAGGTGCTGCTGGCGCTCTATATAGCTGACGGTGACGCCATGCTGCAATCGCTGAACGGCATGTTCGCGTTCGCTATCTGGGATCGAGACAACGATACGCTGTTATTGGCACGTGACCGAATGGGGATCAAACCCCTGCACTACTCGGTGACCACAAGAGGCCTGGCATTCGCCAGCGAGCTCAATGCACTTACGTGTTTGGTTGATGTCGCAGATTTGGACATAGAAGCGGTTCAGCGCTACATAACCTTCCTGTGGTGCCCGGGTAACCAAACTGTGTTGAAGAACATCGGCCGACTCGGACCTGGAGAAGCACTTCGGCTTTCACGCGAAGGCACACGGAAATGGCAGTGGAGCCAGCGCACGGAGCATTCACGTCCATATCGCTCGTCCGACACCGCGGCGGCTACCGAGACGGCAGCACAGCTTAGGAGTGCAGTACACCGCCAGATGGTTTCAGACGTGCCTGTTGGTGCCTTCTTGTCAGGAGGCTTAGACTCCAGCGCAGTTGTCGCGTTCGGCAGAGAGATGGAGAGAGACATACGCTGCTTCACGATCGCCATTTCAGGGGGGCAAGGCGACGGTTTCGCCGATGATCTGCCGTACGCGCGCGCGGTGGCACGACACTTAGAGGTTCCGCTCGAAGAGGTCGAAGTCGACTCGAACCGAATGGCGGCCGATATCGAATCGATGTATCAGCACTTGGATGAGCCAATTGCAGACCCAGCCGCGCTGAACGTTCTCTACATCAGCAGATTAGCTAAGCGACACGGAGTCAAAGTGCTACTTTCGGGCGCAGGCGGGGATGACATTTTCTCCGGCTATCGCCGCCACGCCGCCGCTGCCTATGACCGGTACTGGACGTGGTTGCCTACTACGCTACTTCAACAGATGACTGTGCTGAGCGAGAGAATGGGCGTGGTCAATCCCGGTATCCGACGTCTAGCAAAGCTGATGAACGGTGCTCATTTACCAAACGACCAAAGGCTTGCGAACTGGTTCGTCTGGACAAAGTTGGACTTGACCCGCTCGTTGTTAGCGCCAGATGTGTCGGCCGCGCTCGAGAAGGCCTCTCCGTTAGAGCCAATCGTGGAATTTCTGTCGCAACTTCCCAAGGGCCTGCACGACGTAGAGAGATTGCTTCTACTCGAACAGCGATTCTTTCTCGGCGATCACAACTTGATCTATACCGATCGGATGTCGATGGCTGAGGGCGTAGAGGTGCGGGTCCCATTTCTCGATAACGAACTGGTCGATTTCGCATCCGGGATTCCCGCCGCTCTCAAACAGCGGGGATCACAGAGCAAGTGGATCCTAAAGAAGGCGATGGAGCCGTACTTGCCGCGTGACGTGATCTACCGCCCAAAGACAGGATTTGGCGCGCCGCTACGGAATTGGATGCGAGGCCCGCTGCGAGAGCTGATGCTCGACACTCTGTCACCGCAGGCAATCCAGCGACGAGGGTTGTTCAATTCACGCGAGGTTTCCGCCTTGATTGGTCGCAACACTCGAGGGGACGTAGACGCGTCGTACACTCTGTTCTCATTGATGGCCATTGAGCTATGGTGCCGAACCTCGATCGACAGGAAGTGCGTGCCAGCCTGATTCAATTGCGATGGATTGCTGAAGGCTACGTGCAATCAGTCTGCACTGCGTTGTGAGCAACCCCATCGAGATAATAAAAAGAGCCGCACTCTGGTCGCGAACTATGGTTCGCCTCGGCCCAAAAGACGTGATTCGTGTCGCAGCCTACCGACTGGCTTTGAGAGCTTCGATTCATCCCGTACAAAGACTTGCGGTCGCCGTTCCGCACGCACCCTTCTTCCTGCCATCTGAAGCAAAGGCAAGTGTGACACCAGCTTCTGTAGATGAGTGGCGCGATGGCGGAAAACTGTTCGGCATTCACGAGATAAGTGTGCCTAATGGTGTCTGCCCCGATTGGCACTTTGACTACCTTTCTTCGCGCAAGTCCAGCGCAACTCATTTGCCCTGGTGGCAGATACCGGACTTCGGCGGTCACGACGCCGCGGACATCAAGAGCATTTGGGAACTATCTCGCTTTGGCTGGGCGATTCCGATGTCGCAAAGGGCGGCGCTCGGAGAACGCGAAGCGTGGACACAACTCAATTTCTGGCTTGAGGACTGGTGCGCGAAGAACCCTCCGTATCAGGGACCAAACTGGAAATGCGGCCAAGAAGCGAGCATTCGGGTGTTGAACTTGGCTTCGGCGGCGCTGATCTCCGGACTGACTGAAACCACTCCTGGCATGGCTTCGTTGTTGGAGGCTCACTTACTGCGAATTGAGCCAACGCTAGGCTACGCGGTAGGCCAGAACAACAATCACGGTACCTCCGAAGCTGCGGCCCTCTTCGTCGGAGGCGAGTGGCTCAACCGGGTAGGGCACCCTCGTTCCGATCGGTGGTCGAAACTGGGCCGGTACTGGCTCGAGAATCGAGTCAGGTCACTCGTGACACCCGATGGCACCTTCAGTCAGTATTCCGTCAACTATCAACGTTTAGTGATCGACACGCTGAGCATCGCCGAGGTGTGGCGTCAGTTTGTCGGGGCTGAGGCGTTCTCATTGGGTTACCTGACAAGAGCTGCAGCGGCCGTCGAATGGCTTGCATCAATGGTCGACGAGACGACAGGAGACGCGCCGAATATTGGAGCGAATGACGGAGCGCAGTTGCTTCGGACCGCTTCTGCAGGCTTTCGCGACTACCGGCCGTCTGTGCAACTGGCCACAGTTTTGTTTAAGGACGTGTGCGCATATCCCGGGTCGGGTAGCTGGGATGAGCCTCTGGCGTACTACGGCTTAAACAAACCCACAGCAAAAAGCACCACCCAGGCCAGCGCACTTTTCGACGAGGGCGGCTTCGCTGTTCTTCGGAGCGGCGATGCCTGCGCGGTCCTGCGATATCCGCGATTCAAGTTTCGACCGGCGCAGGCAGATCTGTTGCATTGCGATCTCACGGCTCGCGGCCAAAATGTTCTTCGAGACGCGGGAACCTACAGCTACGCGGTTGCCCCGAAGAATTCGGAAGAGTTTCAAGGTGTCGCCGGTCACAACACAATCCAGTTTGACGATCGTCCCCAACTCCGCAGGCTGAGTCGCTTCATGTACGCCGACTGGCCGACGGTAACCGACGAATCGACGCTAACCACGACGGTAGAGGGCACGTCCTTTTGCGCCGGATTCCGCGATTGGACCGGAGCGAGTCATACACGTACGATTACCTTGCGAGAGAACGAGCTTGTTGTCCGAGATGAAATCGGCGGCTTTGCTCGAAAGGCAGTCTTGCGCTGGCGGTTGCTGCCGCTGGAGTGGCAGGTGACGGATACAACGATTAAGGCCAACGAGTTCTCGATCACCGTCGATGCCGATGTTCCGATTCAGGTATTCAATCTGGCATCAGGGTGGGAATCGCGCTACTACTTGCACAAGTCCCGCATACCGGTTCTGGAAGTCGAGGTCGACCGACCTGCGGTGTTGGTGACCCGATGCACGTGGCGCAAATGACAACCATCGCTCGGTCGCGAAACAATAAAACTTGTCGCGTGCTGACGTCGAGTCGGTTCCGTAGTTGACCATTCTCATTGTCCATCAGTTCTACTTGCTGGCGGGTGAACCCGGAGGATCCCGTTTCAACGAACTTGCGAAGCAATGGGCCTCCGCCGGGCACCGCGTCACCGTAGTCGCCGGGAACCGGAATTACGCAACTGGTCGTGTTCCCGACGAGTTGCGGAGCCAGTGGGCGGTCGAGACCCGCGACGGCGCGGTCACAGTGTGGCGATGTCATGTTCCGGCCAGTTACAATGCTGGCTTTCTCGGGCGGGTATGGGCATTTGCCGGGTTCACGATCAGCAGCCTCTACGCCTCGATCCGCGCAGAGAATCCCGACGTGATCATCACAACTTCGCCGCCGCTGACCGTGGCAATAACAGGCTGGGCCCTTCGCAGATTTCGCTTTCCTAAGGCCAAGTGGGTGTTTGAAGTCCGCGATCTGTGGCCTGAAAGTGCAGTGACCACAGGCGTACTTTCGGGAAAGAGCTTACTGACTCGTCTGCTATACCGTCTAGAGGCTGCGGCCTATCGCAATTGCGACTTAATCAGTGTGCTCACACCGGCTTTCAAGGCCGACATCGTCCGACGGCAACTGGCCGACGACAACAAGATCGCCACAATTCCGAACGCTGCCGATTTTCGTCTCTTTGAAGCACGACATGATCGGCACGCTCTACGGGAATCACTAGGTTGGTCCGAGAAGTTTGTCCTTCTGTACGCTGGTGCACATGGAACGGCGAACGCAATCACCCAGCTGGTTGATGCGGCTGAGCGTCTCAAGCACCGCAAAGACATTCTGATCGCGAGCGTGGGCGACGGCCCAAAACGTCGCGCATGCGAAGAATCGGCCGGAGCGCGCGGTCTTACCAACATAGTCTTCCTGGGACCGGTGGCAAAGGACCGCGTCCATGAACTTATTGTGGCTGCGGATGTCGGGGTGGCGGTCTTGCAGAACAATGCGACGTTCAAAACAGTTTACCCCAACAAAATCTTCGACTACATGGCCTGTTCTCGGGCAACCCTCCTTGCGATTGACGGCGCCGCTCGGGACTTAGTCTGCCAGCAAGCGCAGGCAGGCGTCTTCGCTACTCCTGAGAATCCTGCGGATCTTGCGGTCAAGATTCGGTGGATGGCAGACAACCGGGACGAATGTCTGGCCATGGGAAAGCGCGGTCACGACTGGGCAAAGGTCAACGCATCTCGCGATTCGATCGGCGCTAGCTACCTAACCGTCTTGAGCAATCTGACGAAATGTTCTACGCAAAGAGACTCAAGCGCAGTTTCGACCTGTTAGCCGCAGTGCTCGGCCTGATTCTATTGGCACCGGTACTTGCCGCTGCCGCTCTAGCAGTCTGGATATCGTTGGGGTCTCCGGTTCTGTTTCGTCAGCAGCGGCCAGGGCTTGAGGGCCGACTCTTCACCATCCTCAAGTTCCGAACGATGCGCGATCAAGGCGCGATGAGCGCTGCTGTGCTCAGCGATGCCAGACGCGTGACGCGGGTCGGTCGTCTTCTTCGCAGTACGAGCATCGATGAACTGCCAGAATTGTGGAATGTGATCAAAGGGGAAATGAGTATCGTTGGTCCGCGGCCTCTCTTGCCGCAGTACCTGCCGCGATATTCACCACGCCAGGCCCGTCGGCATGAAGTTCGACCTGGCATCACAGGTTGGGCTCAAGTGAATGGCCGAAATGCCGCAAGCTGGCAGCAGAAATTTGAACTGGATGTGTGGTACGTCGACAACATTTCACTCATGGTCGACGCTACCATCTTATGGAGGACAGTCATCCCTGTCGTGTTGAGGCGAGGAATCAATCATCCAACAGCCGAGTCGGTGCCTGAGTTCATGGGCGACCCATTATCGGCTTCGCCGCCCAGGGTCGAAGGTCAATAACGAATGCTGCAGGTCGTCCACGACGCTAAGGGAGGAAAGACGCGCATCCTCCAAGTACCGGATCCCCTAGTTGGCGCAGGTCAGATACTGGTTGGAACCATGCGCTCGATCATCTCGGCGGGTACCGAGCGCTACGTCATTCAGCTGGCTCAAAGCAATCTCGTTTCGAAAGCTCGACAGCGACCAGATCACGTGCGCCGAATCATCCAGAAACTGCGAGCCGAGGGACTGGTATCCACTTTCAGCCAAGTCAGAGCGAAACTCAACGAACCGCTCGCTCTAGGTTATTCAGCAGCTGGCATCGTACTTGGCGTTGGCAGCGGAGTTCATGATCTCAAGCCTGGCGACCGGGTGGCCGTAGCGGGACCCCACGCCGCAGTGATCTCGGCTGGTAGAAACATGTGCGCCCAGATCCCCACGTCTGTGTCGCTTGAAGATGCGGCGTACGCACCTCTGGGCGCTATTGCGCTTCAGGGAGTTCGCCTGGCAAACGTTGACTTGGGTAGCCGGGTTCTGGTTGTTGGCCTCGGCCTGCTTGGTTTGATCACAGTTGGACTATTGCGATCCAGCGGTTGCCGTGTGTGGGGCGTTGACCTCGATTCCACGAAAGCGAATCTCGCTCAACGATTTGGGGCCGTGGGCTCGGCGACCCCAGCTTCGCAGCAAGCACTGTTAGCTTCGGCAGGTCCAGATGGTTTTGACGCAGTGATTATTACTGCCGCCTCCAAGGACAACTCCACTATTCAACTCGCAGCAGAGGTAGTGCGACCTCGGGGGCGAGTGGTGGCTGTGGGCCTGGTAGGGCTCGATATCCCGCGCGAGCCATTCTTCCGCAAAGAAATTGAACTCACCGTTTCTCACTCGCTCGGCATTGGACGCGGTAACGCCAGATATGAGAGCTCCTCCGAAGATTATCCAATCGGTCAGGCGCGCTGGACAGTTCGGCGCAATATCGAGACCGTATTGTCTGCGATTGAGGCCGGCACGCTGCCAGTAGGCGACTTAACGACGCACAATTTCGACGTCAAGGAAGCCGGTCAAGCGTACGACCTGATTACAGCCAACAAACAGCCTTACCTTGGAGTGGCACTCGTCTACGACGAGTCATCACGCGCCCGCACTCCACGCGTCGCATTGCGCGCGTCAACCCCAACGATCCGCGACCAACTCCGTGTGTCATTGGTTGGAGGCGGAAACTTCGCTCGTCTTGTGATGCTGCCGAAGCTGGCTTCCATCAGGGGCGTTAGCTTCCAAGGACTATGCACTGCCAAAGGCCTCAACGCTTCTGATACGGGCAGCCGATACCAGTTCTCCTATTCAACCGCAGACTTGTCGCAAATATTACAGGACGCAGATACCGATGCGGTGATCATCGCAACTCGCCATAACTTGCACGCAGAACAGGTCATCGCGGTCTTGCGATCGGGTAAACATGTCTTTGTCGAGAAGCCCCTCTGTTTAACAGTGGAAGAACTGCTTGGGATTGAGGATGCCGTCGCGGCCTCGAGCAGTCTGTTGATGGTTGGTTTCAACCGACGATACTCGACAGCGTCTGCTTTGCTGGAAAAGGAGTTCGCCGGAATTCGGCCTCTCTCGGTGAGCTACAGGTTTGCAGTGCCCGAGTTGCCAATGGACTCCTGGGTACAAGACTCAGAGATTGGGGGTGGCCGCGTGATTGGCGAGGCGTGCCACGCGATAGATCTCTGCTCGATGCTTGCCGGTTCGCCACCAGTCCGTGTCTTTAGCGAATCAGCTGGAACGGGCGGGACGCTGGCTTCGGGAGACGACCGGGCATTCATTACCATGAGGCATCGCAACGGGAGCATCTCAAACGTCTCATACCAGTCAGGTGGAGATCGCACGATGCCCTCTGAGCGAATTGAAGTCATAGGCGGTGGAAAGAGCGCCGTTCTCGATAACTGGAAGACCCTCTCCGTGTGGGCCAACGGACGTCAGAAGATAACAAAGATCGACGGCGGAAAAGGTCATGACGCCACATTGGAGGCGTTCGTCGCAGCTGCGCTATCAGGTGGCCAATGGCCCATTCCCTGGGACTCTCTCCGGGAAAGTAGCTTGGCTGCGATCCTCGCGGAACGGAGTGCGCGCGAGGGGTTGCCATTCGACATGGAAACTCATTTGCTTGGAGAGGTTTAGGAAATTGGTGCCGCGAATCAAGATGTCGTCTCCCGACCTCACCGACGCCGAGATAGACGCGGTCGTCGCCACACTCAAGAGCGGCTCTCTCAGCATCGGCAGTAGATTAACCACCTTCGAGAATACCGTTGCTGCGTGCGCAGGAACGATTCACGCCGTTGGCGTCAATAGCGGAACGTCCGCGCTGCATCTGGCTGTGATTGCTGCTGGTCTCGGCGAGGGGGACTCAGCAATTACGACCCCGTTCTCATTCGTGGCGTCAGCGAACTGCCTTCTCTACGAGCGTGCGCGCCCCATCTTTGTGGATGTTGATCCTGAGACCGGGAATATTGACCCAGTACTCGTCGCGGAGAAAGCTGCAGAGTTCAAACGGAGTTCGAACTCAGGTCACCTGCGAGCGATTATCGCCGTTCATACATTTGGGCAGCCCGCTCAAATGGACGCGCTGAAGAGCACAAGCGCCACTCACGGTATGGCGCTGATCGAGGATGCCTGCGAGGCGATAGGGGCTGAGTTCAAAGGGCAACGCGCGGGCTCACTCGGAGACGTTGCCGCGTTCGCGTTCTATCCAAACAAGCAACTTACGACAGGTGAAGGAGGCATGCTCGTCACTGATCGCGGCGACTGGGTTGACTTGTTCCGGTCTTTGAGAAACCAAGGGCGAGACGTGTTTGATGCTTGGCTGACGCACTCACGCTTGGGCTACAACTACCGCCTTGATGAAATGAGCGCCGCGTTGGGCGCTGTGCAGATGAGTCGGCTTGACGAACTCCTGGAGAAACGCGCGCAAGTCGCAGCATGGTACACAGAGCGCCTGCAGGGATACACCGATCTAATAGAACCACCCAGAATTGCCGCGACGACGACAAGAATGTCGTGGTTCGTCTATGTGGTCCGCCTGGGCAAAAGCGTTGATCGCGATCGGTTGATGATCGATTTAGATGCTCGCGGAATACCAAGCAGACCATATTTCACACCGATCCATCTCCAGCCTTTCTACAGAGCCCAGTTTGGCTTCAGACCCGGGGATTTTCCAGTTGCTGAGGCGCTTGGACGTCAAAGTCTCGCCCTACCCTTCTCGGGTGTCATGACCCAAACAGAAGTCGACTTCGTTTGTGAGCATACGCTGAACGCCCTGAACGCGGTCCCATGTTAGAAGTTGCACTCAGGTTCAGACGAGGCATCAGCTTCGTGTTGCATGTCGGTCTGATTGCCTGTGCGAATGCGGGTGCGTTCTGGCTGAGATTTGACGGGGAGATTCCTGACCACTACTGGCAGGTGTTCACCGACGCACTGCCTTGGCTGCTGGCTATTCGAGTTGTGACGTTCCTTCCGTTTCGCCTGTTTGAAGGGCTTTGGCGATACACCAGCCTTTGGGATCTGCGAAACATCCTATTGGGAGTGACCACGAGTTCGCTGGTCTTTGCCCTGTTCTGGCAATTGGTCGGGCCTCCGCCCGGGTACCCGCGTTCGATCTACTTAATTGACGCACTGCTGCTTACAGTCCTCCTTGGTGGAGTTCGAACTCTACGACGTGTGTACCGTGAGTTTGTAAAACCGGTGTCGGCTAGGCGCGTTTTAATCTACGGTGCTGGCGACGCAGGAGAACTGATAGTGAGAGACATGCGCCAGAACTCGGCGTTTGACGCAACTGCCGTTGGCTTCGTTGATGACGACCGGCGGAAGAAAGGAGAGCGGATTCATGGCGTTCCTGTGCTTGGATCGCGGAACGAGCTCACAGAGATAATTGCGAGAACAAATGCCGAGGAGGTGCTCATTGCCATACCAAGTGCATCCCCCGACGTTCTCACGAGAATCGTCCGACAGCTCGAAACGCACAAAGTCCGCATTAACACCCTGCCGCGCCTAGCAGACCTCGTCGGCAAACAGGTTGGCGTCAATCAGATACGCCAGCTCAGGGTGGAGGACTTACTTGCTCGGGAGCCAATTGCTTTGGATTACGGCCCCGTCAGAGCCGTGCTGACTGGTAAGCGGGTAGTTGTGACCGGTGCAGGAGGTTCAATTGGCTCTGAGTTGTGCCGACAGATAGCCCAGGCTCAACCCACAGAGATCGTGCTACTAGATCGGTACGAGAACACGCTGTATGAGATAGCCAACGAGCTATCTTCTTCGTATCCAAACACGCAGGCACGGAGTGTTATCGCCGACATTACGGATGAGAGTCGGATTGACCGGATAGTCTCAGATTTCCGTCCTCACGTCGTCTTTCATGCTGCCGCCCACAAGCATGTGCCTTTGATGGAACAGAACGTGTGCGAGGCAATCAAGAACAACGTTCGTGGGACGCGCATCGTTGCGGAGGCCGCGCTGCGCCACGGAGTCGAACGGTTCGTACTGATTTCTACGGACAAAGCAGTAAATCCTACCAGCGTGATGGGCGCTGCGAAGCGAGTTGCAGAGCTGTTAGTCAAGTCTCTCGATGCCTCAAAACGCACTCGATTCGTGGTTGTCCGCTTCGGTAACGTGCTAGGTAGCAACGGTAGCGTGGTGCCACGATTTCTTTCCCAGATTGCAAAGGGCGGCCCCGTCACGGTGACTCATCCCGAAATGCGACGGTACTTCATGCTGATACCCGAGGCGGTGCAGTTGGTGCTTCATGCTGCGACCATCGACGACCGAGACTCAATATTTGTACTGGAGATGGGCGAACAAGTTCGTGTCGTCGACATGGCCAGAGATCTCATCCGGTTGGCTGGGTTCGTTCCCGATCGAGAGATCGAGATTGAGTTCACAGGTCTACGGCCAGGTGAGAAGCTTTACGAAGAGCTAGTTGGCAGTGGAGAGGAAGCGGAACCATCGCCAATCCCAAAGATTATGCGGGTCGTCGAGCGACAGGCCAGCCGCCCGCAGATGTCAGCCGAAATCATCGAACTAGAGCGGGCTGCGCTGGACGGAAGGGATGAGCTAGTCATCGAGCGTCTCTGCCATACTGTTCCTTCCTTTAACCCGCAATCTAACACCACGACTTTGTCGGGGTCATAGTCAGCCGAGCTAACCACGTGGTGTTGTGTGAAACCTGCGGCTCGGTCCGCATCAGCAAAGCGGAGCCACAGACGATCGATCAGTTCTGGTCGATGATTTCCCCGAAGAGGCCCTTCATTTGCCGGCGGTGCGGCTGGCGCGCGCGTAGAGCATGGACCGACGCCGACTTGGAGAAACTAAAGAGCTACGGGGCTGGCGGCGCGCATTATGACCCTGCACTCGTAGTACTGGACAAGCCTCAGCGAGGACACGGACGCCCACGAAGCAGGAGAAAGTTCAAGTCCCGGGAATCCAAGAGCGTGCAGATCTCATCAGGCACCGTAGACGCGTTTGACTTTGATCTGAAAGAGCGCGATGGGGCCGCTTTGCCGCCGGTTAGCCAAGGCACCGACACCCCCATCGGACAATTGGCGACCGTCGAGGAACGAAACGTCGTCAAAAAACGACGTCAGCGGACTCGATACCTCGAGGTTCTCACTACGGCGCTACTAACCATGCTACTTATGCTCGCCGTCGCGCTGGTGACCGTGACGGACGGCTGCGCGCCTCGGTCCGACCTCTAGCTTCGGGGGTGCTTCTCAGAGCGCTGCAACAACGTGCGACCGCATGCGATAACAATCGTCCAGACAGACATGACTACTCATGGACAATAGATTGCCGTTCGTTATCTACGGCGCCGGCGGGTTTGCTCGCGAAGTGGCGTGGCTTGTTGAAGAATGTGCGCCAACCGGAACGAGCCTCGGCGAGCTCTGTTTCATAGATGACAATCCCGCAACTTGGGACAAGCCACTGAACGGAGTCGCTGTCCTGCGGCCGGAGAGTATATTTCAGCGGCACCAAGGCGCTGGCTGCGTCATTGCGGTAGGGAATCCTGGAGTTCGTGAACGGATAGACCAGAAGATACTGGCGGCTGGGCTCAGACCAACCACCGTAGTCCACCCGAGAGTTGAGAAATCTAGATGGATCGAGATCGGCGACGGTACCATCATCTGCGCCGGCAGTGTCTTGACGACCAACATAGTCATCGGTCGCCACGTCCACATCAACTTGAATTGCACGATCGGGCACGATGTGATGCTAGGTGACTTCACCACCCTGGCACCAGGCGTACACGTTTCCGGATTCGTGCATCTCGGTCGTAGGGTTAGCGTCGGTACCGGAGCGGTGTTTATCAATGGCAGCATCGACCGGCCTTTAGTCGTAGGAGACGATGCAGTCATTGGCGCAGGCGCTTGTGTGATCCGAGATGTCCCCGCAGGTGCGACGGTCGGCGGGGTTCCTGCGAAGCCATTGAGCAGCTCTAGATAACGGCGCGATCCAAGTCTTCTCGAACCCTCAGCACAGCCGACGAAATGAAACACCTGCTTGCTCTAACTTCAGAAATGCCGCAAGACGCTCATGGACGTTATGAGCGGGAGCTTTTTGCTGCCTCGAGTCACCACCGAGCGGTCGCTTCCATTGGATTTGGCGCAAGTACAACGCTTGCCGTCCACGCAACTGTGGCGGTGACGATATTCGCGTTCACGAGCGTCCACCATCCGCACACCCCCAGACCTTTTCTTTCCACACCGCGCTTGGTCAGCGTCGTCTACATTCCGAACGTCGCGATTGAAATGCCGAAGTTGGAGCTTACGGCATTGCCGGCGCCAAAGCCTTTGAGCACGCCGGAGCCCGCGCCGATGGCGCCGCTCGTCCCGGTGAGACCCATCGAAACAGCCGTAGTAGAAGCGGCGGTCGCGAAGCCGGTCCCCGCGCTCGTAGAAGTGCCTCGACCGTCGTTGCCCACGCCCGCGCCGCCCGTCCCGACGGTTGGTGTGTTCCCGCAGGCAACTGCCGCAGCACGCGCGCCGGAGCCGTCGTCGCGAGTAGAAGTAGCAGGGTTCGACGCGCCGGTGAAGCAGACCGTGGACTCGAAGCTCGGCCAGGCCACCGTCGGGACGGGCGGCGCGGGCG
>Ga0247718_1000315_pt1 | contig 13152 bp, 1 predicted proteins | sample 21E_DmetaG_FD_189045 | JGI IMG/M metagenome (GOLD analysis project Ga0247718, IMG submission 189045) | Soil microbial communities from hillslope of Landscape Evolution Observatory, University of Arizona, Oracle, AZ, United States - 2-1-E_D | ecosystem: Engineered > Artificial ecosystem > Mesocosm...
GCCAGGAGCCAGGGGCGCGGATGTACCGCACGGGAGACCGGGTGCGCTGGAGAGCCGATGGAGTGGTGGAGTACCTGGGGCGTCTGGACCAGCAGGTGAAGATCCGGGGCTTCCGCGTGGAGCTGGGAGAGATCGAAGCCGCGCTGCGCGCGCACCCCGGGGTACGCGAGTGCGTGGTCGTGGCGCGGGAGGACGCCCCCGGGGAGAAGCGCCTGGTGGCGTACGGGGTGGGAGAGGCGGACGCGGGAGAGCTGCGGGCGCACCTGCGCCGCACCCTGCCGGAGCACATGGTGCCGAGCGCGTTCGTCACCCTCGACGCGCTCCCGCTGACGCGCAACGGGAAGCTGGACCGCGGGGCACTCCCCGCTCCGGAGCACGCCTCCACGGAAGAGGAGCACGTGGCGCCGAGGACGCCGGTGGAGGAGGCACTGGCGCAGATCTGGGCGGAGCTGCTGCGGGTGGAGCGGGTGGGGGTGCACGACAGCTTCTTCGAGCGGGGAGGGCACTCGCTGCTGGCGATGCGGCTGACGGCGCGGGTGGAGGACGCCTTCGGGATGGAGCTGTCGATCCGCACGGTGTTCGCCACGCCCACGCTGGAGGCCATCGCGGCCGAGATCGAGCGCAGGATCTACGACGACATCCTCGCCATGTCGGATTCCACGGCCGAGGAGATGACCGCACTCTACACTGCGACGGGAGACTGAAGTGCCCCCCGAGACGATCCCTCCGCAGATGCCGGAGCTGACCCCGGCCAAACGCGCGCTTCTCGAAGCGAGGCTCCGGGGGCTGTCCATCCGTCCCACCGCCGCGCGCCGCGAAGCCCGCACCGAGGCGCCGCTCTCGTTCGCGCAGGAGCGGCTCTGGTTCCTGAACCGGCTCCAGCCGGAGAGCGCCTTCTACAACGTCCCGCTGGCGTGGCGGATGACGGGGACGCTGGACCGCGCCGCGCTGGAGCGGGCACTGGGGGAGATCGTGCGGCGGCACGACGTGCTGCGGACCACCTTCCAGGAGCGCGACGGAACGCCGCTCCAGGTGGTCGCCCCCGCGGGCGGTTTCACCCTGCCGGTGGAGGACCTCTCCGCGCTCGCCGGGGCGGAGCGCGAGGCGGAAGTGCGGCGGCAGACCTCCGAGGACCTGGCGCGCCGCTTCGATCTGGAGGCGGGTCCCCTCTTCCGCGCGAAGCTCCTGCGGCTGGGCGCGAAGGAGCACGTGCTGCTGGCCTGCATGCACCACGCGGTCACCGACGGGTGGAGCATGGGGGTGCTTTTCCGCGAGCTGTCGGCGCTGTACCAGGCATATTCCGAGGGAAAGGAATCGCCGCTCGCCGAGCTGCCGCTGCAGTACACAGACTTCGCGGTGCGGCAGCGGGAGCACCTCCAGGGCGAGGTGCTGGAGCGGCAGCTCTCGTACTGGAGGAAGCGGCTCACCGGGGCTCCCGGGCTGCTGGAGCTGCCCACGGACCGGCCCCGCCCCGCCGTGCAGTCGTATCGCGGAGCGCGCGAGCGGGTGGAGATCTCCGGCGGGGTGCTGGAGCGGCTCAAGGAGCTGGCCCAGCAGGAGGGCGGGACGCTCTACATGGTGGTGCTGGGCGCCTTCCAGGTGCTGCTGTCGAAGTACGCCGGCACCGACGACGTGGTGGTGGGGAGCTCCATCTCGGGGCGCACGCGGCGCGAGGTGGAGGAGCTGATCGGCTTCTTCGTCAACACGCTCGTGCTGCGCACCGACCTCTCGGGCGATCCCACCTTCCGCGAGGTGCTGGGGCGGGTGAAGGAGGTGACGCTGGGGGCGTTCGAGCACCAGGAGCTTCCCTTCGAGAAGCTGGTGGCGGAGCTGCAGCCGGAGCGCAGCCTCAGCCACTCCCCCCTCTTCCAGGTGATGTTCACGCTGAACAACACCGATGCCTCGTCGCCCGGGCTGCCGGGGCTCACCATCGAGTCCGCGTACGCCGACTCCGAGAACGTCAAGTTCGACCTCAACCTCGCCGTGGTGGAGCATCCCGGCGGGCTGCGGGCCATCCTGGGATACAACACCGACCTGTTCGACCGCGGCACCATACAGCGCCTGCTGAGGCACCTACGGCGGGTGCTGGAGCAGGTGGCCGACGACCCGGCCGTACCTCTCTCGGGGCTGCGGCTGCTGGACGCGGAGGAGCGCCGCAACGTGCTGGAAGAGTGGAATGCCACTCAGGCGGACTACCCCGCCGACCGGTGCGTCCACCAGCTCTTCGAGGCGCAGGCGGAGCGCACGCCCGACGCCGTGGCGGTGGTCTACGAGGGGGAGGCGCTGAGCTACGGCGAGCTGAACGCGCGCGCCAACCAGCTCGCGCACCACCTCGTCGGGCTCGGCGTGGGGCCCGACGTGCGGGTGGGGATCTGCATGGAGCGCGGGCTGGAGATGCCCGTGACCCTCCTGGCCATCCTCAAGGCCGGCGGCGCCTACGTGCCGCTGGACCCTGCCTACCCCGCCGAGCGGCTGCGCCAGATGCTGGAGGACAGCCGGCCGGCGGCGCTGCTGACGCACGGAGCGACGGGGGCGCTCTTCGGTGACGTGGGGGTGCCGGTGATCGACGTGGAGGCGGAGTCCTCCGCGTGGTCGGGCCGCCCGCGGACGAACCCGGAGCGTGGAGCACTGACGCCCGACCACCTCTGCTACGTGATCTACACCTCCGGCTCCACGGGGAAGCCCAAGGGGGTGATGAACCAGCACCGCACGGTGGTGAACCGGATGGGCTGGTGGCAGCGGGCATGGAGGCTCGGAGCGGACGAGGCCATCCTGTGCAAGACGTCGCTGAGCTTCGACGGCTCGCTGCGGGAGACCTTCTGGCCGTGGAGCGTGGGGGCGCGGATGGTGATGGCCCGCCCCGAGGGGCACAAGGACCCCGACCACCTCCTGGAGATGATCCGCCGGGAGCAGATCGGCGCGGTGAACCTCGTCCCCTCCATGCTCCAGGTGCTGCTGGAGCACCCGGAGATCGAGAGCTGCGCCGGGCTGCGGCAGATCATCTGCACGGGCGAGGCGCTGCCGGGGCCGCTGCTGGCGCGCTTCCACGAGCGGCTGCCGCACGTGGCGCTGCACAACCTCTACGGCCCCTCGGAGGCCGCCACCGCGGTGGCGGAGTGCGCCTGCACGCCCGAGGGAGAGAGGGCGACGGTCCCCATCGGGCGCCCGACCTCGAACGTGCGCATCTACCTCCTGGACGAAGCCGGCGAGCCGGTGCCGGTGGGAGTGCCCGGGGAGCTGTACATCGGCGGTGTCGGAGTCGCGCGCGGCTACCTGGACCGTCCGGAGCTGACGGCGGAGAAGTTCGTGCCGGACTCCTTCGGCGGCGAGCCGGGGGCGCGCCTGTACCGCACGGGAGACCTGGCCCGCTGGCTGGCGGACGGACGCGCCGAGTTCCTGGGGAGGAACGACTTCCAGGTGAAGATCCGGGGCTTCCGGGTGGAGCTGGGGGAGATCGAGGCGCGGCTGGCGAAGCACCCGGCGGTGCGGGACTCCGCGGTGACGGCGCGCGAGGACTCGTCCGGGGAGAAGCGCCTGGTGGCCTACTACGTGGGCGCGCAGGGCGTCGAGGTGGAGGTGCTGCGGGCGTACCTATCGGAGGAGCTGCCGGACTACATGGTGCCCGCCGCGTACGTGCGGCTGGAGGCCCTTCCCCTCACGCCCAACGGCAAGCTGGACCGCAGGGCCCTTCCCGCTCCGCAGGGGGACGCCTTCGTCACCCGCGCCTACGAGGCTCCCGTCGGGGAGACCGAAGCCGCCGTGGCCGAGATCTGGTCCGACGTGCTGGGCGTGGAGCGCGTGGGGCGCTGGGACCACTTCTTCGAGCTGGGGGGGCACTCCCTGCGCGCGGTGCAGGTCGTCTCGCGCGTGCGGCAGGTGCTGGAGGTGGAAGTCGCCCTCAGCGAGCTCTTCCTGCGGCCGGTGCTCGCCGACTTCGCGCGCGGGCTGGAGCAGGGCGGGCGGGCGGCGCTGCCGCCGATCGAGCGGGTCTCGCGTGACGGGCACCTGCCGCTCTCCTTCGCGCAGCAGCGGCTGTGGTTCGTGGAGCAGATGGGCGAGACCGGGGCGGCGTACCACATCCCGGTGCGGCTGCGCCTGAAGGGAGCGCTCGACCGGGAGGCACTCCTGCGCGCGCTGGACCGCATCGTGGCCCGCCACGAGGCGCTGCGGACCGTGTTCGAGTCGGTGGACGGGGAGCCGGTGCAGCGGATCGTGCCGGAGGAGGCGAGCCACTTCCTCCTGCTGGAGCATGACCTTGCCGGGTATGAGGACACAGACGTGGAGCTGGCCCGTCTGGTCAGAGCGGAGGCGAGCGCGCTCTTCGACCTGTTTCAGGGGCCGCTGATCCGGGGGCGGCTGATCCGCCTTGCCACAGACGACCACGTGCTGCTGGTGACCATGCACCACGTGGTCAGCGACGGCTGGAGCATGGGGGTGCTGATCCAGGAGCTGGGGGTGCTCTACGGCGCCTTTCTGCGCGGAGAAGCCGACCCGCTGCCGCCGCTCCCGGTGCAGTACGCGGACTACGCCGCCTGGCAGCGCCGCTGGATGGACGGCGAGGTGCTCAAGGAGCAGGCGGACTACTGGAAGGGCGCTCTCTCCGGCGCGCCCGAGCGCCTGGAGCTCCCCACCGACCACCCGCGCCCCGTCCGGCAGGACTACACGGGGGCCGTGGTCTGGCTGGAGCTGGACGAGGCGCTCACGGCGGGACTGAAGGCGCTCTCGCGGCGGCAGGGCACCACGCTCTTCATGACGCTGCTGACCGGCTGGTCGGTGGTGCTGAGCCGCCTCTCGGGGCAGGAAGACGTGGTCATCGGGACCCCGGCCGCAAACCGGGGGCGCAGGGAGATCGAGGGGCTGATCGGCTTCTTCATCAACACCCTGGCGCTGCGCCTGGACCTCTCCGGCTCGCCCGCCCTGGGCGACCTCCTCGCGCAGGTGAAGACCCGTGTTCTCGGGGCGCAGCAGCACCAGGACATGCCTTTCGAGCAGGTGGTGGAGGTGGTGCAGCCGGCGCGCAGCCTGGCGCACACGCCGCTCTTCCAGGTGGTTCTCGCGTGGCAGAACACGCCACGCGACGGCCTGGAGCTGCCGGGACTGACGCTGGGCTCCGTGGGCGTCCCGATGCAGGTGATGGCCAAGTACGACCTCTCGCTGACGCTATACGAGTCCGGCGGGCGGATCGCGGGGGGCGTCACCTACGCGACCGCTCTCTTCGAGCAAGAGACGGTGGAGCGCTGGATGGGCTACCTGCGCCGCGTGCTGGAGGCCATGGTGGCCGACGAGCGCCAGCCCGTCGTCCACCTGGCGCTGATGGACGCGGAGGAGCGCTCGCGCGTGGTGGAGGAGTGGAACCGGACGGAGCGGCCGTATCCGCGTAACGTCTGCATCCACGAGCTGTTCGAAGACCATGTCCGGGAGCGGCCGGGTGCCGTCGCGCTGGTCTGGGGCGAGGAGTCGTTGAGCTACGCGGAGCTGGACGCGCGGGCCAACCGGCTGGCGCACCACCTGATCCGCCTCGGCGTGGGGCCGGACGCGCGCGTGGGCGTACTCCTGGAGCGAGGCGTGGAGCTGATCGTCTCCATTCTGGCGGTGCTGAAGGCGGGCGGCTGCTACGTGCCGCTGGACCCCACCTATCCCGCCGAACGGCTGGCGCTGATGCTCGCCGACAGCAACGCGAGAGTGCTGCTGACGCGAACGCCCCCTCCCCCAATACTGGGGGAGGGGAGCACCACGTCGTTTTCCCTCGCCCCCAGAATTGGGGGAGAGGTGGCGAGCCTCGGCGAGCCGGAGAGGGGGCCCGCGGAGAGGGGGCGCCTCCACGTCGTCTACCTCGATCAAGTCGCAGACGCGCTCGCGTCCGAATCCGCCGAGGCGCCCCGCAGCGGGGCCACGGCGGAGAACCTGGCGTACATCGTCTACACCAGCGGGAGCACGGGCAAACCCAAGGGCGTCATGGTCGCTCACCGCCACGTCGTCCAGCTCGTCCGCGAGACGGACTACGTGCAGCTCCGCCCGGGTGACCGTGTGGCGCAGGCGTCGAACGCCAGCTTCGATGCGCTCACCTTCGAGGCATGGGGCGCCTTCCTGAACGGCGCCACCCTGGTCGGCATCCCGCGCGACGTGCTCCTCTCCCCCGCGGAGTTCCGGCGCGTGCTGCGCGAGGAGCGCATCACCACGCTGTACCAGACCACGGCGCTGCTGAACCAGCTCTCGCGCGAGGAGCCGGACATCTTCGCACCCCTGCGCGAAGTGCTCTTCGGAGGGCAGCAGGTGGACGCCGACAGCGTGCGGCGCCTGCTCAAAGCAGGGAAGCCACAGCGGCTGCTGCACATGTACGGGCCCACGGAGACCACCGCCTGGTGCTCGTGGGAGCAGGTGGAGCAGGTGGAGGACGGCGCGCTCACCGTCTCCGTGGGCAGGGCGACGGGGAACCAGCGAATCTACCTGCTGGACGCGGCGCTGAACCCGGTGCCGGTGGGTGTCCCCGGAGAGGCGTACGTGGGAGGGGACGGGGTGGTGCGCGGCTACCTGGATCGTCCGGGGCTGACGGCGGAGCGCTTTCTCCCGGACCCGTTCGCGGTGGAGCCGGGGGCGCGGATGTACCGCACGGGAGACAAGCTGCGGTGGAGAGCGGACGGGCGGCTGGAGTTCATCGGGCGACTGGACGAGCAGGTAAAGATCCGCGGGTTCCGGATCGAGCCGGGGGAGATCGAGGCGGTGCTGTCGTCGCACCCGGCCGTACGCGAGGGGCGGGTGATCGTGCGAGAGGACGAGCCGGGGGAGAAGCGGCTGGTCGCGTACCTCGTCGGCAGCCCGGACGGGGAAAGTCTGCGGGAGCACCTTCGCCGCAGCCTCCCGGAGTACATGGTGCCGGCGGCCTTCGTCGCCTTGGATGGGCTGCCGCTGACACCGAACGGGAAGCTGGACGTGAAGGCGCTCCCCGCGCCGGAGTACGCGGCGGAGGACCGGTACGTGGCCCCACGTACACCGGTGGAAGAGGTGCTGGCGGGGATCTGGGCCGAGGTGCTGCGGGTGGAGCGGGTGGGCGTGGACGAGAACTTCTTCGACCTCGGCGGCCACTCGCTGCTCGCCACGCGCGTCGTCTCGCGCATTCGTGAGGCGTTCGCCGTGGAGCTGACGGTGCGCGCGCTCTTCGAGGGCCCCACGGTGGCGGAGCTCGCCGAGCGGGTGGAGGCGCTGCGCCGTGCCGGGCTCCCGCCGCTCCCGCCCATCGAGCGGATCTCGCGCGACGGGCATCTGCCGCTCTCCTTCGCGCAGGAGCGGCTCTGGTTCCTGGACCGGCTGCAGCCGGAGAGCGCCTTCTACAACATCCCCGTGGCGCTGCGGCTGAGCGGAGCGCTGGACTCCGCGGCGCTGGAGCGTGCGCTGGGGGAGATCGTCCGGCGGCACGAGGCGCTCCGGACCACCTTCCGGGACCATGAAGACGCGCCGGTGCAGGTGATCCGTCCGTTCGAGGGGTTCGCCCTGCCGGTGGAAGACCTCTCCGCGCTGGCGGAGATGGAGCGCGACGCAGACGTGCGCCGGCGCGCCTCGGCCGCGGCGACGCGCCCCTTCGACCTGGCGGTGGACCCGCTCTTCCGGGCGGAGCTGCTGCGGCTCTCCGGTGAGGAGCACGTCCTCCTGCTCTGCATGCACCACATCGTCAGCGACGGGTGGAGCATGGGGGTGCTCTACCGTGAGCTCTCCGTGCTGTACGAGGCGTACCGCGAAGGCCGGGAGTCGCCGCTCGCAGACCTGCCGGTGCAGTACGCGGACTACGCCGCGTGGCAGCGCGAACAGCTCCGGGGCGAGGCGCTGGAGCGCCAGCTCGGCTACTGGAGAGAGCGGCTGGCGGACGCACCCGCCCTCCTGGAGCTGCCGACCGACCACCCCCGACCGGCGGTGCAGACCTACGACGGCGCCAGCGAGCGGGTGGAGTTCCCCGCGGAGCTGCTGGAACGGCTCCGGAAGCTGGGGCAGCGGGAGGGCGCGACACTCTACATGGTGGTGCTGGGCGCCTTCCAGGTGCTGCTGTCGAAGTACGCCGGCACCGACGACGTGGTGGTGGGGAGCCCCATCGCCGGGCGCACGCGGCGCGAGGTGGAAGACCTCATCGGCTTCTTCGTCAACACGCTGGTGCTGCGCACCGACCTCTCGGGCAACCCCAGCTTCCGGGCTCTGCTGGCCCGCGTGCGCGAGACGACGCTGGGGGCGTACGAGCACCAGGAGGTGCCGTTCGAGAAGCTGGTGGCCGAGCTGCAGCCGGAGCGCTCCCTCAGCCACTCCCCCCTCTTCCAGGTGATGTTCTCCCTGGTGGACGCCGACCGCTCCGGACCCGGGCTCCCGGGGGTGCGGGTCGCGTCGCTGGGCTCCGCCTCGGAGACCGTCAAGTTCGACTTCAACCTGGTGTTCGGCGAGCACCCGGACGGCCTGCGCGCGGTGCTGGCCTACAACACCGGCCTGTTCGAGCGCGGCACCATCCTCCGGGTGCTGGGGCACCTGGAGCGGGTGCTGGAGCAGGTCGCGGAGAACGCGGAGGTGCGCCTCTCGGAGGTGGAGCTGCTGGGCACGGAGGAGCGTGCCCGGGTGGTCGCGCAGTGGAACCGCACGGAGCGCGCGTACCCCGAGGCGCCCGTCCACGCCCTCTTCGCCGAGCACGCGCGCCGGGCTCCCGGTGCCGTCGCGCTGCTGCACGCCCGCAGCTCGATGACGTACGGCGAGCTGGACCGGCGCGTGGACGCGCTCGCCCGGCGCCTGCGCGAGCTGGGGGTGGGGCCGGAGGTGCCGGTGGGCGTATGCATGGAGCGCACCCCTGAGCTGCTGGTGGGGGTGCTGGGAGTCTGGAGGGCCGGCGGCGTCTTCGTCCCGCTGGACCCGGGCTACCCGGCCGAGCGGCTGGCGTGGATCGCCGCCGATGCGGGACTCAAGGTGGTGGTCACCGCGGGGAGCGCCGCCGGGGCGCTCCCGGAGCACGGGGCGGCCGTCGTGCGGGTGGACGAGCTCCGCGATGCGCCTCCGTCCGCGCCGCTGCCGGAGGGCGCCGTCTCCCCGGCGAACCTGGCGTACGTCATCTACACCTCGGGCTCCACGGGGCGCCCCAAGGGAGTACAGGTCCAGCACGGCTCGCTTTCCAACTTCCTCGCCGCCATGCGCGAGACGCTGGGCGCCCGCCCGGGCGACGTGATGCCGGCGCTGGCGAGCTACGCCTTCGACATCTGGCTCTTCGAGGCGCTCCTCCCCCTCACCTCGGGGGCGGCCACCCGCGTCGTGGAGCGGGAGCGGGTCCTGGACGTCCCCGCGCTCCTGGCGGAGGCGGCCGACGCCACGCTGATGCACGCCGTCCCCGCGCTGATGAAGCAGGTGGTCGACGTGGAGCGGGAGGCGCCCCGGCTCACGCGGCTGCGGCGCGCCTTCGTGGGCGGCGACTCGGTCCCGGCCGGGCTCCTGGCGGAGATGCGCGCGGCGCTCCCCGGCGCGGAGACGCACGTCTTCTACGGGCCCACCGAGGGGACCATCCTGGCCTCCGTGCATGCGGTCCCCGCGGACGGCGTGGTGGAGGGGCACCCCATCGGCGCGCCGCTGGGGAACGTGCGCGTCTACGTCTGCGACGCGCTCGGGAGCCCGCAGCCCGTCGGCGTGCCGGGGGAGCTGATGATCGGTGGGGCGGGGGTGGCGCGCGGCTACCTGGGACGCCCCGAGCTGACGGCGGAGCGCTTCGTCCCCGACCCGTTCTCGGGGGCGCCCGGGGCGCGGCTGTACCGCACGGGCGACCGGGCCCGGTGGAGGGCGGACGGGACGCTGGAGTACCAGGGCCGGCTGGACGGGCAGGTGAAGATCCGCGGCTTCCGGATCGAGCCGGGAGAGATCGAGGCGGCGCTCGGGCGGCACGACGGAGTGGCCGAGTGCGTGGTCGTGGTGCGCGAGGACACGCCCGGAGAAAAGCGCCTGGTGGCGTACGTGGTGGGCAGCGCGGACGCGGAGGAGCTGCGCGAGCACCTGCGGCGGAGCCTCCCCGACTACATGGTCCCGGCCGCGTTCGTGGCGCTCGACTCCATCCCCCTCTCCCCCAACGGGAAGCTGGACCGCCGGGCCCTCCCGGCGCCGGCTCTCGCCACCGGCCCGGCCTCTCCCCCGCCGCGGAACGAGCTGGAGGAGAAGGTGGCGGAGGTGTGGAGGAGCGTTCTCGGCCTCGCCGAGATCAACGTCCACGACAACTTCTTCGACCTGGGGGGGAGCTCACTCCTTCTCCACCGGGTCTACAGCCGCCTCAAGGAGCACCGCGGCGACCTGCGGGTGATCGACCTCTTCCGGTACACCACCGTGGAGGCGCTCGCCCGGCACCTGGGGGCGGAGGAGCCGCGGGACGCGGGACACCTGGCGGAAAGCCGGTCGCGGGCCGAGGAGCGGCGGGCTTCCCGTCGGCGCCTCCGCGGCGGCTGATCGGCGATTTCAGCTTCGAGCACCGGATAGAATGAGCAACGAGATGCAGGTGGAAGATCGGGACGCCGAGATCGCGGTCGTCGGGCTGAGCTGCCGCCTCCCCGGCGCGCGCGACGCCGACGAGTTCTGGAGGAACCTCTGCGCGGGTGTCGAGTCGATCACCTCCTACTCGGAGGAGGCGCTTCTCGCCGCGGGGGTTCCGCCGCGCGTGGTCCGCGACCCGTCGTACGTGCGGGCCTACGGCTCGCTGGCCGACGCCTACGCCTTCGACGCTCCCTTCTTCGGGGTGAACCACCGCGAGGCGCAGGCCATGGACCCGCAGCACCGCGCCTTCCTGGAGTGCGCCTGGAGCGCGCTGGAGGACGCGGGCTACGACCCCGGGCGCTTCGCGGGGTCGGTGGGGGTGTTCGGGGGCTCCTCGTCCAGCACCTACCTGGCGCGCGTCCTGGCCGATGCCGACCTCGTGGCGGCGGTGGGCGGACAGATCGCGCACTTCGCCAACGGGCGCGAGTTCCTCACCACCCGCGTGTCGTACAAGCTGGGGCTGCGCGGTCCGAGCGTGGCCGTGCAGACGGCATGCTCCACTTCGCTGGTGGCCATCCACGTGGCGTGCCAGAGCCTGCTGAACCGCGAGTGCGACCTGGCGCTGGCCGGCGGGGTGTCCATCGCCGCCGACCAGGAGCGGGGATACCACTTCCAGGAGGGGGGCATCCTCTCGCCCGACGGCCACTGCCGCGCCTTCGACGCGCGCGCCGAGGGGACGGTGGGCGGCTCGGGCGTGGGGGTGGTGGCGCTGAAGCGGATGGTGGACGCCCTCCGCGACGGGGACACCATCCACGCGGTGGTGAAGGGCTCGGCCATCAACAACGACGGCTCGGACAAGATCGGCTTCACGGCGCCCAGCGCGAAGGGGCAGGCCCAGGCCATCGCCGAGGCGCTGGGGGTGGCCGGCGTGGACCCGTCCACCGTCACGTACGTGGAGACGCACGGCACGGGGACGGCGCTCGGCGACCCCATCGAGATCGCGGCGCTCACCGAGGTCTTCCGCTCGGCGACGGACCGGAAGGGGTTCTGCGCCCTGGGGGCCGCGAAGACCAACATCGGCCACGTGGACGCGGCGGCTGGGGTGGCGGGGTTCATCAAGGCGGTGCTCGCGCTGAAGCACCGCACTCTCCCGCCGACGCTCCACTTCCAAAGCCCCAACCCCGAGACCCGGCTGGAGGAATCGCCCTTCTACGTGAACACCGAGCTCCGCGCCTGGGAGACCGACGGGGCGCCGCGGCGGGCCGGCGTCAGCTCGTTCGGGATCGGCGGGACCAACGCCCACGTGGTGCTGGAAGAGGCCCCGGAGCCGCCGCGCTCCGCGCCGTCCGACGCGGCGGAGCTCCTGGTGCTGAGCGCGAAGACGGAAGCCGCGCTGGAGCGGCTGCGCGGGCGCTTCGCCGCGCACCTGGCGCGCCACCCCGACCTCCCGCTCCGGGACGTGGCGTTCACCCTCCAGGAGGGGCGGGCTGCGCACCCGCACCGCTGGGCGGCCGTGGCGCGCGACGCCGGGGAGGCGCGCGAGGCGCTCGCCGGGAGCCCGCGCCGGAAGCCGGTGGCGCGGCGCGCGGCCGACCGGCCCACGGTGGCGTTCCTCTTCCCCGGCGGGGGGACGCAGTACGCCGGGATGGCGCGCGAGCTGTACGCCCGCGAGCCGGTGTTCCGCGAGGAGATCGACCGCTGCGCGGATGCCCTCGGCGACGAGCTGGGGCTGGACCTCCGCACGGTGCTCTTCCCCGCGCCCGGCGCGGAAGCGGAGGCGCAGGAACACCTGGAGCAGATCCGCTTCGCGCTCCCGGCGCTCTTCGCGGTGGAGTACGGGCTGGCGCAGCTCTGGATGTCGTGGGGCGTACGCCCCGAGGCCATGCTGGGGCACAGCATGGGGGAGTTCGTGGCCGCCTGCATCTCGGGGGTGTTCACCCGCGACAGCGCGGTGCGGCTGGTGGCGGCCCGAGCGCGGCTGATGCAGTCGCTCCCCACCGGGTCGATGATGGCGGTCCCCATCCCCGAGAAGGAGCTCCGCTCCCTCCTCCCGGAGCGCGTGGCGCTGGCTGCGGTGAACAGCGCGTCGCACTGCGTGGTTTCCGGGGGGACGCCCGACGTGGACGGCATGGAGGCGCTCCTCGCCGAGCGGGGGGTGGTGGCACGCCGGCTCCACGTGTCGCATGCCTCCCACTCGGCCGCCATGGACCCCATCCTGGAGGCCTTCGCCGACGAGGTCCGGAAGGCGCGCCCTGCCGCGCCCCGCATCCCCTTCCTCTCGAACGTGACGGGCGACTGGATCACCGCGGAGCAGGCGACGGACCCGGGGTACTGGGTGCGTCACCTCCGCGAGACCGTCCGCTTCGCCGACGGCGTCCGCCGCCTCCTGGAGAGCCCGGACCGGGTGCTCCTGGAGGTGGGGCCAGGCGAGACGCTCGGCACCTTCGCGCGCCGCGACGGCGGGAGCGGGCGGGTGGTCGTGAAGAGCCTCCCCCAGCCCGACCAGGCGGACGCCAGCGACGAGACCGTCCTGGAGGCGCTCGGCTCGCTCTGGACGGCGGGGGTGGAAATCGACTGGCCGGCCGTGCGCCGCGGGGAGCCGCGCCGCCGCGTCCCGCTCCCCACCTACCCCTTCGAGCGGACGGAGTACCGGGTGCCCCGGCCCCCCGCCGCCGCGCCGGTGGC
>Ga0247718_1000317_pt1 | contig 13119 bp, 8 predicted proteins | sample 21E_DmetaG_FD_189045 | JGI IMG/M metagenome (GOLD analysis project Ga0247718, IMG submission 189045) | Soil microbial communities from hillslope of Landscape Evolution Observatory, University of Arizona, Oracle, AZ, United States - 2-1-E_D | ecosystem: Engineered > Artificial ecosystem > Mesocosm...
CAGCTTGGCGAGGAGATCGCCGCCGCGTGCAGCCGCGACGCCATTGCGGAATGACGCACCGGGTTCAACCGCGCCATCAAGTCCATCGGCGAGGAGGCCGCCCTTGCCGAGCTGAGCGAAGATCTCGCCGGTCATGGCCGTGGTGAAATCGACGAGCTCTCCGCCTGCCAGCCGTGCCCACTTGGCGTGCGTGCCGGGCTGGCAGAGCCATGAATCGGGGTTTACGAGACCGGCGGCGGCAGCGCCCAGCAACTGCACTTCCTCGCCGCGCATGATGTCGGCGCGGCCGTCGCTAACGCGCGAGACGCCCGGAACGATGGCGGTGCGGCCGCGTTCCACCCAGTGAACTGCATGCGCGATAGCGGCGAGGCTGGCGGGTGCGGGGACGTAGCCGGCATCGACCCAGCCGCGGTTGGAGCCGACCATGCCGGCGCAAAGCATTGGCAGATCGCCCCAGCGCGCGCGCATCGCGGCGGCTTCGGCGGGAAAACTGCTGCTGCCCATGTTCAGGATTCCGCGGTCATCCTGCGCCGTATCCAGTATGGTTCCGTCTGCCGCGAGCACGAAGACGCGGCGGTTGGTCGAGCCCCAATCGACAGCGAGCAGGGTGGCTTGCAAGGGTATCTCCGATCAGGTGTTTACGTAATTATCATATCTATCTGACTTTGATGTCAGGAGGAATTGAATTGTGCGCTCCAAATGCGTAATCGTTAGCAGGCTTGGTGAACAGGAAAGTCAGCGCCATCACGACCGACACCTTCCCTAACGAAATGCGTACCAGCCTCGGCCGGAATCTGACGTATGGTCTGCTCGATGTGATCGGGCGCGGCATCGTGATCGGCGAGTATGATAATGTAGCGTTTCCGACCGAAGCCGAACTGGCCCGCAAGCATGGTGTGAGCCGTGCGGTGACGCGCGAGGCGGTGAAGATGCTGACGGCCAAGGGCCTGCTGAGCGCGCGGCCCCGGCAGGGGACGATCATCCAGCCGCAATCCTCGTGGAACCTGTTCGACAGTGACGTGCTGCACTGGCTGCTCGAGCGCAAATTCTCGGTCGAGCTGCTGCGGCACTTCAACCAGCTGCGTGTGGCAATCGAGCCGGAGGCGGCGGCACTGGCGGCGATGCAGGCGACCGAGCAGGAATGCGCGGCGATGGGCGCCGGGCTGGCGCGCATGGTTGCCGCCGAAGCGGGGGCGGACAATACGCTGGCGGCGGACATTGCGTTCCATGTCGCGGTGCTCGAAGGCTCGGGCAATCCGTTCTACAAGCAGTTTCGCGACATGGTGGCGAGCGCGCTGGCGACGTCGATCCATTTCACCAACCGGATCAAGGGCCGCACCGCCAGCATCGAGGATCACCGCGCGGTCTATGACGCCATCCTGCGCCGTGACAGCGATGGCGCACGCTGCGCGATGCGACGGCTGATCGGCGATGTGCTCGAACTTATCGGCGAGGCCGAGGCGACGGCCAGCGCCTAGATGTAGGTGACGTCGGGCGCCGGGGGGGCCGTGCGCTGCCAGAAGCGGACGAGACTTGCCCGCTTGCCGAAGACCAGCCGGTTCACCGCCAGCGAGAACGCGATCGAGGACCACAGCGTCACGAACATCAGGTGGATGTAGTGCAGGCCGAACGGCGCGTGGACGAAGGTGAAGTAAGCATAAAGCGAGATGCCGAACAGCACCGCGCCGATGGCCGCGCGGGCATCGACATCGCGGAACAGCAGGCCGACGATGAAGGCCGAGAGGATCGGCATCGAGAACAGGCCGTTCAGCTGCTGCAGCAGATTGATGATGCTGACGGCGTTGGAATAGACCGGGATCAGCGCGACGGCGATCAGGATCAGCACGGCTGACGTCACGATGTTTAGCGTGCGGACACTGGCCTTGGGGTTCACGTATTTCTGGTGGATGTCGCAGATGTAGAGCGCGGCCGAGGAGTTGAGGATCGCGACGAAGTGGGTCGCGACGCTGGTGACAAGGATCGCGGCAAAGGTACCCGCCAGCCAGCCGGGGAGGACATTGCCGACGAGCTTGCCGAACGCGGCATCGTGGACATTGCCGTAGAGCTTGTAGGCGACGATGCCGGGCAGGACGACAATGGCCGGGACGATCATCAGGCGGATCACGGCGGCGGCAAGCACGCCCTTCTGCGCTTCGCGTACCGAGGGTGAGGCCATCGCACGCTGGGTGATCGCCTGGTTGGTCGACCAGTAGAAGATCTGGATGAACAGCATGCCGGTCAGCAGCGTGTGCCAGGGGATCGGCGAGTCATTGCCGCCGATCAGCGTGAGGCGTTCGGCCGGGATGCCCGAGAAATCGAAGCCGATCGCCTGCAGCGAAAGGAACACCAGCAGCAGGCAGATGAACAGCAGGCTGGCGCCGCTGAAGGTTTCGGAAATCGCAACGGCGCGCAGGCCCCCGAGTACGCCGTAGCCTGCGCCCAATGCGGCGATGCAGAAGCCGACCAGGACGAGCGGCAGATCGATCCCGAACACGCTGCGCAGGAACAGCGCGCCGGTGTAAAGCGCGCTCGGCATCGAGATGAACAGGTTGCCGAACAGGAACAGCGTAGAGATCATCGTGCGGATGCGATCGTCGTTGTAGCGCCGCTCGAGCAGCTCGGTCGTCGTGACGCACTGGTAGCGGTAGTAGATCGGCACGAAGACGAAGGCGAGGATAAGCAGGCCGAACACCGCGGCAAGCTCCCACCACGCGAGGAGCAGCATCTGGTTGCCGTTGGCGCCGACGAGCTGTTCGGTGCCGAGGTTGGTGATCGTGATCGAGCCGGCAACGTAGATCCAGGTGAGGCTGCCGCCGGCGAGGAAGAACTCGCGGTCCTCGTTCTGGCTGTGGGCATGGCTGGCGCGCGTGCGCCACCAGGTGAGACCACCGACCAGCAGGATGACAAGTGCGAAGGCGAGCAGCTGGGTGCTGCTGCCGATGGAGACGGCGGCGACCGGGGCGGCGGCGCTCATGCCCGGTGCTTCCGGGAGATCGGCGCGGACGCGGTGGTGGTCTTTACCCGGATCTGTCCTGCCATGGCGTCTCTCGCTGAACGGGATAATATCGCATTTATCATATCACGGCTGCTACGCTTCCGGCGCGGCGAGGGCAAGCCCGGGTGTATCGCAGCCCGAATCACAAATGAAGCTGCACCGCGCTGCGGCTGATCGGGCGCTCGCCGTGGGCGTTGTGGAGCTGTTCGAGCCGGGTGAGCTGGCCGAGGCTGTGCATGACTGCGTGGATCGCACCGAGATGGCCATCGCGGTGGAGCCTTAGCAGTGCCGCATCATCGAGCGTTTCAAGCGCGAGCGGGTCGATGGTGTAGGCACCCTCGATATCCTGCTGGTGCTGGTCGGCATGGTGGAGCGTGATCGTCATCGGCGTGACGAGGCGCGCGGCGGTGATGGCGCTGATGAACGCGGCGGTCTTTTCGACATCGGTGCGCATGGTCTGGAGGAGCGAGCGGCGGCCTGCAAGGAAAGGGGTTTCGGCGCCGCTTGCATCGAACAGCGCATGGCCGGAAGCGGCGCCGATCAGGCTGCTGGTCTCGTCGATGCAGAGTTCCGGCTCGCCGCCTTCGGGCGCGCCGAGGTAGAACGGCAAGCGCAGCACGTTGAGGGGGAGGTAGGTGGCGGCCCAGTTGCCGCCGAGCACGTAGAGGTTGCGGTTTGCCGTGAAGCCCAGAAGCGCGCCGAGGCGGAACTGGCCGGTGGCGCCGTCCTTGATGAGGACGATGGGGTAGTCGCACAGGGCGAGCGGGATTTCGCTGAAGCCGAGCGGGACATGGCCGAGACCGGAAGCGGCGGCGAGATCGGTGCCTTTCCCGATGGTCAGGCTGGCATGGCGTTCGCGGCGAATCGCGGCGAGGGTGGCGCCGCTCATACCGCCTGGAACCCGTGCACGCGGACCGCATCGAGCAGCGCACGGTGCGAGGGGAGCGCGGCGAGCGCCTGCTCCTGCTGGCGCTGCGTGGCCATGAAGCAGCGCTGCGCGAGCGCGGCTTCGGCGGCGACCTGGCTGCCTTCGGCGAGATTGCATTCGAAACCCATGCCATGGAGCACGTACTGGTAGCTGGGCCAGGAGAACACTTCGGGCTGATGCGGGAAATCCTGCGGGCCGGGCGGCAAGTGGCGCCAGAGTTCGAGTTGCTCAAGCAGGCGGTCCGGCACGGTCGCGGGATCGCGGTTGTCGCGCCAGAACGCGGTGTCCTCGCGCTTGGTGAGGACGTAGTGGAGCTTGAGGAAATCGATGATGCGCGCCCAGTGGTGCTCGAACGCGGCGTTGAACTGGCGGGCGAGCGGGGCCATCACGGCGCGGCTTTGGGGCAGGCGCTCGGTGATGAAATCGACCGCTGTCTCGATCAGCATCAGCGCCGAGGCTTCGAGCGGTTCGAGGAAACCGTTGGCAAGGCCCACCGCGACGCAGTTTTTTTCCCAGAAGCGCTGGCGATGGCCGGAGCGGATCGGAATGCGGCGGGTGTTGAGCCCTTCGGCGACGGGGCCGAGGTAGGCGCGCAAAGTGGCCTCGGCCTCGTCATGGCTGGTGTGGCGGCTGGAATAGACATAGCCGGTGCCACGCCGAGTGGGGAGGCCGATGTCCCAGATCCAGCCCGCGCCTTGCGCGGTGGAGTTGGTCTGGCTGGCGACGGGATCGTCCTCGTGCTCGTAGGGCACCTGCAGCGCGACGGCGTGGTCTGCCAGCAGAACGTCACCGCAATCGATGAAGGGCACGCCGTAGGTCTGGCCGATCAGGAGGGCGGCGAATCCGGTGCAGTCGACGAAGAAATCGCCGGCGAGGAACCCAGTTTGCTTCGCTTCGACGCCGGTGACGAAGCCTGCGTCATCGACTTTCACACCGGTCACGTCGTCGGTGATGTGGCGCACGCCGAGCTTCTCGACACAGTGCTTCTTGAGCAGCGCAGCGAACTTCACAGCGTCGAGATGGTAAGCGTAGTTGGCGAGGCCGACATATTCGGCGGTGCTGATCGACTTGGGGGCAAGGCCCGCGTCGCACAGCGCGGACTGGAAATCGACCGCATGCGCGAAATCCGTACCCGCGCCGTCCTGCCGCCTGAGCCAGTGCGCGGAGAGGTTTATCTGAGTCGCGGCCTGCGGCGGGTTGAGCGGGTGATAATACGAATCGCCCGGCTCGCCCGTCACCCAGCCGGTGAAGCGCGCGCCCTGCTTGAAGGCGGCATCGCACGAGCGGAAGAATTCGGTCTCGGAAATCCCGATCTTGCGCAGCGTGTTGCGCATCGTGGGCCATGTGCCCTCGCCGACGCCGATGGTGCCGATGGTCTCGGATTCGATGAGGGTGACCGAAACCCCGTTCTCGCCTCCCGGGCGGTGTGCTGCGGCGATGCGGGCAGCGGCAATCCAGCCGGCCGAGCCGCCGCCGACGATCACCACCTGCCGAACCCTGTCGTTCATGTCCTGCTCCCTAGACCCTTGTTTCCGCTGCCTTGCGGGTCTTGGCAAGGCGGCGCTCCATCGACCTCAGGTGCAGCAAATAAGCACCACTGCCTAGGCAATCCAGCTGCCCCAAAAACTTTCATTTGATTTATCTGATAAAACATATCAGTCAAACCTGTAACGGCGCGGGCATCCGCGTCGAAGCACTTGGCACGTCTCGACCGGACACGGCGGGCGTCAACAAGGGGAGAGCCAGATTATGTCTCGTTTCAATAGTTTGACCGCTATGTCGCGGATGCGCAGCCAGGCTCTGGCGTGCTGCAGCGCGCTGGCCATCGTGGGTGGTGCAGCCCCCGCATTCGCGCAGGAAACGCCTGCCGGTGCCTCTTCGGAGCCCGAAGCGATCGTGGTGACGGGTATCCGCAGCTCGCTGCGCAGTGCGGCAGGCATCAAGAAGAACTCGCTCGCCATCGTCGATGCGATCAGCTCGGAAGACCTCGGCAAGTTCCCCGACACGAACGTGGCGGAATCGCTGCAGCGCATCCCGGGCGTCGCGATCGACCGCAGCAACGGTGAAGGCCGCTTCGTGACGGTGCGCGGCTTCGGCCCGGCGTTCAACACCGTGCTGGTCAACGGCCGCACCTTCGCGAGCGACAACCAGGGCCGCGAATTCTCGTTCGACCTTCTGGCGGCTGAACTGATCAGCGGCGCCGAAGTCTACAAGAGCTCGCAGGCCCGCCTGCAGGACGGCGGCATCGGTGCCACGCTCAACGTCAAGACGCCGCGTCCGCTCGACCTCGGCGGTTTCAAGGCGGTCGTTTCGGCCAAGGGCCAGTACGAGCGCAACAGCAAGAGCGCGACGCCGCAGGCCTTTGGCCTCATCAGCGACACCTTCGCTGACGACACGTTCGGCGTGCTCGCGTCGGTCTCCTACCAGAAGCGCGATGCACAAACCCGCTATACCCAGAACCGTGGTTATATCCCTCGCACGACGGTCGGGACCGGCGCGAACGCCATCGCCAACGTGTTCGCGCCCCGTAACCAGGACGTCGGCCAGGACGACCAGCAGCGTGAACGCATCGGCGTGACCGGCACCGCCCAGTACCGTCCGAACGATCAGCTGACTTTCACGGTCGATGGCCTCTACAACCAGTTCAACGTCAACTCGCGCGTGCAGGCGCTGGGCAGCTGGTTCGAGCCTTCGAGCTACACGGCGGCGGCGATCGATTCGAACCGCACGGTCACCTCGCTGACCACCAACGGCAACGCCGACCTTATCCAGACGTCGAACAACCGCTTCGTTAAGACCTACGCGGTCGGCGGCAATGTCGAATGGAAGCCCAACAGCAACCTGACGGTGAAGGCTGACGTTTCGTGGTCGCGCGCGAAGGATTCGGCCGGTGGCCGCAACTACTTCACCGTGATCGGTATCCCGAGCGTCTACAGCTTCCAGCAGGCGACCGGCAACGGGTTCCCCTCGACCACCGGCTACTCGGCGAACCTCACCGACGCCAGCCTCGGCCGTTCGCACATCGCGCTGCGCCAGGGCAACAGCGAGGCCGAGCGCGTGCTCGAGTACAAGCTCGACACCGAGTGGAAGTCCGACGGCGGCACGCTCGATGCCATCCGCTTCGGTTTCATCAACACCAACCGCAGCAAGAACAGCCAGAGCATCGCGACCGATCCGAACACGCTGTGCCTCTATTGCGGCTATAACGAGCGCGCCGCCGCATCGCTGCTCAGCCCGCTCACGCTCAACGCGCCGGGTGGTTCGGGCAGTGTGCCGACGCGCATTCTGACCTATGATCCGAACGCCTACTTCGCGTTCCTCGAAAGCCCGGCCCAGGCCGCAGCCCGCGACACGGCGCGTGGCCTTGCTCCGGGAACCACGGCGGCCCTGCTGCGTGCGACCAATGGCTTTGCCGCCTCGCCGCAGCCGAGCTCGTTCGCGGTTTCTGAAAAGGTCTTCGCCGGCTACCTTGAAACCGATCTCAAGGGGAACCTCGGCTCGCTGCCGTGGACGGTCAACCTCGGTGCGCGCTACGTGCACACCGAGATCATCGCGAGCGGCCGTCAGCTGGCGCTGACCGACCTGCTTTCGGTGCCGAACGACCCGACGATCTACCAGGCGGTCTATGCCAACGGCGGTGTTCCGGTCGCGACAGCGCAGCGTTCGAGCTACGACTACTTCCTGCCGAACATCAACGTGAAGGTGAACCTCACCGACAAGTTCATCGCCCGCCTGTCCGCATCGCGCACGCTGACCCGTCCGCAGATCCGCGACCTTGCGCCGCGCACGAACTTCGACGTGACCCGTCCGGCGAGCCTCGACGCGAGCGGCGGCAACCCGAACCTGCGGCCCTACACTGCGAACAACTTCGATATCTCGCTGGAATGGTACCCGACCTCGACAACCACCTTGTCGGTGGCGGGCTACTACAAGAGCATCGACAACTTCATCGTGCAGACCCGTTCGGCGGAGCCGTTCACGATCGCCAATGCCAGCAATCTGCCGGTCGGTGGCGGCATCACCGGCCCGAATAGCGCAACGTTCAACGTGCGCCGTCCGCGCAACTCGGAGAACGTTTCGGTCCGCGGTGTCGAGCTCAACGTAACGCATACGTTCGACTACCTGCCCGCCCCGCTTGACGGTCTGGGCATCTCGGCCAACGCCACGTTCGTGGACAGCAGCGCTGCCTTCGACGTGACGCGGTTCGACCAGTCGGTCGCGCTGGAAGGTCTCGGCAACAGCTACAACGTGACGGGCTTCTACGAAAAGAACGGCTTCGCCGCCCGTATCGCCTACAACCGCCGCGGCCGGTTCCTCGAATACCTTGTCACCCCCGGTCAGGGCGGTGATCCGGTGTTCCGCCGTCCGTTCGACCAGATCGACGTGCGCGTGAGCTACGACATCAAGAAGTTCGCGCAGGTCTTCGCGGAAGGGACCAACGTGACCAACTCGCGGAACATCACCACGGGCCGCTTCGACAACCAGGTGCTCGACTATGTCGATACCGGCGCGCGGTGGGCTGCCGGTGTTCGCCTGAACTTCTGATCGTCCAACCCCCTCCGGACGAGAAGGCGCGCCCATGCGGATACTCTGCATGGGCGCGTTTTCGTTTTTGCACTGAACTTGCAGGATGATTTGCAATGAAAGCACTCGCGCGCCTCGTTCTCCCGGCCCTGCTGCTGGCGGGCACGGCTGAGGCCGAACCGATGCGGCAACCTTATGCGGTGCCGCCGCTGGATGCGCCGGAACTCGCGGCGCTGGGGGCCTATGCCATCGGCACGCAGGCGATCACGGTGGATGCGCCGGACAGCGTGGTGCTTTCCGCCACCGGCCTTGCCCGCACCACGCGGACGATCAAGGCGCGGGTGTGGTATCCCGCGGATGCCGCGCCCACGGCGGCGCGGGCCAGCTTTGCGCATGTCCTGCCCAAACCCGATGGCACTGGCGGGCAGTTTGTCATCCCGAGCCTCGCCCTGGACGGAGCCGCGCCGATCAAGGGGAAACGCTTCCCGCTGGTGGTCGTCTCGCACGGCTACAACGGCTGGGACACGTTCATGACCTGGCTGACCGAGAACCTCGCGACCAAGGGCTATGTTGTCGTGGCGATCGATCATGCCGACCAGCGTGTGGTGAACCCGGCGGAGTTCCCGGTCTCGTTCGGCAACGTGCTGGTCCACCGCGCGCGCGATGTGCGCGTGGTAATCGATGACATGACGCGCCGCGCCGGCAAGGCCGGCGATGCGCTGGGCCAGGAAATCGACGCGGGGCAGATCGGTCTTGTCGGCTATTCGATGGGCGGCTTCGGCGTGCTCGGCGCGGCGGGGCTGGACTATGCGCCGACCAGCCCGGTGTTTGCGCAAATGCCCGCTCCGGCGCGGGACCAGTTGCTGGAGAGCCAGACGGCGGGCAAGTCGATCGCGGCGCGGATCAAGGCTGTCGTCGCGCTGGCACCTTTCGGCGGCAGTCCGCCGGTTCGGGTATGGTCAGAAGCCTCGCTTGCCGCCTTTGCCAAGCCGGTGCTGATGATCGACGGCGACCATGACGACATCGTCGATGCGCCGAACGGAGTCAGCTGGATGTTCGACCACATGGCCGCGAACGAGCGGCACTTCCTGCTCTATCAGAATGCGCGCCACAATGTGGGGGGCAATCCGCCCCCGCCCGAGGCGGACGCTGATTTCTCGACGCGCGAATACTTTGCCGAGCCGGTGTGGCGGGCGGAGCGGATCAACGCGATCAACCAGCACTTCATCACAGCGTTCCTCGACCTGCATCTCAAAGGCGAGGAGGCCAAGCGGGCCTATCTGGATGTGACGCCGCCCAATGCAGGCGACGGGCAGTGGCCGTTGGCGCCGTTCCAGAACGTGGGCGGTAAGCCAGCCTCGGCAGAGCAGCCCGGGTTCTGGCGCGGCTTCCAGCGGCGCTGGGCGCTGGGGCTGGAAATGAAGGCCGGAAAGCCCGCCGCGCGCTGATCAGGCGGGGAAGGCGGCCTCGCCGGTCGTTCCTGCGAACAGCGTGGCGGTGGCGCCGCCGACCCAGATCGGGCCGCCGGCTTCATGCTCGATGCGGACGCGGCCCGAGCGGCCGAGGCGGGTGCCCTGTGTGGCCGTGTAGGGCGCCGTCACGTGGCCGAGGCGCAGCATCCATTCGGCGGCGGACGCGTTGAGGCTGCCGGTGACGGGGTCCTCGATGAGGCCGCCATAGGGGTCGCTGAAGATTGCGCGCACTTCATAGGCAAACGGGCTCCCTGCGGGATGCAGGCCGACGAGGCCGATGTCGATGCGGTTGGCATGCGAGCGGGCAGACTCGACCGCGATGACCGAGGCCGCGTCCTTGAGCTGGATACCTAGCCAGCCGGGGCCGTTGTCGATCCATTCGGCCGCAACCACATCGCCGGCGGCGATCCCAAGCACGCCGCATGCCTCGGCCAGCTTGTCCGCGTCGACCGGGCCGGACCGCAGCAGCGGCGGGGCAGCAAAGGCGAGGCCGTTTGCGCCGCGGCGGACGTCGATGAGGCCCGCGCCGCATTCCTGCACGACTTTGCCGTCATGGCGCGGCGTGCCGCCGAGCGCGAGCCAGGCGTGGGCGGACCCCAGCGTGGGGTGGCCGGCGAAGGGCAGTTCGCGGTCGAGCGTGAAGATGCGCACGCGGTAGTCGGCAGTGTCGGTCGTCGGCGGCAGCAGGAAGGCGGTTTCCGAGAGATTGAGCCAGCGGGTGATGGCCTGAAGTTCTGCCGTATCCCGGTCGGCATCGAGGGCGATCACGGCAAGCGGATTGCCCGAGAACGGGGTTTCACCGAACACGTCGACAAGCTGGAAAGGGTACTGCGGCATGTGTCCTGAACCTTGCGCGCCGGGGTTGGCGCGTGGGAATCAAGATCACGGCTTGGCGGGCATTGGCAACAATGAAAAGCCATCGCCTTCGAGAGCAGGTCTATCCCGCAGGGATCAGTCCGGGATGGCGAAGCTGAGGCGCAGGCCGGTGATGAAGGCGCTGCTGGCACGGCGATCCCAGCCGGGGTTGATCACGTATTGGAGATCGGGCTGGATGTTCAACCAGCTTGCGAGCTTGCGCTGCGCCGTCAGTTCGAACACGGTTTCCCCACGAGCCGCACGATCAGGAGCAAGCAGGGTTCGCTGCGCGGCTGCGCCCAGCCGGGCATGCGCAGCGGCCACACCCAGGCGCCAGTTGCCTACCGTCGCAACAATGCCGCCACCCAGATAGGCGGCCACGGGATTGGCGCGGGAATCGGCAATCCCGAAGCGGATCCAGGCATTGAGCCGGCGAGTGACTGCGCCTTCGAGCAGACCATACGCGCCCCGCGAAAGGGCGGGAGTCTCGGCTGGATCGAGCGCCGCGAATCGCGTCGTATGATGCCAGCCGCCTAACTGCAAAAGCCATGTCCCCACGGGCAGGCGCGCTTCGGCGATCAGCAGAGCGCCGGTCGTCCCGGGAAAACGCACCGCGAGCTTGCGCGGATCATGCCGCGCACCGGCCAGTGAATCGAACAGGCCCAAGGTCAGCGCCTTGCGGCCACGCTGCATCCGCATGACAATCGCGGACGAGGTCATCGGGAAGATGGAGGGGCCGGCGAGTCCGCTCTGCGAGATTTCCGGACCGATCCCGAAGGCGCTGTTCACGAAGAGCGAGCCGGTGTTCTGGATATCGAATTCGGCGTTGAGGTCGATAAGCCCGGCCTTGGCGGAGAGGAAGTCGTGTGGCTTCCACTGCGCCCATGCTTCGTAGACATGGGGCAGTGTATCAGCCTCGAGGCTGCTCACTGTCTGGAAGGCCCCCACGCGGCGACCCGAAAAGTCGGGCCCGTGAACCGCCATCACATCGAGGTGTGCAGACCATGCATCGAGACCGATGACCGGGCCCTTGAAATCGAGCCAGACATCGGCGCGTGCGACGACTTCGGTGCCATGATCGAGATCGCCGCTGACCGCCGAGAGAACGTCCGCCGTATAGGACCCGCCCAATTTCACGGCCGATTGCGCCGCCGCCGAGGCGGGCAGCGCCAGAGCGGCGAGGGTAAGGGCAAGGTGACCGGTCCGTATCATCACCATCGTGATAGGACCGAGGCGGATAAGATCGTCCTTTGCCGCGATCAGGTAAATGGCGCAGCATGCCTGCAGCAAACCGGCAGGAATTTGCCGGGTGATGCTGTGGCTGCGCCGCATCACGTTCGGCATCATTCTTTTATGTGCAACGGGGTGTGCGCAATTTCATGATGACTCGGCCTCGCCAATGCGGTAAAACCACACACACAAAACAAGTCGTTCACCCGGCGCGGCCTTGGGAGAGGATGCGTAAAATTGCACCGCGCCGGGTGTCCTGAACTGGTTGATCCTTCACAGCCCTGATTTTTTCGTCGCTTGGTGGGCGCGGTGGATCGTGCCCGAGCGTTGCCTGGTGATCGAAATGTCCGATCATAGTAAGCGGACAAATCAACTGGTCGCGTCGCGGCCCTCTGCGCCACAACGGACCCGTCCGCTGGTTTCGATCAGAAACCCGGGCTAGATTATCCCAACCCAAGCGGTGTCGGGCAGTACGGCACACACGTGCGCCCGATCGCCGCGAGCAGAGAGGAAACCCCCATGCGCGCTTCGCTCGCGACCCTATCCCTTGCGCTTTTGACTGCCGCGCCTGTGGCCGCCCGTGCCGCCGATGCGGCTCCGATGGCGCCTGCCGCCACTGCCGAAAAGCCGACGACCAACAAGGACTGGTGGCCCGATCAGCTTGACCTGACGCCGCTGCGACAGAACGAGAACACGCTGGCGAGCCCCTATGGCGCCGATTTCGACTACAGCAAGGCCTTCCTCAGCCTCGATCTCAAGGCAGTGAAAGCGGACATCGCCAAAGTGCTGACCACCTCGCAAGCCTGGTGGCCCGCGGACTATGGCAATTATGGCCCGTTCTTCATCCGCATGGCCTGGCACAGCACCGGCACCTACCGCACGATCGACGGTCGCGGCGGCGGTGCGGGCGGCGAGCAGCGCTTCGAGCCGCTGAACTCGTGGCCGGACAATGCCAACCTCGACAAGGCGCGCCGGCTGCTCTGGCCGATCAAGCAGAAGTATGGCCGCAAGCTTTCGTGGGGCGATCTCATGGTGCTGACAGGCAACGTCGCGCTCGAGCAGATGGGCTTCAAGACGCTGGGCTTCGGCGGCGGCCGCGCGGATACGTGGCAGCC
>Ga0247718_1000318_pt1 | contig 13118 bp, 11 predicted proteins | sample 21E_DmetaG_FD_189045 | JGI IMG/M metagenome (GOLD analysis project Ga0247718, IMG submission 189045) | Soil microbial communities from hillslope of Landscape Evolution Observatory, University of Arizona, Oracle, AZ, United States - 2-1-E_D | ecosystem: Engineered > Artificial ecosystem >...
GGGCGGAGGGGCGCGCGGCAAGCTGGGGCAGGAGCTTGACCCGGTTGGCGAGCGCATCGGCAATGGCGTTCTTGAGCCGGGCGATCTGCGCGGGCTCGTTGAGCGGGCGGCCAAGCGGATCCTGCACGAGGAAGTTGTCGACCGCGAGGCCGTTGCGCGCGGTGTGGATGCGCGCGTCGATGATGTTGCCGCCGGCGAGGTGGATGCCGCCGGCGATGCGGTAGAACAAGCCGGGGTGGTCGGCGGCCAGCACGGTAACGAGCGTGGCTCCGCGCGCAGGGTACCAGTGGGCTTCGACTGTCAGCGGCTCATCGAGCGAGATATCCATCTGCTGGAGGTTGAGCGCGATGATGTCCTCGGGCTCGGCGATCCAGTAGGCATCGCCGAGTTGCTTGCCGACCGTGCCGATGAGGGCGTCGCGCTCCTTGAGGAGGGCGGCGACAGCCTTCTTCTTGGCGGCAATGCGTTCGGCGCGGCCATATTGCTTGTGGCCGAGGCGCAGCACTTCCTCGGTGGAGGTGAACAGATCGCCCAGCAGCTGGCGCTTCCACGAGTTCCAGATGCCGGGGCCAACCGCGCGGATATCGACGATGGTGAGCACGAGGAGGAGACGCAGCCGCTCCTGACTCTGCACACGGCCGGCAAAGTCGGCGATGGTCTTGTAGTCCGCAAGATCGCGCTTGAAGGCGGTTGCACTCATCAGGAGATGCCAACGCACCAGCCATGCGACGAGTTCCGTTTCGGCCGGCGACATGCCGAGGCGCGGGCAGAGCTTCATCGCGATTTCCGCGCCGAGGATCGAGTGATCGCCGCGCCGGCCCTTGGCGATATCGTGGAGCAGGGTCGCTATATAGAGCACGCGGCGCGAGGCGACCTTCAAGATGACCTCGGTCGCCATCGGATGCTGCTCGGTTTCCTCGCCCTTCTCGATGCGCGACAGGAGGCCGATGGCGCGGATGGTATGCTCGTCGACCGTATAGTGGTGGTACATGTCGAACTGCATCTGCGCGACGACGCGGCCGAAATCGGGGACGAAGCGCCCGAAGATGCCCGCCTCGCTCATCCAGCGCAGCGCGGTTTCGGGGTCGCGGCGGCTGGTGAGCAGTTCCATGAACATCGTGTTCGCGCGCGGATCGCGGCGGACCGATGCGTCGATCAGGCCGGAATCGCGCCGCGCGAGGCGCATCGCTTCGGGGTGGATTTCGAGGCCCTCGCGGTCGGCCACGAGGAAGATCTCGATCAGGCGGACGGGATCCTGCCGGAAGAAATCATCGCCGTCGGCGCCGAGCTTTTCGGCCTGGATCGGAAAGGCGCCGATCTTGCGCTTGCGGCGGCCGCGCAGCGCGGCGAAGAAGCCGAGCTTCGTCTTGGCGAACTGTTCATCGAGCTGGGCAAGGAACATGCCGGTGAGCGAGCCGACCTGCGTCGCCTGCAGGAAGAAGTACTGCATGAAGCGCTCGACCGCGCTTTTGCCCGGGCGATCGGCGAAGTTCATGCGCAGCGCGACTTCGCGCTGGAGATCGAAGGTCAGGCGGTCCTCGGCGCGGCCGGTGACGGCATGGAGGTGGCAGCGGACCGACCAGAAGAAGCTCTCGGCGCGGCGGAAGGCTCGGTATTCGGCAGCGGTGAGCAGGCCGACTTCGACGAGTTCGCTGGGATCTCGAACTTTGTGGATGTATTTGCCGATCCAGTAGAGCGTGTGGAGGTCGCGCAGGCCGCCCTTGCCTTCCTTCACATTGGGCTCGACGACGTAGCGACTGTCACCCAGCTTCTTGTGCCGCTCGTTGCGCTCGGCGAGCTTCTCGGCGACGAACTGGCGCTCGGTGCCGGTGACGACTTCGGCCCAGAAGCGGCGCGAGCCTTCTTCGTAAAGAGCGCGGTCACCCCAGATATAGCGGCCTTCGAGCAGCGCGGTGCGGATGGTGAGATCGCCGCGCGCCATGCGCACCATCTCGTCGAGCGAGCGGCTAGACTGGCCGACCTTGAGACCCAGGTCCCAGAAGAAATAGAGCATCGCCTCGATCACCTGCTCGCACCATGCCGTCGGCTTGGTCGGGGTGAGGAAGGCGATGTCGACGTCCGAGTGAGGCGCCATCTCGCCGCGCCCGTAGCCGCCGACCGCGACCAGCGCGATGCGTTCGCCGGTCGAGCGGTTGCTCGCGCGATAGACGTGGCCGACGACGTGATCGTGGATCACGCGCACCAATTGATCGATCAGGAAGGCCTGACCCTGCGCGCATTCGGTTCCGTGCGAAGGCTTTTCGCGCAAGCGCCGGGCGAGTTCGTCACGCCCTTTGGCGAGGGCATAGCGCAGCAGCTCGACGATCGCGGTCCGGGCCTTGTCGCCCTGCGCCGCGACCTGTTCGGCAATCGCATCGGCAAGCGCCCGGCGATCGATGATGGCGCGCTGGTTGGGAATCCGGGGGGTGATCATGACCCCTCCCCTCTAGCCTATCCCGCCTTGCGCGTCTCTTGCCATTGCGCCCCGTAGCGCTGCTTGAGGGTGCGCTTGTCCACCTTTTCGGTGCCGAGGCGGGGCAGCGCTTCATGTTCTTCCCAGAACTGCACGGGGATCTTGAAGGCGGCGATGTGGGAGGCGAGGAACGTGCGCAGGTCGTCCGGGCTTACCGTGCAGCCTTCCTTGGCAAGATAGACCGCGACGGGGACTTCGCCGTAGAGCTCGTCGGGCAGGCCGAACACGCTGGCTTCGGCGACGCCGGGGTGCGCGTAGATCGCGTTTTCGACCTCGATGCAGGCGATGTTCTCGCCGCCGCGGATGATGATGTCCTTCTTGCGGTCGACGATGAAGAGGTAGCCTTCGGGATCGAGATAGCCGAGATCGCCGGTGCGGAAGTAGCCATCGGGCATGATGGCGGCAGCGGTCGCCTCGGGGTTGTCCCAGTAGCCGAGGAAATTGCAGACGCTGCGGATCGCGACTTCGCCGAGCTGGCCCTGCACGACAGGGTTTCCGCTATCGTCAAGGATCGCAAGGTCGACGAGCGGGCGCGAGGGGGTGCCGGTGCTGCCGGGCTTGGCGATGTAGTTCTCGTTGAAGTTTCCGCAGCCGACGCCGTTGGTTTCGGTGAGGCCGTAGCCGAGGATTGGGAAGGCGTGGGGCAGCGCCTTGCGGATACGGTCGACGTGCTCGACCGGACGCGGGGCACCGCCGGCAGCGAAGGTGACACAAGTCGAAAGGTCGTACTTGTCGTGATCGGGGTGCGTGGCGATCTCGTAGCTCATCAGCGGGACGCCGACGAAATAGGTTACCTTCTCGCGCTCGATGAGCTGCATCGCGGTGACCGCGTCCCACTTTGGCATGAGCACCAGCTTGCGGCCGAGCGCGTAGGACTGGAGCATCAGCGGCACTTCACCGGTGACGTGGAACAGCGGCACGTTGACGAGCGCGATGGGCTGCGCGTTCGGTGGGGGCGCCTCGCCGCGCGCGGTCATCAGGCCGAGGACCATGACGCTCTGCGCGAGGTAGCTGAAGGTGCCCTGCACCACGCCGCGGTGGTTGGAGTAGGCGCCCTTCGAGACGCCGGTCGAGCCCGAGGTGAACAGGATCGTGGCGAGATCGTCGGGTCCGACTTCGTGGAGCGGGGTAGAAGCATCGCCGCCTTTGGCGGTGAGCGCGGCAAGGCCTTCGGAGGGATAGCAATCGTGGACGAGCGGGATGATCTCGGCACCGTGGGCGATGCCGGTCAGGCGCTCGGCACGCTGGCGGTCGGCGATGATCATGCGGCAGCCGACCATGTCGATGCCGTGGGCCATTTCCTCGCCCTGCCACCAGCCGTTGATGAGGACAGCGCAGCCGCCGGCCATGAGCACCGCCATGTAGGCGACGATCCAGTTCGCCGAATTGCGCGCGGCGATGCCGACGCGGTCACCCTTCTGGAGGCCATGCCCGGCAACGAGGCCGCCTGCGGCGATTCGCGCGGCTTCGAGCGTCTGGGCAAAGGTCAGGCGCACATCACCATCGACGATGTACTCCTTCGCGCCGTGGAACGTGCAGAACTGGGTGAAATAGGCGCCGAGCGTGGGCGGGGCGGCAGCAATCATCGGGAGGTCGCGATCGAAGGCGCGGAAGGGTGTGGTGGAGAGCATGCCGCCGGGGGCGGTAAGCCCATCCATCACCTGGGCGAGATCCCGATCGAGCTGGGTCAACATGGGTATCTGAACTCTCCTCTCAGCCCCAATTCGCTTGGCTACCCTGCAAAAGGTACAGCGCTGGGGTCCAACCTGTTATTCGGTTTGCCTGACGGGTTTGCCCTGTGCCAGAAGGCCGCGCAAGGCTGCGGCGCACGCGGCACAAAACAAAACCGTTCTGTTACAAACCTCGTCGTTGCGAGAACTCTAGGGAGCTTGACCCTTGCTGTCACTATCGGCCGCCGCAGCCGCCGCTGTCGCGGGTCACCAGCCGCTGCACTGGGAGAACCTCGGCCTTTCGCCGATCGCGATCGACCTCGGGTTTTTCGCGATCAAGTGGTACAGCCTTGCCTATCTGGCGGGGATCATGCTGGCCTACTTCCAGCTCGGACGGATGATCCGCCAGCCGGGCGCACCGCTGGCGCAGCGCCATGCCGATGACTTGTTCTTCTACGCCACGCTGGGAGTCATCCTCGGCGGCCGGCTTGGCTATGCGGCGTTCTATGCGCCGGAACTGCTGACCGATCCTGCGCGGCTGATCCGCTTGTGGGAGGGCGGCATGAGCTTTCATGGCGGCCTGATCGGCACGGTCATCGCCATCGCCTGGGTTTCGTGGCGCGGCGGGCTGAACTTCGTGCGGACTTGCGACTACATCGCCGTCTGCGTGCCGCCGGGCCTGTTCTTCGGCCGCTGTGCCAACTTCGTGAACGGCGAGCTGTGGGGGCGGGTGACCGATTCGAAAGTGCCGTGGGTGATGGTGTTCCCCGGCGCTGGCCCGATGCCGCGCCATCCCAGCCAGCTGTACGAGGCGCTGCTGGAGGGCCTCGTCCTCGGCGTCGTGCTGTTCCTCCTGTTCTGGAGGACCCGCGCGCGCTGGCGGCCGGGCCTGCTCGTGGGGGTATTTGGCCTCGGCTATGCGCTGGCGCGGTTCATGGTGGAATTCTACCGCGAGCCAGACGCGCAGCTGCTCGATTTCGCGATGCGCAGCGGGCTCTCGATGGGCCAGTGGCTGACCCTGCCGATGATGGCGATCGGGCTGGGCCTCGCGTTCCGCGCGCTGATGAGCCCGCCGCTGGCGGTGACGATCCAGCCGGCCGGGCAGACTGCGGGGCAGACAATCGTATCCTGAGCGCGGAGCGGGAGCGATGACAGAGGGGCTGACGGCAGTTTTCGCGCGGTTGATTGCGGCAACCGGGCCAATCTCGATCGCGCACTACATGGCCGAGGCGAACGCGCGCTACTATGGCTCGCGCGATCCGCTGGGCGCGGCGGGCGACTTCGTGACCGCGCCCGAGATCAGCCAGATGTTCGGCGAACTGATCGGCCTGTGGCTGGCGGATCTCTGGCAGCGCGCCGGGAGGCCGGAGGGTGCCTGCTATGTGGAGCTTGGCCCTGGACGCGGGACTTTGGCGCGGGATGCGCTGCGGGCGGCCCGGCGCGGCGGGCTCTGTCCCGAGGTGCATTTTGTCGAGACCAGTCCGGCGCTCAAGGCCCTGCAGGAAGCGGCGCATCCGGGCGCGGTGTGGCATCACGATCTTTCCGGGTTGCCGACGGACAAGCCCTTGCTGATCGTCGCCAACGAGTTCCTCGATGCACTGCCGGTGCGGCAGCTGGTGCGCACGGCGAGCGGCTGGCGCGAACGCATGGTGGGGCTTGATGCTGATGGTGCGTTCCTCCCGGTTGCGGGGACAAGGCCGATGGATGCGGCGGTACCTGAGCGCTTCGCCACGGCGGCCGAAGGCGCAATCGTCGAGGCATCGCCGGCTGCGGCGACGATCGTGCAGGAAGTGGCGGGCCGACTTGCGGCGCAGGGTGGCGCGGCGCTGTTGATCGACTATGGCTATGCCGAGCCGCAATTGGGCAGCACCTTGCAGGCGGTTCGCGCACACCGGAAAGTGGATGTTTTTGCCGCGCCGGGCGAGGCGGACCTCACCGCGCATGTCGACTTTGCCACGCTAGGCGAAGTTGCAGAGCAGGCCGGTGCGCGCTGGTTGGGGACCAGCACGCAAGGGCACTGGCTTGCCGCCCTCGGCATCGGGGCACGGGCCGGGAGCCTTGCGCGGGCGGCGCCCCAGGCGGCGGAGGCCATCGAGGCAGCGACGATCCGCCTCACCGCCCCGGCGGAAATGGGCGCCTTGTTCAAGGTGATGGGTCTTGCGGCGCCGGGATGGCCCGATGGGGCAGGGCTCCACCGAGTCACCTGAAAGGCGGCCGATTGATACTTTGTCACACCGCAGCAAGACCGGTCTTGCGAATGACTTGCAGTAATCAGCCAAGTCCCTGTTTAAAATGCGATTAGCTGCCTCGCCTTCGCGACAAAATGCTTGTTGGCAAACGCAAGGCTTTGCGTCTATCAGGCGCGCCCAAGGGGACCGGACTCTCGCGCAGGCGGGGGATTGGTGCGGCATGGCTGGACGAGCGTCCCTTTGGGCACTTTCCCGCCGGATCGGTGTGGGACATTTTAGGACACGCTATCGCGCCCGATCCGTGGCGGCGGCAGCGCAGGCAGGGAATGGCAATGGCTGAACAAGCAAGCATCGCTGAGGCTACCATGGCTGGTGACGGCGTACGGCGCCGTGACTTCATCAATATTGCTGCGGTGAGCTTCGCAGGCGTCGGCGGTCTCGCCGCGCTCTATCCGTTGATTTCGCAAATGGCACCTTCAGCCGACGTGCTGGCGGAAAGCTCGACCGAAATCGACATCTCGGCGATTGCGCCGGGTCAGGCGATCAAGGCCGTGTGGCGCAAGCAGCCGGTCTTCATCCGCAATCTGACGCCCGAGGAAATCAAGTCGGCCGACGCGGTCGATGTGGCGAGCCTGCGTGACCCGCAGACGCTCGAGCAGCGCACCACCGCGGGCAAGACCAACTGGCTGATCACGATGGGCGTCTGCACCCACCTCGGCTGCGTGCCGCTCGGCGCCGGCGAGGGCGAAGTGAAGGGCGAGTTCGGCGGCTATTTCTGCCCCTGCCACGGCTCGGTCTACGATACCGCGGCCCGCATTCGCAAAGGCCCCGCGCCCAAGAACCTTGAGGTGCCCCCCCATGAATTCTCTTCCGACACTGTCGTGAAGATCGGCTGAGGACTGACACGATGAGCTTTCCCTGGGCGAACGAATACAAGCCGTCGCATCCGCTGATGCAGTGGATCGATGAGAAGCTTCCCCTCCCCCGCTTTGTCTACAACGCGGTCGGCGCCGGTTATCCGGTTCCGCGCAACCTGAACTACATGTGGAACTTCGGCGTGCTCGCCGGTTTCGCGCTGGTTCTGCAGATCGTGACGGGCGTTGTCCTCGCCATGCACTACGCGGCGAATGCCGGCGTGGCGTTTGACAGCGTCGAGCACATCATGCGCGACGTGAACTGGGGCTGGATGCTCCGTTATGCCCACGCCAACGGCGCGAGCATGTTCTTCATCGTGGTCTACACCCACATCTTCCGCGGCTTCTTCTACTCCTCGTACAAGGCCCCGCGCGAAATGATCTGGCTGCTGGGCGTCGTGATCTTCCTGCTCATGATGGCGACCGCCTTCATGGGCTACGTGCTTCCCTGGGGCCAGATGAGCTTCTGGGGCGCCAAGGTCATCACCGGCCTGTTCTCGGCGATCCCGCTGGTCGGCCCGCCGCTGCAGGAATGGCTGCTCGGTGGCTTTGCGCCGGACAACGCCGCGCTCAACCGCTTCTTCTCGCTGCACTTCCTGCTGCCCTTCGTGATCCTGGGTGTGATCATCCTCCACGTCTGGGCGCTGCACATCCCCGGCTCGTCCAACCCGACCGGCGTTGAGGTGAAGCAGGAATCGGACACCGTGCCGTTCCACCCCTACTACACCGCCAAGGACGGCTTCGGCCTCGGCATCTTCCTGATGGTCTACTGCGCGCTGGTGTTCTTCGCACCGAACCTGCTGGGCCACCCGGACAACTATATCCCGGCGAACCCGCTTTCGACCCCCGCGCACATCGTTCCCGAATGGTACTTCTGGCCGTTCTACGCGATCCTGCGCGCCTTCACCTCGGACTTCCTGATCATCCCGGCGAAGCTGATGGGCGTGCTCGCGATGTTCAGCGCGATCCTCGTGTGGTTCTTCCTGCCCTGGCTCGACACGAGCCCGGTCCGTTCGGGCCACTACCGTCCGCTGTTCCGCAAGTTCTTCTACGCGCTCGTCATCGACGTGCTCGTGCTGGGCTACTGCGGCGGCGCCCCGGCGGAAGAGCCCTACGTGATGATCTCGCAGATCGCGTCGATGTACTACTTCCTGCACTTCCTCGTGATCCTGCCGATCGTCTCGTCGATCGAGACGCCGCAGCCGCTGCCGTTCTCGATCACCGAGGCCGTGCTGGGCAAGGACGAGCACGCCACCCTCGCTCCCGCGACCCCGCCGTCGGCCCCAGCTGTCGCCTGAGCCTGCCAACCCGGCACATCCAAAGGGAAACCTCATGGTCCGTCTATTTGGCCCGCTCGTTGGCCTCTTCTTCGTAGCCGCGCTGCTCCTGTCCTTCGGGGTCGGTGCTTACAACGCGGCTACACAGCCCACCCCGCCGAGCGCGGAGAAGCTGTTCCACATGCACCCGAAGGACGTGAAGTTCTCGTTCGACGGGCCCTTCGGCACCTTCGACAAGGCGCAGCTGCAGCGCGGCTTCAAGGTCTATCAGGAAGTCTGCTCCAACTGCCACAGCCTGAAGCAGGTGGCGTTCCGCGACCTCGGCGCGCTGGGCTACAACGAAGCCGAAGTGAAGGCGATCGCGAAGAACTGGGGCACCAAGGCCCAGACCTTCGATCCCAAGACCGGTGACCGCGGCGAACGTCCGAACTTGCCTTCGGACCACTTCCCGCCGGTGTACTACGCAGGGCAAGGCAATCCGCCGGACCTCTCGTTGATCGCCAAGTCGCGTCATGGCGGCGCGCAGTACATCCACTCGCTGCTGACCGGCTATGTCGATCAGGCCGGCTACAAGAACGAAGCGGGCGAGGAACTGCTCAAGAAGTTCCCCGACGCGAAGACGCCGGATGGCCTGTACTTCAACCCGTACTTCGCCAACCTGAACCTCGCCATGCCGCAGCCGCTGACCAGCGAAGGTCAGGTGACCTACAGCGACGGCACCAAGGCGACGGTCGACCAGATGGCGATGGACGTTTCGGCGTTCCTGACCTGGACGGCTGAGCCGAAGCTCGACAAGCGCAAGCAGACGGGCTGGCCGGTGTTGGGCTTCCTGCTGGCAGCCACGGTTCTTGCCTACCTCGCCAAGCGGAATGTCTGGGCTGACAAGCACTAAGACTATCGCCTCAGGCAACAAACAAAGGCCACCGGCAACGGTGGCCTTTTTTGTGGGCGCGATTATGGAAGGCCGCAATGACCAAGGATGAGATCAAGGCGCTGGTGCGCACCGTGCCCGACTTCCCCGCCAAGGGAATCCTGTTCCGCGACGTGACGACGCTGATCCGGCATGGTGAGGGCTTTGCAGCATGCATCGCGCATCTGGCACGGATGGCAGAAGCGGCAGGTGCCGACCTGATCGCCGGCATGGAAGCGCGCGGGTTCATCTTCGGCGCGGCGGTGGCGGCATATATGCGCAAGGGATTCGTACCGGTACGCAAGCCGGGCAAGCTGCCGGTGCGCACGGTGGGCATCGACTATGCGCTGGAATACGGGCGTGACCGGCTGGAGATCGATCCCGGCGCGATCGGCAAGGGCGACCGCGTGGTGATCGTGGACGACCTCATCGCCACGGGCGGGACGGCGCTGGCGGCGACCGAATTGCTACGCGGCGCGGGGGCCAAGGTGGATCACGCGCTGTTCGTGATCGATCTGCCAGACCTGCATGGTGCTGAACGGCTGCGCGGAGCTGGGGTTACCGTGGAAGCGCTGATGGACTTTCCCGGGCACTGACGCCGGGTGTAGTGCCCCCTTACCCCACTCGCCTGAAGGCGTGAGGGCAATGGATCAGAGCGTTGCGAGGGTCGCCTTGGCGCACTTCGCGGAAACTTCGGCGCTGCCGCTGCTGGCACCGCTGACGACTCCGGCGAGATAGAAACCTGCGACGATGAAGACGACGAAGCCAATGGTGACGAGGCCGAGGTACTTGTCGATCACGCGCTTGATCGGCGCCCCGAACAGGCGAAACAGGCCGCCCACGATCATGAAGCTGATCGAACGGCTCACGATGCTGGCGAGCAGGAACGGGATGATCGGCATTGCGATGAAGCCGGCGGTGATCGTCAGCAGCTTGAACGGGATCGGCGTCGCGCCTTTGATAACAATGATTTCGACCCCGTATTCGCGCAAATAGCAGGCCGCGCGGGGGAAGCTTTCGGCGAGGTGGAGCAACTCGAGCAGCTGCTTGCCGACGCTGGCGAAGAGAAAATAGCCGATCGCATAGCCGAGGAGGCCGCCGAGCACCGACCCTGCGGTTGCAATCGCGGAGTAGCGGACTGCTTTCTTCGGTTCGGCGAGGCACATCAGCCCGAGCAACGGGTGCGGCGGAACCGGGAAGAAGCTGGCTTCCATCGCCGAGAACAGGGCCAGCCAGACTTCGGCGAGCGGGTGCGTGGCCTTGGCCAAGGTCCAATTGTAGAGGCTGCGAAGCATTGGGCTGAGTACTCGGCTGATCGACTGGGCACCGGCGGGCAGAATCGGGACGGGTCCCGCAAGCAGCCCTTAGCAGCGCATTCCAAACATTCCCTAAGCGAGCCGTCGCCTGAGCGCTAGGGGGCGAAGTTCTTAACCATATGGGTACATTTTTCTTGACATCGTCACGCTGATTGAGTACATACCGGGAACATCGCGATAGACCGAGTCGCTTCCCCGGCAGCGAATTTCCGGTGTCCCTTCTCCCAGCGACGGAACTCTCATGGCCCAGCGATCCAACGCGCGCAAACCGCGCACCGCCGCCCCTTTGCGTCGCACCAAGTCGGACGCTCGACCCGGGTGGGTCGACGCCTTCCTTGCCGCGCTTGCGGATACCTCGAATGTCGCGGCGGCGGCCCGCGCGGCATCAGTCGATGTTTCGACCGCCTATTCCCGGCGGCGACTCAATCACGAGTTCAACCGCGAGTGGCAGGTGGCGCTTTGCGAAGGCTACGACAATCTCGAGATGGAGCTGCTTTGCCGGCTCCGCACCGGCGAGGTGAAGCCCGCCACCGGCGCCAAGAAAGGCGTCAGGACCTTCGACAACGCCACCGCGCTGCGCCTGCTGGCAGCACACCGGGAAATGGCGACACGTGAACGCGCCCAGCGGAGCCATACCGGCGCCGAGGAAATCCGGGCCGCGATCGATCGCAAGGTCGACGAACTGCGGCGCCGGGTCATGGAGGCGAAAGCGCAGCGCGACGCCGCCACTATGGCCGTGGCGATCCTGCCCAAGCCCCAGGATCCAGCGTGAGGCGGGACCGGCTCGACTTTCTACGCCACGATGTGGACGGGCTTGCCCGGAAGCTTCCCGACAAGCTCGATCAGGGTGAGCGCGACGTTGTCCTCACGAACTGGCCGATGTGGGCGCGGGCCTCGCAGCTGCCGCCGGAAGGCGACTGGCGAGTTTGGCTGATCATGGCGGGGCGCGGCTTCGGCAAGACGCGAGCCGGTGCGGAGTGGGTGCGGATGGTGGCCGAAAGCAACCATGAGGCCCGGATCGCGCTCGTCGCCTCGTCATTGCATGAGGCACGCAGCGTGATGGTGGAAGGCGAGAGCGGGCTGATGGCAATAAGCTCGCCGTACATGAGACCCCGCTACGAACCCTCGCTGCGGCGGATCGTGTGGCCGACCGGAGCACAGGCGCTGCTCTATTCGGCGGCGGACGCCGAGGCCCTGCGCGGGCCGCAGCACAGCCATGCCTGCCGGGCAGAGCCAGAAGGAATTGACCGTAAATGAGGCCATGGTCGCGCTGGACGCCCTGCTCCACCCGGCGATCGAAGCAGTGGTTACCAGCCCGCCAACGGCACCAGCGAATGGACAGTGCTGGCTGGTCGGGACCGCCGCGACAGGCGTGTTCGCTGGGCAGACCGACCGCATCGCAGCGTGGAGCGAAGGCGGCTGGCGCTTCCTTGCCCCGCGCGAGGGAATGCGCGCTTATGACATCTCTTCCGCCGCATACCGAGTGTACGCGGGAGGCAGTTGGCTCGTGCCTGCCACACCGACCGCGCCAACGGGGGGCAGCGTCATTGACAACCAGGCCCGGGCCGCAATCTCTGCCATGCTGACTTCCCTACGCGCTGCAGGGGTGCTCGCCTGACACGCTTGCCCCTTTTGGTCAGGTCATGGGGGATGCCGCCATTTGCGAGGCCATCTCCGCGCGGGTTTTGTGGCTTACATGTCTGGTTTTAGTTGCCTTTTGGCAACAGGCTGCACTCACGTTTGCTTGCAAGCAAAAACGAGAGCCGCTAATGGCGAGAGCACCCGAGGCATGACTTCGAATAAAGGGGAAATGAGAATGCGGAAACTGCTCGTGGGCTTGGCCCTGGCGTCGACGGCGCTCGCAACGCCGGCGCTCGCCAAGAAGGATTCCTGGTACGTCGAGGTCGATGCTGGCGCGATGATCGTCGAAAAGACCGATCTCACGATCGCTGGTGTCGCTAACGCCGCCACTCTCAAGAACGACACCGGCTACGACATCGGCGGTGTCGTTGGTTACGACTTCGGTGGCTTCCGCCTCGAGTCCGAAATCGGCTACCGCCGCGCTCGCGCTGACCGCGTCACCGACAGCACCGGTGCCACTGCTGACCGTGCAAGCGGCACGCTGACGGGCCGTTCGCAGGCCCTGAGCTACATGGTCAACGGCCTGCTCGACTTCGGTCCCGATGACGGCCTGCAGGCCTTTGTCGGTGGCGGTGTTGGCGTTGCCAACGTCAAGTATGTCATCTCGACGGCCGGCTTCGGCGGTGCCAACGATTCCGACACCCGCTTCGCGTGGCAGGCGCTTGCCGGCGTGCGTACCCCGCTCACCAGCCACTGGGATGTGGGCCTGAAGTATCGCTATTTCAGCG
>Ga0247718_1000320_pt1 | contig 13100 bp, 23 predicted proteins | sample 21E_DmetaG_FD_189045 | JGI IMG/M metagenome (GOLD analysis project Ga0247718, IMG submission 189045) | Soil microbial communities from hillslope of Landscape Evolution Observatory, University of Arizona, Oracle, AZ, United States - 2-1-E_D | ecosystem: Engineered > Artificial ecosystem >...
CCCATCATCGGACCCATGCGGCTCGGCTCCAGGCCGGCGGCGACGCGCGCTTCCTGTTCCTGGCGGTGCAGGCGCTTGTAGGTGTCGATCACGATGCAATCCCCTCGATAGCGCCGCTGCGCTGACCAACGACGTCAGCGCCGGGCTCCCAGCGCCACGGCTCGACCGGATCGAAGCCGCGCACTTTCATGGTCATTTGGCGGTCGGCAAAGAGGTCGCGGAACTGCTTGGCGACGAGCGTTTCGGGGCACTTGCGCCAGATCGGCTTGCTCTGCCGCACGACGGCGGTGACCAGCAGCTGGTCGCCGGTGATGGCGTCCGTCTGCAGAAGCGCGATGCCATCCTTGTGGGCGCAGCCGCGCGCGGCGTTGGCGAGCGCCTGATCGATGCTGCTCGCATCGCCGCAATCGAGCGGGTGCGCTTCGCTGCCAGCGCCGGGCTTCCACGCCTTGAAGCGCAGGCGGCGGAATTCATGGGGGCGCGCGGTTTCGACGGCGCGGGCGAGCTGTCCGGTGCGGGAGGCCATCACTGGACACTCCGGAGAGCGGCGAGCGCGGTCTGGACTTCGCGATCGTTGTCCAAGGCGCCGTTGCGAAGCATTGCCTCATAGGCCGGAATGTGCGCAGCCCAATCGGTAAGTGTTGCAAACGACGTCGGGCGCTTCATTTCCAAACGGATGTACTGGTCCGCCGCGATGTCGCGGGCGCGCTGGAGAAGATCGGCCATCACGCGGCCTCCCGCATATCAGCGAGCGCGCGCTCGAACTCGGCGCGGGCTTCGGCCATGAACGCAGCGCCTTCCGCATCCCAGCGGCGGGCGATCAGGGTCGAGGCGCAACGACGCCAGATCAGCGCGCCAGCTTCGAGGCGGTCACGCTCGATCAGGTAGAGGTTGAAAGCATCCTGCAGCGCCAGATCGCGATTGCCGGGCGACATGGCAGCGAGCTCGACCGCGCGCTCGGTAGTCAGGCGGAATGAACCGACGTGGTTGGCGGGCGATTGCGGCCATGCAGCGTTGCGGCGGACGGTGTGCGCGAGGCCAAGCGCGGCAACGGGATCGCGGCGCGGGCCGGTGTAGACTTCGGTGCCGGGGTAGCTTTGCATCGGACCATCTCCAACTTGGGCCGGAGCGTGTCCGGCTGTTGGAAACGGTCTATGCGATTATCGCAAGTCTCGCAAGCTCTAAAATGCGACTATCGCAACTTTTATTGCGATCTCATTGCGGGGCGTAGTACGAATCACCCGCGCCGATCATGGCGATCGGCGCGCTTGTAGGAAAGTTGGGAATGAAGAAACCGCCGCACCGCTATCGGAGCTGGGCACCTTGGGCGAATGACCGCTATGCTGACCGGACGCTGGTCCGGCGCGATCCTGATCTGCGATACATGTGGCCCCTTATGAGGCTCAAGCGCGCGCGGCTGCCAGTGCATGACATTTCGGGGCCGATCAAGCTGGTGCCGTGCTGGTGCGCAGTGAACGCCCTATTGGCGAGGACGCCAGAAAAGCCTGTCAGCGGGTGGGAGGCTGTCCCGGATGATCTGGTGTCCGTCGAAAGTTACCAAGTTTCCACACTGACAGGTGAACTCATTGTGTACTTCAAGCCAAGAGCTAAGCTTGTTGGTCAGGTGGCCGCATTCCTTGCAAGCGATGGCGATAGCTGAGTCGGTCACAGGCGCCTCGCAAACCACACTGGGCGGCCGCGAATTGTCGCTTCTTGTTCTTCAACCTCATACGACGAGTAGCGCGGATTGGCACTGAACACGCGGTACCAGCCACGCTTGCCTGGCACTCGTTCAACCAACTTCACGACGTACCCATCGTCGTCCCAGAGCGCGAACGGACCTGGCTGGCGTGGATCGCGGTCACGGCGGTCGATCAAGATCTGATCGCCGTGCTGGAAGTCTGGCTCCATGCTGTCGCCGCGCACGTCGATCAGCTCAAAGTCCTTGGGGTGGCCCATAAGCTGCTCCTCGATCAATGCTCGAGGTAGCTTGGCAACCGTGATGTCGCCCTCGCCATTGCCGCCGCCGCCCATACCAGCGAACGACGGCAGCACATGGATGTCCACGTAAGCTGTTTCTCGCCCGGTCGGCGGGACGTCCGGATGTAGATCGCTTTCGTCGTGATCCCCAAGCAGCTCAATAAGCTTCAGCGTTTCTTCCGACCTCCAACGTCTCGTCCCCGACAGCGATTTCGACACCTTGTCGATGCTGATGTCGAGTGCAGTGGCTAGGTCAACCGGACGAATGCGCCGCGCTTCAAGGCGCTCACGGATGTCTTCGAGGTCCATGTGGCCTTTTGCGACAATCGGAAAGCTGGCGCAAAAGCGATTATCGCAACTTTGGACTTGCGATAAAGTTGCGATTGTCGCAAAAGTCATCGCATGAGCACCGAAGCTATCACCATCATCGACGGTCTGGGCGGCACCAGTGCGGTGGCTCGCCTGATCGAGGCGCCGATTTCGACCGTCCATAGCTGGCGGAAGATCGGTATCCCGCAATCCCGGCTTGCGCACCTCCGGTTGGCGGCTGGCGCGGCTGGGTTGCAATGGCCCACCGGCGATGTGTCCGCCTCGCCGCAAGAGGCGGCGTGATCGTGGCGCCGATGGTCACCTCGTCCTGTGATGGAGCCAGCGTTGTGGTTCTCGCCGTTTCGTGCGCAATCGCTTTGCTTCAGATGTCGGTCGCAATCGGCACTCTGATGATATGGCGCTCCATCGACCACGCATGCTTCGTCGACGAGATGCGCAAGGCCCGCCGGGAGAAGCGCCGGATTATCGGCTGGAATAACAACGGCCAGCCCGTCCTTGATGAGCCGGATACCGCTGCCGTCTGGTCCGAAAGCCGGAGGTAGACATGGAAGGTGTCCTTGTCTCCGCTGCGAACAGTCCGGTTCACTGGAAAGCTGCCACGGATAGCTTCGCTTTCGATGTTCCAACCGTCTTGCATAGCAATCATCCAATTGCCGCTCGCCCATCGTGTTTCGGGGCGTCGTTCCATCTCGATCTCGTTGATCGTCCAAGACCCCGCCGTCTTGTTGTCGATCTCGAAGGTCAGCAGTCGCCAGTTCGGCCTGCCCGAGTTTCCAGTCATGACATTGATTACGGGAATGTCGGCAATTCGGCTGCGACGCTCTGCTTTCAGGGCGAGCGGAATAGAAATTGCAGCCGACATTCCGGCAATCAGAACTGCCGACGCCGCGATGAAGTCGGAGGTCTGCACATAGTTCTCCTGTGTCGGGTCGCTCCCACAGGATGGCCGAAGGCGGCGCGGAGTCAATCTGCGCCGCCGGAGGGGTCCACGCATGATTGATGACGTCAGTCTCGCCGGTTCCTGGGCCGATGCGCTGACCTATCCCCACAGCATCACTGTGTCCGAATTCCGCGCCGACCACACCCTGGAACAGAGCGCGGCACCTTGCCGGGACAGCACGCCCCCCCGCCAGTCCCGTTGGCGTGCTGTGCTGTCCCGGTTTCTTTCCCTTTTCCATGGTGAAACAGATGCCTGACCGGCCTACGCAAGTATCGCTGCCATTTCGGAGCCTTCCCACCACGGATGGTGTGAGGACCGCGCTCTCGAACGTGATCCGCGATATCCAGCGCGATCACGACCTGACCGACATCGAGCTCGCCGGCGCGATCGGCGTCCATCCCAACACGATCCAGCGCGCCCGCAACAAGCAGGGCACGCTCGACAACGAGGCGATGGCACGGCTGGGGGCGGTGTTCGGCCCGGAGGCCATGCGGCCCTACACCGTCATGTGGGAGCGCGGCGCCGACGACGCGCCCGAACTGCTGCCGCTGCTTGCTGATGCGATGGCTGCCGTCTCGCGAGCCAAGGGGCCCAAGGGCAAGCTCGATGCACTGCCGGTGGTCAAGGAATTGATCGCCGCCGCCGATGCCTTCGTCACCGGTACCGAGCAGATGCGGCTGCGAGCGGTGTCGTGAGCAGCGCGCCCGCCTTCTGCCCGTGCTGCGGGTACAATTTCCGCGAGGATGAGATCGTCGAGCGCGACGGCTTCAGGATCGATCCGCGCGCGGCCACGGTCACTTACAACGGCTGGCCGCTGCGCATGGCTGCCACTCCGGCGCGCATCATGCATTCGCTGGCCGTGTCGAACCGAGCGGTGCGCGGCGACGCCCTGCTTGCTCGCGTGAGCGCAAGCGAGGACCTGAACACCTTAGCTGTGCAGATCCACCGCGCACGCGAGGCCTGCGCCGAAATCAACGTACCCTGCCCGATCGTCACCCAGCGCGGCGTCGGCTACGTCTGGCAGGTGGCGGCATGATGCCCCGCCCCGCCTATGCAGCGGCCGACAACGCCGCGATCCGTCACGCCGACTTCCGCGACTACACCAAGGCGGTGCTTGCATCGGCGAAGCTGCGCGACAGCATCCTGGTCGCGCGCGGGCTGCCGCCGATCGGGATGCCGCACATCAACGACAATGCCCGGCGCGGCGCGCTGGAGCCCTCCTCGCACGGCCGTAACTGCACCGGGTGCGGCAGCGGGCTTAACGGGCGCAAGAACAAGTCGGGACTGTGCCTGACCTGCTTCAACGCGGCGCGCCGGGCTGAAATGAAGAAATGCGCGGTCTGCAGCACGCCGCTTACATCCAAGAACACCACCGGTCGCTGCCGGGCCCACCGGGTAGGCCCGCGCACCGCGACGCCCACCGATGCCGTGCGGCTGATGCTGGCAAAGATCGGGCCCATGCTCCGAATAGAGGCCGCCGACGTGCTTGGCGGATCGCGCGAAGCGAACGCTGTCGAGGCGCGCTGTGTCATCGCCGTGGCGCTGCGCAATCGCGGGCATAGCCTGAACCAGATCGGCGTCAGGCTCGGCCGCGACCACAGTTCGATCAAGTGCCTGATCGCCAATCTGCCGCTCTACATCGAGCGCAATCCGGATGTGGCCAAGGCGCTGGAGGTGCTGGCATGACGGGCCATCACCCCAATCACTGGGACGGCGCCGGCGGTCCGGTGACAGGCGATGTCGCCCACCGCACCGCCATGCAGCAAGGCAGTAATGCCCTGCGCGACCGCATCCTCGCCATGCTGGCGCAGCGCGACGGCAAGTTCACGGCGCAGACGAAGCGCCATGCCGCCGCCCGCAAGGCCATCGCGAGGGGCGTGGACCGCGAACAGGTCATGTCGCTCTTCGATCTGTCCGCCACCGCCTACGACGATCTCGCGGGTCAGGTCCGGGAGGGGCTGGTCGAATGAAGGAGCAGAACCGCTCTTCCGCCGTCATGCAGCAGCGCAACGAGCCCGCTGACAGCCTGGACGATTTTCGGACGCCGCCGTTCGCGACGCGCGCACTGTGCCAGTTCCTGACCAAGGGGCCGCCGTGCGAGACCCTGAGCGACTGCAGTGTGCGCGAACCGTCCGCGAATGTTGGACACATGGCGAAGCCGCTGCTCGAGTACTTCGGCGCGGTCTACGCTTCCGACATTCACGACTACGGCGTTGGCTACCCGGTCCGAGACTACCTTTTCGGTCCCGCCGCGCACCTGTCGAAGACGCACTGGACTGTCGCGAATCCACCCTTCCGGCTGGCAGAGCAGTTCATCGAGCGCGCCTGCGAGTTGAGCACGCGCGGCGTCGCGATGCTGGTCAGGACATCGTTTCTCGAAAGCGAAGGGCGGTACGAGCGGCTGTTCTCCAAGAACCCGCCAGCCTACGTCCTGCAGTTCACCGAGCGCGTCGTCATGCTGAAAAGCCGACTGGTCCGCGCTGGCGATCCCGACCCCGGCAATATCGATCCCAAGACCGGGAAGCCCCGCACGGCGTCGACTGCGACCAGCTACGCTTGGTTGGTCTGGTTCACCGGCCCGAGCGCGCAGACCGTCACCCATTTCCGCTGGATCAAACCCTGTCGCCGGGAGCTCGAGCGTTCCGGCGACTACCCGGAGGCATCGACATGAACCTCTTCCGCCGCCGCACCACGCCCAGCGACGCGGGCCGCGCGCTCGCCGAGCTCGCCTGCCTCGACCAGCGCGAGCGGTACAAAGCCCGGGCGCGCCTGATGCGCGAACAGATGGGGCTCGAGCCGTCTCCGGTTCTGGAGCCGCGCCGGTGATCGGTGGCTCGCAGCAGCTGCGGATGTTCCGCCGAGCCCTCCATATCGAGCTCAAGCCCCTCGCCGATGCCGCCGCGATCGCGGGCATGACGCTGCGCGAGGCGCAGATGTGGGCCGACGAAGACGAGATCAATCCGCCGCCGGCAGAGGCGTTCGAACTCCTGCCAATCCGTTCCACCACCGAAGACAAGGAGGCCGCTGTGGCCAAAGACAAGACTGACAAGGATGCCGGCGCTTCCGCCGAAGGGGGCGTCTACAACGCGCCGAACGCCCGCGAGGCGATCAGGATCTACCGCAACGAGGTACTGCCCCGGAAAGCGTTCATTGCCGAAAAGAGCGGCGATCTTTCCGATCCGTACAAGCGGATCAAGGACGACTGCAACTTCCCGCGCAAGATCATCGACCTGCTGTTCTTCCTTGAGGACTGCGAGGACGCCAAGCGCGACCACTTCCTGACCGCGCTGCATCAGGGCCTCAGCGAAATGGGCTTCAAGCGGCCCACGGACCTGCTCACGCTCGCGTCCGGCACCGCCGGCGGCGATGTCGTTCCCGGCGGCGGCAAGGCTGACAAGCCGCGCATGGCCACGCTGCAGCCCCACACCGATGGCGATGATGACCTCGCCCTCGCCGGCGATGCCGCGCCGACCGAATTGCGACTGAACTGACGATATCCCGGGGGCGGTGTTCAGGCACCGCCTCTGACGTGCGGAGAGAATGCTGTGAGCGCCATTCCCATGATTGCATTGGACCTGTCCAAGCGCTCGACCGGCTGGGCCGTCTGGATGGGGGACGAAAGCCCGCTGCAGTACGGCTCATGGGAGCTCGGCTCCGAATACACCGGGCGCGGCCAGACCTTCGCCAAGCTCCACGCCAACCTTCTCGACCTGCGCGCGGTGTCGCGGTTTGAGGCGCTCTATTTCGAGGAGCCGCTGAACCCGACCAAGCTCAAGGGTCAAACCAACATTGACACGCTGCGGGTCCTTTCCGGCCTCGCCGCACATGCCGAGAGCTTCGGCCACGCGCTCGGCCTTAGGATCGTGCAGGGCATCAACATCGATGCCTGGCGCCCCGCCTTTATCGGCCGCATCAATTCGAATGAGGCGAAGCGCAAGGCCAAGGCGGCGGGCAAGAGCGCGAGTGACGGGCTCAAGTCCCTCACCATTGAGCGCTGCCGCCAGCTAGGCTTCACACCCCGCAATACCGACCAGGCCGACGCGATCGGCATCCTCGACTACTGCGTCGCGATGCGCGGTGTCGTCCCGCCATGGCGCGCCAACGAGGTCCTGCAGCCGATGCTGGCCGGAGGCGCCCGGTGATGGACGAGGATGACGGCCCAGCGCTGTGCTGCCCCGACGAGGAGCGCATCCACGCCGTTGTGACGCGCCAGGGCGAGCGCACGTTCGACGTTCACCGGCACAAGGGCTTGCTGCGCGGTTACGTCATGGGCGGCGAGCGGAAACGACTGGTGCACTGGCTGCGGAACGGACGCCTGACGCGCGCCACCGAGACGCCGCTGGATCTGAAGAGGGTCGCAGAATGAGCGCGTCGCAGCGGCTCACCGACGAGCAGCGGGCCAACCTCGCGTTTGAGGTGCATGTCGCCTTGCTGCGCATGGAGCTCGCGACGCCAAAGCTGAAGGACAACCCCTTCTGGCTGATGCTGCGCCGCGACAGCTTCGAAGAATTCTACGTCGCCATGGAAAAGACAGCATGAACGCGGGGATGGCCACCATTTCAAGAATGCAGACGCCTTCTGGCCCCACGCCGACCGCGATCGCCAACATTGAGGCAGAGGCCGCGCTGATCGGCGCCATGATGATGGATCCGCTGCTGATCGACCGCGTCGCCGATTACGTGAAGCCCGCCGACTTCTCGGTCGATCTTCACGGCCGTCTGTTCGAGACCATCGTGCGCGAGGCTGCGCTCGGCCGCGGCACTTCACCGGTCGCGATCAAGAGCCATTTCGACGGCGATCCCCACCTCGAGCAACTTGGCGGCCCCGCCTACCTCGCGCGCCTCACCGGCGACCCCATGGCGATGCTGGCCGACGTGCGCGACCTCTCGCGCCAGATCGCGGACCTTTCCGACCGGCGCCGCATGCGCAGCGGCCTCCTCGATGCTGTCGAGGCCTGCGCCGATCTCGGCACCAGCTTGCCGGAAATCAGCACCCTTGCCGACGCTGCGGTATCGGCGCGCGCGGAAAGCAACCTTGTCGAGGCCGATGCCGCCGAATGTGTCGACGCCTGGCTTGCCGAGCTTGATGCCGATGTCACCGGCACGCGCTGCAGGGTCATTCCCAACGTCGACGAGCTGCTTGGCCAGCTGCGTCCCAAGAGCCTTAACATCGTCGCCGGGCGGCCCGGCATGGGTAAGACGGCCTTTGCCTGCACCTATGCGCGCGGTGCCGCCTCGCACGGCCACGGCACGCTGTTCGTCAGCCTTGAGATGTCGAAGGAAGACCTGATTGGACGGATGATCTCCGACAGCCTGTTCGATCACGAGAACTGTCGTATCCCCTATTCGGTGCTCCAGCGCCGCCGCCTCAACAACTGGGAGCGCGAACGCGTTGCCGAGGCAGGGTCGTTCCTGTCCCGCATTCCCCTGACCGTCGTCGATGCCGGCACATTGAACGTCGGCCGCCTCGACATGCTGGTGCGCCGTAACAAGCGCCGCATGGCCGCGCGCGGACACCGCCTCGACCTTGTGATCGTCGATTACCTGCAGCTGCTCCACCCCGACACCAAGATGAAGGATGCCTACCAGGCGACGTCGGAGGTTTCGAAGCGCCTCAAGGCCATCGCGAAGGATCAGGATGTTGCCATCATGGCGCTCGCCCAGCTGAGCCGCAGCGTCGAACAGAGGCAGGACAAGCGGCCCCAGCTGTCCGACCTGCGCGACAGCGGCCAGATCGAGCAAGACGCCGACGCCGTGCTCTTCCTGATGCGCGAGGAATACTACCTCGCTCAGACCGAGCCGCAGAACGACGCCGAGGCTCATGAGCGCTGGGAAGACCGCATGAACCGCGTCCGCGGCGTCCTCGAATTCATCCTCGCCAAGCGCCGCAACGGGACCACCGGCATCGCGCGCGGGCGGTTCTTCGCACCCTTCCAGGCCGTGAGATGATCATGACAGACGTCCCCGAACCCCTCACGCCCGCCGACTGCGATCTCCGTGATTTTCAGTTCATGCCGATCGATATTGTTCGCCTGTTCAATTCGCGCTTCCATGCGATCGCGAACGATGCCGAATGGCGCGCGGGCATCACGCTGTGGCTCAAATCGTTCCATCAGGTTCCTGCCGCCTCAATTCCGGACGACGACATCGAACTCGCACGGCTTGCCGAATTCGGGCGCGATGTGAAGGCATGGAAGAAGGTCCGGGCAGTTGCCTTGCATGGCTGGGTGAAGTGCAGCGACGGCAGGTTCTACCATCCCGTTGTTGCTGAAAAGGCCGCAGAATCATGGGAGCGCAGGGTCGAATTCAAAGAGAAGCGGTCAACCAAGACCGAGCGGCAACAGCGCTGGCGAGACCGCGTGAAGGAGCTTTCGCAGCAACTGCGAGACCTCGGCGTGACGCCTCCGTTCAACGCCTCACTGTCTACATTGGAACGTCTACTTGTAGACAGCCAAGCGTCTACAGGCCTGTCTACACAGGTGTCTACGGTAGATGCTACAGAGACAGCTTGGACAGGGACAGGGACAGATACGGTATCTAACGATACCGGCGGCGAAGGCGAAAAACGGTCCGGAGACAAGCCTCCCCCGGAAGCTCCGACAGTCGATCCTGCCCCTCCCCCAGAGGATCCAAACCGCATCCTGTGGCTGAACGGCGTTGCGCTCCTCGGCGAAGGGTCTCGCCCCCAGATCGCGAGGTGGATCAAGACCCACACGGCTGAGGTCGTAGCCGAAGCCTTCGATCGGGCGCTGGCTGCCAAGCCCGAACGACCTGCGGGGTACATCCAGTCCATCCTCACCCGGCTAGGGCAGGAGGCGAAGCAACGCGCTGACGAGCAGGCCAGGGCCGATGCCCTGTTCGATGCCCGGTACCCGCCGCGCGAAATGACCGAGTTCGAGGCTCGCGCCCTGATGCCGCCGGAGGATTTCCAGCGCTGGCAGGCGCGTCAGTTCGGGGGAGCACAGGCATGAACTTGTCCCGCACCAGCCTGACCCCGTTCGCCCGCTCGATGCGCGATCCCGACCCCGCCGGCGCCCGCCGCGCCGCGCAGGAACTCTACGACGAGCACGGGATCCTCGTGATCTTTCCCGAGGATCACCAGCGTGTTGATTCGATGTGGATCGAAGCCATCGGACGCCGACTGTATGGCCGGAGGAAGTAAGATGCTGACCCCCGAAGATTTGCGTAACCTTCTGGAATACAATCCTGAAACAGGGCTCTTGCGGTGGCGTGTTCGTCCAGCATCGCTGTTCTCGTCACAGCGTTCCTGCTCGACATGGAACGCGCGATATGCCGGTCAGCCCGCCATGACCGCGAAAAATGCTCATGGTTATGCAGGCGGACCAATCTTGGGAAAAACTTATCTTGCACACCGCGTAATTTGGGCAATTGCCAAGGGCTTTTGGCCAGAAGGAGAGATTGATCACGTCAACGGTGATCGAACAGATAATCGTTTGTCGAACCTGCGTGAGGTTGATCACCGCGAGAACTCGATGAATGCTAGCAAAAGTCACAACAACAGCAGTGGTGAGACTGGCGTTTATTGGCGCAGCGATAACCGGAAGTGGGCTGCAAAAATCGGTATTGAGGGCAAGCTAGTACACCTTGGGTGCTTCGACACCTTCGACGAGGCCGTCGCCGCGCGAAAGCTAGCAGCAAACGCGCAAGGGTTCTCTGATCGGCACGGCAACGCCATCGGCAAGCGGCTCTACGGCCGCCGACGATGAGCCGGGCTGGCCACACGAAACTTAACAAACGATCCGCTTCGGTTGCACCGGCGGTCAGATCACCACCAAGGGGGAACCATGCAATCGCGAAAGCCCGGCCGCAAACGAGATCCCCGAGTCAAGCGCCGGGACGAAACCTATGCGTTGTGGCAAGCCAGGCTCAATGCGATGAGTGAGTTCGAAAGGGAGACTGGCGAGCCGATCATCACGCCGGAGGCCGAGGCGCACGGCGAGTTCGATGACGTTTTCGTGCCCGATGAAGGGGGCCACCTCGCCAAAACCAAGCGCCGGCGATCGGCGTCATCGATGGCGCGGATGCACGAGAAAGGGCAGATCACCGCCGATCAGCACGCCGCTGCCATGGAGATCGCGCTGGTTGCCGAGCTCATCGAGCGCAGCGTGTCGGTTCGCGGGGCTAGCCTTGAAGCCCGGGTGGACAGTTCAGGTTCGGGCCGGGATGTTCTGGTCGAGCGCCTGGCTATCGTCAGGCTCGAGCGGGCCTATTCGGATTGGCGCCGTTTCCTGCCGATGCCGCGGCGCATGGTGATCGACATGGTGCTTGCCGATCGGGACCTGTTCGCGACGGCCCGGGTGTTCCGGGTGAGCTGGCCGACTGCCCGCAAGCGGCTGATCGCCGCGCTGGATCGCTGGATCGATATCCGGGAGCGCACCTGGCGCGATGTCGACGAGCGGGACGTGCTGCAGCGGTACGCGATGTTGGGGTGCGGGGTGCTGGTGTGATTTCCCCTTGCGAAGGTGAGTGGGAACGGGCATAAATACCCCCGCACGAACTATGCCCGGAGCTGGAAACAGCCTCCGGGCTTCGTTGTTTTCAGGCCATGCAAAGCGCGGAAATCCGGCATTTTCGCCCATCGAAGGGAGGTGATCCAGTCCACCGATCCTGAGTGTGGCCGCTCTCGCCGACGCAGCCATGAAAATATTTTTTCGGGCCTCCGGCGGAAAGGTTTCAACGCATGGCCCTCACCCCGAAACAGCAAGCCTTCGTCGAGGAGTATCTGATCGATCTTTGCGGCACGAAAGCCGCCATCCGCGCCGGATACAGCGCGAAGACAGCGCGCCACATGGCTTCGCAGATGCTCGACAAGGAGGAAATCCAGACCGCCATCAGGGCCGCGATGGAGATGCGCTCGGAGCGGACCGCGATCACGCAGGACATGGTCCTGCAGCACTGGTACGACCTTGCCACTGCCGATCCGAACGAACTGGTCCAGTATCGCCGGCACGCCTGCAGGTACTGCCACGGCAAAGACCACGCCTACCATTGGCGCGATATGGGCGAGTTCGAGGAAGCCAAAGCCAAGGCGACCCAGAACAAGCGGGCATTGCCGACGGACGAAGGCGGCTACGGCTACACCACCCGCGCAGCCCCGGACCCACAGTGCCCACGCTGCGACGGCGACGGGCACGAGCGAACGTTCTTCGCGGATAGCCGCCGGCTCAGCGCCAAGGGCAAAGCGCTCTACGCCGGCATCAAGCAAGGCCGCGACGGCCTCGAGGTGCTGATGCATGACCCGCAGAAAGCTTGGGACAACGTCGCCCGCCATCTCGGCATGTTCAAGGATCGCCTCGAACTGACCGGCAAGGACGGCGGCCCGGTCGAAATCAACAGCACCGGCGGTGTCTCCGGACTTCTGGCTGCTGCAAGGCAGGCCGTGGGCGATGCTGACCGAAGCTCAACTTGATGAGTATCAGCAGCTCCGCGGAATCTGGCGCAAAAACAACGTCCTCTACGCGAAACAACGCCTTGGCCTGAACCCCACCAAGCAGCAGACTCAGCTGCTCGAAGCTATTCAGCCCGACGGGGCAAAGGTCAGTGCTCGCGCCGGCCACGGTGTCGGTAAGTCGGGCTCGGTATCCGCCGCAATCTGGTGGATGCTCGAATGTTTCGACTACCCGAAGATCCCTTGCACGGCCCCCAGCGCCAGCCAGCTGCGCGACGTGCTCTGGTCGGAGCTGGGCAAGTGGGCGCGCAAGTCCGACGCCATGAGCCGGGCGAACGGACTGCCGCCGGAGCTCTGGCTCTCCAACCTGTTCACGATCAACCAGGACAGGATCGCGGACAAAGGCTCTCCGGACCAGTGGTTCGCGGTCGCGCGGACGGCG
>Ga0247718_1000321_pt1 | contig 13095 bp, 12 predicted proteins | sample 21E_DmetaG_FD_189045 | JGI IMG/M metagenome (GOLD analysis project Ga0247718, IMG submission 189045) | Soil microbial communities from hillslope of Landscape Evolution Observatory, University of Arizona, Oracle, AZ, United States - 2-1-E_D | ecosystem: Engineered > Artificial ecosystem >...
TGCTCCTGGTGGACCGGGCGGAGATGCGCGGCGAGCTGCGGCAGCGGCTCGCCGCGGAGGGGATCCAGACCAGCGTCCACTACCCGCCCGTCCACCTCTTCGGCCACTATCGCGAGTCGCTCGGGGCGGGCCCCGGGGACCTGCCGGTGGCGGAGGACCTTTCGGCGCGCGAGGTGACGCTCCCGCTCTTCCCCACCATGACGGAAGAGCAGGTGGACGAGGTGTGCGACCACGTGGCGCGCTTCGTCGGGTCCTCCACCGTCGATGCCTGAGCTGCGGCACTCCGCGCGGATCGTCTACCTTGCGCACCCGGACCCCGAGGCGTGGGATCGGGCGCTCGCGGAGTCGGGAAAGCCGTACCGCTTCTCGCACCGGTCCACGGCGGGGCGCGTGTTCGAGCGCGCGTACGACTCGTTCGTGTACCAGCCGTGCGAGGTGAGGTACGCCGACGGGACGCACGCGCTCTTCCCGCTGGTGCGCAACGAGCGCAGGCTCGCGGCGCTGACCACGTACCACGGGATGCCCCTCTCGCTGGAGGGGACGCCCATCGTGCTCCAGGGGGAGGTGGGCGCGCCCGAGGTCGAGGCGCTCTTCGGGGCGCTGGGGGGACGCGGCAGGCTGCTCATCAGCGGGGGGACCGGCGGCTCTCCCCCGCCCGTGGGGCACGTGGGCGAGGGGGAGACGCACACGCTCGTGCTGGAGCCCGGGTTCGAGGCGCTCTGGCGCGATTCCTTTTCCGGGAAGAACCGCAACAGCTGCCGGAAGGCCGAGAAGTCGGGGGTGACGGTGTCGCGGGAGGAGGGCGAGGACGCGTTCCTCGCGTACCACGCGCTCTACACCGACGCGTCGCGCCGCTGGGGGTACGGGGCGCCGCCGTACCCCGTCTCGCTCTTCCGCGCGCTCGCCGCGAGCGGCGGCGCGGAGCTCTGGCTGGCCCGGTACGAGGACCGCGTGGTCGCGGGCGCCCTGCTGCTGCGGGGCTCTGCCGACCTGTTCTACTGGAGCGGCGCCATGAGCCGGGAGCACCTGGCGCTGGCGCCCAGCAACCTGGTCCTGCGGGCGGTGATCGAGTCCGCGTGCGAGCGCGGCTACGCGTACTTCGACTTCGGCGCGAGCACCGGCCTCCCCGGCGTGCAGAAGTTCAAGGAGAGCTTCGGCGCGCAGCCGTGCCGCTTCCGGATGATCGACCTCAGCTCGCGGGGGTACCGTTCCGTGGAGTGGATGCGAACCCGGCTCCAGCGCGCCGGAGCGGGAGGGCGGGCTTGAGCTGGGGCCGTGCCGCGCTGGGGGTGCTGCGGGACCTCGTCCACGCCGAGCGGGTCCGCGCGGGCGTCATCGCGCGGGGGGAGGGGGTCCGTCTCGCGCGCACGGTCGAGATCCGCTCGCCGCACCAGCTCGTGCTGGGCGACCACGTGTTCGTCGACAGCGGCGTGCTGCTGCACTGCGGCGGAATGGAGTGGTGCCCGGGCGGCGGGATCCGCATCGGGGCCCACTCGTACGTCGGGCCCCGATGCGTGCTCTTCGGCGCCGGGGGGATAGAGATCGGCGAGTCGGCCCTGATCTCCCCGGGAGTCGTGATCACGTCCCACCAGCATACCATCACCGACGCCGCGGTGGACGTCCGGCTCCAGCCGATCCGGTTCGGTCCGGTGGTGATCGAGCGCAACGTGTGGATCGGCGCGAACGCGGTCGTCCTCCCCGGCGTGCGGATCGGCGAGGGGAGCGTCATCGGCGCGGGGGCCGTGGTCAACCGGGACGTTCCCCCGGGCGTGATAGCCGTCGGTGTTCCGGCGAAGGTGAAACTTGAGCGTTGAACGAAACTGCGAGGTCTGCGGCGCGGGTGCGCAGGACCTCCTCTACACGGTGAACGACTTCCCGATCGTGCGCTGCCGCGAGTGCCGGCTCGTCTTCGTGGGCCGGGTCGTCGGCGAGCAGGAGCTGATCGACCTGTACGACGCGGACTACTGGGAGGGCCCGGAGGCGGTCGGCTACCGCGGATACGCGACAGCCGAGGCCCGCAAGCGGCACCACTTCCGGAGCCTGCTGGCGGACGTCGAGCGCCTGTCGCCCCCTCCGGGCGACCTGGTGGAGATCGGCAGCGCCTACGGCTTCTTCCTGGACGAGGCGCGGCGGCGCGGCTGGCGGGTGCGCGGGGTGGAGCCGAGCGGGCACGCCGTCCGGCACGCGCGCGAAGTGCTGGGCCTCGACGTCCGCGCCGGCACCTTCGACGAGCAGCCCACGGAGCCCGGCTCCGCGGACGTGGTGGCCATGTGGGACGTGATCGAGCATCTGCCGCACCCCGCGCAGACCGTGGCGAAGGCGGCCGAGTGGCTCCGGCCGGGCGGGCTCATCGCCATCTCGACGGGTGACGTGGAGAGCCTTTCGGCCCGGCTGCACGGCCGCGACTGGAGCCTCATGACGCCCCCCTGGCACCAGTTCTACTTCTCGCGCCGTACGCTCTCCCGGCTCCTGCGCGGCACGGGCTTCCGGGTGGTGCGGACCCTCGGCGACGGCGTGCTGGCGGCCGACCCGGGCGCGGCCTCCCGTCGGCTCCCCGGCTGGGCGGAGCGCGCGCTGTGCAGCCGCCTGGTGAGCGGCGCCGCGCGCCGGCTCGGGCTCGGTGGGACGATGTTCGTCTTCGCCAGGAAGGGCGGCGCATGAGGATCTGCTTCATCGGCGACCCGCGCAGCGTGCACACCCGCCGCTGGGTGGGCTGGTTCGCCGGGCGCCACGAGGTCTCGCTGATCCGCACCGCTCCGGACGCCGCGGACGGGGACGTCCCGGGACCCGTGCTCCCGGAAGCGGGTCCTGTGCCGGGATCGCGGCTCCTCTCGTCGGTCGCCGGGGTCCGCCGGCACCTCCGCGAGTTCCGACCCGACGTGCTCCACGCGCACTACATCAACGAGTCCGGCTGGTTCGCGGGCTTCGCGGGGTGGCGGCCGTACGTGGTGACCGCCTGGGGCTCGGACGTGTACCGGGCGCCGCAGGAGTCGTGGCTCGCCCGCCGGCTCAACCCGCACGTGGTCCGCCGGGCGGACCACGTGACCTGTGACTCCCGCGACCAGGCGAGCGTCCTCGCGTCGTGGGGCGTCGCGAGCGAGCGGCTCTCCGTGATCGGGTGGGGCGTGGACCTCGGTGAGTTCAACGCGGGCGTCAGCGGGGCGCGGCTTCGAGCGCGCCTGGAGGTGCCGCAGGACGTGCCCGTGGTCCTGTCGCCCCGGCAGTGGCTCCCCAACAGCCACGTCGAGGCGATCGTCGCCGCGCACGCGCGCCTGCCGGAGGACGTGTTCCTGGTTCTCAAGCGCATCCCGCGCTTCGAGGAGGACGGGGGACGGTCGGTGGAGGCGGCAATCGCGGCGAGCCCCGCCCGCGCGCGAATCCGGGTGATCGGCGAGATCGAGGCGGGGGAGCTGCCGGAGCTGTACGCCGTTTCGGACGTGGTGGCCTCTCTCTGTGAGACGGACGGCACGCCGGTCAGCGTCCTGGAAGCGATGGCGCTCGGGAAGCCCATCGTGGCCTACCGGAACGCGAGCCTCGCCGAGTGGGTGGAGCCGCCCGGCGGCGCGCTGGTGGACGACCATGCCCCGGAGACGATCGCCCGCGCGCTGGCGCCCCTGCTGACCGATGCCGCGGCGCGCCGCGCAGCCGCCGCTCACAACCGCGAGGTGATTGCGCGGCGCGCGGATCGCGCCGCGGAGATGTCCTCCATGGAATCCATCTACGAGCGCGTCGTGCAGTCGCGCCGCGCCGCAGGGGTGCGACACGCATGAGCTCTCCGCAGCAGCGGCCGTTCCTGGAAGTGGTGAAGCACACCCTGATCTATGGGTCGGGGTACGTCGCCACCGCGGCGGTGGGCTTCCTCCTGGTCCCCGTCTACACGCACCGCTTCGAGCCGGCCGAGTACGGCCTCCTGGCGCTTCTGCTGGTGCTGTACGGGTTCATGGGGATGGTGTACGACCTCGGCTTCACCAACAGCGTCGGGCGCTTCTTCTTCGACTGCAAGGGAGAGGAGAGGGAGAACGCGCTGCGCCGAATGGTCGGGACCGCGCTCTCCTTCATGGCGGCCTATGCCGGCCTCCTCACCGCCGTGCTCTGCATCGGGGCGGGGAGCGTCGCGGAGGTGGTGACGGGGGATGCCGCGAATGCGGGGCTCATCCGCCTCGTGGCCGTGGCGCTCCTGGCGGACGCGCTGGCGATCGTTCCGCTCACCCTGATCCGCATGGAAGAGCGGTCGGGGATCTACATCCTGATCACCATCGTCCGCTCCACGGCGGCGTTGGGGCTGAACGTCCTCTTCGTGGTGGGGCTCGGCTGGGGGGTGCGCGGTGTGGCGGCCAGCCTGGCGCTGACGGCGGGGGGAGTGCTGCTGTGCCTCGTCCCCGAGATCCGGCGGCGGCTGGGCGGCGGCGTCTCGTGGCCGCTGCTGCGGCAGATGCTGGGGTTCGGCCTCCCGTTCTTCCCGGTCCTCCTCTGCTCCTGGGTGGTGGAGGCGTCCGATCGGTACATCCTGGAGCTCTTCCGGGGCCCCGAGGAGGTGGGGTTTTACGCGCTGGGCTACAAGATCGCGCAGATCATGCAGATCGCGGTGACGGCCTTCTCCATGGGGTGGGCACCCCTGCGCTACAAGATCTTCGAGCGCGAGAGCGCCCGCGCGGAATACCGGGGGATCCTCACCTACTACGTCATGGCGGCCGCCGTGCTCGGCGTCGCGATCGCGGTGCTCGACCGGGAGCTCGTGAGCCTCGTCGCTCCGGCGAACTACGCGCCCGCGGCGGGGATCGTGGCGCCCATCGTCCTGGCGTACGCGACCTACGGGACCTACCTCATCGTGCTCACCGGGATGGGCGTCACCAAGCGGACCGGGGCCATGGGCTGGCTCGCGGCGGCGGGCGCCGGGCTGAACGTGGGGCTGAACTTCCTGCTGATCCCGCGCTACGGGATGACGGCGGCGGCGCTGACGACCGTGGCGGCGAACCTCCTGGTGGCCTGGGGCGGCTGGTTCTTTTCGCAGCGGGTCTACGCGATCTCCTACGACTGGACGAGGGTGCTGGGGGTCGTGGGTCTCGCCGTCGCGGCGGTGCTGGCCGACCACGCCTGGCACCCGGAGCAGGCGCTCGGGGCATGGGCCTGGAGCCTCGCCGTCTGGTTCGTCTTCGTGGGGGTGCTGCTCGCCACGCTGGCGCGCGCCGAGCTGACGAAGGGGCTGGCGGTGGCCCGCGCCTTCCTGGGGCGGCGCCGCCTCCCGCGGGTCGGCAGGCACCTCGCGACGGGGGAGGTGGCGGAATGATCCGCCCCGAGCTGCTCGACATGCCGGCGCTGCACTGCAGCCTCGACCGCGAGCTGGGCGACTTCTACCAGGACTTCAGCCCGGCCAACCGGATGGTGGAGTCGGGCTACCACGGGACCCTCGACGAGCGGGGCGTCCCGCTCGTGCGCTACACGGGGCAGGGGAGCTTCCGCAACGTCATCACCACGGCGCAGTACGCCCTGGCGAACATGACGGCCGCCCGGCGCGGCGAGACCGGGCGGATGGAGCGGGTCCGGGCGCTCTGCGACTCGATGGTGGAGACACAGGTCGCCGAGGGGGAGTGGAAGGGGTGCTGGATCGCGGCCTTCGACGATCCCAAGTATCCCTGGCTCCGTGCGCCCTGGTGCTCGGCGCTCGGGAGCGGGAACGCGCTCTCCGCGCTGCTCCGGGGCTGGGAGATGCTCGGTGACCCGGTGTACCTGGAAGCCGCGGAGGCCGCATACCACGGGCTGCACCGGCCGCGCGACCGCATGGCGCTCGTGCTGGAGGACGGGGCGGAGCTCTGGTACGAGGAGTATCCTGCCACGCCGCCGCTCCACGTGCTGAACGGGCACGTCTACGCGCTGCTCGGGGTGGCCGACTACGCCCGGGTGACCGGCGATCCGGAGGCCGACCGCCGCTGGCGCAAGGCCGCCGACACCGTCGCGAGGAACCTGGGCGCCTTCGACCTGGGATACTGGTCCGGCTACGACATGCGTACGCGCGAGCCGGTCAGCGTGCACTACCACAAGAACATCCACATCCCGCAGCTCCGCATCCTGGGGCGCCTGACGGGACGGCCGGAGTTCGACCGGGTCGCCGACCGGTGGCAGGGCTACCTCCACAGCCCGGTTTCCGCCGTCCGGCGGCGCGCCGCCGGCTGGAGGCGGGGGATGCGGAAGCGCCTGGCCCGCCTGTCCGCCGCCGCGCGAGGCGACAGGGGGTGATGTGATGGCGGTGAGGGCCCTGATCCTGGCGTACGACTTCCCGCCGCTGGTCTCGGTCGGCGGGCTGAGGCCGTACTCCTGGTACCGGTACCTGAAGGAGTTCGGCGTCGAGCCCGTGGTCGTCACCCGCCAGTGGAGCAACGAGCACGGCAACGGGCTGGACTACGTCGCGCCGAGCCGCTCCGGGAACGTCGTGGTGGAGGAGACGGGGTACGGGACGGTCATCCGGACCCCGTACCGGCCCAACCTGAGCAACCGCCTCCTGCTGGAGCACGGGCCCTCGCGCTTCCGGCTGCTCCGCAGGGCCATCACGGCCTGGTACGAGCTGGGCCAGTACCACGCGCTCATCGGGCCCAAGCACCGGCTATACTTCGCGGCCCGGGAGTACCTGAGGCAGCACCGCTGCGACGTGATCGTCGCCACGGGCGAGCCCTTCGTGCTCTTCAAGTACGCCTCGGAGCTCTCCCGCGAGTTCGGCATCCCCTGGGTCGCCGACTACCGGGACCCCTGGACCCATGACCGGCGCCGGGCGGGGCAGCGGATCTCGGAGGGGTGGGACGCCCGGCTGGAGAAGCGCTTCACGAGGAACGCGAGCGCCGTCACCACCGTCTCCGAACGGTTCAGGGACCTGATCGCGGGGCTGATCCCGGACAAGCCCTTCCACATCGTGCCGAACGGCTACGATCCCGAAGCCACCGAGCGGGCGGCGGAGCTGGAGCAAGGGACCGAGAGGCTGACCATCGGCTTCGTGGGAATGATCTACGACTCGTACCCGGTGGAGAGCTTCCTTCGCGAATGCGACGGGTTCGTCCGCTCTCGCGGAGAGCCGCGGTTCGAGGTGCAGTTCATCGGCACCAACGGGCTGGAGGAGATCCAGGCCATGCTGCGGACGAAGTTCCCCGCGCTGGCTCCCCACGTCACGTTCAGCGGCCGGGTGTCGAACCGGCAGGCGGCCGAACGTCTCGCCGGCGCGAACGTGTTCCTCCTGTTCAACAACTACGCCTACACGGGTACCAAGATCTACGACTACCTGGCGCTGAAGCGGAGGGTCCTGTTGTGCTACTCCGACGATCCCGAAGCCCAGGAGCTGAAGGAGAAGTACTACAACGTGGACGACAGCGGCTCGGAAGATCCGCGCGTGCAGGAGAACCTGGTCCGCGAGACCTGCTCCGGCACGGTGGTGCGTGACGCGGCGCACCTGCGGGAGGTGCTCGACGACCTGTACGAGGAGTTCCTCGCCCACGGCAGGATCGCGTGCGAATCCACCGGGATCGAGAAGTTCTCGCGCAGGACACAGGCCGCGCGCATGGCCGACATCCTCAAAGACCTGGCGGCGAGATGAAGTCCGCTCGCTGGAAACTACACGCTGAATGACTACGGATGATTTCGTGCCGGTGAAGGTACTCATCCTGGCATACGACTTCCCGCCGCTGGTCTCGGTCGGCGGGCTGCGGCCGTACTCCTGGTACCGGTACCTGAAGGAGTTCGGTGCCGAGCCGGTGGTCGTCACCCGCCAGTGGAGCAACGAGCACGGCAACGAGCTGGACTACGTCGCCCCGGTGGGATCGCAGGAGGTCGTCGTGGAGAAGACCGGATACGGCACGATCATCCGGACGCCATACCGGCCCAACCTGAGCAATCGGCTCCTGCTCAAATACGGTCCCTCACGCTTCCGGCTGCTCCGGAAAGCAGTCACCGCATGGTACGAGGTCGGCCAGTACTATTCGTTCATCGGCCCGAAGCACCAGCTCTACTACGCGGCCCGGGAGTACCTGAAGCAGCACCCATGCGACGTGATCGTCGCCACCGGCGAGCCCTTCGTGCTCTTCCGGTACGCGTTGAAGCTCTCCCGCGAGTTCGGAATCCCCTGGGTCGCGGACTACCGCGATCCGTGGACCCAGAACAAGCGCAGGGCGGGGCAGCGCATCTCGGAGGGGTGGGACGCCCGGCTGGAGAAGCGCTTCACGGGGAGTGCGAGCGCGGTCACCACCGTCTCCGAGTTCTTCCGCGACGTGATCTCGGGCCTGGTCCCGGACAAGCCGTTCCACATCGTACCGAACGGCTACGACCCCGAGGCCATGGAGCGGGCGGCGGAGATTGAGCAGAGCAGCGAAAAGCTCACCATCGCCTTCGTCGGCCGGATCTACGACTGGTACCCGGTGGAGAGCTTCTTCAGGGTGTGCGATGCGTTCGTGCGTGCTCGCGGGGAGCCGCGCTTCGAGCTGCGGTTCGTCGGGATCAACGGCCAGGAACAGATCGCCGACATGCTGAGGACCAGGTTCCCGGCGCTGGCTCCCCACGTCGTGTTCAACGGCCGCATGCCGAACGAGGAGGCGGCGAAGCACCTGGCCCGTGCGAACGCGTTCCTCCTGTTCAACAACTACACCTACACGGGCACCAAGATCTACGACTACCTGGCGCTGAAGCGGAGGGTCCTGTTGTGCTACTCCGACGACCCCGAAGCGAGGCGGCTGAAGGAGAAGCACTATCACGTGGACGACTCGGGCTCGGCGGACCAGCGCGCGCTGGAGAGCCTGGTGAACGAGACCTGTTCCGGCACCGTGGTGCGGGACGCGGCGCACCTGGGGCAGGTACTCGAGGAGATGTACGAGGAGTTCCTCGCCCACGGCAGGATCGTATGCAATTCGGCCGGCACCGAGGAGTACTCCCGGAGAACACAGGCGCGGCGCATGGCCGACATCCTGAAGAGGCTGGCGACCAAATGAAGCCCGGAACCTCGGCGCAGCGGATCGCGATTGTCGATTACGGGATGGGCAATCTCCACTCCGTGAGGAAGAAGCTGGACCGGATCGGCGTAGACGTGGTGGTGACCTCGGCCCCCGGCGACATGGCACGGGCGGACAAGATCGTCCTGCCGGGGGTGGGGCACTTCGGGAAGGCCATGGAGAACCTGACGGAGCTGGGCCTCGCCGACGCGCTGAACGAGGCCGTGCTGGTGAACCGGACTCCCATCCTGGGAATCTGCCTGGGGATGCAGCTCTTCGCGAATCGGAGCGAGGAGGGGGGCGGCCCGGCCGGGCTGGGGTGGATCGACGCGGAGGTGGTTCGCTTCCGGGTGCCCGACACCCTCCGGTTCAAGGTTCCCCACATGGGGTGGAACGGGGTCGCAGTGGCGAAGTCCAGTCCGCTCCTCCGCGAGGCGGGGCCCCGGACCGAGTTCTACTTCGTGCACTCGTACCACGTGGTCTGCCACGACCCCGCCGACGTGCTCTGCCACACGGACTACGCGTACCGCTTCACCTCTATGGTCGAGCGGGACAACGTCTTTGGCGTCCAGTTCCACCCCGAGAAGAGCCACGACGCGGGGGAGGCCCTGCTGAAGAACTTCGTGTATCTTTGAGAATGTTCAGGCCACGGATCATCCCCGTCCTGCTCCTGCGGAACGAGGGCCTGGTGAAGACCCGGGCCTTCGGGAAGCACCGGTACATCGGCGATCCCATCAACGCCGTCCGGATCTTCAACGACCTCCGGGCCGACGAGCTGGTCTTCCTGGATATCCTCGCCACCCGAGAGAGGCGCCTCGTCTCGCTGGACTTCGTGAGGAAGGTGGGCGAGGAGGCGAACATGCCCTTCGCCGTGGGCGGCGGGATCCGCTCGATCCGGGACATCCGGAATCTCCTGAGCGTGGGGGCCGAGAAGGTGGTCATCAACTCGTACGCCGTCGAGAACCCGGATTTCATCTCGGAGGCGGCCAGCGCTTTCGGATCGTCGACGATCACCGTCTGCATGGACGTCAAGAAGAAGTGGCTCGGTGAGCCCCGGGTCTGGACGGTGTCCGGGACCCGGTCGAGCGGGTACCGGCCGGAGGAGTTCGCGCAGCTGGCCGAGGAGAAGGGCGCCGGGGAGATCATCGTCCAGTCGGTGGCTCGGGACGGGACGATGGAGGGCTACGACCTGGAGCTGATCCGGAAGATCTCCGAGACCGTCAGCATTCCTGTGGTGGCGCTGGGTGGCGCGGGTACCCTGGAGCACCTGCGGCAGGCCTACGTGCAGGGATACACCAGCGGGCTCGCCGCGGGGAGTATGTTCGTCTTCCACGGACCCAAGCGGGGGGTGCTGATCAACTACCCCGACCGGTCGGAGATTCAGTTCTGAACATGGCGAAAGGAGCTGGAGCAGTGCACGTCGATCCACGTTCCGGGGTGCGCTCCGTTGCGTCTCCCGGTGCAGCCGAGGGGGCGTACCGGGAGTGTACTCGGTGTGTCATGTCCAGCTCCGACCCCGAGATCACCTTCGATGCCGAGGGCCGCTGCAACCACTGCACCGACTACTTCGAGCGGCTCGCCAGCCAGACCTACCGGCCCGGGACGAGCGACCGGGAGCTCCAGGCCATCGTGGAGCGGATCAAGCGGGCGGGGCGGGGACGTGAGTACGACTGCGTCATGGGGATCAGCGGCGGGATCGACAGCTGCTACGCGGCGTACGTCGTGAAGAGCCTGGGGCTCCGGCCCCTCGCCGTGCACATGGACAACGGCTGGAACTCGGATACGGCGGTCAAGAACATCAAGAACGTGGCCAAGCGCCTGGGGGTCGACTACCAGAGCGTCGTCCTCGACTGGGAGGAGTTCCGCGACCTCCAGCTCTCCTTTCTCAAGGCTTCCGTCCCCGAGATCGAGACGCCGACCGACATTGCCATCCCGGCGGCGCTGCACCGGGTAGCCGCCGAGAACGGCGTGAAGTTCATCATCATGGGGGGCAACTACGCGACGGAGGGGATCCTCCCGCGGAGCTGGCACTACAACGCCAAGGACGTGAAGTTCCTCAAGGCGGTCCAGGAGAGGTTCGGAACACGGAAGCTTCGGTCGTTCCCCACGTTCGGCTACCTGAGCGAGTTCTACTACAAGTTCTTCAAGGGGATCCGAATGATCTACCTGCTGAACTACGTGCCGTACTCCAAGAAGGAAGCCATGCGGACGCTGGAGACGGAGCTCGGCTGGAAGTACTACGGCGGGAAGCACTACGAGTCCAAGATCACCGGGTTCGTGCAGTCGTACATCCTCCCCGCGAAGTTCGGCATCGACTACCGCCGGGCGACCCTCTCGACGCAGATCTGCGCGGGGGAGATCACGCGGGAGGAGGCGCTCGCGATTCTCGAGAAGCCGCCCTTCGATCCCGAGAGCGTCGCGGTGGAGAAGGAGTACATCGCCAAGAAGTTCGGGATCACGATGGACGAGTTCGAGGAGATCCTGAGCCGTCCCCCGAAGACGTACCGGGACTACCCGAACGACCAGAGACGGCTGGAGTTCTTCTACGGGATATATCGGCGGTTCTTCGGAAGGCGACCCGGGCTCGCCGAAGCGTAAAGGGCCACCCGGAGGAGAGCCGCCGCGGCGGCTCTTCCTTTAACCTCCAGTCGTTCATAACTTTATTGCCGGCAAGCGAATCCCGCCTCCCGCACCCGTCCCGTCCGTCCACTCGATGAAATCCGCTCGTCCGCACGTCCTCTTCATCTCGTACAACGGACTCCTGGAGCCCCTGGGGCAGAGCCAGGCGCTCGCGTACGTGGAGGAGCTCTCGGAGTCGTACCGCTACACCGTCCTCTCGTACGAAAAGCTGGACGGCTCGGCGGCCGAGGCCCGGCGCATCGAGGCGCTGGAGGAGCGGCTGCGCCGGTCGGACATCGAGTGGGTGCGGCTTCGCTACCACAAGCGGCCCAGCCTGGCGGCCACGGCGTACGACGTCGCGGTGGGGATCCGGGTGGCGAGCCGCATCGTCCGGGAGAGGGGAACGGCTCTCCTCCACGCCCGCGGCTACGTCCCGGCGGCCATCGCCTGGGGGACGCACCGGCGGTGCGGAGCCCCGTACGTCTTCGACGTGCGCGGGCTCCAGGCGGAGGAGTACGTGGATGGTGGGATCTGGAAGCCCGGGTCGCTCCCGGTGCGCCTCACCAAGCGCGTGGAGCGGGTGCTCCTCCGCGACGCGGCGGGGATCGTTACCCTGACGGAGGCCATCCGCCCGCACCTGCGCACCCTGCTGCGCGAGGTCTCGCGCGAGGAGCCCGTCCCCTGGGCGGTGGTCCCCTGCTGCGTGGACCTGGAGCGCTTCCGCCCGGACGCCGGCGAGCGGCGGCGCGTGCGCGCGGAGCTGGCGCTGGGCGAGCGCCCCACGCTGGTGTACTCCGGGTCGGTGGGAACCTGGTACATGGTCCCGGAGATGCTGGGCTACTACCGGGAGGCGAAGACCGCCGTCCCGGAGCTGGCGCTCCTCCTCCTGGTGAACGGCGGGCGCGGCGCGGTGGACTCCACCCTGCGGGCGCACGGGATCCCGGACGAAGACGTCCGCGTGGTCCAGGCCACCCCCGAGTCCATGCCGGGGTACCTGGCGGCGGCCGACGTGGGGATCTCCTTCATCCGCCCGTGCCTCTCCAAGCTGGCTTCCTCGCCCACCAAGGTCGGGGAGTACCTGGCGAGCGGCCTCCCGGTGGTGCTGAACCGGGGGATCGGAGACTCCGACCGGCTCGGGGAGAGCGGGGCCGTCCAGCTCCTGGAGGCCACCGCCCCGCACATTGCCGGCGCGGCCCGCTCGCTCCCGTCGCTGCTGGAGCTGGGGGCGGACCTCCCGCGGAGGGTGGCCGAGGAGGAGTTCTCGCTGGCGGGGGTGGCAGGGCCGCGCTACCGGGCGCTCTACGAGGCGGTCCTCCGCCGCGGAGCGCCGACGGAGCCGCGGGAAGCGCTCCTGGCCGGTTCGAGATGAGCGCGAGGCTGAAGGTCCTCTGCCTCGCTCCCTACCCGGTGGAGGGGGCCAGCGCCCGGCTCCGGGTGCTGCAGTTCCTCCCGTACCTGCGGGAGCACGGGGTGGAGGTGACCTACCGTCCCTTCATGGACTCGGAGTTCTTCCGGG
>Ga0247718_1000322_pt1 | contig 13058 bp, 15 predicted proteins | sample 21E_DmetaG_FD_189045 | JGI IMG/M metagenome (GOLD analysis project Ga0247718, IMG submission 189045) | Soil microbial communities from hillslope of Landscape Evolution Observatory, University of Arizona, Oracle, AZ, United States - 2-1-E_D | ecosystem: Engineered > Artificial ecosystem >...
ATGACAGCTGGAGTGATGACAGTATGAAAAAGGATTATTACCGATACCGAAAGAAGGAAGGTTTACCCATGTTGTATGAAAAAATCAATGCCGCAAGTGTCCCATCGGAAAAAGCAGGCAGCAACACTTTTTAATTTTGAAACATGAAACCCGTTTACTCCAACATAGAGCCTTCTGCTGATGTTCATAAAGCCGGTGTTGTACAATTGTTACTGGCACCACGTGAATGGCTAAGCGAAGCTTTTGAGATCGATTTTTCAACCAACAAGGTAATAGATCCTGTAACTTTTATTGCCGGCAGATCATGGCTGCAAACGGAGTTTGCCGGTGAAAGTATTACTTACAATGAAAACGAACGCTACAGTGATGCAGGGCGTTATTATGAGATAGTTGCGGCCGGTGTGCTCAACTACTTAGATGAGGATCTGCTGCAGTTGATTGAAACGCTGCGTTACCATGAGTTTGTAGTGGTGTTGATGGACAGAAAGAAAAAGTACCGCATTGCCGGCACTTATGATAAAGGCATGCTGTTAACAGTGAATAGTACAGAGCGTGCAGAAGATGGCGGGGAGAAACGTGTAAGTTTTTCATTTGCGGGAGAGCAGGAACAATTACCTCCGTTTTACGATTATATATCACCGTCAGTTAGTTAACCCCTGTTTTTTGTCCTTTTAAAGGTAGCCGCAACGTAACAATTTTACGTTGATGAGCTTTAATCATACCCTTTCGGCAATATTACGTGGCAGCTGGCTTATAGATAAAGCCTGGGCTGATGCGCATTTGCCGCTTGTGCTTAACATGCTCAATGGGGTTCCTGTTACATTTGAATCATCTGAAAAAAATGCTTCTGCAACCGGAGGAAGACCTTATGTGCTTGATCCTAATACCATGGAGCGCACAGAAGGATTTATTTATGATTGGGAAAGAGGAAGATTTATTGTAAATCCCAATATTCCAAAAAACAGCGTTGGGGTAATTCCTATTACAGGGCCTATTACTAAATACAACGGCTCTTGCGGAGAGCCGGGTGCTATTGAACGCTACAATTGGTTTGAGCGCTTTAAGCATAGCACGCATATTACTTCTATTGTAATGGTGATGGATACACCAGGTGGTGAAAGCCGTGCGGCAAAAGTTTCTGTTGATGGTATTCAAAAAGCAGGTAAACCTGTTCTTGCCTACTGTGAGGGATACACTGCCAGCCTTGGTATGTGGATGGCTGCAGCTGCTGATGAGTTTTATGCCAGTGATGCCCTGGATGGAATTGGCAGCATTGGTAGTTATGCTACTATTCTCGACTACAGTGGATTTTTAGAGAAGAACGGTATTAAGATTCATGAAATCTATGCTCCTCAAAGCACTGAAAAGAATGCATCCTACAGAGAAGCAATCAATGGTAATTATCAATTATTACAAGATGAATTAAAAATGCATGTAGACAGGTTTATATCATTTGTGAAAGAGCAAAGAGGAGAAAAATCTGCTGCATCAGTAAAAGAGTGGAGTACAGGAAAACTTTTTCATGCAGAAGATGCGGTGAACGTAGGCCTTGCGGATGGCATTAGAAGTTTCGAACAGGTTGTAAGTAAAGCCTCATGGCTTGCAAAACGTAAACGATAAAAATTTTTGAACATGAAATATCCAAACGTATCAGCACTGGTTCCTGAAGGGGAACATTTTGATGAAAGTGCAGTAAACGAAGGTGTGTGGCTTACGGCTGCTCATCTTAATCATATTGAACAATCACTTGGGGCCAATAACTCTGCTGTTGCCCAGCTTGAAACCCAATTACAGGCAGCTAATAATACTGCTGCTCAATTGCATGAGCAATTGAATGCAAGACCTACGCAGGAAAGCCTGGATGCAGCCAATGCCACCATTGCCACATTGCAGGAGCAGGTGAAAACATTGGGCAAACAAAGCAGTGGTAAAGGAACAAGCCTTACTCCTGTGGGGCAAGAGAAAACAGAAGGGGGAGAAGGCAAAGTGATCACGCTCAATGATGCTGAGCACCCGGTAAACCAGGCAGCCAGCGCATGGCTCAATGGTAAGAAAAATGCACAGGCATCTAAACCCAAATTTTAACAACAATTATTTACTAACCCATTAAATAAACTACAATGCCGGATACTAATAAAATTGACATTACCATTGATGATGTGGTAACCGCATGGGGTGATTATTACCTCAACCACGGGCAGAACATGGAAAACCTGCACATTCTGCCTTTTGAAACCTTTGGTACGCTGCAAGCGGGCACGCTTATTCAAACAGATCAAACTGTTTTGCGTGAAGCCAATATTGAAGTGCAGGAAGTACTGCAACAATACCAGGATGATTTCACCAGCAAGGGTGGAACAGAATTTAAGCCTGTAACCATTCCTCTTTACAATGTTAAGGTGGATGTTGGTGTGATTCCTCATAAACTTATTCAAAGCTGGTTAGGCTTTTTGGCCAATACCGGTAATGATCCTGCTACTTACCCGTTCATTCAATGGTTGGTACAGGATTACATCCTTCGCCAGGTGGATGAAGACCTTGAAATGAAAGGTATTTACAAGGGTGTTTACCAAGCGCCTGTAGAGGGTACAGCAGGAAGCGCTGATAAAGTGATGAATGGTATTGATAAGCAATTGAATGATTTGGAAACGGCTAACAAAATTGAACCAATTACCACAGGTAATTTGGACAGTATGACTGCAAAAGATTTTGTAACTGCTGTTGAGAATTTTGTGAAAGAAATTCCTGAGCGTTTCCGTTACAATGCTCCTTTGGAGATAAGCATGAACCGTACATTCCGTGACAAATTCCGCCAGGGGATGTTTGATAAATACAATGTGAACTACCAGGCCACAGAGCAGCTAACACGTTTGATGTTTTTTGAAAACATCACTGTAGCAGGTCGTGCCAGTATGCAGGGTAAGCAGCGTATTTGGACTACACCAAAGCAAAACCTGTTGATTGGTGTGCGTGGTTTCACCTACAAGGATGCATTTGATGTGCAGAAATTTGATCGTAAGGTAAAATTCCTTACTGATTGGTGGATTGGTTTAGGCTTTGTAATTCCTGAGTGGATCTACACCAATGAAAGTGGAAGCGATTCTGTAAGCTAATCAATATAACCCCGCCTGTAACGGGCGGGGTTCTTTATATGAACCCTGAAGAATTAAGTAAAGAGCAACTGATTGATTTGGTGAAAAAGCAGGCAGATGATGTACTGGCTTTGCAAATGGAAATTGACTATTTGAAAGGCAAACATCAACTGCAGCAAATACCTGTTAAGGAAGCGCTGAAGCTGCAACCGGTGGAAGTAAATGGTGAGCTGTGGTATTTTACCCTGCCACGATGGAGAGAAAACGGAAAGCTTTGCCTGGCTGAACAGATGATGCTGAATGAAGAATACCTGCAACGTAAAGTTGCTGAACCTTATCAAACCATTTTAAAGAAACTGAATTCATAACCCATTAAATAAGCAATATTATGAGCTACGCATATCGGAATTTACCCGAAGCACAAAACGTACTGAGTGGCGTGGGTGATTATGTACTCATTGCCCCTGTTCGTGATTTTACAACAATCTCCTGCCCGGAAGCACCTTTCACTAATCCCGGTGATGAAGTGAAAATTTTGAGTCCGCATGTGTTTAAAGCCGGTAAAGCATTTGCCAAGTGGACATTGGCTCCGGAAAAAAACAAACTGGATGGAGCTGCCAGTGGTGATAAAGGTTTCCAGCGTTTTGGACAAACATTGGAAGTAATGGTGGCAGGATCTTATGCTATTTTGCATGAGGCTGTTAAAAACATCATGAACGTTCCATTGATTGTATTAATACAAGATGCAAACTGTGCCAGCGGTTTGTGGTACCAGTTAGGTTGTGACTGCCAGTATGCCTGGGCCAGTCCTACTTTTGGTACAGGCACCACAGCTGATGGTAACAAGGGATACACCATTCCTATTACCTACAACAGCGAAAGCATCCAGATCTATGCAGCCGGTGAGCCGGAAGTATTGGCGGATGAGAGCAGCAGTTAACCCATCTATAGTAAGCATAAAAGAAGAAGCCCTCTTGATTGGGGGCTTTTTTTGTTGTATATTTGAGTACTCAAAGCCGGAGCATCACCGGGGTAAAAACTGATAACTGCAGGATGGCTCGTGAATATCCCACTTACATCTACACAAATGAAACTGAGGCTAAAAGTAAAGGTGAGTTTATTGTACGTACTGTAAAGCCCAGGTATATTGCCAAAGTGGTTCATCATCCCAATAAAACCACACCTGATCTTCAAATTTTAGAATGGATCGATGACTGGATCAAAGAAAAAAACTTTGAATTGGGTGCTGTTAAGAAGCATGCTATCAATTGGTATTTGGCAAGAAAAAAAGGATATGAAGTTTCATTCAAATTACCTAAGCCTGACTATTACAAAGGTAATTTACCAGAAGGCGACGGGCCTTTAGAAGCTGTTTAACTTGTCCTTTCTCACACGAACGCCCCATGTTAGTATTGTAACATGGTGGAACGCCTCAATAATTGGTTAAACCATAAGGAATATTTTAAGGGAGTTGTGCTCTACAGTCAATGTGAGCACAACGCAGCCTTATTACAATTGCTTAAAGCAGGGCCATCTCCCTACAACATCAGCTTGCTGGAGCGGGAGCTTCGTAAGGAATTACAACGCTTACACATCAATGCCGCCATGAAGCAGCAGGGGAATCCTGCTGCTATTAAAAACGTGGTGCTGAAAGAACTGCCTGTGGCTTTACAAAAGCCGGAGATCATTACCATAGAAGAAACAGAACATGTTCATGATGCTGTTTACCAGGCAGCCAAAAAAGAAGCAGATAAGAAATATAAAGAGGCCATGAACCTGAGGGCTCAGTTGTTTGCACTGGCCAATATGAATGACTTTTTAGATGTGAACAGCCCTGATAGAATTGAAGCCAGGAGGCAAATGGCATTGGATGTGGTAAGGTTGTACAATGAAGCCTCCAGACTGTATGAAAAAGCTGATTACATCAAAAGTAGTGGTAAGCTGCCTGATGCTGTTGAGGAAGAAGATGAAACCGATTGGTATGCTATTCCTGATCATTTGGTAAAACCTCAGCTGGATAATGTGCGCAAGAATTATAACAAAATGAAAAAGCGATCGCAAACACCTGAACGAATGGTTTTGATGCAAAAGCATGAACAAACGATTAAAATTTTAAGTGAGCGATGGGATTTGTTAAAACAACAGTAAATGGAAAAGTTTTCTCTTCAACATAAATTGATTCAGCACGCTGAAAAAGTGAAAAAAGCTGCTGATGAAATAACAAATACTATATCGGATTGGCAGTTGATTAAAAAATATCTAACCAACCGTTCCAGCGATATAGAGTTAAATGAGATTCAGGAAAAAAAACTGGAAAGGTATCAGTTCATCTACAATCAATTGGTGAGTGGTAAGTACACTCATCATGAAATTGTAAATATGCTGATTAACAAAAAAAGCTATGGGTTAAGTTTAAAGCAGGCATTGAATGATATGGAATGCTCCAAAGAGCTTTACGACCATCTTATCAATGTAAAGAAAAGTTTAGAAATAAACGTTGAATTGCAAGTAAACAGGCGACTTATGGCGAAGGCTGAGGAAATTGGGGATATGAAAGCTGTAGCACAGTTACAAAAAAACAGAATAAGCTTACTTAAATTATTACCTGAAGAAGATGCTACACCTGCTGAGCATTTTGAAGGGCACATGATAGAAGCAGTGTTTGACCCAAGGCTGATAGGTGCCCCAGATGTGGACCTGAAAGAATTACTGAATTCGATTAATGAAAAGCGTAAGGTGAAATTGAATGTAGATGAATTGGCTATTGATATACCACACGAAGATTTAAACGATGGAAAAGAGGAAGCAGCACTTTAATAAGCCACAGTTACGCAGTATGCTGGTAGCTGCTCCGGATGAAGTATTGATAGCCGGTAGAGGTACAGGTAAAAGTGAAGGCGTATTGGCACCAAAAAGTGCTAAGAATTATTTTGGTAGTATGCCCCGGGGAGCCGGTGTAATTGTTGGCGCAACCTATAATCAGATTCTTACCCGCACCCTTCCAGCTTTGGCCGCAGGATGGGAAAAGCTGGGCTACATAAGAGATGTTCATTATATCGTAGGCCGTAAGCCTTCAGAAAGATGGGTTAAACAGTGGAAATGGCAGGGGCCTTATCGGCCACCTTTCAATTACCAATACTTTGTGAGCTGGTGGAATGGTGGCGGTGCACACCTGGTGAGTCAGGACAGGCAAGGTTCATCCAATGGTATTACAATTGATTGGATAATTGGCGATGAAGCTAAGCTGCTGAATGCAGAGCGGTTCAGAACAGAGTTATTGCCGGCCAATCGTGGATTGATACCGGATTTTCAAGGTAATCCTTATCATCATGGTATTACGTTAACTACTGATATGCCTGTAGGCACTGCAGGCCGATGGTTGCTTGATTACTCAGAGAAGATGGACCGTGAGCGTGTTAATAAAGTGTGGGCTGTTCAGGTAGCACGTTATCAATTACAATACTTTCTTTCAAAAGAGAAAAGAAGTACATATGCAGCCAATTTAAAAAAGCAGATATCAGTACTGGATGATGAGTTGAATGATTTACGAAGAAACCTGTTGTATTATCATGAAGCATCCACACTGGAGAATATTCATGCGCTGGGTGTAGAATACATCAAACAACAATTGAGAGATACTACACCGTTTCAATTCGATACACAGATTCTCAATTTAAGACCACTCAAACTGGAAGATGGTTTTTACCCAGATCTGGATGAAGAGTATCACGGCTACTTTGCTGCTGATAATGGTTATTTAGAAAATATGGGTTATGATTTTGAAAAGCTCAAATCAGTTGATTGCAGACGTGATAGTGACCTTGATTGGAATTTACCATTGCATATCTCTTTAGATTATAACAGAAGGATTCATCCTATTGTAGTTGGGCAGGTTCATGAAAAGGAATTGCGATTAATAAACGGTTTGCATTCTTTGTTTCCTGGCAAGTTGAGACAGGCCATTGATTTATTTGCTGAGTATTATAAACCTTTTTCAAGAAAGATGGTGTACTACTGGTACGATCACACAGCTGTAGGAGACCAGCATGAGTCACGTATATGTGACGATGTTATAAACTTACTCCAATCACACGACTGGGTAGTGATACCTATGTACACAGGCAAAACACCTGGTCACGAAGTGAAGTACAGAATGTGGGGTAACTTACTTTCTGAAAATGAAACTTATGATAAGGTTTTAAGAGTCAATAGAGAAAACTGTTCAAACCTTATTTTGTCAATGTACTTGGCACAGGCAGAGAAGCGGAAGGATGGTTTTGGTAAGGATAAAACAACTGAGAAAGATGAGAACTTCCCTGCACAAGAATCAACACACTACAGCGAAGCAGCTGATACTTTAATACATGGCATCTTTGAATCAGGCTTAACCTTCTCTAATGTTAATGAAGCCGGTGATACTATGGTTATGAACAGGTAACACATCAAATACTCCCCCTATACACATGGACTGAATGGTTGCATAAACAAATATTATAGTTGTTTATGCAACCATTCATATATCCTCTAAAAACCGCAAAAGCGTGCGCCCAAAACTCATAGTGCGGGCGGCAGATTTTTATAAGTAATTGATTGGTTTTAAAGCGGTTGATTTTTAAAAAATTGATTGTTAATGTTTTTTATAAAATTTTGGTAATACTTGCATAAAAGCATTGTATTTTATAGTTTTATGGCATTAAAACAGGAGCACCACCTGAAAAAAACTGGTAACTACACTTTGCGTTTACACATTACTATTTTTTGCCGCCTGTACATTTTGTAAAAAATTAGCCTTATGTTTGTTGTGCGATAAGATTTTTACAGATGATTTTCATTACAAACAAGTTTAAGGCACTTAAAGTAACGGCCGGCAATCGGGTGCAAGTCCCGCCTATCTTGACAGATTCGTCTGTAAAGTCTTGTCGCAGTGACCGGCTATTTTTTATTAATAAACCTTTTTTTTATGCGACAAGACGAAGGAAAATCAAATCAATTTGTAGGCCCACAGGGCTTAATGGCTGAACATGAAGCCATGTTACACCGGTTAATTCAACAAAACTTAAAGCTTCGTGAGCACAACATGCACGAAATGCTGGGTGAGTTTGACGGTAACAAAGAAAAAATTCATGACATGCTTGATGCTATGTGGAGTTGCTACATTGCAAACTATGGTGATGGCATTGGTTTTGATGCCATTAAAGATTTGAACAAACTTTACATTTACTTAAACCGCCACATCAGAGCCTCAGAAACATATATTGAAGAAAAGGATTTAACTTTCAGAGGATAAAAGAAAAGCAGCCCTTAACGGGGCTGTTTTTCTTTTGTATCATCCCCTTTAATTTGTCCTTTTTGCCATCCTTAGCCTTTTGCAATTTCACACCATGCCACACACGGTTAAAGAAGCATTGCAAATTTTGGAATCTGGTAACTGGTGCTCATTGCGCCTTATTACAGCCAATACTGCCCAGCGCACTGGTGGCAAGATCATTGAACTGGCCAAAGTAAGGATCAAACAACAATCTCAGCAACCGGCATCAACGCCCTCAACCACTGTTACAAGTAAAAGCAAGGCGCAAAATCATCATCAGCATTTTACACGTAACGTGGAAACACAGGCCAGGCAGGTCATTAAAGTTCACCCTATTCTCATCACCCATATAAACAACACTCCCGTAATATGAGTGAAGAGCTGTTATATGAATTCCCCGTAGCTTATGGTAGCCGCTCTGGTGCTGCAGTATATTTCAGTGCTGCCAATCCAGAAGCAGGAACATACCGCAGCAAATCAAAAGCAACAGCGGTACCCATCAAAAAACTGCAAAACGTTTTAGATGTGGCTTATTGGGGCGAAGACAATCGCTTCCCTCAAAACATTGAGCAGCAAATGGCTTATTGCGGCATCGGTAAATCTGCATTGGACTGGAAAGCCAGGGCTTTGTATGGTGGAGGAATTATTGCCGGCCGTGTTACCGGTTATGAAGATGAAGGCCGCAAAGAAATTTTCGATCCCATTAAGCCAGACAGTAACGAAGGCAAAGTCATTTACAAACTACTGCACAGCCCGCAAACATTTCGCTTCTTCCTGGAATACCTTCCGGATTGGACATGGTTTGCCAACTGTTTCCCCGAACTCATCTTTTCAAAAGATGGCAACTCTATCACCAACATTGTACATCAGGAAAGTTGTGATGCCCGCTATAAGCAAATGAATGAACAAGGAGAGATCAACACAATTTTTCTTTCCAAACTTTGGGGGCTCACCGGTGATCAATATGCAAAGTTCGACCCTAAAAAACGGGTAAAGGGCCTTGTGGAAAGCCGAACAGAACCTATTCAAGTAGATGGTGTGTTTGTAAAGCAACTGGACTGCATTGACATGTACGACAGTGTTAACAGCACAAAAGCTATTGCTGAAAAACTTGTACGATCAAAAGGCCTGGATGGCTTCAAAAGCGCCATTCTGCCCGTTAACTATCCATCACCCAATAAAACCTATTACCAGGTTCCCTATTGGGATGGTGCACGCCTCAGCGGTTGGATTGAAATAGCATCCAAAATACCGGCACTCATCAAAACCATGTACAACAATGCATTTCGCATTAAGTACCTCATACAGGTGCCGGAAAGCTATTTTGAAAAAACATACGGTAAAGAAAAGTGGACGGCTTTGAAAGCTGAAGAAAGAACCGAAGCAAGAAAAAAGTTGCTTCAAAAAATTGATGAATTCCTCGCAGGGGAAGAAAATGCTTACAAATCATTCCTCAGCACATTTGATATCGATCCGCACACCAAAGCAGAATACGGGCTTATCAAGATTGAACAAATCAAAAACGAAAACACCATTGATAAAGATCTCATCACCCAATCAGCTGCCGATGTAGAAATACTCATCGCCATGCAGGTGCACCCAACACTCTTTAGTGCAGGTATGACGGGCAGCATGTTCCGCTCAGGTGGCGGCTCAGGATCTGATATCAGGGAGGCCTTTCTCGTATACACCAACCTGCTCAACCTTGAGCGTAAAGTGTTGCTGGAGCCAATCAATCTTATTCGTGATTACAACCGTGAAGTAGGTGGCATATCTGAGTGGGCTGAAGATATTGTTTTCCGCTTTCGTGATACACAATTAACAACACTAGACCAGGGCAAAGGCACTGTAAAAAATTTATCCTGATGCTGTTCAACAATACAACAAAATTGAGAGAGTATGCTGAGTTGACAACTTCTGTCAACTATGCCTCTATTAAACCAACGCTCAACCACGTAGAGCAGGTTTATATTGTACCCATTCTCGGTAAAGAGCAGTATGATGCGATCAATGTAGTAGATGAAAACTCACTTACAGATATTCAAAAGCAACTGCTGGAACATTGCCGTGCAGTAATAGCTCCTTACTTCGCTTACCACTATGCACCAAAAGCAGCAACTAAACTAAGCGATGCAGGCCTCCAGCGTATGGAAACAGCCAACGCAAAATCTGCCTTCCAATACCAGGAAAACAATTTCCGTGATGCCAATCTTCGTGAAGCAGAGCAGCAAACAGAGTTACTGCTCAACTTCCTTTCCACTAACCGGGGTGATTTTTCTCTATGGACGGATAGCGATGCATTCAAAAAGTACAACAAACTGTTCATCAAAACAGGATCTGAGTTTGATGAATGCTACCCATCACATTCACCTTTCCGCAACTACATGGCCATGCGCTCCCAAATGTACCAGGTGGAGCAGCAAAGCATACGTCATGCACTCGGCAATGAGTTGTTTGATGATCTTAAAACAAAAGATGCAAACAATTCTTTGAGTGATAAAGAAAAAATAGTGGTGGAAAAACTCAAATACGCCATTGCCAATTTCACCATTGCATTCAGCGTGCCAAAACTGGCCGTTCGTATTGATGCCAACGGTATTACCGTAAGCGGTACCCAAACAGCCAGCCGGGATAAAGAAAGTAAAGAAGTAAATGCAGAGCTGCAGCAAATAAGCCTCATCATTCAAGATGCACGCAGCAATGGTACAGCTTGGCTCAATAACGCTGTTGAGTACATCAAAGAAAATGCATCAGATTTTGGCAACTGGAACGAAGAAGAAGATACAACACCCGTTGATGGCACACAACCCATCACAGATTATAACACAGGACTAAAAGGATCATTTATACTCTGAAAACTATGGACTTGATACAAACAATTGGGCCGTACCTCATACCAGTTGCCACAGCAGCAGTTGGTTATTTGAGCGGAAGAAAAAAATCAAAAGCTGAAGCAAACATCAGCGAACTGGAAGCCACTTCAAAAGCTATTGAAATATGGCGGCAGCTGGCGCAGGATCTCGAAAAACAAATCAAAGAGTTGCGGGAGCACGTAATAAAGCTGGAAGCTGAAAACGAAAAACTCTATGATAAGATTTACGAACTCGAAAAAAGTCAAAAATGAAAACACAAGACTTTGCAATGCTCATGTTCGTGTTGGTAGCAATACTGTTTGCTTCCCTCTTTTTTGGTAAATGCAGTTGTAATAAACCACAACCGCAGCAACATGTAGCAACCGTTGACAGTATCACCACTTACTACCAACCGGCACTTAATATCCTCAAAGCACAACGCTATCAGGATTCATTGATCATTGCAAAAACAAGTAATGAAGTGGATTCACTTCATGCAGTTGTAAATGAAAGAAACAAACGCATCAACCGCTTCAAGTCAACATTAGCACAAGCTGAAGCAGCAAAAGACACTCCCGCAATTGTACAGGAGCAAAAAAACATCATTCAGCAGCAGGATTCAGTGATTTATAACCAGGATCAGCAGCTAACCCTGCAAAGCAATATCATTCAGCGGCAGCAAACCACCATTGCCACTTACGCCACCGAAGTAGAACTCTACAAAGGAATTGCCAAACAGGTAAGTGATGAAAATGTGATCGTCAAAAACCAAAACACACAACTCATTCAGCAAAACAACAAACTCACCAAAAAAGTAGAACGTAAGAACGGAGTCATAAAAACATTAGCCACTACCGTAATAGTAGAAGGCATCATCATACTCATTACAACATTATAACACACACACAACCTATAAGCAATGAAACAATTACTAACCCTTATTTTTTTAATTACCGCATTGGCATCCTGCCAAAAATTGGAGTTGAATCAAAACCCTCCACCGTTCAATCCGGCAACAGCTGTTATTCAGCGTGACACATTTGCACCACCCGGCGGCTTCAATACCATTGGCTCACGCCTCATAGATCTCACTCTTAAAGTAGCAGCAGATAATGAAGCCTTTCGCAGAGGAGGAAACAATGGCAAAGGGCCGGATACAGATAAGGATGGCATCATCAACAAAAACGATAACTGCCCCTCACGTTTCAACCCATTGCAGGAAGATGCAGATAATGACGGCATTGGAGATGCCTGTGATGATGATGCAGATAATGATGGCATAATTGACACTATTGATAATTGCCTACGTACTTACAACCCCAACCAGGCAGATTGTAACAACAACGGCATTGGTGATGCTTGTGATCCCGGCTTTTGTAATGAGCCTGATTATAACGAATACGATAAAGTCATCTTTTTTGATTTTGATGGCCATTATGTTACAGAAGCAGGTTGGACAGCCTATAACAATTATCAACCATTCACAGTACGTAACTCAGGTTTTAACGCAACAGAAATAGAAGCCATTATGGGCATCATTCGTGAAGATTTTGCACTGTATAGAGTTACCATTACAACCGATTCAACCAAATTTCACGCTGCCGAAAATTTAAAACGGCAAAGAGTAATTATCACCCAGGATCATGATTGGTACGGCCTCGCAGGTGGTGTAGCATACATCAATTCTATGTTTACAGGCAACCAACCCGCATTTGTATTCTCCAGAGCACTCAGTTACAATTTAAAATACTCTGGCGATGCATCCTCGCACGAAGCTGGCCACGCAACCGGTTTAAGACATCAAAG
>Ga0247718_1000323_pt1 | contig 13014 bp, 11 predicted proteins | sample 21E_DmetaG_FD_189045 | JGI IMG/M metagenome (GOLD analysis project Ga0247718, IMG submission 189045) | Soil microbial communities from hillslope of Landscape Evolution Observatory, University of Arizona, Oracle, AZ, United States - 2-1-E_D | ecosystem: Engineered > Artificial ecosystem >...
CACCACACCCATGCTGCGGCCGCCGGCGATGTAGATCTTGCCGTCGATCACCGCCTTACCGCCGCCGCTCCGTGCCGTTGGCATCGGCGAGCGGGCTACCCAGCCGCCGACCTTCGGATCGTGAACCCACACGTTCGCGACGAACTTCTCGGGCCGCCCCGTGCTTGCGCCGTCGATCTCACCACCGATCACGTAGAGCTTGCCGCCGACGGCCGCAGCATGGGTGTGGTGGATCGGCTGGGGCAGGGCCGGACCCAGTGTCCAGCGGCTCGTGGCCGGGTCATAGACCTGGACGAGGTTGGATGGGAGCCGTCCGGGTGGATAACCGCCGAGCACCCAGATCTTGCCGTCGAATTCCACCACCGTATGCTCGGAGCGCGGGAGAGGCATCGCGGCGCCCATGCTCCACCCTTCGAACTCCGGCATTGCACCTACAGGGGGACCTTGGCTCACCCGATCGTTCCATGTCTCGCGGAGCTCGCCAGCCTCGACAGGCGTGGACCGATTGGGCGGTGGCGACGGCGGCCCACCTCCGGGACCTTGTTGCGCCATCACGGTCGCGGCGAGCAGAAAAATGGCTGACAGCGTGCAGAGCAAGATTCTAGACGCCAAAGGCGTACGGGTTTTTCTATTCATAGCTCAATAAGCTCCTGATGGATGTTTGTAGTCAGTACTAGCTGACCCTGCGATAGGTCAGTACGTGAAGTTTGACCGAAATGTTTACGGTGGCTTTTAGGGGCGGTGCGGGAAGTGAAAGTATTAACATCAGGCGTTAATTTTTTTCATCAGTAAGGGCCGAGGAGCGAGAGACTGAACTCAAGACCAAGACGCCTAACAAGCGGGTGAACCGGACGCGCGGTTAGGGAGTCTCTCAAATGCCAGGTATTCAGCGCGCCGCTTATCCCCGGCGTTACGTGCTTCCGAATCGGATTAGGCGTGGGTTTTGAAATATCGAGTGCCTTCTTGACCTGGGATGCGAATTGGAATAAAAACCTTTTGAAAACGGCTTCGGCTCAACAAAACTTGAAACCAAAGGAGGATCGAAATGGCAGTCTATATGGTCGAACGGGAATTACCCGGAATCACGATGGAGCAACTTGCCGCCGCGCAACGAGCCGCTATTGAAACAGGCGAGCAATTTACGGCCGAAGGAAAAAATGTGCGCTACATTCGCACTACTTTCGTGCCGAATGAAGCCAGTTGTATGTGTCTTTTTGAGGCTGACAATGCCGAACTGGTCAAAGAGGTCAACGAAACGGCGCAGATCCCTTTCACGCGCATCGTCGAGGCTTTGGACTTAACACCTTCGGCATAACTTGCTTGAGTTCAAAAAGTAAAGCTCAATGAAGAAGATGCCGCGAGTCGGTACTTAGCAAAGCATTGTGTAAGCAGCTCGTGTTTTCATAAAGGCGCACCTAACTAACAACTCAAAGGACGTGGGGGCGAAACAGCGACTTTCTTATCGAGTGTTTTGTTTCTCCAAGCTTGCACGTATCCGGTTCCGCCCCGCGTCAACTCGGCCGTTATGCCGCCGAAACAAACTTGCAAAAACCGACGCGGAAGTTTTGTCCGACACATCAGCAGTTCTATGGAACCTAACATTTGGAGGAACAACGATGACTTATATAGACCCGATTGAAGTTTCACCTAATAATTACAAACAACTTTTCGAAAGAGGCAAGGTTCGCATTGTGGAAATGACGCTCAAAGCCGGAGAAAGCGATATTGAACATTCGCATCCGTTTGAAGTGGTTTATTTCATTAAAGGCGGCAAGGCGAGAATTCATATCGGCAATGAGAGCGTCGAAGCCGACATCCCGGACGGTCATGTGATGGAGCATGAAGCGTGGACACATCGAGTTGAAAATATCGGCAGCTCAGACATTCACGCTATTATTGTCGAGTTTCAAGACTAAGAGAAATATACCTGAATTCGCCTTCTCAATTGTACAGAGTGCCGTTGCCGGCGGCATAACAATTCAATGGACGCGAGGCGGAGACAGCGACTTTCACCAAGCGCTGTCTTTTTAATTCTAGCTTGCGTGTATTCGGCCTCCGCCCGCGTCATCTCAACCGTTGGGCGCTTGCTCGAATGAAGCATGCCTCGATGCACTTTAGGCATTGGATCGTCATTGACTTATCCCTAGTTTTAGTATAGAAGCACCTTGCTTGACTTTACTTGTCTGCATACGGAAAGGAGGCTGATATGTCACTCAATGGGAAGCACGCACTGATTACGGGAAGCTCGCGTGGGATCGGGCGCGGGATCGCTTTGAAACTGGCGGAGAGGGGCGCCAAGGTGGCCGTCAACTATTTCCAAAATGAGGCCGACGCTAACGATAGTCTGGCACAGATACGGGAGCGCGGTTCGGATGGTTTCATCGTCCGGGCTGACGTGAGGCGCCCCGAGGATATGACGCGGATGTTCAGGGAAGTCGAGTCCGAGTTCGGGACGCTGGATATCTTGGTTGCCAACGCTCGCGGTGAGGCCGCCACCTTTTACCAGCCGCCGATGGATATTACCCAGGACAGCTGGAACAACGCCTTCGATTCGCAGGCCAGAGCGTTTCATTTGGGTGTACGGGAGGCCATCGGAATCATGCCCGACGGGGGAAGAATCATCGCCATCACCTACGCTCCGAGCGCGCGTCTGGGGAGCTGGCAGCCATGGATCGCGATGGGGTCGGCAAAGGCCGCGATGGAGTCGCTGGTGCGTTATTGGGCCGTGGCGCTTGGCAAGCGCGGCATTACAGTTAATTCCGTCAGCCCCGGCGCGACTGACGACAGTGTTTTGAGCCGACTCCCCGAAGAAGTATGGAACTCCATCAAGAGCTGGCACGAGAGCGGTTGGACGCCGATGGGGCGGGTCGGCACTCCGGCGGATGTCGGTAATGCCGTCGCACTGCTTTGCATGGAAGAAGCGAGCTTTATCACAGGCCAGACGATCCATGTCGACGGCGGGGCATCAATAATGGATCCCGTTTTCCCGCTCGAAGTTCAGCGAGGGTGATGGTCAACTAAGCAGCGCGGTTAGACAAATCGTTTCCACCTACGAGGCGCCTAACAATCTGTTGCGCCCGGCGCGCCGATAGCACAGCTTTCATCGTTGTGCTGTTTCTCGATCTTGAAATCTTCTCACGACGCGCCGGCGAACAAGAGCGTTAGGCTGCTTGCAAGAAATGCACACCGCGGAAAAATAAGGAGGATAGAATGACGCGAGACGAGAAAATAGCTGTGGTCGAGAGTTACATTCATGGCCTGGCAAATGGTGATTTCTCCAACGTACCTTTTGCTGAAGATGTCATCTATGAGAGCCCGCTTGCGAAGAAAACCGGGAAGGAGGCTATCAACTTCCTGTCGGCATTATTCCCAATAATGAGAGGTGCAGAGATCAAACAACACATCGTTGAAGGTGAGTACGTAGCGACGCTTTTTCACCTAAGGACGCCGAACGGAGTTACCGGAATATTCGATAAATTTCGGGTTGTTGATGGAAAGCTAAAGGAGATTAACCCGTATTACGATCCAGCCGTTTTGCAAGAAGCAGCCAAACAATTGCAGTAGGTGCAGCTAAGCGGACAGACTACCGCACAGCGGTCGAACCACTGAGCAGATCGACAATTCGCCGCCTAACAATTTGCTCAACCGGACGCGCAATCAGGCAGCCTCTTAACATCAACGGTTCGTGCGCGCCGGTTAGCTCGGCGTTAGGCGTCTGGTTGAAGGTAATACCAAGGCTTCGCAACCAATCTAACCTTTTGAGGAGAGTCGAATGATGAGCACGCAAGATAGAGAGATCAGCGGGCGGAGGGAACAACTACGCCGTGCTGCCGAAGCATATTTCGAGGGTTTAAGGCGGAAGGACTTCTCGGCAATCCCTTTCGACGATAACGTGTCTTTACGGGCGCCGCTCTGCCCTGGTGGCGTCCATCGCCCCGTGGAGGGTAAAGATGCCGTGCGGGCGCAATGGTGGCAGCCGCTAGAGCCTGCACTGGAAGGCGTGGAAATAAAAGTCATCGATCATTATTTCAACGACTTGCTGACGGGCGTCATCACCGAAGCCGAAGTAACGATCACGGCCGTGAATCCGCCTGCCACTTTGCGTGTTGCGGACCGCTTCAACGTGAATGCGCAGGGGAAGATCACCGAGCAGGAGAATCACTTCGATCCTCGTGACGTGACGAACCCTGGCTGGCAAAACAGTTAGCTGCCGATAGCAGCCGACGCCTGTATTCTGGACAAAGCTAGTTAAGTTACTGCCTTGTCGTATTGCGCGGTGGTTAACCAGCGTCAACCTGACAATGAATGGAGATACGTATGAGCATAAATATCAAAACACCCGGCGTGCATCACGTCGCGATTCGCTCTACCGACCTTGAGCGGTCCAGGCGTTTCTATATCGATACCCTCGGATTCAAACTTCTCATGGAGACTCCGACCTTGTTTCTGTTTCTGGCAGGCAACACCGCATTTGGTGTTCGCGGTCCTGAAGCTGGCACGGCTCCTGATGATACGTTCAACCCGTTCCGAGTCGGCCTGGACCACATCGCTTTGGCCTGTGAAGATGAAGCCGAGCTTGAAAGAGTGGCTACCGCTCTGACCGAGGCAGGTGTGGAGAATACAGGAGCTAAGCTGGACGAAACCCTCGGCAAGCGGTATGTAGCCTTCAAAGACCCCGATCGCATCGCATGGGAGTTTTACATGGCTTAGGACTTACTCCAATTCCATGCCTAACAACTCATTCGACCGGACGCGGGGCGATAGCATTCTTTTCATGATGCTTCCTACGATGTAAGTTGTGCGGATTAGCGCCGGTCAATTCCAGCGTTACCAAGATCTCATTGCCGGGGCGCCTGTCGCCGATGATCTACTTCAAATGCTTCCGCAAGAACGAGATTATTTTGTACCCGTCCAGATACACCCACGGTTTTTCGCCCAGTGTGTAGTGCCCGCAGGGCATTTTTACTTCGCTGTGTTTGATGTCGCGGCGGCGTAGTTCGCGGATGACCTCGCGCGAGAGGTCGACCGGGAAGCTGAGGTCGTAGAGCGTGTAGATGTAGCGCTGAGGCCGCGGCGGCAGTGCGGCGAGCTTGTCCATGTAGGCGAGCGGCGAGATCGGGAGCCAGTATTCGCGAAGCTCTTCGAGCGCGACGTTGTCGCCGATACCTTCGCGGACGTGATGGGTCGAGAGGCCTTCCCAAACGACGTCGGCGACATAACCAGACACATGGTTAAAAACGGCGACGTCGATCCTCATATCGTGAACGAACGCAAAAAAGCCCACGCACGAACCGATGCTCGTCCCTACGACCCCGATCTTCTCGTAACCCTGCTGCTTTAGCCACGCGACGGCCGAGCGCGTATCAACGACCGACTGCCGCAGCGATTGCAGCGTTCGGCCGACATTCGGCACCACGAGGTAATCGGCGCGATCGAGTTCGGGCGGCATACGCTCTTCGTGATAGGAAAGCGTCAGCCGCAGCGAAGACAGCCCGACCTTGTTAAAAAATCTGCACAGGTCGAAGTAGGTCCCGGCCTTCGCGTTCCAGTGCGGCAGAACGAGCACCGCAGCTTTGCGGTCGGTCGCATGCGGGAAGTAAGTCGCGTAGACGGTGTTGTTCTCCGGCGAGGGCGTCGTGACCGCTGATGGCCACGTGACCACATTGCCTTCGATTTGATAATCCGGCGTGCCTGGATCGAAGAAAAATTTCTCACTGTTCGCTATCGTCTTTTTCGAATATTCGGCAAACAGCTTGCGCGGGTCGTCGCCGTTCGGATGATCGGAAATGAACTCCGTCCCCCACTCGAACGGGCGCACGATGCGGTGCGCATTGAGCATTGCGAAGTAACGTTCCCGTTTGTGAAAGTACCGTTTGAGCATCTAGTGTGAACGCGTACGCCGCGGACGTCCGGTTCGAGTGTTTTGGTTATCCAACGTGGTTTTGAAAGCGGATGAAGCGGATAAAGCGGAAAAAGCCGGATCGGGCCGGAAATTGAATTTGTTTAGAAAGCCAATATACAAATGCAATCTTCCAGATCCGTTCTATCCGCCCGATCCGCTTCATCCGCTTTCAAAAATCCCGCAGCCGCTACAGTCCCGCAGCTCCGGCCGCCTTCTCTCCGGCCTTTTCAATCACCTTCTCGTAAAACGCGATGTACTGAGGAATGATCGTGTCGGTCGCGTAGCGCTGCACAGCGAGGTCGCGGCCGCGCTCGCCGAAGGCTCGGCACATATCTTCGTCCGCGAGCAGTCGCAGCGCGTCCGATGCCATCTTTTCAGTATCGCCGATGTCGCTCAAAAATCCGGTCTCGCCGTCGGTCACGACTTCGGGAATGCCGCCGATGCGCGTCGCGATGACCGGCACCTCGCATGCCTGCGCTTCGAGGGCGGCGAGGCCGAATGATTCTAACTCCGACGGCAGCAGAAAGAGATCCGAGACGCCGAGGTAATCGGCGATGTTGCCGCGTTTGCCGACGAACACGACATCGTCGGACACGCCGCGTTTTTCCGCTCGGTATCGCACCGCGGAAAGCTCCGGCCCGTCGCCGACCATCACGAGTCGAGTGCGTGGCATCTGCGCATTTACCTTAGCGAATATCTCGACGCAATCGACCGGGCGCTTGACGGCGCGAAAGTTCGAGACGTGTGTCAACAGTTTCTCGCCGTTCGGCGCAAGCTCGCGTTTGAGCCGAGAGTCGGTCTGCCGGGCGTAGTGCGACGGGCAGATGAAATTCGGGATCACCTCGACGTCGTCGAAGTCGAACGTTTCGATCGTCGCCCGCTGCAAAAACTTCGAAACGGCCGTCACGCCGTCCGACTGCTGCAGGCCGTAGCGCGTGATCGGCATATAGGAACGGTCCGCGCCGACGAGCGTGATGTCCGTACCGTGAAGCGTGGTAATCACGGGAACGTAGCGCTTTTGCTTGATCGACTCTCGCGCGAGGATCGCGCTGATCGAATGCGGGATCGCGTAATGAACGTGCAGCAGATCCAGCTTTTCGGAGCGCGCAACCGTTGCCATCTTTGTCGCGAGTGCGAGGTCGTACGGCTGATGTTCAAACAGCGGATAGATCATCATCTCGACCTCGTGGAAGTGCACGCGCTCGTTCAATTCGGTCACTCGCGTCGGCAAAACGGACGAGATGAAATGCACGTTGTGCCCGCGCTCGCCGAGCTCGCGACCTAATTCGGATCCGACGATTCCGCTCCCTCCATACGTCGGGTAAACCGTGATGCCGATGTTCATCAATTACAGTCTAGCGGGTCTGCGAGATCTGTCGAGTCGCACAGCAAATTCCCCGAGAGAGATGAGGCAAGATCCAAACAAAAATAGGGAGCCCCGATCGGAGTTCCCTATTGGTGTTCGTTGCTGCCGCCTTGGATCACTTAGGCTCGGTATTCCACCAGTACTGGTGATCGAGCTGTTTTTGGACCGGCCAGATTTGCGTCAGCGATTCACCCTCGAACAGCTCGCCGTTCTTCATCACGAGACGGATCGAGTCAGTATTGCGGATGTCGGCGAGCGGGTTTTTGTCGAGGACGATCAGGTCGGCGAGCTTGCCGGTCTCGAGCGAACCGACGTCCTGCTTGAGCCCGATCGCCTCGGCCCCGAAGATGGTGGCGACCTTGAGTGTGTCGTGGTTGGACAATCCGCCGGACTGCATCGCCCAGATCTCCCAATGCACGCCGAGGCCCTGCATCTGCCCGTGACCGCCGATCGCGACGCGGCCGCCGGCCTTGACGACGTCCGCGGCACCCTTTGCGATCCCCTTGAAGTTGTACTCCTCGGGCGCGAACCACTGCCCGCGACGGCGCATCATCGAGTTGATCAGCTCGCGCGGGATGTAGCGGCGAAGCTTCTGATTGTTGAGCACGTCGGTGTTCTGGAAGAAGTAGTTCTCAGCCCACGGGCCGCCGTACGCCACCAGGATCGTCGGCGTGTAATAAGTCTTCGTCTGCGCGACGAACTGCACGACATCCTTGTAAAGCGGCTCGATCGGGAGCGAATGTTCGTGGCCCGAGTAGCCGTCTATCATCTGCGAGAGATCGAGCTTCATGTCGAGGGCGCCTTCGGTGGTTGGCGTGATGCCGTACTCCTTACAGGCCATCGCGACGAGCTGCCGGACCATCCGGTCGCCGACGATATATTGCTTCAGCGTGTTGGTCTTATATGCTTCGCTGTAGCGTTTGATGTAGTTATCGACCGATTCCTTGTCCTCGAGCCCGACGCTGGAGAAGACGCCCGGCCCCGTGGTAAAGACGCGCGGCCCGAGAATGTCGCCCGTCTCGACCAGATCGGCATACGCGTAAACATCGGTCGTGGCGCTCTGCGGATCGCGCGTGGTCGTGACGCCGTAAGCGAGATTCGCGAGGTATTGCCAGACCTGCCGCTGGTGCAGGTCGCGCGGCGGCCACATATGGGCGTGAACGTCCACTAGACCGGGAATAATCGTCTTGCCCGATACGTCGATAGTCTTTGCCCCGGCGGGGATTGCGACCTTGCCCTTCGGTCCGATCGCTGTGATCCGGTTGTCGGTCACGACGATGTCACCTTTTTCGATCACTTCGTCGCCCTTCATCGTGATCAGCTTCGCGCCGGACAGCACGACCGTGCCCTGAGGTCTTTTTCGCGGAGCCTCAACCGTGATGTCAAAGACCTCAGGTTTGTCGTCCGTTATCCGCTGGCGGTAGAACTTCGTCCCCCAGGACCATGTGACGGTCTTGCCGTCGGCCGACCAGTTGAGAAAATCGCCGCCGAGGGCGGACATTTTCTTGAAGGGAACCGATGCGGTCGGGCCAGCCAGGCTGACATTGACCGTTTCCTTCCCGGCTTTCGGGATCGTGACGATGTAGTGGCGGCCCTGCAGCTCGACGAATGCGCTGTTGCCGTCCGGCGAGATCCGAATCACGCTCGCGGGCGGGAGCACCGGTGGAGTGCCTTTGCCGGTCACCTTCAGATGCGTCTGTCGGTCGTAGCCGTCGAGGCGGACCGAGGCCAGACCCTGCGAGGTGGTCAGATAGACGCGATTCGGATTGCTTGAAAAATGCGGGAATCGACCGCCCTGCGTCGGCGAGATCAGAGTCGAGTTCCCGCCAAGAGCCGGAATGAATCTGAGATCGAGATTGTTCGAGCTGCCCGCGCCGGTGACCTCACCGGGCGGCTGTTGCGGATGTCCGTGCAGTATCTCCTCTTCGGGTGACGAGTACTCGTGGTCGCTGCGCAGATCCGCGAAGAGCTGATCGTCGACCGCTCCGGTGACGAAAACGATCTTCGAACTATCGGGCGAATAGGCCGGATATGCGTAGAACGCCGCCGACGTCGTTAGACGCGTCGGGGCCGCGCCGCCGGTTGCAGCGATACTGTAAATATGTCCGCCCTGGTTCGTCCAGGTCACGAAAGCGATCGAGCGGCCGTCAGGCGACCACGCGGGCATGAATTCGCCCTCCGCATTGTCGCTCGACGTTAGCCTCTGCGGTTTGCCCGACGGTAGATCCATCACGTACAGCTTGTTGAAGGCCGTAAATGCAACCCGCTTCCCATCCGGCGAGAGGGAGGGGTAGCGGATAAGGCGGGCCTTTACCGTCGGCGAATCATCGACACGGTACTCGAAATGCACGCGCGGCCCGATCTCGGCCTCGACGTTCGCGGTGAACGGGATATCCGCAGCCTGCCCGCTCGCGAAATCAACACGCTTGATCTTGCCGTTGATCGGGACGATCAAAGATTTGCCGTCGGGCATGAACGCGTAGCCGGGAAACACGTCGCGCGTCGCGCGCGATTCCTGATCGTCGCGGGTCACGTTGTTGATAAGCCATCGCTCCTGATTGGTCTCGAGATTGCGCACCCGGAGAGCGGTCTTCGTTTCGAAACGGGTCGCGTAGACGAGGTGCTTGCCGTCCGGCGAGATCATGGGCCGCAGAGCACTGCCCTGTGTGTTGGTGATCCGCGACGTCTCGCTGGTTTCGCGATCGAATCGGTATATCTGCCACATCGGGAATTTTGCGTTGTACTCGAACGCGCCGGTCCGCTGGGCGTAGTAGATGAATCTTCCGTCCGGTGACGCGACCGCACCCATTCGGTTCATCTGCGGAGCCGGCGGCGGCCCCGGCTGGCCGGGAGCGGGCGGCGGGGGCGGTGGGGTCCCGACGCTCACGCCGGACCCACCGTCCTTGTGATACATGTACGGGTGGAAGGTGCTGATCCCGCGCTCGGACTTGGCGGCGATGATGTAGTTGCCGTCGGTGGTCCAGGACGGCGATACCCACATTGCCTTCTTGTCCTTCGTGATGGCTTTTGGTTCCGTGCCGTCCGGCTTGCTGATCCAGACGTTCTCGGAGCCGGACCGGTCGCTGAGGAAGACGATCAGCTTGCCGTCGGGTGAGAATTTAGGCTGGCTCTCGAATGACATCCCGCCGATGATCTTCTTTGCCTCACCGCCGGCGATCGGCATGGTGTAAATGTCGCCAAGCAGGTCAAAGATTATCGTCTGGCCGTCGGGCGAGACGTCCAGCGACATCCACGTGCCCTCGTCGGTCGTGAACTTGACCATACCGCCCGCCTTGAGCGGCAGTCCCTCGGACTTTTTCTCGTCCTTCTTTTCTTCTTTCTTCTCTTCCGGCTTTTCCGGTTCCTGTGCGGTGACGGGCAGAGGCAGAGAGAAAAGGCCAATCAACAAAACGGCGGAAAACTTCCGCAATAACTCACTTGCCGGCATATCAGCTCCTTTGGTTATTGTGTGTAGAGACAGGATTCGAAATTTCGGCAAGTATATTCGCAAGAGGCCGCGCGAACAAGGACAATTTTGTGATGAAACGCAAAAAGGCGGGATAAACCGAAACAAGATCGCCGCGCCGAACTGATTTGGAATCCGTCCGGCACGGTCGAATAGGCTCCCGTTCGCCTATTACTCCGAATCGATTTGGACGCCTAGTCGCCCGGCGGCTTGCCTGATCCTCGTTTTGATCAGTTCGACCTCGTCTTTCGAGTATTTCGCTGCGTTGACTTCCTGATTGATATGGCCCCACGCGGCGCGGATGTGCTCGGGGCCGTCGATCGGGTATTTCTTGTTGACGGGGTCGGCGAACTCGGTCTTGCCGTACTCGCGCTCGCCGTCTTTGGGGTCGGCGTCGTCGCGTCTGTGGATATCGGTTTGCGAACCGCTCATGATGATCTCCCTACGAATTTGCTTTCGAACACCGGGGCCTCCGGCCGCTATCCGACCTCCACGACCAGACCGATCGAAGCCCGTATCTCGATCGTGCCGGCCTCGATCGGGGTTGTTTGCACAGCGTCCGCGACGCGGGCGGCCATCGCGACCTCGCGCACCGGAACGACGGTCTGCCCGCCCTCCGAAACGGTGACTATCCTGAGAACACGCAGGTTCAGGGCGTCGGCGATCGCTTCGGCCTTTTGGCGAGCCTTGACCGCCGCTTCCTTCAGCGCCTGGGCCTGCACGCGCTGCTCGTCTTTGAGGGTGAACTGGAGTTGTTGTATCTGGTTCGCCCCTGCCTGGGTCGCCGCATCTATGACCCGGCCAACGAGAGTGAGGTCGTCGATCGTCGCTCGCACTATGTTCGTGGCGGTGTAACCCGTGATCGTCGGCTGCCCGCCCTCGCGCGGGTAACGGTAGACCGGATTGAGCGAGTAGGCGATCGTTCTGATATCGGCGTTCTGGCCGAGCACCCCGCGCAGGCGTGCCAGCGTCGCCGCCAGTTTCTGAGCGTTCTGCTCGGCCGCTGCCTGCGACGTGGCAGCCTGCGTGGTGACACCGATGTCGAGCCGCGCGCGGTCGGGCGGCGCGCTGACCGTCGCTTCGCCGGTGGTCTGGATCGTCCGCATTCTCGCCTCCGGGCGATCCTGAGCGGCCGCGGCCGAAACACCGGCCCAGAAGAAGAACAATAGCAGCGGAAGAAGAAGCCCCGCGGCGTACCTAATTTCAAATTTCAATTTCTCGAATCTCATAATATTCCCTGATATGGCTTGGCACCTCTCGAGGCGCGAGCCGTGTTTTCAGAACGGCGCTGTTCGTGTTTCTTGCGGGTGTACTCGCCCGGTAGCATCGGTTTGGCACACCGCCGATGATCGCGTCAAGGCAGACAAGGGGCAAATTGTAATAGCTCATCCGCAACCCTGACCACCGATCGTAGATCTGAACACCGAAAAGTACCGCGTCGATAATCATTGACTTCTGCACGGTTACACATAAAATCTAAACGTCCGGATCTGACCGGCTCGCCAAGATTGTACCAACCCGTCAGCTGTAGCCAATGTATATTCGAAAACTGAATCCCCGGAGGTCTCTGCCCATGAAGTCCTTTTTTGTCCTTGTCTGCTGCGTGCTTTTCGCAGGAGCGCAACTCGCCAAAGCCCAAACCTGTAGCCCGCCCGTTATTGTGGCCGACCCGCGGTCGACAAACCTCTTTACGCCCCAGCAGGAGATGGTGCTCGGTGACCTGACCGTGCAGCAGCTGTCGGGCGAGTTCAGGCAGATACGCGATCCGCGCCTTCTCGCCTACATTGAGGGAATTGGGGCGAGACTGGTAAGGCATCTCCCGGAAACCGGATTGAAATTCAAGTTCTACATAATCGATTATCCGGAGGCGAACGCTTTCAACATCCCGGGCGGGCACGTCTTCGTCACGCGCAAGCTGATCGCCTTTGCCAACAGCGAGGACGAGCTCGCCGGCGTGATCGCCCACGAGCTCGGCCACGCCGCCGTCAGGCACGGTGCGCTCGACACCTCCGAGGCGATGCGCAAGATCCTGAAGGTGAGTTCGCTCGGCGATGATAAGGATGTCGCGCAAAAGTTCAACCTGCTGATCGAAAACGCCCGCACCAAACGAGTCTCGACCTCGCGCGGCCACGAGAACGGGCAGCAGATGGAGGCGGACAAGATCGGGTTCTTCGCGATGGTTGCCGCCGGGTATGATCCGGGCGCGATGTTCACGTTTTTTGACCGGCTGACCGAGAGCAAAGGGAAGACCGGAAGTTGGTTCAGCGAGCTGTTCGGCAC
>Ga0247718_1000326_pt1 | contig 12976 bp, 14 predicted proteins | sample 21E_DmetaG_FD_189045 | JGI IMG/M metagenome (GOLD analysis project Ga0247718, IMG submission 189045) | Soil microbial communities from hillslope of Landscape Evolution Observatory, University of Arizona, Oracle, AZ, United States - 2-1-E_D | ecosystem: Engineered > Artificial ecosystem >...
GGAAGAGCCCCGAAGGACTCTCCCCGTTCGACTTGCATGTGTTAAGCGCGCCGCCAGCGTTCGTCCTGAGCCAGGATCAAACTCTCCATTAGAGATTCTGAACAGCTCTGTTGAACGAACACATCGTGTTCATTCGGAATTCACGTTTTAAACCCTAGACACGGAGACGTGACGCTCCGCGCCCACGGGACGCCCTTTCCTTCGCACTTGCCCAAAACCCGAGTTTTCAACTTCGCGCGGGCCGCTGACCCGCTTCATGACAGTCGTCCGGTTTCACCCGGTCCGCTGTGTGTGGCCCGTTTCATCGAGCCCCTGAATCTACCACCTTCCACCCTTCCCGTCAACCCCTGCCGTGCAACTTCTTTTTCAACTTCCGCTGCCCGACCCGCCTGTCCAACTCCTACAATTTAAACCACTTAGCCGGTTCCGTCAAGGGGCGATCCATCTCTTTTTCGGCCCTCACTCCGCCGCGCCTCCCCCGCTCGCGGTGGAGCCCTTAATGATAACACCCTTTCCCTCCCCCGTCAATCCCCTGCCGGCCTTTGTTGTTCGTCCGGTTTCAGCGGGGCCCAAAGTATAAGCCTCTCCCAAAGCATCGTCAAGGGCCCCGTGCGGAAGCCCGGAACTTGCGCCCCGCGTGCGCCTCGCACGGGAGGCGCGTATCTTCCCGGGCGAGATTTCCCTGTCACACCGGACCCTGGAGCCGTGCGGAACGAGCGAGAGACCGAGCCTCCCATTGTGGTGATCGGCGCGGGGGCGGCAGGGATCACGGCGGCCATCTTCGCCGCTGCGTCCGGCGCGCGCGTGCTGCTGCTGGAGCGCACCAAGGACGGCGGTCGGAAGATCCTCATCAGCGGGGGGGGACGCTGCAACGTCCTCCCCTCGCGCGTGGACCCGGCGCAGTACGTCACCGATTCATCTCCCAATACGCTCCGGAAGATCCTCCTCTCCTGGCCGTTGGACGAGCAGCGACGCTTCTTCGAAGAGGAGGTGGGGTTGGATCTGGTGCTGGAGCCGGAGACGGGGAAGCTCTTCCCCTCTAGCAACCGCGCGCGCGACGTGCGTGACCGGCTGCTGGATCTGGCGCGGCGGCGAGGGGCGGAGCTCAGGTTCAGCACGCTCGTGGTGGGGCTGCGCCCCCCGGCCGAGGGCGGGACGTGGGAGGTGCTCCTGGAGGGAGGGGAGTCGCTGGCTGCCGCCGCGGTGGTGGTGGCGACCGGCGGGCTCTCCGTTCCCGCGACCGGGAGCGACGGGACCGGCCTGCGTGTGGTCCGGCAGCTCGGCCACACGCTGCACGACACCTACCCGGCACTCACCCCCCTCACCGCCGAGCCCCCTCCCCACGCGCCTCTCGCCGGGGTCTCACTGCAGGTGGGGATCGAGGCGCCGCTCGGGAAGGGGCGCTTCACCACCGGGGGAGGGTTCCTCTTCACCCACCGCGGATACAGCGGCCCCTCCGTGCTGAACGTGTCGCACCTTGCGGTGCGCTCCCGCCTGCGGGGAGGTCCGCGGCAGCCGGTGCTGGTGCAGTGGGGCGAGCGCGACGCGACTGCGTGGGAGCGGCTCCTCCTGGAGAAGGCGGGGGGGACGGTGCTCGCGCTTCTCCGACGGCACCTCCCCGCGCGCCTGGCGGAAGTGCTCCTCGCCGAGGCGGGGGTCGACGAGGCGCGGACGCTGGCGCAGCTCCGCCGCGACGAGCGGACGCGGCTGGTGGAGCTGCTGGGGCGATACCCTCTTCCCTGGACGGGAGACGAGGGCTACAAGAAGGCCGAGGTGACCGGCGGCGGGGTACCGCTCTCGGAGGTGGACCCCCGCACGCTGGAGAGCCGGGTGGTGCCGGGGCTCTTCCTGTGCGGGGAGATCCTGGACGCCTTCGGGCCCATCGGCGGGTACAACTTCTTCTGGGCGTGGGCCACGGGGAGGGCGGCGGGGACGGGAGCCGCCCGCGCGACGACACGGGAAGCGGAGTGAGGAATGGCGGAGACGACGGACGAGCTGCTCCAGGAGTTCCCGGTGGTGGTGGAGATCCCGGTGCACTGGGGCGAGATGGACTACTTCCGGCACGTGAACAACACGGTGTTCTTCCGCTACTTCGAGAGTGCGCGGATCGAGTACCTGGACCGGATCGGGTTCCGGGAGGAGATGGAGAACGGCGGGGTAGGGCCGATCCTGGCGTCCACGCACGCGCGCTTCCGCCGCCCCCTCACCTACCCGGACACGGTGCGGGTGGGGGCGCGCACGGTGGAGGTGGGGGAGGACCGCTTCACCATGGAGTACCGCCTGGTGAGCACCCGGCAGGGCACGGTGGCCGCGGAGGGGGGCGGGGTGCTGGTCTCCTTCGACTATCCCGGGGGGCGAAAGGCGCCGCTTCCCGAGCCGGTGCGCCGCGCAATCGAAGCACTGGAGGGAAGATAGGGCCGCCCGATCCGGGTATGGTTGTTGCAACGGCCTTTCCTCCCCCGATCAGGGGCGATGCGACGGAGCGGGGCGGCGCCCCCGCTCCGTCGCAGTTCACGGAGGAACGGAGGAGAGGACGATGGCGACGAACGTTCTGGTGGTCTACTACAGCAGCTACGGCCACACCTGGCAGATGGCGCAGGCTGCGGAGGAGGGGGCGCGCAGCGCGGAGGGCACCGAGGTGCGGCTGCGGCGGATCCCCGAGCTGGAGGAGGCCCGCAAAGCGATGTCCACGCAGGAGTTCTACGTCCACGTCCAGGGCCAGATGGCGGACATTCCCGAGGTGACGCACGACGACCTCCGCTGGGCGGACGGAATCGTCTGGGGGATCCCCACCCGCTTCGGGAACATGCCCGCGCAGGTGAAGCAGTTCCTGGACACGCTGGGCGGGCTCTGGATGCAGGGGGAGCTGGAGGACAAGGCGACCGGGATCTTCACCAGCACGGCGACCATCCACGGGGGGCAAGAGAGCACCATCCTCACCAGCCTGGTCCCGCTCCTCCACCTGGGGATGGTGTTCGTGGGGACGCCGTACGGCCAGAACCCGCAGCTCCTCACCACCGACGGGATCGGCGGCTCGCCCTACGGGCCGGGAACGCTGGCGGGCGGCGACGGCTCGCGCCAGCCGGTGGAGCAGGAGTTGACCGGCGCCCGGAACCTGGGGAGCCGCGTGGCTCGGGTGGCGGCACGCCTCAAGGACCTGCGCCAGAAGACGGATCACGGGCAGCAGGAGAACGCGCAGCAGTACGAGGGGCAGTAGCCCCCACTCCCCTCACGGCCCGCTCCCGTTCCGCGGGGGCGGGCCGTGGCGCGTAAGCCGTTCCCCGACACGCGAGTCGACACTTCCCCGTTGTCCCCGGCTCCACCTCTATATATCTTGGAGCACACGACCTAACCGGTCCGACGATCTACGACACGGAGCGGATGGCGGAGCCCTCCTCCGCGCGCCGCCGGTGAATTCAATCTCGACGTAAGGAGGTCCCATGATTCCCACCCCCGGCTTCGCCGAGCTGGTACTCATCTTCTGCGTGGTCCTCCTCTTCTTCGGCGCCAAGCGCCTCCCGGAGGTCGCGAGCGGGATGGGGAAGGGGATCCGCGACTTCAAGCGCGCCCTGAGCGGGCTCGACCGTGAGTCGATCCAGGCCGCCGCCGAGACGCCGCCGCAGGTACAGGCGGGTGCCGCGGTCGAGGAGCCCAAGCAGCTCCCGTAGGCTCGCGAAACAGGACGGAATGGATCAGGGCCCCGGCGAGAAGCTCGCCGGGGCCCTGATCTTTTCGCCGGCTTTCGCCGCCCGCTACTGCTTCGCGGGTGCGGCGGGTGCCGGGCTCGCGGGTGACGTGTCGGGGACGGTCTTCACCGTTTTCCCCTTCCAGCGGTTCCGGTCCACCCGGCCGGCCTGGCTCGCCGGGACGGTGATGGTGTTGGGATCGCCGTCGGAGACGAAGCGCCGCCCCGGGTTCTGCTCGTACGCCTTCAGCTGCCGCTCCAGCGCCCCGGGGGCCACGATGAAGCGGTCGACCGAGTAGGGGTTGTACTTGACGTCATAGGGCGACTCGTTGGGTCCGCCCGAGACCTCCAGCACCGTCTTGTACTCGTACGGCTTCCCCTTCCAGCTCCCCCGCCACGCCAGCGGGCGGTTCTTGGGCCACATCCCCAGCGGGAGTGCCATGGTGACGATGTCGTAGTCCTGCGGGAGGTACACCTTGATGGAGTCGTCGCCGCGGCTGATCCACTCCTGGACCTGCGCGTCGGTTCCCCGGTCCAGCCGAGCGTGGTACAGGGTGTGGTTGCAGAGCTCGTGGCGATTCTCCACCAGGTAGGTGACCTTCTTCCGGATGTTCCCCTCCCGCTCCTCGCGCGAGGCGAACTGCCGGTCCGGCTTCTCGCTGAAGAAGTTGGACGGGTGCCCCGCCGCGGGAAGGACGCACCACACCGCCCCGTTGTGCCAGGCGGGGTTCTTCTTCTGGAAGGCCTCCCACATCCCCACCATGGTGTTGGGGTCGATGCGCCCGTCCGGGAGGTAGTAGAACTGCCCGATGGAGGAGTCGTCGATGGTGAAGACTACCGGAGTGGTGCCGGCGGGGACGTTGATGTTCCCCTCCGCCACGTCGCGCATGGTGATGGGGCGGTACCCCCGCTCGTAGAGGGACTGGAGGTCCTTGCGGAAGTTCTCCGCGCTGCGGACCCACTCCCCCTCGTTGTTCCCGATGCGGTGGTACTCCAGCACCATGATCTCCCCCAGCTCGTTGGGGGCGAGGTTGGGCTTGGGTCCGTCGTCCTGCGCCGGGGCCGCGGCGGGAGTGGAGCCCGTGGAGGCGCTCGCGCCCTGCGCGGCGGTGTCGGGCGCGGGGGTGCCCGCCTTGGCGGTACCGGCCCCCTCTCCCTCACCTCCCCCGCAGGCGGGGAGGAGCAGAACGGCACCCAGCAGCAGGGCCGGGGCGAGCGTGCGTGCAGTCTTCATCCGTGGAGTCTCTGGCGTGCGGCGACGAGGGGCGGGCCCGCCCCGCCCCCTGCGAGCCGCGCCGTGCAAGACGTATGCTACGGCCCGGCCGGAGGCGGTCAGCGCCCGCGCGGTGCCGGGGGGGAGGGGTCGTCCCCCACCGCGTCGGCCAGGCGCGGGAGGTACTTCTCGGCCAGGCGCGCGAGCACCCGCTGGTAGACGGAGTGGACGAGGACGTGGGGGATCGCCATCTGGTCGATGTAAAGGGAGACGGCCTGCGTGGGAGGAGCTTCGTCCTCCAGGATATCCACGAAACCCAGCGCATGCTTGAAGTGCGTGCGGATCAGCGCTTCCTGGGCGCGCGCGGCCGCCAGCTCCATCCAGAGGTCCTCCTCGGCGTTGCGGCGCAGCTGCCGCCGGATGAAGCGGAGGGCCCCCAGCGGGGTGGCGTAGCGCCAGTCGAATCCCCATCCGCGATGCCGCTCCCGCGCCAGGTCGGCGCCCGTGTCGGGGTCGCTCAGGAGCGAGAGGGTGCGGGTCCGCACGATCTCTTCCTCGTCGCCTCCGAGCTTCATGATCTCCACGTAGCGATCCAGCGCCTCGTCGAACGGCATCCGCGGCGCGAGGACGGCCACCAGCTCCAGCGCCTGCTGCGCGTGGGTCTCGGACTGCGCTTCGCGCGCCTTGGCTTCGGCCAGCTCCAGCCTGCGGCGGATGTCGCCGGGGAGACGCTGCAGCCAGAGCGGGGTGGAGGCGGGCATGGGTGTCCGGCGTTCGGGGAAGGCCCCGTGCGGCGCGTTTGCCCGCCGCGTCGGGACCGGGTTAATTTTCGCTGCAAGATGCGGCGGCCGGAGCACGGTGACAACTCCCGCGCCCGCTCGCCGCGATGCGCGGACCCAGTGGAGGAGGGAGCATGGCTCTGTCGCGGAGCTCGTCCTGGAAGGAGCACCGGCTCGCCGATCGCCTGGAGTGCGACGGGGTGGAGTATTCGGTGGACCTGGTGGCGCGGAAGGCCACGGGGGTGGAGGGGTGGAAGGTGACGGTGGTCTTCCTCCCGCGCGAGGAGGGGGAGGAGGTGAAGGCCGACCTCCCCAACGCCTCGTCCACGGCGGAGGTGCGCCGCGTGGTCTCGGAGCTGGAGGGGGCCGAGGAGCGCCTGCGCGAGATCTGCCGCGCGGCCGGGGGGGGATGAGGGTGGAGGAGTACCGCGCGCTGCGCGAGGGTGCCGCGGTGGCGGAGCGCGCCGACCGGGCGCAGTTCCGTCTGCACGGGCGCGACCCGGTGAGGATGGTGCAGGGGCTGATCACCAACGACCTGGCGGGCGCCCCCGCCGGGCGCGCGGTGTACGCGGCGCTGCTCACCCCCAAAGGGAAGATGGTCGCGGAGCTGCGGGCTTTCCGCCTGGAGCGCCCGGGGGGGACGGAGGTGCTCCTGGACCTCCCGCGCGAGGCGCTGGAGGGGACGCGCGAGCACCTGAGGAAGTTCGTCCCGCCCCTGTTCGCGCGCTGGGCGGAGGTCTCGGAAGACTACCGGGTGCTGGGCGTGTACGGCCCCCGTGCGCGCGCGGTGCTGGCGCGGGTCGTGGGAGAGGTGCCGCCGCTGGAGGAGGACGCCCGCGTGGAGGTGGAGGGGGAGAGCGGGCCGCTCCTGGTGGTGGGGACGCGCGACTTCGGCGAGGAGGGGTACGACCTCTTCACCCCCGCGGGGGAGGCCGCGGCGCTCCGCGAGGCGCTGCTGGAGTCGGGCGCCGTCCCCGTGGGCCGTGAGACGCTGGAGACCCTCCGGGTGGAGGCGGGGCGCCCGCGCTACGGTGCCGAGCTCTCGGAGGAGGTGATCCCGCAGGAGGCGTTCGAGGCCATTGGACTGGTGCCGCGGGCGATCTCCTTCACCAAGGGGTGCTACACGGGGCAGGAGGTGATCGTCCGGCTGGCGCACCGGGGCCACGTGAACCGCCACCTGCGCGGCCTGCTGCTGGGAGACGCCCCCGCCCCCGCGCCGGGTGCCCCGCTCTTCCACCCCGAGACCGGGAGGCCGGCGGGGCGGGTGACGAGCGTGGCCTTCTCGCCGCGGATGGGGCAGACGGTGGCGCTGGCGTACGTGCGCCGCGAGGTCGCGCCGGGGGGAGCGGTGCGGGTAGGGGCCGCGGACGGCCCGGAGGCGGGGGTGGCGGCACTCCCCTTCGGAGAGGCGGCACCGCATGCGGGGTGAGAGCCGCTCCGCGCTGAAGGAGTGGGGCGCGGTGGAGCGGGCACTGGCGGAGGGGCGAACCGCGCTGATGGTGCGGAAGGGGGGGATCCACGAGCGCCGCAGGGACTTCGAGGTGGAGCACCGGGAGTTCTGGCTCTTCCCCACGCTGTACCACCAGAACGCGCACGAGCTGCGCCCGGAGCTCCTTCCCCTGCTGGACGAGGCGGCCCGCGAGCACCCGGGGATCGACCACGTCCCCATCGGCACCTACGCGGTGGTGGAGGAGGCGCTCCGCGTGGAGAGCCTGGACGCGCTCCTCCGTCTGGAGGGGCTGCACCCCCTCACCCAGGAGACGGTGCGGTCGCGCTTCGCCTATCGCGGCCGCCCCTACCTGCACGTCCTGCTGGTGCGCGCCTACCGGCTCCCGGAGCGGCACGTGATCCCCAACACGCTGGACTACGAGGGGTGCGTCTCGTGGGTGGAGCTGGACGAGGCGCTCTCCACGGCGGGCGCGGTGCCGGTGCTCGCGGACGCGGAGATCGCCGCGCGGCGCGCGGAGCTCCTGGAGCGGCTGGGCGGGGAGGGGGTCGTGCGGCTCTGAGCTACCCGGCGCGAGCCAGGAGCACCCCCAGGAAGACCAGGTAGCACGCCAGGAGGACCGCTCCCTCCGGCCGGGCCAGGGTGCGGCGGGTGTAGGCCATCAGGGGGAAGAGGGCGCTCACCCCCACCATCACCGGAATCTCGAAGGCGAGGAGCGCTTCGTCCACGCGGATGGGGCGGGCGAGCGCCGCCGCGCCCAGGATGATGAGGCTGTTGAAGATGTTGGAGCCGATGGCGTTCCCGAGCGCGATGTCCGCCTCCTTGCGTGCCGCGGCCAGCACCGAGGTGGCCAGCTCGGGGAGGGAGGTGCCGATGGCGACCACGGTGAGCCCCACCACCACCTCCGAGATCCCCGCCGCCCGCGCGAAGAAGACCGCCGCGCCCACCAGGAGCTGCGCTCCCACCACCAGCCCTCCGAGCCCCACCGCCACCAGCGCCAGGTCGCGCAGGCGCGAGCCCTCCTCCGGCTTCAGCCCCGCCTCCGCCTCCATCTCCTCGTACTTCTCCTCCACCACCGGCGGCTCGTCGCGCGCGGAGCGGAGGACGAACGCCAGGTAGCCCGCAAAGGCTACGGCCAGCACCCCGCCGTCCACCCGGGAGAGGTTCAGGTCCCAGGCGAGGAGGGGGAGGAGGAGCGCCGCCACCACCATGAGCGGCGCCTCGCGCAGGATGAGCCGCATCTCCACGCGCAGCGGGGCGATGACTGCCGCAGTCCCCACGATGAGGGCGAGGTTCAGGATGTTGGAGCCCACCACGTTCCCCACCGCTACCCCGCCCTGCCCCTCGAGCGCGGCCAGGACGCTCACCACCATCTCGGGGGCGGAGGTCCCGAAGGCCACCACTGTGAGCCCCACCACCAGGGCGCTGATCCCGAACGACCGGGCGATGCGCGAGGCGCCGCGCACCAGCCACTCGGCGCCGAAGTAGAGCGCCGTGGCGCCCGCGAAGAAGAGGAGTGCCTGGAAGAGCATCAGCGGGCGGCGGGTCTGTGGTCGGAAAGACGCGTGGCGCGGTACTCCGCCCGGAGCGCCGCGGCCACGCGGAGGGTGCCGACGTGGATATCTACCGTGTCCTCGGTGTCGCGGGCGTATCCCCCCGCCATGGCGACGGCGACCGGGACTCCGGCGGCGCGGCAGGCGTCCAGCACCAGCCGGTCGCGCTCGGCGAGCCCGGCCTTGCTCATGGCGAGCCGGCCGTAGCGGTCGTCGTGGAAGGGGTCCGCGCCCGCCAGGTAGACGGCCAGGTGCGGGCGGAAGTCGGCCAGGACGTGGGGGACGTGCAGCTCCAGCGCGCCCAGGAAGGCTTCGTCGCCCGCGCCGTCGGGAAGCTCCACGTCGAGCGTGCTCCGGTCCTTCCGGAACGGGTAGTTCCGGGCGCCGTGGACGGAGAAGGTGAAGACGGAGGGATCGGAGGCGAAGATGGCGGCGGTCCCGTTCCCCTGGTGGACGTCGCAGTCCAGCACCACCGCCCTGCCGACGCGCCCCTCGTGCTGGAGGACGCGCACCGCCACCGCCGCGTCGTTGAAGACGCAGAACCCCTCGCCGTGCCCCGGGTAGGCGTGGTGCGTCCCCCCCGCCAGGTTGGCTGCCACGCCCCATCCGGCCTCCGCCGCTTCGTCCAGCGCCACGCGCGCCGCGGCGAGGGTGGCGCCCACCGACCGGCGCGAGCGCTCCACCATCTCCGGGCTCCAGGGGAAGCCGATGCGGCGCTGCTCCAGCGGGGCGAGCGTCCCCTCGCGCACCCGCTCCAGGTAGGCGGCCTCGTGCACCCTCGCCAGCTCCTCCCAGGTGGCGGCGGGGGGCTCGGCCAGGTCGCGCGGGTGGAGAACGCCTTCCTGAAGGGAGCGCTCCCGCACCCGCGAATACTTCACCATGGGGAAGCGGTGCCCCGGCGGGAGGGGAAGGACGAAGCGGTCGCTGTAGAAGGCGCGCACCGCTACGGGATGCTCAGGACCTTGTGGGTCTGCACGGAGAGCCGCCAGGGGGGCCCCAGCTCCATGACGGCGCGGACGGCTTCCTCGTAGTTGGGGCCTCCCATCACGGGGACGTCCACCGCCTGGAGGAAGTAGTGCGAGAAGCGGGTCCCCTCGGCCAGGCGCCGGACGGCGTCCGCGTCCGGAGTGATCCCCGGGGCGGTGCTCCCGGTGAAGAGGACCTTCATCTCGTCTCCCTCCTTCTGCGCGAACTCCGTCTGCTTGGGGGAGACGGTGAGCCAGTCGACCAGGGTGCGGTCCACCGGGCGGGAGCCGTTGGACTCCATGGAGATGCGGTAGCCGCGCGCGCGGAGGGCGTCCGAGAGGGGGCGGTCGAGCTGGAGGCTGGGCTCCCCCCCGGTGGCAACCAGGAGGAGCCCCTCGCGCTCCCCGCCGAACCCCTCCTCCGCTACCCTGCGCACCCGCTCCAGCGTTCCCTGCAGGTCGAGGGTGTACTCGGCCTTCACCCAGTCGGTGTCGCACCAGGGGCAGACGGCGTAACCGAGGTTGCACCCGGCAAAGCGGAGGAAGACGGCGGGGCTCCCCGCCTGGGCTCCCTCTCCCTGCAGGGTGGCGAACACTTCCTTGATGGCGTACTTCCTCATGGCTCCACGCGACGGGGACGGGGTCAAAGGTAGTACGTACCCCCGCATCCGGTCGAGGCTCCCCGGCCGGCGAGGAGGGGGTTGACAGCGTTCGGGTCCCACCCCCTGGGGCAACGGTGCCCCACACTGTCTCACCAACGCCCCACCCGCGCCCCCGCCATTTGCGGCCATCCCTGACACAACACCCTTTGGTTTCAAGCACTTAGCGAGGCCCGCAAGTCTGGCCCCCCGCTTGCTAAACAGGAGGCCAGACCGGCGCCCCAGGGTGCCGGAGGCATGCAGCCCGACGTCCCTCGGGGGGGACAGCGCCAGCACAAGCGGTCACCGTCGGTTTCCGCAGTACCATTCCCCACGGTTCCTTCCCGCTTCCCCCTCCCCACTCCGCCGTTCGCAGAGCGGCGCCAGGCCCCCCCAGGACGGTTCGGTGCCAAGAGAACGGACCCGCCACCCGGCGGGTCCGTTCGCATTCGGGGGTTCCCGCGCCCGTGCTGGACCGCAACCTGCGGGCTGCTCCAGGCCGGGATACGGGACGTTCACTCACTCTTCGGATCGATCGGACACCATGAGGAGACTTTCACACCTTGCTCCGCTGCTGGCGCTGGCGCTCCTCGGCGAGGCGGCGCCGCTCTCCGCGCAGGAGGCACGGCCCGCCGCGCAGACCGCTCGCACCATCCGCGTGAGCGCCACGGGGGAGACGCGCGCCCGCCCGGACGAGGCGCACGTGGAGTTCGGCGTGGAGACCACGGCCACGACGGCGCGCGCGGCCAGCGAGCAGAACGCCCGGCTGATGGAGGCGATCGTCCGGGCGCTGGTGGCGGCGGGGGTCCCCCGCGCGGGGATCGAGACGCGCAACTTCTCGGTGATGCCGGAATACGCCCGGCCCGCCATCCCCGAGTCGGAGCCCCGGATCCGCGGGTACCGCGTCAGCAACGTGGTGTCGGCGCGCGCCGACGACGTGGCGCGGGTGGGGGCGCTGATCGACGCGGCGCTGGCGGCCGGGGCGAACCGGGTGCACGGGGTGCGCTTCGGCTTCCGCGACCCGGAGACGCTCCGCGCGCAGGCGCTCCGGAACGCGGTGGAGCGGGGGCGCGCGGAGGCGCAGACCATCGCGGCGGCGCTCGGGGTCACGCTCGGGTCGGTGCTCGACGCCAGCACCTCGGTGGAGCCTTTCCGCCCCTACATCGTGGCGACCGGCGACTTCGCGGCGCGCGGAGTGGAAATGGCGGCGCCGGCCACCCCGGTGGAGCCCGGCGAGCAGAGCGTGCGGGCCCTGGTGACGCTGGTGTTCGGCATCGTCGGGCGGTAGCAGGGCCGGCGTCGGTGCGTGGCGGGCGGAGGAGAGGGCTCCTACAGGCAGGGGTTGGAGGATGCCCCCGCGCGCACGTCGACGCGCAGCCTCCTGGGGTTCACCGACCCGAACACCCCGATCCCATCGCCCACGATGCTGGAGAGCTGCACGTTCCCCGACGGATTGAACGCCCCTCCGCGCACCGAGTTGATGAAGTTCCGGTCGGCGGCGGCCACCGTGATGCGGGCCGTCACTCCGGCGGGGAGCCCGCCCTGGATGGCGCGCAGGAGGTCCTGCTCCAGCGAGAAGCGGTCGAAGATCCCCACCTCCGTCGGAACGATCACCGTGGTGTCCCGCTCGGAGACGGAGACCCCGATCAGCTCCAGCGGCTCGGGGACGTTGGCGATTCCCTGCCGGGCGAGCACGTCCCTCAGCCCCGTGATCTCCACCTCGGTGAGGTACGCCCACGCTCCCCCGGAGACGCTCCACGCCAGTGGGAGCGGGGTGCCGGGAGGGAGGGTGCAGACGAGGGTACCGTCGCTCTCCATCCTGGCGCGGGTGAGCCCCCGCAGCTCGAAGCGGGCGGGGAGGCGGGTGCTCCCCCGTGCCCGTCCCCCGCTCCGGGGCCGGACGTCCAGCTCGTACCGTGCGCCGGGGACGACCCAGCTCCCCGCGGAGAGCGGAGAGCGGTAGCAGGTGGCTTCCACCACCAGCGAGTCCTCTCCCCTGCGGTAGCGGGCGTTCACGCTGTAGCAGGTTCCGGCCGGCGCTTCCTGGAAGACGATCTCGCGTCCCCCCTCGGTCCTGACCGCCACCCGCGCGCCGGGCTCCCCGCGCACCGTGCTCCCCCGGAGGGTGCGGTGCAGGAGCACCCTCTGCTGCACCATGTCCGGGCGCAGGACGGATTCCACCACGAGCACGTCCTCTCCCTGCGCGGTCGTGACCTCGGTGAGCTCACAGCCGGTGGCGAGGAACGTAGCCCCCAGCAGGAGGAGCATCAGGCGTGTGGGCAGCTTGCGGACCAAGTCGATTTCTCCGGTGCGTGGGGCCGTGCCTCTTGACATTCCGTTTCGCGATGGCTATTGGCATCAGAACCCGGACCGCCTAATATAGGGGGAAGCGGTGCATCCAACACATTCAGCGCGCAGGTAGACATGGCCAGGGAACAGGGAACGGTCAAGTGGTTCAATCCGGAGAAGGGCTACGGATTCATCACGCGTGAGAACGGCGAGAAGGACGTCTTCGTTCACCACTCCGCCATTCAGGGGAGCGGGTTCAAGACGCTGAACGACGGCGAGCGCGTGGAATTCGACGTGGTGCAGGGCCAGAAGGGCCCCGCCGCGGAGAACGTGGTTCGCCTGGATGCACCGGAGGGTGGGTCCGAGGGCGGATACGGCGGCGGTGGCGGTAGCCGCGGTGGTGGCGG
>Ga0247718_1000327_pt1 | contig 12957 bp, 4 predicted proteins | sample 21E_DmetaG_FD_189045 | JGI IMG/M metagenome (GOLD analysis project Ga0247718, IMG submission 189045) | Soil microbial communities from hillslope of Landscape Evolution Observatory, University of Arizona, Oracle, AZ, United States - 2-1-E_D | ecosystem: Engineered > Artificial ecosystem > Mesocosm...
GGCTCGTCGGCGGGGCCGGTGTCGCGCGACCGGTCTCGGGTCGCCGGATCGTTACCGGGCGTCGCGTGGTCGGGCGTCGCGTCTTCCGGGGTGAGCGGTGGACCCGGGTTGGCCAGCGGGATCCGGGTGCTGCGCTCGCCGTCGAGGCGTACCTCCAGGGTGTGCTCGACCGGGTGCCGCACCCACACCGCCCGACGCCCGTCGGTCCTGCCGCCGCCCTTGCCTGCGCCGCCAGCCTTGCGCCCGGTGGTCGCGGGCTCCTCGACGGTGCGCAGCACCTTGTCGTAGTGCCCCCAGCCCACCGTCACGGCGAGCGCGTCGACGTCCAGCGGCACGCCGAACGACAGGCCCATCGAGGAGGCCCAGATCCGGCCCGCGTTCTGCACGCTGAAGGTCTCGCGCAGCTCGCCGTCCTCGCCGTCGGCGTCGCTGCCCGGCTCGGTGTCCGGCATGTCGCTGGCCGCCTCGATCACCGAGCGGGGGTTGTGCTTCGGCCCGAGCATGCCGACCAGGTAGCGGTCGCGCGGCCCGCGGGCACCGTACGCGAACTGCTCGGTCTGACCGGCCCAGGGGCCGAGCAGGTCGCGGGACAGGTAGTCGGCCAGCTCGTCGCGGACCTGGTACGACGTGGCCGGCGCGAAGCTCTGCGGCACGGCGAGCACCGGCGACTCAGACATCGAAGAGCCCTTCCTGTGGTTGCGCCTTCGGGCTCGTCGCCTTCTTCGGCCGGGCAGCCTTCTTCTTGTCGTGCAGGCCGGCGGCCTTCTCGGCGGCGTATCGCTCGTGGTTGAGCTCCAGCAGCCGGTCCAGGATCTCCTGCCGGGCCACCGGCCCGACGGTGTAGCGCATCCCCTGCCGGGTCTCGTGGAACCCGTGGTCGAGCTCCAGGTCCCCCCACCCGTAGGCGCGCATGACCTCCTCGTCGATGGCGACGTGGATCCGCCGCAGCTCGGCGATGTCCTCGTCGCGCACCCCCTTGTCGTGCACGAGGTTGTAGGTGGCCGTCAACCCGGCGTTGCGGGCCAGCATCAGCTCCCGCCGGTACGAGTCCAGCCGCTCCCCCAGCACCCGCAGCTCCCCCGTCAACTCCGGCCGCGCAAGTGATGACGTCACATCAGACGGCGAGTAGCTCAGATCCGCTTTCATAGTCGCACTTCTTGATATTGCCCACCAATAGTGAGCAGCGCTACTGAGGAAGGCGAGCATGGCCGGGTCGTCCGTAGAGAAAACGACGATCTTATGAGAAAAGACCTGTTCTGCGCCCACGAACGCTGGCATTACTGTCTTACTCACCTGAGCGAGCACAATAACCCGCTCCAGTCCGCTTATAGCTCGCAACATCTCAGGGCGTGTCTTCTCGTAGCGCCACCAGTATTTTCCGGCTGGACTATATGTGATCTTCTCCCGCTCGGGTTTGACAAGTCGCTCCACCTGGCTGAAGCACTCCGGATAGGTCGCGGCACGCTCGACAGGCCAGTCGTGGAAATTGATGACCCATCGGCTGGCGGAGCAGTCCGGACGGGAGTTGAGATCCTGCCCGTTGAGGTAGGGGAACAGCACCTCGGCGTTGCGCGGGTCCCGGTCGCACAGCTCGCGCGCCTCCTCCGGGGTCATGGTGAAGCCCATTCCCAGGACGTAGGACCCAATGAACGACAGGTCAGCGTTGGCGGTGAGCCGTTCGGCGTTACCGTTTACCCGCGAGACGGCGTCGAGCGACGGGCTGATCGCCACTACCGGCCGGCCGTCTAGCAGGCGGCGGGCCGCCGGATCGATCGGCGCGCGGCTCGTCCACACCGCGCAGTACTGCAACACCGCCGACCTCGACGGCCACGGTTCGCTCTTGATCGCGTGGCGGATCAGCGTGCCGTCCGCCACGACCTGGTCGAGGCCGGTCTCCCTGGTGTCGCCCTGGGCCAGGGTGTTGGTCGCGATCAGGCCGGCCTGGCCCCGTTCGCTCAGCAGGTCGTGGGCGTGCAGCACGAAATAGGCCACCAGGTCGGCGCTCCCCCGAGCGCCCCGACCGATGCCCTCCACCAGCAGCTCCCGGTAGGCGGTGCCGAGCACACCGGTCAGCTTCTGTCCGCCCAGGAACGGCGGGTTGCCGATGATGGCGTCGAAGCCGCCGGTCTCGAAGACCTCCGGTAGGACCAGGGGCCAGTGCAGGGGTTGGCGGGCGAAGCCGCCCGCCGGGAGGTCGGTGGCCAGCCAGCGGGCGGCCTGTTCGCGCGCCGCAGCCTCATCCCCCGCCGCGGCCTCGCCGGCCAGGCGGGCAGCCTCCAGCAGCAGGCCCTCGCGGTTCCACTCCGCCTCGTCGGCGGCCTGCTCCCGGGCACGCGGGTCGCGGGAGCCGGCCCGCTTGCGCATGCCGGCCAGCGTCGCGCCGACCAGCAGGTCCGCGTACAGCCGGGCCTGGGCTGTCTTCTCCTCGACTTCGGCCAGCACCTCGCGCTTGCGCGCCAGCTCCGCCAGTGTGCCGCCGGGCAGGTCGCGCAGGCGCCGGCGCGCCTGCGCCACCTCGGTGACCACCGACCGGACCTCGGCGGTGAAGTCGAGCAGCGTGTCCTCGTGCAGCTTCCGGCCGGCGGCCGGGTCGAGGTGCATGTACTCCACCTGCTCCAGCGACGTGACCCCGAGCAGCGAGTCGCCCGCGACGAGGCGGTCGTCGAGGAAGGTGAACGGGCGGTGCGGGTCCATCGACACCAGCCACAGCGACAGCTTGGCCATCTCCACGGCCATCGGGTTGATGTCGACGCCGTAGAGGCAGTGTTCGATGACCGCGCGGCGGGCGGCGACCACCAGCGGGTCGATCTCGGTGTCGTGCACCGCGTACTCGCCGTGCCCCTCGTCCTGGACGAGCCGGCCGTCCGCCCTGCCCTCGGCGGCCCACGCCTTGACCAGGTGGTCGGCGAGGTAGCGGCAGGCGGCCACCAGGAACGCCCCGGACCCCATCGCGATGTCGGCGACCTTCAGGCTCAGGATCTCGGCGCTGGAGCGGCGCCTCCACTGTGCCGTGTCGGCGGTCTGGAGCGGGCCGGGCGCGTACACCAGCGGTTCGAGGGCGCCCTCGACGACCTGCTCGGCGAGCTTGCGCGGGGTGTAGTGGGTGCCGGTGTTCTTACGCAGCCGGGACTCGGTGACATACAGCGAGTCCCGGGCGATGACCACAGGCAACCCGCGCAGGTCCACCCGGAGCAGGCCGACGAACGGCAGCACCCGGTTGGCCAGCGCCAGGTCGTTGTCGGTGACCGCGAGCAGGCGCCGCACCGCCTCGGCGCGCTCGCCGTCGGGCAGGGGCGCCAGCCGGCGGGCCAGCGCCGCCGGCGTACCAATCTTGGAGTCCTTGTACGCCTCCGCGAGCCGGGCCGCCAGCGCCGCCGGGTCCGGTGCGGCGGCCGCGTGGGCCTCCAGCGCGGTGAGCGGCACCTCCTCCTCCAGGCCCTGCTTGCCGGTCAGCCCGACCACGGTGTCGACGGCACGGCGGCCCTCGAAGGAGAGCAGCCCCTCGTAGACGTACCCGATCTGCTCGACGTCCAGCGCCCGGAACGACAGCTTGCGTTCCTCGCCCCGGATGACCACCCGCTGCACGGCCTTGAGCATGTGCAGCACGGTGCGGTCGTCGACCGGCACCGACGCCAGCCACGGGTGGGCGCGCGGGTCGAAGATCGATCCGTCGTACGCGGGCAGGCTGAGCCGGGGGTGCTCGACCCCGGCGTACACGGCCGTGAACAGCCCGATCAGCCGCAGCCAGGCGGCGCTGCTGGTCTCCAGCTCCTCCTCGCTGCCTTCGTCGGCGGCGGTGCGCAGCTCGTCGTGCAGCCGGGCGGCGGAGTAGGCCTGGGCGTAGAGCGCGTTGTCGGCCGGCAGCAGGCCGCGCTCCTCGGCGAAGAGGAGGAAGACCACCCGCATCATCACGGCGACCGCGCCGCGGTAGACCTCCTGCGCGTCCGCATCACCGAGCAGGTCCTCGCCCCGCTGGCGGGCCCGGATCTCCGCCCGGCCGATCGCGTCGACCAGCAGCTCGACGGCCTGGCGGACCTGCGCGCCGAGCGCCTCGGTGACCTCCTCCTGGCTGTCGAGGCTGCGTCGCAGCAGTGGCACCAGCAGCTCGGCGTCGGGCACGGCGAAGAAGCGGGAGCGGCGCAGCAGCGAACGGAACGCGCGGACGACGTCGCGGTCCGCCTGCTCCGGCCAGCCCACCGCGTCGAAGGTGGCGGTGGCCGTGACGCCGCCGACCGGAGCCCAGACCAGGGTCCACCAGCGGCCGTCGGTGGCCAGGCCCAGCTCGACCCCGTGGGCGCGGCAGAGCGCGGCGAGCCGGTCGACCGGGGCGGTGGCCCGCTCGTCCTGGTCACCACGGCACAGCGCGGTGGGCACGACGCCGGGCGGGCAGATCAGGCCGAGCAGCCGGGTGGTGTCGGGCTTGACCATCTCGCCGGGGCCGACCAGGGCGAAGTCGGGTGCACCGGTCTCGACGACGAGCGGGGTGAGCTGCCCGGGGTCGGTCTCGACCGCGTCGTCCCACTCCAGCAGCGTGCGCAGCACGTACGTGATCCACTCACGCTGGGCGGCGGGGTCGTGCGGGTCGGTACGCCAGGTCGCGTGCGCGGCGCGCAGTTGCTCCCTGGCCTCGCGCTCCAGCGCGTCCAGGGTGGGCCAGGCGGCCCGCAGCACCGGCACGGTGAGGAACGGCCCGGTGACCTCCACCATGGACAGCCAGTCGAGGTGTTGCTGACGCCCGTCGACCGGCGGCGGCCCGGGGCGGCGCCCGCCGGGGCGAAGGGGGCCGGTGCGGCCGGGTGCGGCGCTCATCGGACGGCCTCCCGTTCGGGCACGACGCAGACGATGGCGACCGGAAACAGGTGCCAGGTGGGCTCGGCGTAGCGGGCGTCCACCCGGGCGAGTTGGCGGGCCCGGTCCCGCTCCAGGTGGTGCAGCCGCTCCTGCCAGGAGCGCCGGTCGCGGCGGGCCTGCTCCAGTTCCTTGGGGTCCTTGAGCAGGTCCAGCAGGTCCTCCTCCGGCTCGTCGTCGAGGGCGGCGCGCAGCATCGACCCGAACCTGTCGATGGTGGCGTTGATCCGGCTCCGCTCGTCGTCGCGGCGCTTGTCCAGCTTGTTGGTCAGGCTGGCCAGGCGCTCCGCGGTGCGGGCGTCGACCGCTTTGATCAGGCCGTCGCGCAGCCGGGGCCAGCCGGTCACGAAGCGCTCTTGCAGGCGGGGTCCCGCCGGGGTGCCCTCGGTGAGGGCGTGACCAAGGATGCCGTCGAGGGCGCCGAGGCTCTCCAGCCGGGCGAACCGGCCGTCGGGGCGCATCCAGCCGCCGGCGTAGAGCACCTCCTCGTGCAGCCGGACACCGTCGGCGCCGACCAGCACGAACCGCGCGTACGCGGCGACCAGCGGCCCCTCGGTGAGGTTCGGGTGGTCGCTGACCACCGCGGTGACCCGGTGCAGTCCGGTTTCGCCGCTCCACACGGCGGCCCGCAGCAGCCGGGTGGACATCGCCACCAGGGGGTGACCCAGGTGCGCCAGCACCACGTCGTCGCGGTTCTTGGCGACGGAGGCGTCGAAGGAGATGGGGCGCTGCTCCCCCGTCAGCTTGTCGATCAAGCCGTTGGCGGTGCGTCCCCACTCGCCGGTCAGCGGCGGCACTCGGTAGAGACCCTCGGCCAGCTCACGCTCGTCGAGGTGGGGTTGCAGGGGCTGCTGCCGGGCCAGGTCCAGGGCGGTGGTCACCACCCGGTGCACGTTGGCCGGGGTGATGCCGAGCTGGGCGACGGTGGTGTCCACGGCCGCGTGCAGCCGGCGGGTCTGCTCGCGCACGTTGGTCTCGGCGGCGACCGAGCCGCGTTCGCGGCGGCGGCGCACCGGCCGGGGCCGGGCGGCGGCCACGTCGAAGCCCGGGTCCAGCCGGCCCAGCATGCGGGCCTGCACCGCCTCGGCGAGCACCGCGTTGACGCTGCCGAGGTCGGCCTCCATGGTGGCGACCTTCTTGGCCACCCGGGACAGGAACTCCAAGTCCGCCTCGTACGAGTCGACGGCCTTCTCCCAGCCGACGCCGACGAAGTGGAAGACCAGCGGGGTGTGCTCCTGGCCGTACCGGTCGATCCGGCCGATCCGCTGCTCCAGCTTGTTCGGGTTGAACGGGATGTCGTAGTTCACCAGGCGGTGGCAGTGCTTCTGCAGGTCGATGCCCTCGCTGGCGGCGTCGGTGGCGAGCAGGATCCGCACCGGGTGCTCGGCCGGGTCGGCCTGGAAGGCCAGGCGCAGCAGCTCGCGCCGGTTCGGGTCCATGCCGCCGTAGAGCAGCTCCAGGCGCAGTTGCTGCTCCAGCCAGAGCTGGGTGTCGCGATACTCGGTGAAGACGACGACCCGCTCGTTGGTCCAGGTCTTTCCGTCCGGTCGGCACACGGCGTCCAGGAAGGAGATCAGCTCGCGCGCCTTGGCGTCGGGGCGGCCCTCGCGGGCGCGGGCCCAGTTGTCCAGTTGGCGCAGCAGCGCCATCTCGTCGGCGTCCGGCTCGGGGGTCAGCCGACCGGAGACGTTCAGCGCGCCGTCCTCGGCCTCGCCGAGCAGCTCGTCGTCGAGCGTGGCGGACTCGTCGAAGAACTCGTCGAACCACTCATCCTCGTCGAAGCGGGCCGACACCGCGCCGCCCGTGCCCGCCGCGCGGGAGCGCAGCGTCTCGGTGTAGACGGCGACCGTGTGGGCGAAGGCGGCCGGCGAGGAGAACAGCCGCTTCTTCAGCAGCAGGGTGACCAGGTCGGTGGCGCGCTGGCCGCGCTGAGCCCGCAGCCGTCGACGCCGCAGCGCCGCGAAGCGGGCCAGCAGGGCGTGCACCTCACGCTCGTGCTCCGGGTATTCCACCGGCAGGGCACGGGCCTCCCGCTCGACGAAGCGTCGGCTGCCGTCCGGATTCTCAATGTCACGCTTGAGCCGGCGCACCACGGTGTCGGCCAGTGCCGCCTCGTCCGGTGCCACGCCACGGGCGAACCGCAACGGGTCGATAATCTCCAGCAACGCCGTGTAGGAACTCTGGTAGCCATTGTGCGGGGTGGCCGACAGGAAGAGCCGGTGGGCGAAATGCGGAGCCAGTCGCCGCAGCAGGCGGGTCTGCTGCGAGTCGACCGCGTACTCCTGCTTCGGCGCGGCCGGGGCGACGTGGTGGGCCTCGTCCAGGATGAGCAGGTCGAAGCTCGGCGTCTCCGACGGCCCGTCGGGCGGCAACACCTCGTCGAGCAGGCGCTGGGCGCGCGGCCCACGCAGCCAGGGCAGGCTCACGATGATCAGCGGGTACGCCCGGAACGGGTTGGCCGCCGAGCCGTGCGTGCGGCGCAGCACCGCGCACTGGGCACTGTCGACGACCACGAATTCCAGGCCGAACTTCTCGGCCATCTCGTCGCGCCACTTCGTGGTCAGCCCCGCCGGGCAAACGATCATAATGCGTCGGGCGCGGTGGCGCAGCAGCAGCTCCTGGGCGACCAGGCCGGCCTCGATGGTCTTCCCGAGCCCGACGTCGTCGGCGAGCAGCAGGTTGACCGCCGGCGCCTCGACCGCGCGGGCCACTGGTTCGAGCTGATAGTCCTCGATGGCCACGCCGGAGCGGAACGGCGCCTGCAGCAGCGTGGTGTCGGCGCTGGTCACCGCGGACCAGCGCACCGCGTCGAGGAAGGCGGCGAGGCGCTGAGGGGGGTCGAAGCGCCCGGGCTCCAGGTCGGGCAGGGAGCCGACCGGTAGCACCCGCCGGCCCGGCTCGACCTCCCAGACCACGTCGAGCGTCTCCCCGTAGCGGCCGTCCTCGACGCTCTGCAGGCTGACGATCGTGTTGCCGCCGTCGGGCGCCGGGTCGAGGTCACTGACGACCCACCGGTGGCCACGTACCTCCACGAGCGCGTTGACCTCAGGCGCGACGGCTGTCATCCAGTTGTCCTCCTCAGCGCGTGCCGGTGTCGTAGGCAACTCGCCCGATGGTATTGGCGCATCCTGTCGCGTTCCGCCACGCGGTCGCTACCGTGGCGCGTCACGACCGTCCGATATCTGGCCTCGTCGAGCCATTCGTGCCATCTCGTCCGCGACCGCTGTCGCACCGACGTGGGTGAGCGGGTCCGACCTGCGGCTTCCGGTGGCGAGGGAGCGCACGATGTCGCGCGAGGGGGAGATGGCGGCGGACCTCGGCGGCGAACCGGGGTAGGCCCGTGCGGTCGAGGAGCGGCAGCAGCCCCGTGATCGTGATGGGTTTGCGGCGGTAGGAGGCTGCCTGCTGCTCCAGGAGGTCAACGGTGCGGCCGAGGTGGAGGTCGAGCTGGTCGAGCAGGGAAGTCGTGGGGGCGGCCGTTATGCCTCACCCGGTCCGCTTGGGGGTGGCGGACGAGTGATCCGATGTGGCTATGTGGTTTTCAAAGCAACAACCCAGCTAGAATGTCGCTATGTTAGAGACATCGCCACGTCATGATCTACGCTAGCCCCCCGCTGACCCGCGAGGACCAGGCAGTGCTCGCCGAGATCCACGAGATGCGGCGCCAGCTCGCCAACGTCCTTCGCGCGCCACGCCGCTGGCAGGGTGGCCTACGCCGGACGATGCTCGCCCGCGCAATCCGTGGATCAAACAGCATCGAAGGCTACGTGGTGGCCGAGGACGACGCCGCCGCAGCCCTGGACGACGAGCAGCCGTTGAGCGCCGACGAGCGGACATGGGCAGAGATCCGCGGGTACCGTCACGCCCTCGGCTACGTGCTGCAGATGGCCGGCGACCCCCACTTCAGGATCGACACGTCGGCGATGCGGGGCATGCACTACATGATGCTCGCGCACGACCTGAGCAAGAGCCCCGGCCAATACCGCACCGGTCCCATCTATGTCCACGACGACAAACGTGATCTCGTTGTGTACGAGGGGCCAGACGCCGGCCGGGTGCCTGACCTCATGGACGAACTCGCGGTCAGTCTCCAGGCGGACCTCGACGTCGACCCGCTCGTGCGCGGCGCAATGGCCCACCTCAACCTCGTCATGATCCATCCGTTTCGCGACGGCAACGGCCGGATGGCTCGTGCACTGCAGACGCTGGTCATCTCACGCCAGACAATCATCGAGCCCGCGTTTTCGAGCATCGAGGAATGGCTCGGGCACAACACGGATGACTATTACCAGGTCCTCGCGCTCACCGGGCAAGGTTCGTGGCGACCCCGCGCCGACGCGCACCTGTGGGCGGCCTTCAACATCCGGGCTCACCATATGCAGGCGCAGACGGTCGCGCAGCGCGTGGGCGAAGCGTCCGCGATCTGGGGCGAACTTGACATGCTGGTCAACGCGAGTCGCCTTCCGGAGCGGGTGACCGGAATTCTCTACGAGGCGGTACTCGGCTACCGGGTTCGCCGCTCCAGCTACATGAAAATGGCAGAGATCGAGAAACACACCGCGACGCGAGACCTTGGTCGCCTCTCCGAACTGGGCTTGCTGCATCCCCGAGGCGAGACCCGCGGCAGGTACTACCTGGCGGGAGAACGGCTGCGCCAGCTCCGCGAGGAGTGCCGCAACCGGCGCCAACCTCTCGTCGACCCATACCCCTGGATGCCGACACGACTCGCCGTGGCCGGCTGACCTGTCGTGACGAACGACCCGACCACACCACCGCCAACGTCGCCCGGGTCCAGAACCGGTACGCCGCCAGACCCCGTGTTCGCGTACAACGGCGGTCGGTAGGGGTCTCGGCATACGAACCCCCTGCCGTACGAACGAAGAGTGATCGATATATGCTGCCAAACCGCGACTTACGCCCTGACGATGACCACGCACTGTTGCGACCACGTGGTCGGCAGGTGTTCGCGGAGGCGTGAGGTGGGCCGCCAGGGACTCGAACCCTGAACCTATGGATTAAAAGTCCACAGCTCTGCCATTGAGCTAGCGGCCCGAGGCGAGCCCAGGCTACCCGATCCCCGCCCACCTGGAGCCAGCAGCAGCGGCACGAATCTGGCGCCAGCTCGCACCGGTTGGCACCTGTGGACAGCGCGGCGGCGTCGGCGCCGCGGCGATGACCACGGCGCCGACGGCCAATGCCTCCCGGCGGACCAACGAGACCAACACCAGGACCGAGGCGTGCACCCGACGAGGTCGCCGCCACGCCCCAGCCCTGCCGGTGACCCGAGCGGCCTCCGAACGGCCGCAGGCAGCCGGAGCCGGCTGGGCCGGCGTGGCTGACGTCGCCGCGAATTGCCACGCGCGGGCAGATTGTCCTGGTTCGGACTGCCCGCCGGGCCTCCCTGAGGAGGCTGGCCGGCAGCCGCCGTGTTGGTGGCTGGGGTTGGGTGGTCAGGCGATGACCGGGCCGTTCCAGCCGTTACCGACCCAGTAGCGGGCGTTGAACGAGTAACCGTTGCCGGGATGGACATACATGTTGCCGTTGCCCTCGACGGCGACGATGTCGGCCCACGCCGCACCGGTCACGTTGCCGAGGTGGACACGTTGCTGGTTCCAGCCGTTACCGACCCAGTAGCGGGCATTGAACGAGTAACCGTTGCCGGGATGGACATACATGTTGCCGTTGCCGTCGACGGCGACGATGTCGGCGGCAGCGCTCCCGGTCACGTTGCCCAGGTTCACGCTCAAGCCGTTCCAGCCGTTACCGACCCAGTAGCGGGCGTTGAACGAGTAACCGTTGCCGGGGTAGACATACATGTTGCCGTTGCCCTCGACGGCGACGATGTCGGCGATGCCGTCGCCGGTGACGTCTCCGACCGCGGTGTTGAGGCCGGTCCAGCCGCTACGGACCCAATAGCGGGCGTTGAACGAGTAACCGTTGCCGGGGTAGACATACATGTCGCCGGTGCGTTCGATCGCCACGATGTCGACGTAACCGTCGCCGGTCACGTCCCCCAATTCCCCGCCCGACGAGCCGCCGCCGCAGTTTCGGCTCGTGAGGACCTGTTCGACGTTGACCTGGATGGTGACCTCGACGCCGTCAAAGGCGGAGCGACCGTATTGGACGGCTGGTCCATCCATTGTTGGTAGTGCAGATGCGGTGCACTGCTGTCGCCGGTGTTGCCGACCCGACCGATCTGCTGTCCCATCGTGACGACGTCCCCGGCCTGCACCCAGGCGGGCTCCAACATGTGGAGGTAGGTTGTACCCCAGCCATTGGCGTGCATGATGTTGACCATGTTCCCGCCGCCCTGGTTCCAGCCGGCAAAGGTGACCTGACCGGCCGCCGAAGCGAGGATCGGGCTGCCGTTCGTCTCCCCACCTCGGGTGAAGTCGATGCTGTTGGTGTTTGGCAGGTGGCCCGGATAGGTCCTCCCGACCCACTGCTGTCCACATGGAAAGGGCATCTGGAACAGCGGTCGTGGGCCGGCGGCCTGTACGGCCTCGGCTGTGGCGACCAATCCGGCGAACGCGACCAGGGTCGCGGCAAGGATCGCGGCAAGGGCGAGGCGTAGGCCACGCCGGCCGCGATGTCGAACTTCGTGCATTGTCGTCCTCTCTGAAATCCGTTAAGCGGCGACACACCCGTTCAGGACTGGCCCAGCGACGGCCACGCCGACGCCTTGTCGGGCGCCGTTGCCATTGATTTGCGAAAATTTAGTTTCCGCCAGGCTGTGCCCCGTTCGAGCCGATCGTCTATGCCCAAGAGGTCTTCCTACGCCAATCGGACCGATGGGAACAACCGTTTGCGGCTCATCTTGCAGGAACCGGCAAGGCCGCCGCCCGGCCGCTCCGCCAAGGCGAGGGTCGGGCATCGCGGCGCGAAGCGCGTACGCGAGGGCCTGGACGTCCCCACTACACGCAGCTGGCGCAGCTCAGGGATCCCCGGCGGGCGCACGGAGTTCGCGATGCCCGTACGCCGGCTCGCACCCGGTGGCCTGCCACCGGAGGGCAGGCCGGCTCGGCGCTTTGGCTGGATTGGTCGCATGCTCGCATATGGAGCCCGGTGGATGGCATCGTCACCAACATGTGGGGAGCTAAGCCCGGTCCCGGCCCCCCACCCAACGATTCGGCCCACGCTTAAACCACCACAGGAGGAAAATCTTGAGTACGGTCCGGTTCGGCGTGAGCGACGCGGCCGACATCCGGTTCTGCATCTCGCCGCTGTGGGAGACCGTCCGAAGTGTGTGCGCCCTCGCCGACCCCGGCGGGTACGTGACGCAGCTGCCGTGGATCCGCCGGGCCAAACTCCTCCTGGACGACCGCCACGTAGCGCCGCACTTGCGGCTGCTGTCCTGCGTATCCCGGCCGGACGGGTGGCTGCCCGATTTCCTGACCCCCGCGCCGCCGGGCCCGCTGACCCAGGTCGAGGACGAGCTGGCCATGGTCCGCGCCACCCCACCCGCGACCGTGATCGCTGACCTCATCGAGATCACCCGGAGATCCCCGCTGCCACCGCCGGTCGCCGCCGGGCTGGACAACCCCGACGCGCTGCTGGAGCGCCTGGTCGAGGCCGCCCGGGTGTGGCACCGCGCGGCGATCGCGCCGGACTGGCCGCGGATGCAGGCGCTGCTGGAGGCCGACATCGCGCACCGGGCCCGCGACCTGGCCGAGGGAGGCGTACGGCGGCTGTTCAACCGCCTGCACCCGTCCATGCGCTGGCACGGCGACCGCATCATCAACCAGGATCCCTGGGACGACGAGCTGGACCTGCGCGGCCGGGGCGGCCTGCCGCTCATGCCGAGCCTGTTCGTCCGGAAGATCTTTTGGAACGCGCGCCACGAATCCCCGCCGATGGCCATCTACCCGGCCCGTGCGGTGGCGGCGCTCTGGCAGGGCGGCACACCCGGCCACCGCGCCCTCGCCCGGATCCTCGGCGCCACCCGGGCCCAACTGCTCGCCGTTCTGCGGGTGCCGGCGACCACCACGGAGCTGGCCCGCCGGCTCGGGTTGTCACCGGCCGCGGTCTCCCAGCACCTGACGGCCCTGCACGCCGCCGGTCTGGTGGGCCGCAGTCAACACGGCCGCAACGTGCTCTACCTGACCACGG